>Ga0233428_1000758_pt1 | contig 40806 bp, 24 predicted proteins | sample SI_118_April2016_4_FD_179890 | JGI IMG/M metagenome (GOLD analysis project Ga0233428, IMG submission 179890) | Seawater microbial communities from Saanich Inlet, British Columbia, Canada - SI_118_April2016_120_MG | ecosystem: Environmental > Aquatic > Marine > Inlet | place: Canada: British... | reverse complement strand
CTTTTTGATATATAAGGTGACAAATAAAAGTACAAAAGATTTGAATGAAGTGGTATTTGGCATGTGGGGAGATCCCCATATTGGTGGCCCCTCTAATTGGCAGGATGATCTTTCATACTTTGATGAAGATATGAATATGGTTTATGCCTGGGACGAAGATGGTAAATCCGACGTGGCTGGGCGAAAACCTGGTTATTTCGGATACATTTTTCTGGAAAGTCCCGGAGATCCCCACGACGGAAAAGATAATGATAATGACGGCATGATTGACGAAAGCCGGGATAATGGTATTGACGATGATGGTGACTGGGACCCAGAAACGGATGATGTCGGTATTGATGGTCTCCCAAATACGGGTGATACGGGTGAGGATGATGGTACGCCAACGGCAGGGAATGCTTTTGATATTCGGCAGCCAGGCGAACCCAATTTTGAGTGGACGGATTTAGACGAATCGGATATGATTGGTTTGACCAGCTTCGCTGCCCCAAACTTTGGGGGTAATAATCGTATTTCAAAAGACGATTATATTTATTCCACTTATATGACGCCGGGACAATTTGACTCATTAAGCGCAGATGTGGCCGGTGATAATATCTTTTTATACGGATCAGGGAACTTTACGCTGAAAGCCGGAGAAGCCAGACGATTTTCCATTGCCTTGCTTGTGGGAGATGGATTTGACGACCTTACATTAAATGCGAAAACCGCCCGGCAAATTTATGAAACCAATTATCAATTTGCGAAACCACCTGAAAAACCCACACTCACTGCGGTACCTGGAAATGAAAAAGTCACCTTATATTGGGACGACATTGCTGAATCATCTTGGGATCCTATTTCTAAAGAATACGATTTTGAAGGATATGTTATTTATCGCAGTACAGACCCAAGCTTTTTGGATCAGCAAAATATTACGGATGTGAATGGTTCTCGGTTCCTATTTGAACCCCATACCACTGAAACCGGTGGTTGGGCCAAATGGGACTTAATCAATGATTACGAAGGCCCCAGCGATATCCCATATTCAGGCAGGGGCGTTGCCTATCATTTAGGGAACAATACAGGACTTGTCCATTCTTTTGTGGATTCGAATCATGTGATTAATGGTCAGCGATATTATTATGCCATCTGCTCTTACGACCATGGAAATAAAGTGTTGGGAATCGGACCCAGTGAATCATCAAAAACAATTACGCTGAATCCAGAAACAAATGAAATTTTTCTTGATATTAATACTGCTTCTGTTGTGCCCCGGGAGCCGGCGGCAGGATATACCTCAGGGTATGTGGCTGATTATGATACCCTGTCCACATTGAATCGCATCTCCGGGTTTGGGACAGGTGATTTTGCATTTGAAATTCTCGACCCAATGGTCATCGAAGATACCAATACATTTCAAATCACTTTTGATGTGAGCCCCACCCGCTATTCCATCGAGGACTTGAACCCGGTCATTGAAAACCGAACTGTTAAGAAAAACGTCTATATTACACTAAAAAAGAACCGCGTGAATGGCGACCGTTTTATCCTGAAAAACAGTAGTGGATCAATTATGACAAAGGATAAAGACTACATCCTTTTCCCGGAAGCGGGGCAGGTGGTTGTTACCGACACCCTGAATTCAGCTATCACAGAGGGAGAACAAGTCTCTATCGAGTACACCCATTATCCACTTTGGGAGAGTAAACGATTAAATAACGAAGAGTCCAATCCGGTTATTGATGGTATCAAAATATATGTAAAAGATGAATCCCTCGCTCTAAACAAAGAAAAATCTATTTGGGTTGATGGCAGCACAGGCAATTATGCAGTAACTGTGGGACCGTTTGATGGCAAAGCATCGAATATGCGTTCTGGTAACTATGAAATTCGCTGGTCCAATAACGAAGAAACCTATACGGATACACTCAACAATACCATGCCATTCGAAATATGGAATGTGACACCCGGACTCGTACCATTTAAAGAACGTATTGTTTTACTTGATTATTTAAAGCGTAATAAGAAATGGGACTTAGGAGAAGATGTGGGGTTATTAGAAATAGACCCTAAAACACAATTAACCTGGCTAATCTCATTCACAAAGCCTGGGAATGGTACCGTTAATCATCCGATTGGCGGTGATATTTATTATATCGCCACAAATCGACCATTTACATCTGAAGATATATATCAATATCAAACCCAAGCATCAGCCATTAACCCAGAAATGGCCACCAATGATTTGGAAGATATCCGAGTGGTTCCGAACCCTTATGTGGTCACAAATATCTTGGAACCACTGGATCGACAAAATCCTCGTGATCGAGGACCACGTAAAGTATATTTTGATAAACTTCCCAACGAATGTACCATACGGATTTATACCACCACTGGAGAACTGGTAAAAGAAATTTCACATACATCTGCATTTGATGATGGACAAGAATCATGGGATTTGACCACAAAGGATAATTTCCCCGTCGCTTACGGCGTCTATATCTATCATATTGATGCTGGCGACTTGGGTGAAAAGATCGGAAGACTGGCGGTCATTAAATGAGGCTTTTCTCAATCATCATTATATCATCCACCCTTTTGTTTGCCCAATTAGATAATAGTGCAACCATTACAAAAACGGGAACAACAGCAGCCCAGTTTTTAAAAATTGGTGTAGATGCCCGCGCCTCAGCCATGGGAAATGCATTTACAGCCATGAAGGGTGATATTAGTTCCATGTACTGGAATCCCGCTGGCCTTACTTCTATTGGTAGAATGGAAACTATGTTCATGAATAGTAGCTGGCTGGCCGGCATCCAATTTACACATGCAGCCTTTGCCATCAATTTAAATGCTGCCGGTGTTATTGGTTTTAGCATGACGAGTTTATCTGTGCCGGAGGATATGGTTCGCACTGTCGAGAAACCCAACGGTACAGGGGAATATTTTGATGCAGGTGATTTAGCCATGAACTTCACCTATGCGCGGAAATTAACAGATCAATTTTCTATTGGTGGTAATATTAAATATATCCGACAAAATATTTGGCATGCCAGCGCATCGTCCGTTGCTGCAGATTTAGGTGCCCTTTTTGTAACACCATTTAATGGCATTCGGCTTGGCGCTAGTTTATCCAACTATGGATCTGAAATGCAAATGTCCGGTCGCGATCAAAAATTCAGTGTTGACCCAGATCCCAATAATGGTGGAAATGTAGAATTCGTAAATGCCATGTATGAAACAGATAAATTTCCATTACCTCTCTTATTCCGAGTGGGCCTTTCTGGAGAAATAATTGAGACTGAAAAAATGAGACTCAGCTTTGCTGTGGATGCACTCCACCCCAATGATAATGTTGAGTGGGTAAATGCCGGTTTAGAATATGCGATGGCAGAAACATTTTTTATTAGAAGTGGCTTGACCACACTTTTTCGGGAAGATTCTGAAGAAGGACTTACGTTTGGCGGTGGCGTCCATTATCGAATTGGTGGATCCGCTACACAAATTAAAATTGATTATTCCTATTCGGCTTTTGGGCGATTAAAAAATGTCCAGCGTCTTTCTCTCGGCCTCAGGTTTTAGCCTGATTCTCGAACCATTTAACCACGCCATCTAAATTATTAAATACCAATGCACCTGTTTGCTTTAATCGTGCGATACTGACATGTCCATTGGCAACTAAAACGCAATCTGCACCAATATAACAGGCCACTTCATAGTCGTGGGGGGTGTCCCCTATAAATAATACTTCATGGGGTCCATAATGCAATTCATCTACCCACGCTTTACCCACAATTTCTTTTCCGTAGGCATAATGGTTATCCTGCCCTATAATTTTCATAAAATATTTTCCAATATCATGGTATTGTAAAATATCATCTAACATATCTTGGCTGGCAGCTGAAAGTAAGGATTGGGTTAACCCGCGATCTTTAAAATATTGCAATGCTCGTTCTGAGTCTATATGCAAATCCGGTTCATGGTGCCGGGCCATATAATCACTTATAAACTCACTCCCGGAAATGGAAAATGGTTCCTTTTCAAAATCGAAACCCAGTTTGATATAATAATCTTTGACGGGAAAAGTAAAGTTCTCTAAAAACCATTTTTCAGTCATTTCCTTCATATCCCGCCGGCGAAGAACCCCATTCATCGTTTCAATACAAAACCATCTGTCATCCAAAAGTGTTCCGTTCCAATCCCAGATAATATGCTTTGTTGCCATAGTTCAGTATAAACCTGCAGGAGTTTTATAAAAAATGAAATAACTTTTATGTTTAGAATGATACAGATAGATCAACTTTCCACCCAACTTCGGCTTAGGCTGAAGGTGCCATTGCCCGGAAAATCTGCACACGCCATGGCCCATATCAAGCCCTTCTCCAAAGTGACCTATCCCTATACCATCGAGAATGCTACACTAGCTGCCGTACTCATTTTACTCTTTCCACAGAAAGATGATATCTGTTTTTTTCTGACGCAACGCACTGAAACAGTTGAACATCATAAAGGACAGATTTCCCTACCGGGCGGTATGCGGGAAAATGGAGAACAACTTTATGAAACAGCAATTCGAGAAACTGAAGAAGAAATTGGTGTCCCCAAAAACGATATCCATTTAACGGGCAACCTAACGCCCTTTTTTACCCCTGTTACCGGATTCATGATTCATCCCTTTATAGGATGGACTAACCCAAAACCCAAAACCATAATTCATGATAAGGAAGTCGATATGTTATTCACAGCCTCTATCCATGATTTGATCCATGATGATACATTAAAAACTGAAAACTGGACAATTCGGGGGTATGATGCCACCGTACCTTTTTATAATTTTGATGGTCATAAAGTATGGGGTGCAACGGCTGCAATCCTTTCTGAATTTAAACTGATATTACAAGAATTGAAATTTTGAAATATTTTATGACACACTATCTTAATAAGGTAGTATATCAATTATATATCCTATCTTTCTTTATTGTTTTTATTTCCTGCGACAAAACTGACTCTCAACTTCTACATGAAGAGGATCCGCAATTGAACCCAACCCTGCTTCAATTTATAATTGATACGGATGGTAAAGAGATTCTGGATGAGCCCAAAATTCCAGCAACTCTTGTCATCAGAGATAGTGGTGATACGCTTTATAATGGTTATATTGGCATTGAATATCGCGGATCAACATCCCAGATTATTTTTGATAAAAAACAATTTGGTGTAGAAACATGGGATGAAAAGGGAAATGATATTGATGTATCCCTTGGCGGGCTTCCTCCTGAAGAAGATTGGATTTTACAGGGCCCTTATAGTGACAAAACGCTTATTCGAAATGCCCTCATTTATCATTTATCAAATTCGATTGGCCAATATGCCACAAGAACGCAATTTTTTGAACTGACCCTTAATAGCGATTTTTTAGGCACCTATCTATTGATGGAAAAGATTAAACGGGATAAAAATAGGGTCGATATAAAAAAATTGAAGCCCAATGATAATCAGTCTGGTGAAATAACAGGTGGTTATATAATTAAAATTGATAAAACAACTGGAGAAAGCACAAATCACGGTAATTATAGTGAAAAAATATCTTTTGCATCTCAATACGATCCCTATGGCGATAAAGATAAAGATAAAAAAATTTATTTTTTATACGATACTCCCGACCCAGATGATATTTCTCCACAGCAAAAATCTTACATCCAATCTTATATTGATGCTTTCGAAAATACACTTCTATCTGAAAACTTTACAGATCCAGATGTTGGATACCGGAAATACATAGATGAAGATAGCTTTGTAGATTTTTTTATTTTGAATGAACTAAGTCATAACCCCGATGCCTATCGCCTCAGCACATTCATGCATAAGGATAGAGGCGGCAAATTAAAAATGGGACCTATTTGGGATTTTAACATTGCCTTTGGAAACGTGAATTATTGCCGTGGTAATGATGTAGATAATTGGATTTATAAATATAATGAATATTGCCCGAATGATTTTTGGTTGGTTCCTTTTTGGTGGGAACGGTTATTGGAAGATCCTTACTTTATTAATAAACTCAAATCAAGATGGTCAGAATTAAGAGCGAATCAATTATCAGATAAAGAGATTTTTGGTAAAATTGATTTCCTTGTTTCTGAGCTTGAATCAACAGGAGCTATAAAAAAGAATTTTGAAAGGTGGCCAGTATTGGGTCAATGGATATGGCCCAATGCATTCGTAGGCACAACCTATGAATCTGAAGTGGAATATTTGAGAACCTGGTTAACCCAGCGCTTAACCTGGTTAGATTCAAATATTCCTATGTTATAGAATTTAAATTATTGGTTTGGCAGGACTAGAATATTTCTCCATTAGAATCAAGGAAGTTTGCTTCATCGCATCAAAGGAAAAACAGGGCTAATAGATATAGGATTCCCAGATCCATCATTATTTTAAAAATAGAATTTTTTGAAATTTGGTTTTATGGCCAGAATTAAAAATGATAAAATAGACTCCTGAACTGACATGGACACCATTATCATCTATACCGTTCCAATTAATGCGATAATGTCCTTTTTCTAGATTTTGAATAGGGAACTCTTTAACAAATCGACCTAAAACATTTGTAATGGTAATCGAGACTGATTCAGATTCATTCAAAACATATGGAATTGTAATATTACCATTGAAAGGATTGGGATAAGCCGGTAATAAGTTTATTTTCCCCGGGATTGATTTTTCTGTATCTATACTTAGTGAATTGAAGTTACTGTTCATCTCCCCAGGTGTCCCATAACCTGTGGAAGCACCCCAAGCTGATGCCATCCAGTTTTGTAAACTCGGATGAGATAATTCTAGTGTGGGGCCATCGCCATCCGCTTCTGTAGGCCATGGACTTTTATCATCATACATCACTGAATCAATGATTGCGCCACGACTATCATATAACCTAACTGCATCACCGTCTCCACTTAAACCAAAATCCATTGGTCCGTATAAGGAACTTAATTGTGAAAAATGATTGGTTAATTTTTCAGAGCTATTTGCTATAATGATGAATTGATTTGGTTCGATTGTTGTTCCACTAGGTATTACAAACCGATTTTCATCATTGTCATCTTTAACTTCCCAATTTGTTAAATTAATTGTCGTCTTACCCCAATTGAATAATTCGATCCAGTCCCCAGTATCATAATTTTCATGTGAATTATAATTTATTTCATTAATAACTATGTCAGATGGGTTGTAATCAACAGGTTGGAAAATTGCTTTTAATTGATTTCCATTTTTTATATCAACCGTCATTGATGCGCTAGAGTCCGGGTATGTTTCCCATCCGATGAACTCAAAACCTTCATTTGGTATTGCATGAACTAAAATAGGAATACCCGGGAAATAGTCTCCCGTCCAATATTCCTGTTCAATCGTTAGAGTATTGAGTTTGATTTTTCCTGATTCCTTAGGAGAAAAACTCACATGAATAGATTCCGAGTTCGAAAGGCCAAATTCATTTATCAAATGAATTTTTGCATAAAATGGTCGATAGGTATTAAACGATCGAATAATATCAACTTTATTATTCCAATTATTTAAGTTCCCCCATTTTTCTTGATGTTTTGAAATTACAGAAGCAATATTATTTTGAACAGAATCCAGTTTTGCATTGAGAAATGATGGTTTAAAAATAGAATTCAAAAAATCAGAATATGTATTAATAAACTGATTTTTAAAGGAACTATTTTCAAATAATCTTCTTAGTAAAAATGTACTCCAAGGAGGATTGGGCCAACTGTTTCCATTCGGCTCCGTGGCAAATTTCAATGTATTAAACTGATGATGATTTGTCATCCAAGTTGGGAATGCGAATCCAAAATCTGTATCATATAAAATCCACCGCCATTTTCCATTGATACGATGATCACGCCATACTTTTACATTGTTTCCTGGCCAATCCCGATTATCAATAAAAATTTGGACAATATGATAATTAATATAAGATTGGATATCAATCCACTGAGTTATCCCGTTATAAACTATTGAATCGCTTAAATCATTCTTTGTCACGTAATCGATGAGATTTATATAATCAGACTTAGTTCCATGATTTGCGCGTGCATTATTTTCATAATTTCCATTCAATTCAACTAAATCAATATACTCCAAGGGTATTCCATGATGAGATGCAATAAAATGTTCACTAATTTTTTCCCTCAAATTATGGATTCCCCAAAATGTACTATTAAAATAGACAATTGTAGGTCGATACTTTTGGAAATCGATATCCACCCCATTTAGAATTGTGCTTGTATATCCATCTCTGAGCATGGTCGATTCCCAATCATTCCCGCTGTTCCTTAGTATGAAAGATTCATATTGATCAATATCTGAATCAGGAAAGAGTGAATAATCAATTTTCGATGGGCCATATTTTCTTCGGGCAAAAATGGATAAAGATTTTTGCGCATTTCCCCTGCTCCACCCACCGAATATCTTCACCCCTCCATTAGCATTATATGAATGACCATTCGGTTCCAACAATTCAAAATGGATCCCCCGTTCCCAATCTTGCCAAAAATTTGCACCAAAATGAGGAAAGTCTGAAGATGCATCTGATCCTTTTACATAGATACCTGTATCTGGATTAAAAAAATCTGAAGGATCCGCACTTAATAAAACAACGGGTAAATCATAAGAATTATCAAATATGTAATTCTGAGTTGCCACTTTTGATTTTAACCAACCTTCTTTATATGCAATAGATCGTACAACAGTATTCTTATCAATAGTTAATGCTTGATCAAATAATTTTGAATTTTGAGTAGGTAATGACCCATCTAGGGTATAAAATATTTTTACATCATTCTCTTGATGCGTCATATTTATTGTGTTAGTTCCAAAATAAAAACCTGATTCACTTGAAAAAACCGGTTTTGATAAAAAGCTTACATAGCCTTCTTGATCATTAGTAAGCCCTGGCGTTGGGTTATCAAAAAGAGCCCAGTTTGAAGATTCTTTAAGTCTCCCTTTTGATTTATTTGTTGGAATTTCACCTGTACTAACTGAATCAATAATTTCACCAAGAGTATCCCTTAATATAATTGTTTCACCCTTTGATTTAATTTTGAAATTGGTATGAAGATATGTGACTGGCAGATCTATCCTGATATCTGGGGATCGAGAATTTTCTTTTTCAGTAGTATATCCAGCTGTTAAAAATGGAATGCACGACAAATCCGATGATCCCTCGTTATAATTATGGACTTGGATCGCAAGGATATTCTCTCCACTTAAAAGTGGGAATTTATCTAAATCAATCCAAATCGGTTCTGGAAATCCGCCAGACTTAATCTCCGCTTCATGTAACGCCGTAGCCGCACTATTGTATTGTACTTGGGAATTTGGCGTACCCATATTTCTTCTGGAAAACTCTACACCATTTAAATAGGCCACATATCCATCATCATAGTCTAAGTGAAATAATAATTTTGAAATAGACTCAGGCAAATCCAATTGAAAGGATTTTCTAACAAACACCGACATTGTTTTAACTATAATTGTATTATCATCATTATCCCCATAACCATATCCACTCGGTCCTGATGACCATCCTGCTGGTACATTTTCTGATTTCATCCAATCAGAAGGAGGCTCAGATGACCCCACCCAATAAGACCATTGATCTGATTCAGTGATAATGGCATCCCATTTCTGTACCAAACTAGTCCTGTCTTTTCCGGATGCAAATAAGACTAAAAAAGAATGGGGATTTAACTCAAATTCAGGAAATACCCAATCAAATGGTTTATCTATGTCATCAGATAAGCCATATCCTTTAAGTTGTAAAGCTGATTGATCTGAATTATAAATTTCAATCCAATCGGGAGAATCACCATCTTCATCAAATATTGTTGAAGCATTTGAACTAACTATTTCATTCAATTGGACAGATTGGCCATATAGAATATTTACAAGAAAGATTGTTATGACTATTCTCATAATTTTTGGTCAACGAATAAGCGTGATCTTTTCTTGAATGGTTTTATTACTATCATCTAAAGTCAGAAAATAAATTCCACTAGATACCTGTCGCCCCTTTGAAGAAGTTCCTGACCAAATAACCAGATTTTTCCCAGGTTTACTACGTCTTACAGTCGCCCATATTTTTTGCCCATTAATATTATAAATAGCAAAATTAATCTGGGTATTGAAGAGGGATTCATACTCAATTATTAATTGATTGGACGTTGGATTTGGATAAATCTGATGGTTAAAGGATATTAATCCATTCTTTGCTTCATTAGATTCTATTTTTAACAATTTAAGATTTACCTCTGGACGTCCGATTAATACCTTAAGTGTTTGGAGTCCTTTCGATAAATATGCCTCACCTATTTCTGTATCTATCCATATTTGATTGCCCCCTGTAACAGGAAGGTTAACTGCATCAATAATCTTTTCCTGGCCGGAATAAATCACAATCGCCCCCTGGTTTGCCGATGAAGAGGATCGAACTGAGAAAGTGTAATCACCTGATTTTAACACATTCACGGTATAATTCATAAATTCTCCTGCTTGGGTCCACCCCACACTATAGGGAATAATCGTAGTATCATTAGATGACTCAATATCCACACCATCATTACGATAACTCCAGCCTGAGTTACCGCCACTGATTTGATCTCCAACTCCTGTCCGCATATAATCATAATCCATGTACGATACACCCAAAGCACCTAAATCATAATCAGCAAATGCAATTTCCCCGGGGATAAAATGATTTTTAAATGGTCTACTTTCTTTTCGATAACTTTTTTCCAACAAGGAAGAAATGACACCTCTTCTTATTTCGCAATTTTCTAACAGTAAGCCTTCCGCCATTTCCATTAAGCCGGAAGCATTAACGGCTTGACTAGGCTTAGGTATTTTCCCTGCCCAATAATCAAGAATAGCTTGATAATTTTTTGTAATTGGTACTGAAGCAATAGTTGTAATTGTATCATATTTTTTATACGTCCACCAATTCCAACCAATTCCTTTGGATTCAACAAGATCAATTACTCTTGCCCACCACTCATTAGAGTTTTCACCAAATTCACCAAGCCAAAGAGGTGTATTTGTTTGGTTGCTTAAATTTAATAGATATTGAATAGTACCTATAGTAACATCATTCCAATACTTATGAAAAGCCCATACCATATTATTATCAAAGGCTGGTGTTAGACCTCCAAAACTAGTTGAATACCAATTACCGTTAACAAAAATAATATGATTTTGATCATACTTCCTGATTTGATTTCGTATCCTTAAATGTAAATTTCGATTTTCTTTATTTCCCATATTATTTGGCAACACAGGTTCATTAATAAGGTCATAACCACCAATGGTTTTTTCATTGCTATATCTTTTTGCAATTTCTCCCCAGATATCAATTAGGTGATCTTGATTTTCTTTTATCGTCCAAAGTTCTGCAACGCCATGTGCATCCGCAATTTCGCCAGGGCTTTGGCCACCTGGTGCAGCATGCATATCTAAAATAAGATACAGTTTATATTCTTTACACCAAGATACTAAACTATCAATTATGGTGAATCCTTTTTCAATATATACGTCTTTTGAAGGGCTGAGAAACTTATAATGCAAGGGGAGACGAATTGAGTTAAATCCCCAGTCTGCGATTGCTTTTATATCCTGTTCTTGAACATAATTCTGTTCAAATTTTTCATAAAACTCATTTGCTGAATTTTCTCCAACTAAATTGACTATCTTTTCTCTAATCGTAGTAGGAGAACCTGATCCAGGTATTTGAAACATATAGCCTTCTGGGACTAACCAACCTCCCAAAGCAACACCTCGTAATATTACTTTGTTTCCGTTACCATCTATAATGTTGGTATTAGATGTTTGGAGATACCCCTGTCCAAAACCAGAGGAAAATGAAATTACTAATAAAACAAAATGAAGATTAATTATTTTGTTTTTTGTAAACACGAACGTAATCCACTTCCATATCTTGAGGAAAGACTGTAGTATTATCTGGAGAGCCGGGCCAATCTCCGCCTACGGCGACGTTGATTAATAGATGAAATCGCTGATTGAAGGGCCAGGTTTTATAATCATTTTTCTGATCATTTACAAATGTGAAGTATTGCTCATCGTCAATGAAAAAATCAATGCGATCTTCATACCACTCAATTGAATAAACATGAAAAGAATCTTTTACGTCAGAAAGAACTTTTGTCTTGGTTCTCTGCGTACCAATTTTATGATTATAGGATTCTGTGTGGACCGACCCGTGGACTCTTCCTTCATCATGGCCAACATGTTCCATAATATCAATTTCACCACTTTTTGGCCAGCCACCATAAATCCAATCCGTTGGAAGCATCCAAATAGCAGGCCATATTCCTTGGCCTAATGCAAGTTTGGCTCTAACATCAATACGTACATATTTCCAATCTCCTTTACCAACAGTACGTAATCGCGCCGAGGAAAAGTACCTGAGGTTGTTTGCATCCCCGATACCAGAAGGTTCGAATTTTGCACGAATATGAAGCACACCATCCTGCACAAACGCATTGGCTGAGTCATTGGTATAATATTCAAGTTCATTATTTCCAAACCCATGCCCACCAATCTCATGAGACCATTTATTTAAATCAAGAGGACTTTCACTAAATTCATCTTGCCATACAAGATTCCACCCATCCCGGTCCCAATCATTTGATTCTTCAATATCCTCCACTCCCTCTTGAGAGGTGCAACCGGAGAAAAAGAAGATTAAAAACCAAATTGGTTTCACTTAATCAGACTCATTTTTTTCAATTGAACATCGGTTTCAGTTTGTACTCGAACAAAATAAACGCCACTACTAAAGTTATTACCATTCCATTGGATTTGAATCGCATTTTGCCCTTGAAGCGACTTATTTTCAAACAACACGTCAACACGTTTCCCTTGAATATCGATAATATCAATTGTGGCATTCATGGCATTTTCTGTATGAATAGGAATGGTTATATAACCATTGAATGGATTGGGGAAAACTTCCCCTAACTTAAATGATCTGGGTATATCTAAATCCTGAACGCTCAAACCGGGAGTACCACCATCCCAGAAAATATCGTCTAAAGCAAATTCACAGGCTGCACCGTTGACTTCTAATATGACAAATTCATAACTCAACATCCGTAGATCAATAAATTCCCCCCTGATTTCACTAATCGGAATTGATGCCTGACCCCAATTGCCATTCCGAGTAAGGCCATATTTAGTTTGATTTGCAGGAAAATCAACATATGACTGATTACCCCAGGCATCGATAATACCAATCTTAAAGGAAATATTAGCTGGAATATTGATCATGAATTTTAAATATCCATCACCAAAATTACTTAGGTTAACCGGTTGAATGGACATGATACCACCACCAAACCAACCTAAACCAGTTGATGCCCATGTAATGCCATTGTCGCCTTCAAATGGCGCGATTGAGCCTTCAGTAAGCGTACCTTCCCAAGCATATATCTCTGAACTCACACCCTCTTCCAAAGCGCCTTTAGTGGATGTATTATCAGTGTATATGCCAAATTTTTCGCCCTGTGCATACGGCGGGCCAATGTGCACCTCACCTTTCCCATTCCATTTGTATACTTTTATATAGTCAACATACATTTCAGCTGGAAAAGGCATGGAAATTGAGGCACCACTTCCACCAATATAATTTCCATCGGTGAACTGTCCACCTATGGCCAAGTTCGCTATTAAATAAAATGGTTTCTGAAATTCATCTGATTCACTATCAATAGGGAATGGATCTGTATACAAATCATATTCCACTTCATCATCGATTACTGTAAACCGGATGCTATCTGCATCCCAATATATGCGATAGGTGAGAAACCTGTCGGTTAGATTATCATAATTGTAGTAAGGCCTACAATAATCATCATCCGGATCCCATGAAATACTGGCAGCACCGGATGGATTTTCTGGGACCACAGCATCATCCGAATAAAATATCGCGTTTGCCCCAACTACCTGATTAACCGTTGAATTATTTGCACTATTACCACCATTATGCTGGTCATGTAAATCTCTAAATTCCTGGCGAGAACCCATTTCCATCATATCTAATTCTCCGCTACGGGGCCAGTTATAATTTGCCGTGCCTAACAACCATATGGCTGGCCATCCACCAAGATCAATATCTGATATATTAACTCTTGCTTCAATAACACCATATTTTATCGCCACTTTTGCTTTTGTCGTCACCTTCCCCGATGTATAGCTTAATGGATTTCCCCATTGATCCCTTATATCAGGACCGGATTCCATTCTGGCAGTAATATGTAGTGCATTATTACCAGGTTCATCGGGAATATCTGCAATATCAACATTATCTTCCTGATAGTATTCCAATTCACCATTACCCCAACCCCAAGATCCATTTCCAGTAATCTTCATCCAGTTCTCTAAATTATTAAAATTCTCCACCCAGATAATTTCGCCAACCTGAGCGAAAATATAACTAGAGGTTAGAAAATATAATATTGATATTATTTTCATTCCTGATCTGTACCTTCTTAATTCAATGTCTTCCAAAAAATATGTCAATATTTATGCTATTTGAGTAAAACTACTTTTTGTGTAGAATTAAATTTGCCAGACATCATTTTTATAAAATATATACCACTTGGCTGTCTACTTGCGTTCCAAGTTATTGAATATTCACCTGCTCTATGATATTCGTTTAGTAATTCTTCAATCTGCCTACCATAAATATCGTAAACCGATAGATTAATGATATTACTATTACTTAAAACATAATCAATCTTTGTTGATGGATTAAATGGATTTGGATATGCAGGTAAAAGTTTAAAAAGCTCAGGTATTGATTCTGGTGAAGCTACGCTAAGCGGGTTGGAGTTTACATAAATTTCGTATTGCCGGATTTCTGTCTGTCCCGTACCATAGACCACTTCATTGCCTAATTCAAAGTCGGCAAAATATTCGTGAGAATTAAGCATACCTTGACTGACCAAGTGATCCACAAAATGGTGAACTCCCAAAACACCGTTGTACTGGGGTTTTGTTGATAAAAATGCGAAATAGGTCCAGGAATCCCAATCGGCCCGGTAAAGGTTATAGTCAAGACCATCAAAGGTAACTGTGCCGATAATATTTCCTGCAGGACTAATAAGATTGTTGTCCATCCAAATCATTACTTCGGTGGTAATTCCTGTTTCAGACGACATTGAATCAGTAGTTACCCAGAATTCAAAGGCCAAGTTGTACGATCCTGCAGCTACCATATCCAGGTCATAGACCACGTAAAATTCATCCAAGTTTTGGATCTTGATCGGTAGTGCCGTATTTGTGGAACTGCTGCTCCAAGGTTTTTTGCCAAACATCACTTCCGGGTACGCCTTGACATTCGAACTGCCACTGGGCCAATCCCAATTCCAGCCAAAATGTATATCATCACCAGATCCAGTCCGATAGATACACTGGGTGAAATCAGTGATGTTGCCCTGACCCCATACATTATTTTCTACCAAATAACTCCCAATTGTAAACTGAGACCAGCCATTGCAGTTATAAGTCGTATCCTGAGCTCTAGTCAGCGCTAATGGGAAAAATAATAATGCAACTTTCATGAATTTCCCCGGTCGACTGTAAACCTGGGGAAGAATTAGCCAGTCGTAGAAAAAAAGAAAAAGAAATCTCATTTTAAAAGGGTGATTTTTTTATGGAAATAATGTTCTCCATTAAAAGCCCGAATAAAATATATACCACTTGGTTGTCTACTTGCGTCCCAAGTTATTGAATATTCACCTGCTCTATGATATTCGTTTAGTAATTCTTCAATCTGCCTACCATAAATATCGTAAACCGATAGATTAATGATATTACTATTACTTAAAACATAATCAATCTTTGTTGATGGATTAAATGGATTTGGATATGCAGGTAAAAGTTTAAAAAGCTCAGGTGTTTCTCCTTGATTGGTTGATATACCTAAATTATTCCTGAATATCCTGATATAATCAATTTCCATTTCACTTTCAGTAAAACTTGAAGCAATATTTGGCTCTATAGCGATATTTAATAATAAATACATTTTGGAATCAAAAGGCCAAGTATCCGAATTTTTTGTTGCGGGATTATAGGTGTAATGAACATTCTCATCTACACTAAATACCATTTTCTCTTCAGACCAATCAATCGTATATATATGGAACTGAGTTGTAGCAGTATTTATATATTGTCCTCCTAAATTGACCGTACCTCCGTGACTCGAAGGGGTATGAATAGCACTTTGAACATAATTTTGATTAGAGCCCCAATGTTCCATTATATCCACTTCGCCACAAGCAGGCCAAGAAGTGGTACCAAAACCTTTGGTCTGCCAGTAAGCTCCCGGTTCCTTAATATTTTTCCCTAACATCCAAATGGCGGGCCACGTTCCAACTCCTCTAGGGAGTTTTGCTTTAATTTCTATCCGCCCATAGCCGAATGCATATTTTGAGTTTAACCTTGCCGATGTATATTTTTTAGTGTGTCCCTGATCGGTATAGGTTTCTTTCTTCGCAACGATCTTTAAGGTACCATTACTAATATACGAGTTGTCTGTACGGTTCGTATAATGTTGTATTTCACCATTATACCAACTCGAACCATTGGGAAGCTGTGTTTGATGGAACCAATTCACTGAACTAATTGGGCCATCTGGGCCATTAAATTCGTCAGACCATGCCAATTTCCAATCCTGAGAAAATCCAAAACTGATAGTGTAAACAAAAAACAGAGAAATATTTTTTAGACCACTAGACATCAAACTCTCTATTGTTAATTAATTTTTGAACCATAATCTATATAACTATCATTTGTAAATGATGGAAAACTGGGTACAATCACCGGGTATGGTACATTGCCCTGTGTTACAAACATATCAATACTTGATATTTTAATTGATTCAAATAATTTCATATTGATTGAAATTTGGGGGCTATACTTTTTTTGCAACTTATCAATAATCGGTTTCATCAAAACATATTGTTCTTCACTGTCTGACTGGGTACTCATCAATAATTTAGCAGATTGATATGCAGTAAAACTATCTGCCCATAATGATTCATTAAGCTTTATTGAATTTGTTTTGTCTAAACCTAATTCATAGGCTTTCTCTGTTAAATATCGATCCTGAATAAAATCTACTATTGCTAATTTGAATTGTTGTGAAAATTCTGCTTTATTCATTTTCTTTTTTCTAAATACAAGGGGATGCGATGCTATATTTTTTTCAAAATCTTTAACTGTCCAATTTTCTCCGTTTAAAGTAAAGAGGCGCAAATCTTTATATTTTTGATTCATTGGCTTTATATCTTCTAAAGATAAAAATTCTCCTGCCTCAAATAATGCATTCGATATTGCAGTTTCTTTTTCTTCTCGGGAACGAAAAAATTGGTCGCTAATAGCATTCGTATAAGGAAAAAATACATCTTCATTGAGTTTTATGTTTTTCCCTTTCATAATATTTTTAATAAAGGATTTATAAATTAATTTTCCTTTTCTCTCTTTAAGTGTATTAATCACTTTTTCTCTTCTATCAATGTGCCCTTGTTCAGATAAATTTAACCGATCTGTCCACCCATTTACCTCCATAATAAATGCTGACCCATCATCCAAAAAATATGGCCCTATAACCTGTCCTTTTTGAATTTCATTATTGAATAATCTATCACTGATAAATGGATCATTATTATCTATCCAATTCACATCTCTAACAGGAATATTCCCTTCAAAGTTAACAGAATAAATATCATTGAAAGATATTCCTTCATCTATGGCTCTTTTTACTGAATCAGCGAATGCACCTCCTGGAAAAGAAAAGTAATTAACATGATATGTACGGCCCGCCATTTTAAAAAAATGATTAATTTCATCTTCTTCTAACAAAACTTTATTGTGACCTTTTTTAAAATAAAGTAATTGTCGCATGGCTTGTTCTTTTCGCCCTTTTAAAAAAGTGTTAAGATTATCAGAATTTATTTGATTATTAACTGACTCTGCCTCAATTGCCAATAATTTTTCAGCAATAAGATTATTTAAAATTATTTTTTTATGAATGTATTGATTCCCACGGCAATAGTCTGGACGGAGGGTATATTCAGTGCGATTCAAATAATCTTGACGGGTGATCAAACGATCCCCAATCTTTGCTAGAATTTCTAACTGATTATCTGATGAAAATTTGGTTTGACATCCGATTAAAAAAATCAGAACATGGATAAGATAGCGGAGAGGCACCTTTGAATTTATTAAAATGCAATACTGATTGTATAAGAGTTTAGACCACCGAAAATATCCATAGATCGGTGAGCATAATCAATTTGAAAAGATTGATTCCCCATAAGGTTAATCTTTAAACCGCCACCATAAGTCATTCCAAATTGAGAATCAGGCATATATAAAGATTTATATCCTGAACGGAGATACAGGCTACCCCTGCCCGCCATACGGAATTCATATTGACCCCCCATATTAATATACTCTGCATTATTATTGGGGTGCACTGCATCAACAGAAATTGTGAGTCGATGTAATTCTGAATATATGGGTTTTAGACCAATACCAATTCTAAATAATAAAGGCAATTCCCATTGATTTGGTCTAAACTGCCCAGGTACATCAGCATAGTTCCCATCTTCATACGGTGAAATATCTATAGGATTTAATAAATCAATACCATCATATTTTAGTCGAGTTCCATAATTTGAAATACTCATTCCAATCCTAAGGCCATTTTCTTTATTACCAGTTGGAGATAGAAATTTAGTGTTAACAATCGCACCAAGATCTAGTGCAAAAGCCTTTGCCGTAGAATGCCATATTTTCGAATTAATTAATTTTGCTGATGCCCCAAAAGAAAACCATTGTGCAATTTTACGTGAGTACGTTAAAGCAGCGCTAAATTCATTCGCAGCGAATTGCTCGCCAGTCCCCTCCTGCTGAGCCATGGTTGTTACTTCCATATCTCCATAACCCATATGAGTCAAACTAAAGGCAAAAGTCCCCAAGCGTTTTACATGAATCGTTGAACCAATAAACATCATATTAATATCAAGAACCCAAGGCTGCTTCATAAAAGCATTTTCATTCCGCTCCACAAACGCCAATGCAGCAGGATTCCAATAAACCGATGTTGGACCATCTGCAAAAGTGACTCCGGCGTCGCCCATAGCTGCGTTGGCACTGCCCACGCCAATTTCAAGAAAATTAACAGCTGTTGATCCATACCTATATATATTTTGGGCAGACACAATGTTTAAAGCAAAAAATAAAATGATTATATGAAAACGTCTCATTTAATTATCGCAAACTTTCCAATTTTCTGATCACCCGTTGCCAATGCTTCAATATGAAATAAATACATCCCCGCTGCAATTTCTAATCCTTCACGAGTGAGCATATCCCAATGAACAACCCCTTTTTCTGGTGAATTATTGATAACAATCTCATCTACTAAAACACCACTTATAGTAAATATTTTAATTAAAGCCTGAGCGGGGACATTTGTAAACATTAAACTGCGACGTTGATTTAAAAACTGATTCGATACAGCCGTTTCCATCACATTGGTTGCCACATAAGGGTTAGGTACAACCCGAATATTATCCATCGTTTTTGCAAGAGAATCTGCATCAATATCATCATAAGAATTAATTGTGAACGTTAAGTAATCATCTTTCCAGAATGGTCTAGAAAATTTGACTCGAAAAATATCGTCACTTTTGGGATAGGTTGCTGTGGATGCTAAATTAAAATCTATAACAAAAGCAGTTCCAGCCCACTTACCATCATTGCGCATTCCACCAACAATTATTTTATCTTCAGATTTGTCAAAAACACCGTTTTTATTTACATCATGTACCACCATATCCATGAGGACGTGGCTTCCATCCGGCTTTAATAAAGTTTCATTCTTAACATAGAACCCAAATGATTGACCTAAAAGAATTTCATTGGTAGGTATTCTATCATCAACGGCATCCCTAATGCCAGTTTTGATACTGGTTGTTGAAGTATACACACTTGGATCAGAACTAAAGATGATATGATAATCCCAAGGCAAATAGGAAGATTCTCGAATAGTAGGTACAACACGCATGATGCCACTTCCTTGAACCCACCCTGAATTCGCATAATCGTAAGAACCTTGCTCAAAAGGCAGGTCAACATTCAGTTGAATCCCATCAAAAATATCCGTACTAAATGGTGCTTTTGTATTTAGAGTCCAGTATCCTAAAGAATCGACCTTGATCAAATTACTCCCCACAAATTTTAATGGGGTCTCTTTATAAATGATAGTGCCTTCACTAAGATCAGTAACCATAATTGAATTTGTTGTATACATTAATCCATAATCATATTGGGGAAGGAGTGCAATAGTATCAATATCAAATGTGACTTGATATTGATGATCTTTTTTAATACTGGACTGTGCAAGGATCGATGGCTCTATTTCTCCCCCTCCTGGAAGATTAGAGTCATCTATTGTAATATCTGGAGCTACATAGCCGGCAGCTGGTTTAAAAGGAGTTACTATGGCTACGTTTTTACCAATGGATCTGACTTCTTCTGCTTCGTCAAGTTCCACCACTACATTATTCTCAGATGGTGATATTCCTGGTCCAATATGGGGTGCACCATAATCATAGGCCACGAGTCCATAATAGTAGGTTCGCCCATTCATAACTGTATTATCAACAAAAACGTGCGAGATTCCTGTATCAGATCCTAGATTATAAGCAACGCCATTGACTAATCCAAAATCAGTGAAACCGAATTTTCCGTCCTTTAAATCACATTGAAAAATAGGTTTCATAAACATAGGTGTTCCATAACCATCCGTAATGACTTCGGCATCTGAAAAATATTTATCTGTTGCACGGAAGAGTTTATATCCTTCAAAATCGTTTATATTACCAAGGAACGGATCTCTTGTTTTTGTATCAGAAATATTATCCCAGGTAAGTATAACTTTGCCATCAGCTGGTGTTGCAGTCAAAGTTGGCATTTTAGGTGGCTGTGCGAAGCGATAATCTTTTTCATAGATTACTTGAACAATTTTTTTCAGTTCATACAATGCGGGCGCAGTGTGTGCAGGGGAATTTAATCCTTCCAATGGATCATATGAATGCAACTCAGACATGGAGATCCGTTCTGTTCGCCCTTTGTATAAAGGAAACGGACCTGATGCAAATACTTCTATCAAATTTGAAATTTGGTCCATGTATTCTTCGAGAATATTTTCACCAATCAATTCCCACATGGCCTCATCATTTTTAAACCACCAGGTGCTATTTGATTGCGCATGACTGGGAACGGGAAATAAACGAAAAGCAGTTAAGCCAATCATATCAGATTCTGAAACATCCGTAACAGCAAAATTTGGCTCAGAGCCAACGCCTTCAACATAATCCGGTTTGTGATTGCCTTCACCCTCATCGGGCCCTGTATAGTTCAATTCAGTCGGAGCGACACCGTCTAATCCAATATCATCCCCAAAATATTCAGTTATTTGATACACTCCATCATTATTCAGATCTTCACCATCTTGCCAATCCTGATCTTCATCTGCGTCCCAATGCTCTTTGAGATCTGCCAGGTCTACCTTAAAAAATGATAAAAATTTATCCACATCATATATACCATCAGTTGGACCTACTTTTGTCGTAGCTACATTATCCCGTTTTTCATTTAGAATCCCATCCTCATCGTTATCTATATCATCGTAGGCCAATCCGGGGCTTTCAAGGTAGGCAAATCCCATTGTTCCTGTTGGTAAGCCGCCCGAGCCAACTCCATTTATGTCCCATGAATAAGACATATCCAGATCAATATTGAAATAAGCCAATTCATCATTACCATCGTTACCGATGGCATTGTCTACCCAGTAACCAAATGCCACTTCAGTCAAATCATAATCAGAAATATTTGCAATATTATACTCCCAAAAAATCGCATCCCGGGCTTGGGGATTATTCCACTGAAATCCTCTTGCTTCGACTCTTAAGCCTAAACCACCCCATGGATTATTCTTTCCAATAGTAACATTATCACGTATTTCACCAATTTTTTTATTCCCGCGAGGATAGTATCGCACTCGGTCTGGAAGTTCAAGATATTCCTGATCTTGAGCATCATTGGCGACAAAATAGGTTTCCATATCTGCATAGATTACACCTCGGCCAAATCGTCCATCCCATTCACCGGGCCACTTCGTACTTGTTCCTGTTGATGGCCATCCATCCGGTGGCCAAGAGCTTGGTCGGTTGCTCATGGCCGGATATTCACTGGTTTCATTGGAATAACCAAAAGCAGGATAAAAACCATATTCAAATGTACCTGCAGGATTGACATCCATTTCTTCCCGATAACTGGTTTGTAGAAAATACAATTTATGTAGACCCTCTCCATCGCCGATCTCAAGCGGATCAGATACAACTGTAGAGTCAATTTTAGTGGTAGGATCGTCTTTAATATAAATTTTTGCACCAACCAACAGACCAATGCCATCCACCATTTTTACGCCATCTAAATTATTGGGCCATCTAGATACATTTACTTTGGGCCAGTCAGAAAGCTCTGTAGTATTTCGAAAGTAAAGAAATACACGATTCCCAGTCATATAGCCTTCTCGTTCCGCTGCAATATCACCGGCCGGATCGTCTGGCCCTTCATACTTTTTCCCTTGAGAAAATATAAGGCTAGTTAGCAATAGTATATAAAATAACTTTTTCATTAGAAGTTGATTCCAGTTGAAAATTTGATCATACGAGGTGCTGCAAACATGGCAGGATTCTTAATGCGATCTTCATAATCATTAAAATTACTCCGGTGGCCTGCCAAGTCTGTATCTTTGATTACTGCTGTATAGGCTCGTCCCGTTCGGCTATCTACCCAGTTCTCATTCAGACGGTCAAACACATTGTATACTGCCAGTCTGAAGTTGATTTTGTATTTATCCGTTACACTTAAGTTGTAGTGAGCCATCAAGTCTGCATGATATTTAGTGGGCCGGTAATCATTATTTGGGTAGAGGTTCACTCGCGATAGCCGGCTTTCTTCAATTGGTGAAAAAGTGTAGGGCGATCCAGAGTTATAATATCCCGTTATAGAAACACCATACTTAGGTTTGCTATAGGCAAACGTAGCATTAAACGTATGTCGCTGATCCCAACTCATGGGGATAAATCTATTCACAGGGTCCATGCTGGCACCTGATCGGGAAAAAGTCTGCGTAGGATTATCTGCATTGCCTCGAGTATACTGTAGGGTATAATTGATCCATGATGAAATTGGTCCGGAATTAAAATCAAATTTGACCTCTAATCCCCGAGCATTTCCATAGTCCTTATTACTATAAAGACCATACTCGATCTGGTTATAAGTGCTAAAGACCTTTGTACTTAGCAGGTTGTAAATATCACGGTAGAACAATGAAACCTCTAAACCCATACCTTCGGCTAATTCTTGCCATAATCCTACTTCATACGTAATCGTTTTTTCTGCTCTCAACTCTGAATTTCCCATGAGGGTCGCATGGTCACTTGGGGCAACCAAAAATGAATGATTTTGATACAAAGAATACATGGGTGGCATTTGGAAAAAATGCCCATAACTAAAATGTAGAATAGCCGAACTACCAAGCTGGTAAGCTAATCCAAAGCGTGGACTGATCTGAACCTGAGGATCTGCCTTTGGATACGCAGACATCATCGAATCCGGAAGGGCAAGTTGATTGGCAGGGTTTCTGCGGTCAGAAGGTAAAGCAGACTTGGGATCAAAAAGGTCATAGCGTAAACCAAAATTGATGACCATATCATCAAATTCCATTTTATCTTGAATATAGGCCGACATTTCAACTGGCTTGACCACGTAAACATCAGCATAGAGTGTAGAATCAGGGAAGATCTTTGGTTTATAAATCAAGTTTTCATCTGGGGTTCCAAAATATTCATTTCGAATTTGATGCCATTGATTATCTATTGTATAGTTTGAATATTGCAACCCTGACTTGATGTTATGATTTTTATTAATCTGCCAGTTTAAGTCAAATTTTGCGCCTAAGATATCTGATGTTCTTTCGCTATGATCTTTTTGCTGTCCACCCATGAAAAACCCAGGACCATAATTTTCTAAATACCGATCATGTACATAACTTGAGTCCAATGGGTTCTCATATAAATAGTTTCCTCCATAATTTTTCATTGAGGATATTTTAATAACATAAAATAATTTCTGGGATATTAAGTGATTCCAATGAAAAGAGAGAAAATCTGTTCGACGATGAGATGCCCCCATACCATCAGGATTATATTTAAATCCATGATCATAACCATGCCAGGTATCTTCGTTTATAGAGTACATGGTAGAAAAACGAATACCACTACCGCTAAATAAAGAAAAAGAAAGTTTACCTAGAATGGAACGATTGGCGCTTCCATTCATACTCACGAAAGCAGAATCACCTGTATTTTCTGAATACCACTCTAGAGGGCTTAAACTATAAAAATTACTGGAATCAGTAACATTAAACCTTCGCAAACCATTTAAATGGTTTTTATTATCCTGTGTTCTTGTATTGATAAAAAAATGGACTTTATCTTTGATGATTGGTCCGCTAATCTGAAATTTATAATCCTGATTTCGATCCAATTGGTTATTATCCAGACCAATAAAAATATTCTTATTACCTGTAAAGTAATTTGCAAATGCTGTAGATACTGAACCTTCGAATCTATTTGAGCCATCCTTTGTTACCGCATTTACAACACCACTCATCGCTTTTCCGTATTCTGCATTGAATGTACCAGTAATGATTTCGAGATCCTGAATGACTTCAGGTTCAATTTCAACAGCAGAATTTCCACCGCCAAATACTTCATCCACCTGAATACCATCAATAAGATATGTTACTTCATTATTTCTGCCTCCGCGAAAGTGACCTTCCACCACGCCTGCCTGCATACCCACAATAGCCCCAATGTTTTCAACTGGTAGTTTATCAATTTGGTCAGATGATATATTTTTTATAGTTGAAGTTTGATCTTTCCTAGCTGTGATTGCCTCCACTTCAACAAAAACTGTTTCACCCTGTATTACCGTTGGAACAAGATCAACATCTATATTTGATGTTCGATTAACAGAAACACGTACATTTTCCATTTTAACCTGCTTATAGCCTATCATATCGATAACAAGTGTATATGTGCCAGGTTTAATATTTATAATATAATAAGCACCATCTACATCCGTAGCAGCGCCCGAGTAAGTCCCTTGAACAATTACATTCGCACCAATTAGTGCTTCGTTCGTCTCGGAATCTTTTATTGTACCCGTTATTTTACCCGTGGTTTGCCCAATGAGGAAACCCAAAGTAAAAAATATAATGACCAGAAAAGAGGTGAATTTCATTAAATAATCTTTTTTTAAAGTACCTAATATAAATAGAAGGGGTGAGAAAAAGAATCTCACCCCAACTACTTGTGTCGCTAGTGTATCGTTCAATCTTCTTCTAAGAAGCTTTTATCTTATTCTATAAAGATCAATGACAACATAGAATAAGCATGTTATCGGTTATTAGACCGATAAAATTATTTCATCAAAATCATCTTTTGAGTTCGTGTAAAACTTGATGTTTCTAATCGGTAGAAGTAAATACCGGATGGCATATTGGCCGCGTTCCAAACCACTTTATGACTGCCAATTGGGCGGTATTCATCGACCAACTTAACCATCTCACGACCCAGAACATCGTAAACCATCAATTTCGTTGGTCCCGCTAACCCAATTGAATACTCAATTGTAGTAGTGGGATTGAATGGATTTGGGTAATTCTCTTTTAGTTCAAACCTAGTTGCCACAAGACCTCCATCATCTGTAGATAGAACATCTCCATCTTTTCTACCAACAAAAGTGTGCGACCATACCGAAGGAGTCTGCCAGGCATTATCGGCATTATTTTTTGACATTACAATATTGCCTTGCCACCCTTCAGCATCATTATCATGCCAAGTAGGCTCAATTGGGATTCTCATACCTTCCGTCGGGACAAAAACAGAGTCTGTATTGATCTTTGCTAACGAATCTAAATTAATACTGAATTCGATAACGGCATCCGGTGAACCATTTACACCTGAATTTGCATACGTAACATAACTCTTATCAGAAAGACCTGTTGATGTACCAAATTCTACAAAAGCACTATCACCTAAAAATGCAAACTTATAATCTGGTTCAGCGCCACGTTTAGCACCACCATGTTTTGGACCTCTTTGGTCATATAAGCCAATAAAAAGTTCCATTGCATCTTGCTCCCACCAATTGCCAGCACCAACATTAAATACATTATCTGTGATATCAACACCTACATATAGACTATCTGAATCAGCAGCCAAATATAATTTCAATGAAGCATCTGCATCATCATCAACGGTGCCAATTGTTTTAGGTGTTCCCATTGAATTTGAAGAAACTCCCATTTCAAGCGGAATAATACCGCTTGCTTCCCACTCAGAGATATCTCCATCAGCTGAAAAAGCTGGTGGCGTAAGTGAGATTGTAGGTATGCCTCGCGCCTGATTTCTCGTAGGCGAAGCACTACTAGAGACTACACTTTTATTACCATTGCTATCTGTACAGATAACAGCGTAATAGTACTGCACAGAACGATCAGAAAGCGGGATCGTAATGTCGTGGTATACAGACATTACGTCTTCAAGTACACCAGTAGCTACAACATCAACGCCCGTGTTTGCTGCTAATAGCTTAGCTGTTGTATCTGTAATCGCTTTTCGGCTAGCATAAACATCGTAGGTCTCACCTGATTCACCTGCGACATCATCCCACACAACAGCATTCGTATATTGCCCTGGAATAGCATCAATATTTTCAACTGCAACAGGTGGTACCCAGTCAAATACTGGGGAACCAGTCCAAATATCGGTCAAATAAATCACCTCACCTGTATATCCACTGCCTTGTGCAATAAACTGAAATACTTTAACAGCAGCTGTATCAAAACCAGATGTTGTATTGTCTCCATAAACAAAATCTTTAAGAGAAAGCTTAACAGCGTGCCAAGCATCATCAGCTACAATATCTAGTTCATGCACTAGCTTCCCTGTACCTGCTTCATACTGTAGTCTGATATTATTACCAGAATATTTCGCTGTTTTATATTGGAATTGAATAGAATCTTTCATCCACTCATAGCTCATATCATGAGTTGGGCTAATATTCCATCCAGCACCTGTAACTGTCCAACCGTCTCCACCCAAGGTCCATTTTGCTGCGTTTGTTTGAGATGTTAATCCAGCGCCTTCAACTACTTCCAATGAAGATGATGCACCATCTCCCCAACCAAAAGGGGTTCCCATATCGCTTGGGAATGATTTACCATTAAAATAAACCTGTGGCGTCAACTTTCTACCCTTTAACGTAATATTATCAATGTAAACAGTGGCAGAAGAACGAGTTGAATCGGTTTGATTGCCTGAAAATTCAAAAGTAAACCCTTTAATTTTATCGGTATCAAAAACTTCATTACCTGTGATACCTGCCCAACCAGTGCGATTAAATCCAGTTGCATTATTCCAATTATCGGGACTATTTACCAATGGAATATCCACAGTAACCCAATCTGTTGTAGCATCTCCAAGTCTTGGACTAGTAAAAGAATAATAGAATTCACCCAGCGGCTTACCAGCATCACCATCAGCTGGAATATAAGTTGGATCAGTCACATCACTAAACTCAAGAACATTAAATCGAAGTTCAATTGCGCCTGCGTGGCTTGGAGCTGTTGGCATATGGTATTGAAAAGAAACAGTATCATACTTTGACCAATCATAAAAACCATTGGCCGTATCGGGATGCATATGCTGTAGCTTTGAATAGCCTCCCCAACCTTCGGTCCCATGAACTGAAACGTCTAGCTTCATTGAGCCAGTACCTTCAGCTTTAATATCAGTAACGTATGAAACATTGACGTAACCAGAGTCCTGGAATGCATTAATATTTACTTCATAATGGCCACCTAATGAGTCTCCTCCAGGTAAATGACCAGCTGATGGGCCCCAGCCGAAATACTGCCAATAACTAGTATCGGTAGAAGCATCATTTAGAGAATTTATCATTGGAGACGTATCTCCAGTCCACGTTCCTGCTGTATGTGTACGTACAGGCTGGGTAAAAGAAAAAGAACTGATTAAAATAAGAGTAAGAAGACTAATTAACGATTTTTTCATAATTTATCCCTCCAAAGAGATTTTTGTTTGTGTTTTTGACGTCCCATAGTAATAATGTAAAAAATTTTATGCAATAATATTTTGCAATATATGCAAATATTTTGCATATTGTTCGCAATTATATCGACTATTATTGCTGGTCTATATTATTATACATTGGTTTAAATACAAATAAAAATGACAATTGGTTTAAAAGATATATCAAAAACTACAGGTTACGCAATCTCAACTGTATCGCGAGTACTCACTAATAAGATAAGTGGGAGTTCTGTTAGTGCAAAAGAAATTTTACGCGTAGCAAGAGAGATGGGTTACGGCAAATATCGAAGTGCCGTTAGTCCAGAAAATCGAATTATAGACATTGCACTTATCACGCAACATTTTTCCGAAGAATTCTATGCCTATTTATATTCATCCTTTGACGAAATATCCATAAAACGTAATTGCTCTTTAACAATTCATTCTGTCAGACATGTTAAATCACTGCTCGATGAACTATTATTCCTTTCCAAAAATCATGATGGCTTCATACTATTTCTTCCCACTCTAGATCCTTTTAGCTATAATAAGATAAACGAAACAATGAATAATTACCCCATTGTTTCAATCGCGCCCTCTTTTGAAGCTATTTTTGATACTTTTACATTTGATTCATATCAAGGTGGTGTTTTAGCAGCACGAGCATTTATGGAAAAGGGCTACGAAAAATTTGGGATTATTCGCGGTCCTATAAAAAAATGGGAAGCTGCACTTCGCCGAAATGGATTTAGAGACACAATAGAAAATGAAGGCTATAAAGTTATTTGGGATTACAAAGGCGATTACTCTTTTGAATCTGGTGAAAAAGCATTTCATAACATATATAAGAAAAGAAGTAAAAATATCGCTATTTTTGCAAGCAATGACCAAATGGCTGTTGGTTTTATTCATGCGGCACTCGAGAATAACCAACAAATTCCAAAAGACTATGCCATAATTGGATATGATAATATCTTATTTAGTAAAATATTTTTCCCAAAACTCACAACGATTGATACGGATGTAGACCAACTTGCCGAAGAGGCGATCGATCACCTTATTAGAATGATAAAAAACGAGGTAAACCTTGATCGCTCTGCTCGTAAAACGCTTATACCCGTAAAATTAATTAAGAGGGACACACATAAATGAATATGAGGCTTTTTTATTTCAAATCGGTAACAGCACTTTTATTAATGTTCAATTTATTCGGCTGCAAATCAGTAAAAGAAAAAGAGGATGCAGCTGATATCGCATTTGTTGAATCATTAATTAATAAAATGACTATTGATGAAAAAATTGGACAGATGACCCAGGTTGACAGACAGTTCTTAAATGATATTTCTGATATTTCAAAATATGGATTTGGTTCGCTATTAAGTGGGGGTGGAAGTACTCCTAAAATAAACGAACCAAAAGCTTGGGCAGAAATGTATGATCTCTATCAACGTGAAGCACTTCAATCTCGCTTAAAAATTCCTCTATTATATGGTATTGATGCTGTTCATGGTCATAATAACGTAATTGGCGCTACTATTTTCCCCCATAATATTGGCCTTGGTGCCACACGAGACGCAAAAATTGTTGAAGCCGTTGCAAAAGCTACAGCACTTGAAATTGCCGCAACTGGCATTGACTGGGATTTTGCACCTTGCTTGACCGTACCTAATGATTATAGATGGGGAAGAACGTATGAAGGGTTTTCTGAAGACACTGAATTGGTTACGGAGTTAGGCAATGCTGCAATATTAGGCTATCAATCCTCAAATATAAATAACCCAAATAGCGTCTTAGCCTGTGCAAAACATTTTATAGGGGATGGTGGAACTTCATTTGGTACGGGTCTTAATGGTAAAATTGATAGAGGGAACTTAGCTCTTTCGGAAGAAGAGCTTAGAAAAAAACACCTTCCGCCATTTAAAAAAGCAGTTGAAAGCGGTGTTGCAACTTTTATGGCTGCATACAATACGTGGAACGATCTTAAGTGTCATGCCAATAAATATCTTTTAACCAATATATTGAAAGAAGAGCTAGGATTTAAGGGATTTGTTGTATCTGACTGGGCTGCAATCGAAGAAATTCCTGGGGATTATAAAGCAGATATAATTACTTCAATTAATGCTGGCATTGACATGGTAATGGTACCCGGTGCCGTAAAGTTTGGTAACGAATCCTATGAAAAATTTATGAAGCTATTTAAAAAATCTATCGAAGATGGCTCTATACCAATGACCAGAGTTAATGATGCTGTAAAAAGAATATTGTTGATAAAAAAGAAAGCGGGACTTTTTGATAGGCCCTTTAGTGATCAACAATTATTATCACATATAGGTTCTCAAAAACATCGGGAAATTGCTAGAGAAGCTGTTCGGAAGAGTATGGTCTTATTGAAAAATAATAATAACCTCTTACCTCTTCCAAAAAATGGCAAAAAAATCATTGTTGCTGGCCGGGGAGCTAATAATATAGGTATGCAATCTGGTGGTTGGACGATTAGTTGGCAAGGAGAGATGGGAAATAAAACAGAGGGCACTTCAGTGTTAGACGCCATTATATCAGCAGTGGATCCTGGGACATCTGTTCAGTTTTCAGAAGATGGAAAAGACGCTCAGGGAGATGTAGCCGTAGTCGTAATTGGCGAAGAACCTTATGCAGAAATGGAAGGGGATCGTGAAGATCTGAGTTTAGATAAAAAAGATTTAGAGGTAATTAAAACCCTGAAAAATAAAAATATTCCTGTAGTGGTTGTTCTTTTCTCTGGTAGACCTATGATAATAACAGACCAAATAGAACAATGGGATTCTTTTGTCGCAGCTTGGCTTCCGGGAACCGAAGGCCAAGGTATTTCTGATGTATTGTTTGGTGATTATAATCCAACTGGAAAACTATCGTTTTCTTGGCCTAAGTCAATAGATCAACTGCCTATTTCTAAAGCAGATAATTACCTATTTGATTTTGGCTATGGGTTATCATATTAAATAACTATTAATGATAAAAAAGGAAATATTTTGGTAAATAAATTAGGTATAGATCTTGGTGGCACTAAAATTGAAGCTATCGTTATCAATGATGCATTTCAAGTGGTTGAACGAAAGCGCATTGCAACAAACCGAGAAGAAGGATATGATGCAATCTTACAACGTATCGTTATTTTAGCTAAAGCGCTTATAGAGACCGGCAATGTTGAGGGTCCCGTTGGCATTTGTACGCCAGGTGCGATTGACTATCAAGCCGGGACTTTAAAAAATAGCAATACAGTATGTTTAATTGATAAACCGTTACAATCTGATCTAGAATCAGCGCTCTCACTTCCCATTCTTATGGAAAATGACGCAAATTGCTTTGCATTAGCTGAAGCAATTTTGGGTGCGGCTAAAGATTATAGATTGGTATTTGGTATTGTCCTTGGCACCGGTTGTGGTGGTGGTATCGTGATAAATAAAAATATACATCGTGGCCCAAATCATATTAGTGGAGAATGGGGGCATCATGTGTTATACCCAGGTGGTAGAGATTGCTATTGCGGAAATAAGGGCTGCGCTGAGTCTTATATTTCGGGAACTGCATTAGAAGCAGAATGGAAAGCTTTAACTGGTGAATTTTTACGTACAACAGACATTATTGATAGCGGTGCTTATAAATCCCACCCAGAATGGAAGGATTCTTTTATTGAAAATTTTGGCAGAGCCTTAGCAAATGTTATGGATATCTTGGACCCGGATGCTATAATATTAGGGGGAGGATTATCTAATATGGATATTCTTTACACAGAAGGTCGTGACGCAGCTTATAATGCATCATTCAGTGAAAATATGGTAACACCAATAATTAAAAACAAGTTGGGGGATTCTGCCGGTGTGTTTGGAGCTGCCATGCTGGGGGACTATATTTGAAATTTGCCAAATGGCTATACAATCTGACCGGGACAGATCAATTGATACTCCTGGCTTTTTTTATCCTGGGGCTTGGATTGTCTTATTTTACCATTTTGAGTTTGCGCGCTTGGCATGAAAAAGTGCGAGGCGGTGATAAATATGCCCATGAAGTTCGCGTAACGCCCTTTGGTTTGTTTGGAATCGCTGCGATTTATACCACCATTCTTTACATGTCAATGGGCGAGTTGGTCACCCGATGGATCGGGAATTTCACCCAATAATTATTTTTTCTTTTTCCGGGTCATTTGCAGCAATTTCCAAGCCATTTTGGGTAGCTTTTCTAACTCGTTCATTTCTCCCGCTCCTTGTAGCCATTCACCCCCATCAATGGTCACGACTTCCCCATTAATATATCCTGCTTGATCGCTGACCAAATAAGACGCCAAGTTTGCCAACTCAATATGCTCCCCGACGCGTTTGAGGGGAACGCGATTGATCATTTTCTTTTTAATGCCCAATCCGGGAGGCGCCAACCGCGACCATGCACCTTCCGTTGGAAATGGGCCCGGTGCAATGGCCACCGTCCGAATTCCGTATTTAGCCCACTCAACAGCCAAAGATCGTGTCATGGCCAGGACGCCAGCCTTTGCACAGGCAGAAGGCACCACGTATCCAGAACCGGTCCACGCATAAGTGGTAACTATATTTAAAATAACACCCCCTTTATTTTCCCGCATTACTTTTCCTACAGCTTGGGTACAATTAAATGTACCATTCAATACAATATCCACAACTGTTTTGAACCCATTGGGACTTAAGTTTTCTGTAGGGCTGATAAAATTCCCTGCTGCATTATTGAGTAAAATGTCAATTTTTCCAAATTCATTTACAGTTTGATCCACCATATTTTGTACTTGATCAGGATCCCGAACGTCACAACTAACAGCCAATACCTTCCCCCCGTATTCGCGTAATTCTTCTGCGGTTGAATTAATCACTTCTTGACGACGGCTGGTTATTACCAAATCTGCCCCCAATTCAGCATATCGTGTGGCCATGGATTTCCCCAACCCTGTGCCACCACCAGTAACAATTATTGATTTCTTTTTTAATAATCCTGATTCAAACATGAATATTTTCCTTTTTCATACCCAAATAATCTAAGTCATAGAAACAAAAAAGCCCCGCATTTCTGCAGGGCTTTTTATATAATCATTCAATTGAATAATTAGTTATTGTTGGGGTCGCCGTCTTGGTCACTACTTTGGGCAGCGTAATACTCACCTGGGTCAATCGAGCCATTATTATCTGTATCAACGTCATCAAATTTTTGGTCAAAATCTTCAACGTCATTACCTTCAGGATCTGTACCATACTTATCTCGTGCTTCATCACGTGAAATTAGACCATCATTATCAGCATCCACGTCTTCAAATGGAAGCCAGTCTGGACCACCGTCACCACAGCCGCAATCGACTGGGTTGCCATCTGCATCATGATCCCATGTTGCATAAGGGCCATCTTCAGCATTGCCGTCACCATCTGAATCAAGATAGTAATCACCCATACCACTACAAAGGGCACCGCAATTGCCATCCCAATGATTGTTGGGTGGTGGGCCACCGCCATCGCCATGGTCGCCACCGCCATCATCGTGATGATGGTTTTGCCAATCTGCATCGGAGTTCCCTACAAAATCACAACCTTCGTGGTCGCAGTGACCATGTCTATCATCGTCACTATTGTAAATGTGATCGCATTTGTCACAATGACCATGGCGATCGCCTTCACCGCTGAATACGTAGTCACATTGGTCACAATGACCGTGTTGCTCGTTATCACTGGTAAATACAAAATCGCATTTGTCACAATGACCATGGTGGTCACCCTCACCAGTGAAAGTATACCCACAAACATTACAAGTGGGTGGACCTTGGTCGCCGTCTTGGTCACTACTTTGGGCAGCGTAATACTCACCTGGGTCAATCGAGCCATTATTATCTGTATCAACGTCATCAAATTTTTGGTCAAAATCTTCAACGTCATTACCTTCAGGATCTGTACCATACTTATCTCGTGCTTCATCACGTGAAATTAGACTATCATTATCAGCATCCACGTCTTCAAATGGAAGCCAGTCTGGACCGTCACCGTGTTCACCGCAGGGTGGCGGGGTGATCGTAGCGCCATTATCTGGTTCACCTTCTTTATTGACTGTTAATGAACCATTACTTTGATTAATGGAAAATTCACCGAGTTGCAATGTCCTAGGACTACCGTCAGGTCGTGATACATCCACTGAACCGTCATCATGAAACCTAAAACCGCAATCATCTTGATTTCCCGTTTGTGCTGCAACCAAGGCCAAGGCCATCATGGCTGCAAACAATAACTTGATTAACTTCATTTCATCTTCCTTTGTTAGTTATAAGAATGATTTTTTACCAAGATTTCCCCCACGATACACGTCGAATCTATTATTTTATGTTGAATTTTCACGTGATCTTGCTCACATTACTTTCTATTTTGAATTAACCGGCCCAATTCAGCTGTGGCTCGATTGAATTCTTGTTCGAATGATCCATAATAATCATTCACTTCATAAAAATATTTGGCTGCATCCCGATCCACCACATGATTGTTATCCAAAAGGACATCCGGTGAAGGAAATAGAATTTCAATCCCCGGTTTAAAGTATTGTAATGTTAACTCAAGATCGGGGTTCATCTCAAGCACCTTTTTCATCACTAGAACATCGTATAATCGACGCTCATCTTTATCCCGTGAAATCAGAATTGTGAATATATCATCTGTTTGACGGGAACCCCGTTTATTTAAATCCTTCAGTACCTTTTTATATAAACCCGCCACTTTTATATAGTTTGCCTCCGCAGTGGGTCGAACAAAAGGTTTTTGAACGGTTGCTTTTCCCTTGATCGAGTAACTCAATTGGAGCGCCTGACCCTTGGGTTTATTTAGAATATCGTTTGCCAATGGAGATACGCGGAATCCGGCTGGATCAGAATCTGAATCTAAAAAATAAATAACTTTAGCCGGTTCAATATGTTTATGATACCCCAATCTTTCTATAATGTCAATTAACATGCGTCTAACCAGAATTTGTTCCCCCGGGATCTTTCCGTCAATCAAACTTTTGTACGGTTCCTGAACCATCAATGTTTTATCTTTTTCAGCCCGTTGGTTAACCTCAGTTTTAATATCTTGGAAAACAGGACTTTCATAAATAAAACTTAAGTCAAATACATCAGAGTGCTGTATCCGATATGAATTTGGAAATGACCGGTTCCCAAAGGCATTAAACAATTCAGAATCTTGAGGAACTACTCGACTGAAATTATCTTCGCTGTCGGTAATGATATGAGGTGTAATCACCACAATCACTTCCTTTTTAACCGTCTGTTCAGAGGAAATTGCAAAAAGTTTACCAAAGAAAGGTAGATCTTTTAGAATGGGAACGCCCCCCTCGTTTTCTGTGGTTTTTTTATTGATTAATCCACCGATGATAAAGGGCGTATTATTGGCTACCCGAACAAAAGACTGTACTTTACGATTGTTAATAATTGGCGCTGATTCCACATTACCACTGGTGGCCGCCCCAATCCGCTCTTCTGTTTCACTAATGATTGTCTCAACTTGAATCGTGACACGAGAACCATCGGCACTGATACGAGGCCGCAAATTCAGTACAATTCCAATCGGCAAATAATCCACTGATTTCGTGGTGGAAATCTGAGTATCCGTTGTTTTTACAATTGGAATTTGCTGACCGACTTGAATTCTGGCCTGACGCCCATCTAACACAAGGACTGATGGCTTAGATAAAACTTCGGCGGCCTTATTGCTAATTAATGCTTCTACATTGGCACGAAAATTTGATGCAGATCCCAATAATGTTCGATCCAAAACTACCGTAAATGGTTGTATAGATCCACCTTCAGGTTGAGGGAAAACGGCTGAGAAACCTTGGCCTGCATTAGAGAAATCAACCCCCAATTCATCTAACTGGTCAGAGTTTAATTCTAAAACCAATGCTTCAATCACAATCTGGTTCGCCGGGGTATCGATTTTATTTTGAATAATATCTAAAAGGCGGGCCACTGAATTATAATCACCCGGTTTATAACCCACCAATAGGCGCTGCAATGGTTCGCCACTGGTGGTATTGTCTAATGTTACGCCACCCAGATCTACACCGAGTACTGATTTTTTACTGGATGATTTGGTTTTACTTTTTTCTACCAAAGACACGGTTTCTGTGTCGGGGAATTTGATAATAATTGGAAGACTTCCCGGCGCACTTAAATCTTTATTTTTATTTGAAAACAGGGGTGAAAAATTATATTCGCCGTTGATTTCTCCTTTGCCGGCCTTGAACTCCACAACCGAATAGTCCATTGTTTTTAAGATGGCTAACGCGCGGTCAGTCTGAATGTAGCTTAGTTTAATAACTTCGAAATCAAGATCCCGTAAGGAGACAATTTTACCACCGGCAGGACGCTTAACTACATTCGCTGGTGGTCGTCGTGTTACAGAAGCCGGTGGGCGTTGCTGGCTATAAATGACAGAAAAAATAATTAAAAAATAGACAAGTTTTTTCGTCATCTTGGTTCCACCATATTAATAGGAATTGATACAGATATTCCGTCAAAGGTTGCGGAAGCATGACCTTTTTCCATAAAGCTATAATATTCTTCTTTGGATGAATTGTAACTGTATTTTGGAAGAAAAAATGCCAGTGCCTGAAATTTTGATTCAGCTGCATCATCCATCGTTACCGTAATATTTGATGCTGAACTGAAACCATGACCATCAATCGTACCACCCACCGCATCCAAAATTATCTTCATCGATACATATCCATCAATCGAATCTATGTGGACTTTTCGCTCAACAATCGCCGTAAGCTTGATACTATCATCCAGTCGGACAATTTCATCTGAAACGGTTAGAGTCAACTTAAATTCAGAATTGGAATCCGAAATGGATTTTTCAGTATTTATGACTTGATCGCCACACGCAAAAAAGCAAAGTGCGATACTAACTACAGCCACTTGTTTTATAAACAGGTGACAGTTAGCCACACGGCTTATTTTAAATATATTCAATGTTTTCATCCTTTTCCTCGGGGAGAATGTATAGTAAGTGTAACCATTTTTGGGGTGAAAGTAAACCCTTTTTAAATTTTCCTTATGTCCGCCCTTTTTTGAGGAATGAGGTTCTATCCTTGTGAATCAATTCAAACTCAGATAACTTCGTTGTATCAATGTTTTACAGTAACAACGAAAATCCTCGTCCCCACGGCAACCATGAATAAAGAAAATAAAGTAAAACTACTCGTTTTAGACACAAATGTTATTCTCCATGACTCTAGTTGTATTCATCATTTTGAAGAAAATGATGTGGCCATTCCAATCACGGTATTAGAAGAATTGGATAACTTTAAACGTGGAAATGAACAAATTAATTTTCATGCCAGAGATTTCTTAAGAGATTTGGATGAAATTACAGGTGATAAATTATTTAAATCCGGCGTTTCTTTGGGAGAAGGCCGGGGAAAAATTAGAGTCATTGTAAACCAAACTTGGGACAAAGATTTGATCGAGGTATTTCGTGATGATATACCAGACATCCGGATATTAAACACAGCACTTCGTTTGCAAAAACAGGAAGGTGATAAAACGGTTATCCTCATCACCAAAGACACCAATCTCCGTATGAAAGCCAAAGCAATGGACGTGTTGGCCCAAGACTATACTACAGATAAAATCGAAAGTGTAGATAAAATATATACGGGTAAACGATTGGTTGAAAATCTACCCACTGGAACCATTGATTCCCTCTACACGCAGCCATTTCATATCGATAAGGAAATATTACCCGAAATTAAATCGCCACTCCCCAACGAAAACTTTATTTTACGGAATGAGCATAAATCCGCATTGGCCACTTTTAATAGTGTGGACAATCAATTCCATAAAATTGACAAAACGCCTGCGTATGGAATTATCCCCCGCAATTCTGAACAAGCATTTGCTTTGGCTGCACTTAACAATCCAAAAATACAGCTTGTCACTTTATCAGGAAAAGCAGGAACGGGAAAAACTTTATTAGCCTTGGCTGGAGCATTGGAATGCAGAAAACAATTTAGACAAATCTATCTGGCAAGACCCATTGTTCCGCTCAGCAACAAAGATATTGGATTTCTACCTGGAGACATTCAATCTAAAATTGACCCTTATATGCAGCCCTTGTGGGATAATTTGGGTGTTATACGAAACCAGTTTAATGTAAAGGATTCAAAATCCCAAAAAATTACAGATTTACTGGAGCAGAATAAATTAGTCATCACTCCCCTAGCATACATTCGTGGACGGAGTCTTCAAAAAGCATTTTTCATTGTAGATGAAGCCCAAAACCTAACGCCCCACGAAGTGAAAACAATTATTACCCGTGCTGGAGAGGGCACTAAAATTGTCATGACCGGAGATATCCATCAAATTGACCACCCATATCTAGATAAACTATCCAATGGATTAAGTTATTTAATTAATCGTATGACGAATCAAAAAATATTTGCCCATATTACTTTAGAAAAAGGAGAACGGTCCTACTTGGCGGACTTGGCCAGTGACTTATTATAAACCATGACGGAGATCAATCAAATAACACCCCAAAATTCACTAAATTACAATTTGGACGCTTTTGGCTTATTGACGTTGGAAAAACTGATAAAATGGACCAAGTTTGTGGGTATCATGAATATTATTACTGGTGCCTTGTATTGCTTGACCATTCTTATTTTTTTTATTCCAACCGCTATCATGGGAGTCATTACTATTTTTATGGGGACAAAATTGACCAATGCGGCCAATCATTTACAATTCGCTGCCCAAAATAAGGATTCTATAAGTTTTACAACGGCCATGGATCAATTTAGATCCTATTTCCTCATTAATGGTGTTTTGCTCATCATCACCATTGCATTTTTAGCCTTGTGTCTCATTTTAGTTATCTTCTTTTTTGGATCCATTATGGAGTTATTCAATGAGAGCGGGTTTGACTATTCAATAAGCGCTATGCTTTCTCTTATTTAAGTAGGGATTCATTGAATTTTTTAAAAAGAATAATCAATATTAAACAAGGTGAGGCCAAAATGGTCCTTACTTTTTTCTTTTTCTCTTTCTTTACTGTTGCCATGGGTATGGTGGCAAAAACGGCTCGGGATGCCTACTTTCTAAGCCGGTTTGATAAATCTATTTTACCCCTCATGTTTTTGGCCGTGGCCATCTTTATCGCACCCATTCTCACCTATTACACTATGTTATCTAAAAAATTGGCGCCGCGGGTTCTCTTCACCATGACCTGCGCCATATTTGCCGGGTCATTAATCCTGGTTCAACCCATGATTACAGGATTTGTCATTCCTGTTGTGTATATTTGGGTTGAAGTAGTTGTGGGCATTATGCTCATCCAATTCTGGACTTTCGCAGGTGACTCATTTGAACCACAGCAAGCCAAACGCTTGTTCAGTATCATTGCAGGCGGTGGATCATTTGCAGTCATGATTATTGGGATGAACCTTAAACCATTTGTGAACGCTTTTGGCACAGATGAACTGTTATTCCTGGCGGCTGGATTTTTGGGACTTGCAGCTTTCTTCGGCCTCACGGCCATGCAATATTTCAAAAAGGAACCGGCAAAAAAAGGGGTCGTAAAACCAGCAAAAAAAGAAAAAACAAAGAAAAAACAAAAACGGGATCCATTTATAGTCGGAATTGGAACCATTATTGCCCTATCGGCGGTGGTGACTACTTTGGTTGATTACCAATTTAAAATGATCGCCAGTACGGCCTTCCCTACTGAGGCCGAATTGGTTTCATTCTTCGGGACATTTTATTCCATCGCGGGTGCAGCTTCAATTATTATGCAGTTTTTTATTACAGGACCAATTCTTTCGAGATTCGGTATCCTCATTGGATTACTGATACTTCCTTTTTTCCTTATTGCTGGATCCGCAGCGGTATTAATTGCACCTGTTTTAATCAGCGCCAGTTTTGCAAAATTCTCCGACCAAACTTTTAAGTTTACGATCAATAGTTCATCTATGGAATTGCTTTGGCTGCCCGTGCCATCAAATATACGTAAAACGATAAAACCTCAAATCAGTGGTACGGTTAAATCTATAGCTGAAGGCGTGGGTGGGTTGGTGACTTTTTTACTCGTTAAAATAATTGCATTACAATTTTTAAGTGTCATTTCACTTTTGTCAATTGTTATTTGGTTTTTCACAGCCATTCGGGTTAAAACAGGTTATGTAACCCAATTACAATCCGCTATTGCAAAACGTCAAATTGATTTTGAAGAACTCAATGTGGATGTTCAGGATGCCGCTATGGTTCAAACCATTGAAAAAACCTTATCCTCTGAAGACGAAATTCAACAACTTTTTGCTCTCGAAATAATTGAAGGGCTTCCTCTCTCGTCCTGGGAAAAGTCTATTAATAAATTGTTTGTTGAAGGAAGTGACGATGTTCGGAAACGCATTCTATCCATGGCTTGGGATGAGGAAACGATTCTTTCCAATGAAGATATTATGAGAGCCATGAAAAGAG
>Ga0233428_1000756_pt1 | contig 40832 bp, 32 predicted proteins | sample SI_118_April2016_4_FD_179890 | JGI IMG/M metagenome (GOLD analysis project Ga0233428, IMG submission 179890) | Seawater microbial communities from Saanich Inlet, British Columbia, Canada - SI_118_April2016_120_MG | ecosystem: Environmental > Aquatic > Marine > Inlet | place: Canada: British... | reverse complement strand
AGCCGTAGTTGGTTCTGTTTGACTTATATCTGACCAAGTTAAGGTATCACCTATAAGCGTCCATTCTGCACCCGGCCGTAATGATTCTAATGCCTGTGGAATACTCATGCTGATATCTCCTGTACTTGTATTTCTTGATGGCTTGCTTGATCTGTTGCTGAACCAACTGGCCCAAGGAAAACATAAAATGTAATACTTGCTCCGGCTGCAAGGGTTTGGGATTTATCATGATATGAATAAGAAGTTATAAAGTTTCCACCACCTGCACTGTGATACCACCCATAGTGAGTCACAAAAAAATAATTTCCTGTACCATAGTTACTTGTGCCAGCAGAATAGCTATCTGCCATTAAAAATTGACTTCTACCAGCAACACTTCTTGCATGCTCGGCATTCCAAGTAATAAGAAATGAAGAATTGGCCTGTTTTGTTGTAATAGCTTGTGAAGCACATGGTACTAAACTAGCACTACTATAAGCGGTTGTAGAAGAATAATTAGCAGGTCGGCTACTTACTGTTTGAATTGTAGTTCCAGGAAATTGTAGTCCGGTTGCCACTTGTGCAACACCTGCAGTTTCTGTAATTACTGGTACATTATTTAATTTTAAGGTTGCCATCGTTTATACCTTTGGGTATTTCGTTTTAATTGCTGCAATTGCATCTTTCCATGTTGTAGTACCATCTTCTTCATCATCATATTGCATTTCAAGTTGGTTCAAGGCATCATATTCCGCTTTACGTTTTCTGGCGTATTCTTGAGAGTCATATTCCGCCTGTAAACGAATTATTTCCGCATCTATTTCTGCTTCAGTTGGTTGAGTTATATTATCGTCATTCCATTTTAACACCCCATCTTGTACTGACCATATAGCATTAGGTACTAACGAAAACAAAGCTGAACCTACGTCCATAGTTATTGTTTCATCCATAATTATCCTTTAAGTTGCAACTTCGATTATTGAAAAATGTGAATATGCTGCTTGTGTGGAGGAAGCATGAGACGCATTAAAAATACATCCATTATTTGATGCCATCCATACTCTTAGAGTTACAGTCTCTCCAGCAGTAAAAGCAGAACTTGCAACTGCTGTGCTATTCCATGAGGCTTGGTTTCCAGATACCCAAGCAAATGCGTGAAGGTCTTCTCCCCACGTTGATGTACTTGGAGCAAACCCTCCATCCGAATCCCATATTGCGTAATAATCGTTTGCTGCCATCAGGACAGCATGTCTAGGGTTAGTAGTATTTCTATAACCAAATCTATATTTATCACTAGCACCAGAATCTTCTAACCATGCTGTAATACCTCTATCTGCGTAATCACTAGAAACATTGCGTGAAACAGAAAAGGAGCCTAAAGTCATTGAGAGATAATATGCACTATTAGTTTTGAGTGCAGTAAAATCCTGATCTATAATTACAGCACCTGTTGAATTTGCAGAAATTACTACTCTTGTACTATTGTGAAAAGAATTAACTTTCAGTACATGCCCTGCCGGATAATCAATTGCCCCTGCGAGAGATACTACTCCTCCCGATTCTGTAAGTGCATCGACTCCCGCTAATGTTATCTTGGCCATGATTTATTTTTCCTATTCTTCTTGTTTCTTTAAGTTCTAGAACTATTTATTCTGCTTTAATATTTCTATGGATGAAAAAGCAAGTATCCTAATGTCCCACCTGTTTCTGGAGTTTCACCATCAAAAGCAGTATAACTTCCTTGATCACCCCAAGAAAAAGCACTTCCGTCTATTCCTCCATTCATATACAATGTACATGCCTGTGCATAATCTGCTGTTATAGTAAAATATCCTTTACATGATAAATGTGCTATACTATTCGTATCATAAGAGTGTTCACTATAAACATGAGCACCTTGTCTTTGAGCCGCAAAATAAACTGTTGATCCTCCAACAAGTTTAATTCTAATTCTTGAAGCATTACCAGTATTGGCATTTTCTGATATTGCAGTATGGGCCCAAGCAAATAAAGTATAACCAAGGTAGGGAGTCAAATCGAGTGATAAAGATATCATATCAATATTACTTCCCGAAGAGCCTGTACTTCCATTTGAATAAGCTTGATCTTTTAGTGGTATAAATTTTCCTGTAGGAAAAACCACATTACTCGCTAATACCGGCTCATCAATTCCTGACTGTAGTATTACATTTTTACCATTTATTTTAAAATCAGCCATTTTATCCTATTATATTTAATTGTCCTGTTGCGGCGATAGTTGTATTTCCTGTGACATTTAGTTCGGTCATTACTGTTAAATTTCCGTTTATTGTTAAATTCGGGATTGTAACTGGTCCCACTATTGCTGTACTATAAAGTGCTGGAGCAGTAATATCTGCCGCAGATGTGGCTAAATTAGCAGGACTGACATCAGTCAATCCAGAACCACCTGTAACACCAACTGGCATAACACCTGACATTACTGAAGCATCAAGAGCACCAATATCTGCTGCTACTATAGAAGCATTAATTATTTTATTTGAACCTATAGTATTATCTCCAATATCATCCGCAGTCATTGCTGCTCGTGCTGGCTGTCTACCTAACATCGACATATTATGTTATCTCCAAAATACTCATTATTACATCTATAGAAGATACAGTATCGGATTTAACTCTCATACTGTCACCTGTTTCCATTACGAGTTTTTGATCTCCTCCAACAACAACTAATGAGCCACCACTTGGAATAGGAGCCTCTTTTACGATAGAGATATATGATGCTCCATTAAATAATGATACATCAGCTAAAATACTACCGGATGTAACATTTGCTACAGTTAATCCAATTACAGTAACTTCTGTTGCAGAAGCAACAGTATAGCTGTTTATAGGAGTGAAACCCGTTCCAATCCCGGCTGAAGTTTTTCTTTTAAACGAATTTGCCATTTTTTAATCCTTTATTATCCTAATGCTATTGCCATTGAAACAGCTACTGCTGTCGCTTCCTCACTTGATACCATAGCATTAAGTTCAGTTGCAGTTTTTGTAACTAGTGTTCCACCCAGTTTTAATCCATTTGTACCATCGTGGCTCGCAATATCTATATCGTTTGTGCTATTAACAAAAGTTATGTTACCTGAACCATCACTTGTGACCACTTTACTTACTTCTGCTGTACCCAGTGCAGTAATATCATTATAGTTTAGTTCTGCTGTATTAGCAGTAACACCGGCTAATAAATTCAATTCTGCAACAGTAGCAGTAATACCGTCAAGTGTGTTTAGTTCTGCAACATTGGCTGTAATACCATCTAATATATTTAGTTCAGAGGCAGTGGCCGTAATTTGTGTACCATTTAATATAATGTCTCTAGTATATACATTGGCCCAAGACATTGTGCTATTACCTAAGTCAAAGGTAATATTTGCGTTAGGTATTATATTAGAATTAATATCTGCTGAAAATGTTATTTGGTCGGTAGCGGCATCACCAAAAGTAAGATTACCACTAATAGTGGCATCACCATATACGGTTAGGTCACCGCCTACGGTAACAGATTTGGATACACCTAAACCACCGGCAGTGGTAATAGATCCCGTAGTATTACTAGTAGAGTTAATTATACTCGTTAAGGTTGTACCAACAAATGTTGGGGAATCCCCTGTGCCTATACTTTGTGCCGCAGTGGTTGCAACTAAAACCCTGGCATCTAATTCCCCTTGGGTAGAAATATCAGTAACACCGGCTAATAAATTCAATTCTGCAACAGTAGCAGTAATACCGTCAAGTGTGTTTAGTTCTGCAACATTGGCTGTAATACCATCTAATATATTTAGTTCAGAGGCAGTGGCCGTAATTTGTGTACCATTTAATATAATGTCTCTAGTATATACATTGGCCCAAGACATTGTGCTATTACCTAAGTCAAAGGTAATATTTGCGTTAGGTATTATATTAGAATTAATATCTGCTGAAAATGTTATTTGGTCGGTAGCGGCATCACCAAAAGTAAGATTACCACTAATAGTGGCATCACCATATACGGTTAGGTCACCGCCTACGGTAACAGATTTGGATACACCTAAACCACCGGCAGTGGTAATAGATCCCGTAGTATTACTAGTAGAGTTAATTGCATCTAACACCTTTATGTAATTATCCATTCCACTGACTTGCGTCATTGCAATGAGTTCATTGGTTTTTGTACGGAATGATCCAAAGGTGTCGGTTAGTAAAACATCGGTAGTCATTAATTATAACTCCTATTATTTTGTATATCTTTAAGCATCTGTTTAATTTCTGAAATTTCATTACTTAATCCACCCAAATCTTCAATTTTTTGTTTCATTATATTTATTTCATTTTGTTGATTTTGGTAATAAGCACGTTCTTTACGGTGTCGCTGTAAGGCATTATAATCAGTATTCAATAAAGCCTTAGAATGTGTATCTCTAACAAATCGTGTATCTTCTGTTTGTATATCCATTTTAATCTAATGCGATTGCTCGCACATCCTTAACTCTAGGCATATCGTAGGTGGTATTTGCCACATATGCAATTTTTACTGCAAAGGTTTTGAAAGTTCCATATCGTATATTATTACTAATATAAGAAGTATCATTTCCAGATGTTTTATAGATAAATTCTAAGAAATCTTCTTTGCCTCGTGATACTGTACCGGCACTCGTTTCTTGGGTCATTAATGCATAGTTTCTTAAATCAAAATCCTCAGGGTCATCGGCATTTTTGACTTTATAGTAGACATGAATATCTGTACCTTTAGGTTTGTAGGCATTAAACACCACTTTAAGGTCCGAGGCATCGAATCCATCTTTAAGGGTAACTCTACGAGAAATATATTTAGAAGTTATCGGCCCTCCACTATTTCTCTCTTCTCCAGTACATTGAACTGAGGCATTGATTGAACCCGATCCGGCAATGGTGGAAATATTTACTGTTGGGTTTTGTGTATATCCAGTACCGGTAGTCACAATCACCACATTAGAAACATATCCATTAGAAACCAACACGTTCATTTTAGTATTACTCGCCGTGTTTTGTAACCCCGTAGCTGCATTTATCTGTGCATTAGGATTCGCCCAAATTAAAATGTTGTTTCCAAAAGAACCTTGATTGTTTGTGTTTGTTTTAATAGTAACAGAAGAAACATTTTTAGTAACATCACCCTCTAAATGTGTTATGCTGTCTATTACTCCAAAAACTCCACTATTATTTGCATTTACGTCTGCAACCGTGTTAGCCATTACTGCTTCTCCGACTACAAAAATTCCTGGGTTACTATCATCAACAGTATAGCTGGAATTTGCACTCGTAATGGTTGTGGAATTTGAAATCACATTCATGGTTACAGAAACATGCACATTTAATGTCGCAGTATTTGTTGTACCACCTCCTGTTAATGTAGCGGTCACTGCTTGGCTTTCTACATTTTCATAACCAGAACCTCGTGTGATTATTGTAATATCAGAATCAGATAATTCTCCATTATCAATAATATTTTCTACCGATGTGATATTTAATCTATCAATATCAATTACAGGTGAAACATGAGAATTAGCAGATACTAATTCTGCACGTAATCTAAAATTCCCATTAGAGGTATGAATTAATTTTTTTTGATCTGTTAAATTGATATTTTGATTATTAGTATAATCAGTATATATTGCCGTAGATTCTAGTATATCTGTCATAGTATATGTACTGTTTGATGCTACATACTTCCATTGTGTTTCCGTATCACTAAAATCTATTGTAGAAGTACTAATTCTAAAAGTATCAACAACCACATCAGAAGTATTACCTGAAGCAGAATTTGCACTATTAATGAATTTCGCAAAATTTGTGTTTCCACCTACACCAATATCAAAATTTGCTCGTTCCATCCTAAACGTCAAATATTCGTCTAAATTAGTATTCCAAATTCCTGAATTTTGTGGTCTATAAAATGCTCCTATGAATGGTGGTTTGGAAATCTTAGTCGTTTCTGTTCCTGAAGCAACATAACCCTCTTCCGCAATATGTAATTGATAATCTGTGCTATTAGTATCTATAACTATGGCATATTCATTAGGAGTTAAATAAACCAAAGAATCAAATGTGAATTTCGTAGAAGTATTGGAATCGGCAGAATTTGCTATGCTATTAACATTAATAGAATCAGGATTTAGTGTCACTTCACTAAACGGTAATATTTTTGATGCACTAGGAAAACCATTCTCAACCGGTCTCAATTGAACGGTTACAGGTAAATATAAATCTTTAGCAGAAAAATATAAAGATATGTTCCGTAAAAATAATCCTTTAGGATAAATATTAGGATCCACATAAAATGTTTGAGTTGTCGGATTTAACCAATTTGTTTTTTCGGTTTCTCTCATTGTGGTATCAACGAAGATGTTCTCTTCATTTGCAATTTCTCGACGGTTGATTACCTCACGAGTAGAAATATAATTTGATTTATGTGAATCTAACAAACCCTTAGAAGAAAATTTTGTTTCTGCTACCGCTATTGTGGAAGAAACGTTATCTAAAATATTATCCGTAATACGTAAAAGATTATCTCCTGTCCTCCAAACAGAATCATCTATGAACACCTCACCGGCTATTTGTCCTGATGAATCAGTTCTCATAATACCATTTGATGCACCCAATGAATATTTTACAGTCAAGGTAATAGATGCTGTTGCGGAACTCGTTTCACCTGTTATGTTATTTCCAGAAGCAAAAACGTGAGTAGCATCACCGAGAGTGTCGGAGAAAATTTCTCTTTCACCTATAGATATATTATTTGCTGCCCCATAAGGTGAACCTGAAGTAGAAGACGCGTTACCCGTTACATTAGATACCCAAACCGTCGCGGCATTAGAAACAGTATTAGATGTCAATAATACTGTACCGAAATTATTAGCACCATCTATAATTGTTTCACCAACTTGGAAATTACTATTTACTGTAGCAAGGGTAAGTATAGTGGCCGGACGCACATTTGCTGAAACATCTGTACCACCAAACCACGCATATACATTTGTGAGTGGTCTTAAACCTTTTGCTGTAAATTGGATAACTTGTCCACGCATATAAGGTACAACAGTAGTGTCTATTACTTTTTTGCCAATAATTTTTAGTATTGCATCCGGTGGCGTAGGGAGAATTCCTATACGTGTTTTAGAATTATTCAATTCAACAGTACTACGGTTTTCTTCTAAATTTTTACCACGGACATCTATCCCACGCAAAGGCTCTTCTGTTGTTTCTGTGCCTGTCCAATTAGTTTCCCAATCATTAAATTGTGAACCAAAACCGGTACGACCATCACCGGGACTTAATCTCCAATTATCGTTTTGTCCCTCTAAATTAGTGAGTATATCTGGCCTAGAATTTTGAGAAAACCATACATCAGACGATGGAAGAGTTTTCAAATTACCCACAAAATTAACAATATTAAATGGATTAGCCACAATAGTATTACTTGATAGAGGTTGTTGTATAAAATCTACTTCTGTATACGGTAAAGTGATTAAATCGCCTGTTTTCGTAATATTATTACTATACGCCGGATTATATGTGAACACATGGTTATCATAATAGAATCCCGGACGCATTTCTTTATTGGCATATTCTATTGAAATATTATAATCATCATTCATTACATCACCCACAGAATGTCCACTAAACGAATCTATCAATATACCATTTTTGAAAGTATTACCCTTTTCGTTGAATAATGAATCTTTAGAATATTCTGTAACAAAATCTCTCGCAGCTGTTTCTTTTTCCAATAATGACAAAGAAGTATAATATTCCAATCGTTCAATTCTTTTTTCTAACTTGCCAATATCACGCATAGTGAACGATTTGTTATCCACATAACGAGTAATAATATCACTAAGATTAAAAGTGTATGCAGGAATATTTAAGGTATATAATGTCATTGAATCTTCATCATCAGGAGCAGCAATCGGATTCAATGTGGGTGTGCCTTTTAATACTTTAAATTTTCTATCTTTAGTTAATGTAAGTTTATCAACTCTCGGTAAATAATAAGTAACATCCGCCGTTAAAGTACCATTAGGTATGGGTGTAGGTATTGATTCTACTGCCGCAGTGTTTGCCTGAAAATCATTAGTTTCATTTTCTCTTCTCGGCCTAAAGTCTACACAATCCCTTAATTTTAGTGTCTCACCAGTAATTGGACTAGTAAATTCAGGAATTTTAGTATAATCAAAAGTTAATACACTATCGGCATCCTTTTGATTATAATTGCCTGATGATGGATAAGAATCTATTGAATGATACCCTAATGCTCCGTCCCAATCAAAATAATCTACTACAACCATAATTTGTCCAGAAGGTCCTGGTTTATTAGGTTTTAGTTTAATTTTTGAATGGTCATAAAAATTATCCTTTTGTCCGGTATCAAACTCATACATGTGAGTAATATCATTTGCCGTAGAACTCATCATAGTATTTGTTACTGGAATAAAAGATTGTCCTGAATCTACAACTTTTACTAAATTAAAAGCATCCGAAACAAATAAACTATCAGTAGATGTTTGTGTGTGGTTTGGACTTGTAAAATAAAATTGACCAGAAGATAAATGATCTGTTGGGATACCTGCACTATAAGCACCCACATGGGAACCATTACCTGAAATTAGTGATTTGGTTCTAGGGCCCGGTTCTTTACGTGCAGTAGAACTCTGTACGGAATATATTATATCTGCACTAAAGGCCGAAGAAGTGTTACAATAAATCTCTAATGTGTGTTTATCACCACTCACAATAACAGGTCGGATGGATGAACCAACATCATTCATGGAATTTAAATCTAAATAGTTCCCATCTTCTAAATTCCTAGCTATAGATCCACTTGCATTGGGTAAAGTTGAAACCGAAGATACCGCATTCACGAAAGTTTGAGCTATTGTGGCACTACCACCATTAGCGGTTTTCACCACTACTATATAATTACCCTGAGCATCAGCAGAAGACAGGGTTCCACTAGTTGGCAAAAATTCATAATTCGGATTTGCTAATGTAATTGTAAATTTACCCGAAGAATCTGAAATTATATCTTTCTGTACCAACTTAAACATATAATTTACTGTATTACCCACACTCACTGTTTCTTTTACTGGACTCTGTGGTAAAGGATATACTAATGAACTTAAATCGGCTTTATGTAATATAGTATTACCTGTTTCATTATTATTATATTTACCGACAGAAGATATATCCACATACGAACTAACAGAAGCGTTTGCTCCAGGTAAACTAATAGAATATTCTCCTACAACTACTGACTCAGTATCTTTTATAGAAAATTCCACTTCATACGAACTATTTGCTATTGTCGCCTGTGATAAGACTGTATTGCATACTACATAATGTCCTGTGGAATTAGAATAATAATTATCAATAACTCTAATATCACTTGTGGAATCTATACCACTTGTAGTATTAATAGTAATACTGGCGCCAGTATAAGCATCATTTACATAAGAAGTAGAAGTAGTATCTAATTGAATAATCTGGGTATTAGTTATTGCTCCACCAACTGTTCCAGAAACTGAATTAGAAGTATCTACATCCCAAAGATATACACGGAAGTTTGAATGGTTCGTATCAGGATTAGTAGTGTTACCGGAACTGGAATCCCATTCCATACTTCGTATTCTGGCTGTTCCAGTTTGTGTAGATAAATAAGCAGTGTTATCATCCACATTGATAGACGCATAAGGCACACTATGTAAATGTACTATTTCATGGGAACCCACATCAAATAATCCATTAGCCGTATCTACAACCAAATAATTACCCATTTCAATTCCCATACTATAATTACTATCAGTAGCCGTATCTCTACCTTTGTCTATATCAATAAATTGAGTAGAAACACTTTCATATTCATGGCCATTAACTTGAGCAATACCGGAACTCAATCCAATAGAAATTTCTGATTCATTATATATTTTTAAATTTTCCGTAGATGTAGAAAGTGGAGATAGTACCGTGAGCCTCGTATTATTAGCAATGGAACTAATTTCCGAAGTAGTCCCATTTGATCCTAAATATATCATATCACCCACACTTAATTCCGTGGTAAAAAGTGTATTGTTACCGAAAATTGCCGTACCATCTAGTCCTGAATTTGCTGTAACTCCGGATAATCCACGGTGAGGAGATAATCTTAGATTAAATGGTGATATAGTAAAATCTCCAGACTTATTATGAGATTTTTTTGTAAGAGTATTTTCTAATGCTGAATATAGGGGATATTTGATATTTTCATATTTAATCCCATTAATAATTTTTAATAACTGTATGAAATTGGGATCAGCCACTTGTGCTATTGGATCAGCAGAATTTATTTCTTTTTTAACTAATGCTAATTCAATATTAAGTCTGTTTGCTCCCGGGGCAGCATAGTTAAAAGAGCCATCAGCGGGATCCAATAATGTATTATCATCATCACTTGTTTTTATAGTTTCTGTAATTTCTAAACCAATTCTCCCAGAAGGAGTCACAGAATTAGAATCAAGGATTATGGTATTTGCGGTTTTTAAGATGAAATGCCCATCTATAAAAAACACACCGGTATCAATACTCACCACAGAACCGTTAGCCACCGCATTAGATATGGCTGAGGGGCCATCAATACTTACAACAGTAGCAAGAACATTAGACGTAGCAGGAGCCACGACTTCGTTACCTATAAGTTCACCATCCTTAAAGGTGTCTCCACCTAAATAGTGAAACATTAATAGGGGCTGTAATAGTGAAGTAGCCGATTGTGAAGCAACCACCCTTGCTCTCGCATTGGAAGTTGCGCCAACTATCGTTATACCCTCAAAAGAAGCGGTATTAATATTAGTACCCAAATATTGAGTTTCGAGTTGCAAAGAATTAACATCATTATCTAATGTTATATCTCCGCCTAAAACCTTAGTACCATTTTTAAGGTTTTGTTTCCCGACTTTTTCTATTTGTTTCTGTAAAGCTGTCTGTAATTGTGTCAGTTCACGGGCCTGAATCGCATACCCTGGTTTGTAAAGTATGCGATAATAACCCTTAGTTTCATCAAAATCATCATAATATGGTGACACATTAAAATTTGTAGATAACGGCATTTATAATCCCTAAAATTGTTTAACTGTGCAGTATCTTATGTTGTAGAACTTAAAACTCAATTATTAATTTCACATCCTCAATCTGATCATCTGCTCTTGTTACTGGTGAACGATTTTCAATATAAAGAACATCACCGGAGAATTTTTGGAAATCCCCACCGACAACGGCACTAGTATTAGCCTGAGCTCCGTTTGCCGCAGTTATAGTTTCGTTGGCTTGAAACGAACCCGTAATGCTATCATATCCAACAGTAGTATTAGATCCCATAGTAACATCTACTAAACGTATAGTAGTATTACTCTTAAAATCCACAACTCTACCTGTCGCTCCTGAAAGTGATCCGGTAACAACTTCATCTTCATCAAATGCAACACTATTCCAAGTTTGAATGGTCGCGGTTACAGCTTGATCTATTATTGTAGAAGTAGACACATCTCCATTTGCATATAATGGTTGTGATAATAGTCCGATTTTTCTAAAATCGTTGTTTGTTGTGAAATTACCTGATTCACCATATTCTAAACGACTATTAACCATTACGAAAAATCCACCCATTTCTTCTACGGCATCATCACCGTGTCCGCCTCGTGGTCCGATAATGGGAGTAATTGTTCCACCACTACCAGAATTAGTTGAGATAGTTGCTACTGCATTTCCATAATTATTACCACCAGAAATCACAACAACGTCTCCAATTATTCCCGAGGAGGTGTTCGTAACTCTCACATTTGCGCCATGTCCATCACCACTAATAGTAACAGCCGGTGCTATGGAATAACTATCGGCATCAGCGGGAACATTTGCACTAGCTAAAGCCGGTGTCCAAGTAACTACTTGAGTGGCGGCAACATAACCAGTAATCCGTCCACCTTTTCCAGTAACACCACTACCACCATCAGCAGTAAAGAAAATATCATTATCTACAATATCATCATCGGCTAAACCGGCACCTGCTATTTTACAAGTTGTAGTAGTTTCTGTATATCCCGACTGAACGGCTCCACTTTCAAATTTATAAGCAGTACCACCAGCAGTAACATGTGAAATTTCAACTGCCCCATTACCTGAAGTGTTTGCTGCTAATTCTACTGCATATTGCATAGAAGAATCTGTAGTATTAGCAATGGCCCCATTAGATTTCCTTACACGTTGAGTTGGCATATAACTTGGAGTAACAAATTTCAATGCTCTCGACGCCGAAATTTGATACATGAATTTCCATTTATATCCATCACCCGTTGTGATAAATGAAGTTCCTGTACCTGAAGGTTTAGTGGAAGATACTCCGCCTGTGTTATTATTTGCCAAACATTTATATACGTTATAATCATCTGTCATAACATAAAAAGTTTGATCGAACAGTGTATTATTTGCATGAGAATATGCGAAATAATTTTGTCCCGATGTCCAGTTATAACGAGGAATCACATGACTAACATCAGCCGGTCCTATACGTTTGGCTGCAATCATATCACGCCAGTGGTTATAAACCGTATTCGCAACGGAATCTGTTGGTGTGGGTGGTTGAGTATCATCTGCCCAAGGGGTAACTTTACCGATAAACAAATACATATTGGTAGTAAGATAGCCACTAGGATCAGTAAATGCATCTCCAGATGTAGTAGACACTTCATCAAATGCCTCTACAAACTGTTTTGCATTATGAATTCTAAATTTGTTGGTTACTATAGCAGGCATTTTATTGCTCCTTCTAAAAATCTAAAAGTTTTAATTAAAAATTATGTAATCTTATTATATTTATACAACTAATAAGATTACCTATACGATACGGCCGCAGTCGTTTCTTCCTCTACGGTTTGTTTCCAAAAAGGTACATCACCGGTACCTCCCCAATGTTTACGGGTTACCGTAAGTTCGGAATCATTCGTGATTGCGGATATTTTAAATTCTCCCGGATCCGTCATCAACATTTTACCGAAATTGTCTTCAAGTAAAATATCATCAGATTCAAATATATTTTCTCCTAATAATACTCCAGTTAATCCATCGCCAGTTTCGAGTTCTATTTCTGCTTCAGAAAGTGAAGTTTCTCCTACGAGATAAAATGAACCCGGAGTATCATATTTATCTCTATGTCCTGTTCCTGGATAATAATTATTATTATGTGAATTAGACTCTTCCGTAGATATAAACCATTTAAGATCACCCATTACAATATTTTCATAGAACCCTAAATTTAAATAGTCTTCTTCTATATCTGTAATTTGAATATCCTCATGCTGTATTCTCTCATCACTTTCCATTACAATGTCTTCATCATCTTCTAACAACACACTTTCGTCAAAAGTCTGTATAACATCCCCAATAGAAAGTTGTGATTGAAACAAAGTGTTTGTACCCGTCACAGTAGTGGCATTATGGGATATAGAAATTTGTCCCATAAGAGAATTAAAGGTGGTGAAATTACTATGTATAGCTCTAATAGCCGCAAATTCTGTTGATAATAAAAAGTGATTATCTTCTTGTTCTGAAATTAAATATCCATCATGGTCTGTTTCCAATCTTAATATTTCACCCCGTTGAATAATGGGACGTATTGTTACCGGTGTTATGTCAGAAGAATCGATACTGAGATTTATAATAGGTGATACTGGATATTCTATTCTTCTATATTGCTCCCCCATACCCGTAAGGAGAACATGTCCAGAACCATCCTCTAAATCAACACTTTCTCCATTTTCCAAAACAAGAGGTGTAGGAAATAAATTTACAGAAGTCTTAATATTACGGTGCCATCTCTCACCTGTGAGCATAAACGCTCTATGGTCTGAGATAATTTCCCAATATTGATTAAAATCACCTATACGGTCAGGATTATTCATATTGATTCCTGGCCCATAAGAAATACTTCCTGCCTGTCCAGTAGTCTGATCGTACACATCATCACCGCCACTTAAGGTTCGATGATTTGAAAATTTACCTACCGGATATTGATGTGCTGGTCCTCTTGGCCGACCAACTTGTAATCCCCAACTCGAATAATTAATGCGTCTATCTTTATGATGAAATATTGGCTCGCTACCTATTCTGCTCGCAGTAAGAGTTAAAGCGGGATTATGAGCATAGAATCCTGATTTATCTATAATTGTAGGCGGAGGAGATTCCTCGACAGCGGGGTAAATTTGTTCCGTGAGAATATATGTATTACTGACATTACGGGATTCTTGTAACATCAAATTTTCATCCTCAAATAATAAATTCCAACCAAGATTAATTATGTCTCCGGTTGATGGAAGATGTGATATTGCGGAGACCATTTGAGATTGTAAATTTGCATCAAATACATATTCTATTTCACGAGTAGAAGATTTAATTAGTCCTTCTTCCGTAAGTGCTCTTGTGTCATCTTCATAAATGTGATGAGTAACATCATCCTCCATCATAAGATGCCATCCTGTTTGCTCAACTATTTCAAATTCTATTTCACCATAATTTCTTTTTAATTGTATTTCCTCTGTGAGTGTTCTGGTATCATCTTCATAAATGTGATGAGTAACATCATCTTCCATCATTAAGTGGTGTCCAATAGAATCAACAAGATCGAATTCAACCTCCCCTAATGGTCTCCATGTTTTTTCAGTTGTTAATTCCTCGCCGTTTTCATCTATTAATGGTTCTCCATTTTCTAAATGGAAATGTTGAAGTGCAGAACCGACTGAAAAATCTGGATGTATGTCGAATACATATTCTATTTCTCCCCACCACCTTTTAATATGGCCTTCTTCCGTTATCAATCTCGCCAATACTTCAGCCGTTTCATCACCCTCTTTTATTATATGAGAATTGTCCTCCATTATCAAATGATATGCCATGGATTCTGTGAGTCCAATTTCAACTTCTGTTAGAAATTTCGAATCAATTAATTGGTCCTCTTCTATGAGGAATCTAGATAATGGATTACCGGTTTCATCACCCTCTTCAATTAAATGATCTTCATTTTCTAATTTTAAATTATATCCTGAATTTTCATAAAGATTAAATTCATATTCACCAATATTATCCTTTATGATACTCTCTTCTGTGAGCATTAATGTTCCGTCTTGGTTTCTTACACGGGTCACACCATCCTCTAATAGCATTCTCCAATCTGTAGGCACAAAAAGCTCATATTCTATTTCCGCAAAATGTTCCTGTACTGGGCTATGTTCTATAATAAATCTTGTGGCTGGTATCCCTTCTCCCGGATCAGCATCCTCACCTACTATGTTCCCTCTATCATTTTCCATTGAAAAACCGGCTCTTACGGAATCAAGAGGGGTGGATATTATTGTAGATTCCATATAAGGAATACTCTGGATCATATGTCCAGCAAAACCACGTTCATAACTCCATTCTATTCCATCAGTATCTTCTTCAAGGGAAATATACCGAGAAGGGCCAAATCCCATTGAACCCGATTGCTCGTCTAATAGATATCCGGTTTCGTGCATTGCGGTGTCTGGATTAATATGATCTTCTAATAGAATATCACTATTAAAACTCATATCAATAGAAATCGTGCCGGAATCAGCTTCAGGAAATTGTATTTTAGGATAAAGAAATGTATTATAGGATTCTAATAATATTTTTTCTCCGTCAAGTTCGTCTAAAATATTACCGTTATACGGAGAATTCCAATTAACTGTATTACCTAACCACACATTTGCTAATGAGAGTGTTTCTACTTTTATCCAACCATTACCATAAGCGGTTTGTGCTGTTGCTTCTTCGCCTATACCTGGATCACCTCTATAAAGTGTTACAGTGTAAGTATTGGTTGTAGGTGTGGTTTGAATTTTATATTTGCCGTTCCAAAAATCTTCAGTGGCCTTAGTTATCTGTATTTCATCTCCAACAACCATACTATGTCCATATTCAGTAATGGTTGCCGCAGGCAATACAGTTTCATAATCTATTGCATAAACTGAGGTAGAACCATAACCAACAATATCTTTTGAGAGATTAAAATTGCCAGATTGATTATATAGAGTTAGGATTTTTTCTGAGGAATCCCAACCAGAAACTAATGCGGTTACAGTAGCAGTAAAATATGAGGCTCCTTGATATACTATTTCGTCCAATTCATATGTACCTGTACCTGATCCCATAGTAAAATTTAATACAGTAGAAACGGTACGTGTAACCGATACATCTCTCAAATCTTCTTGTAATAGATTTACGTCATCATCGACTTCTAATCTCGCATCAATAGCATGAGTAGGAGCATCAGCTGTAAAAATTTCTATTTCTGGGGCCAGAACAGAAGTAGAGATTAAGTTAGCATAAGAATTAGTGGTAAGTATGATAGGATGAAATCTCGGAGTATTTAATTGTAGATATTTCGGTCTTCGTACATCTCGTTCATCTACGTGTCCGTGTTCCCCCGATTTAAAGAATTCTACAGAAGCATATAAATTAATAGCTAATTCACCGAACATTTTCATACCAGCAGGATGTAATAGTCTATCTACATCTGCTCGATATTTTGTAGTATCCACATTAGATTTTATTACATATGAAAATGCCTGATAATATCTACTGTCTTGGATTTTTGGTGCATCATCTAAACGTCCTTGTGTGCCTTTATATTCTCCAGGATATTGAGCAAAAGCTCCACGCACAGTTTCTAATATGGCATTATTATTTCCCGCAGGACAAGTAACAGTAGGACTACTAGAGTATCCAGCTCCTACATCATAAACATCTACTGCTTTAATAGCTCCAACAGAAATAGAAGAAACTTCTACTATCGCGTTGTTACCTTTGAGTGAGGTGTCTACCACAGACGCGTTAGATGTATCGGTCCATGAGGTGATAACTAATTGTGATGTGGCATTATTACCTAAATTACCATAACTAGTATCTTCAGGTAATGTGTAATTATAGGTATTAGTATCAACATAAGATACAGGGAAAGTACCATTGAAAATATCATAACTGGCCCCAGATATTTTAATTTTATCTGAACTAGATACGGGATGACCAATATCTGTTATTGTAATGGTTCTATTACCTATTCCACTAGATAGACCATTAATACTACGTACATCTCCGTGTGTTAGAGTAGTATTGTAAATTATTGAATAAGTTTCTTCTGTGCTTATTGTAGTAGAGTTATCTACTGTAATAGAGGTGGCATTAGTATATCCGGTTATTGTAGTGGTATCACCATTGGCATACGTAAGCGAACCTCGCACTAATTCATTAGGAAAAGTACCATCATTTTTTGTAATAGTATTTCCAGATTGAGAAATGGTGCCAGTAGAATAAGTAACAAAATTAACTCCATCATGGGCCGTAATACGGTCACTAGAAACATCTTCCGTATAAACTCGGAAACCGTCTTCGTCTAAAATGGAAGAAAAATCTTCCATCAATACAAAATTCACACTATTTTCTGGATAAATATATGCGCCATCTTCGAAAACTATTTTATCAAATATCCCATCTTCATTCCCTGTGCCGTCCGCTAATAAAAAAGATTTAACAGGGGAAAAATCTCCAGTAGATAACATACTCACACGCAGAGTGGTGTTACCGTGTTCTATGACGTGTCGTCGGTAACCTGTTTGTCCTGGCTTCTCTACATAAGTGCCCTCTAATTCAGTTCCAACGGACCTAGGGAAAGAATATTTTGATGCTTCATCTATGAAATCTAAAACTCGCGCTCTAGCCGTATAATCTTCATTATAGATGAGTGCTGATTTCGGAAAAGTATTAGCATTAGCTTGATATGTCAAAACATAAGTTTCGGGAACACTAATAGTTTTAACACTATTCATTATTAAAGCAGTACTATTAATTACAGAATTAATTTGGACTTCATCACCATTTTCATATGAAATATGTAACAGTCCTGAATTAGCGTCTGGAAATTCACCACCTGTTAGGATTAATACATCACCGGTCTGTTCAATCGTTCCTGTTGTATATGAATGTAAATTAACATTAATTAATGTATTATTTGCTCCAGTATGTTCTAATGAATTAGATAAACTAATCATGAAGTTATTAGCAACAGTAACTACCGGTAAGCGCTTATAATATCCTCCACCCGATGTTATTGCTAGAGAATTAATGGCACCGAAGCTGTGCTCCGTCATAGTTAATAATCCAGTCACACTATAGTCGGTAATTACCTCATTAGCAGCATAGCCTCCACTTGAAGAAAATGCATCACCAATAGGAAAAGTACTCGACACAACATTAGCGGGGGTGTTGCCTACTTCAAAAGTATGTCCACTATGAGTAATTGCGGCATCGCTACCATTTGAATTTGTTGGAGACCATAGCAATGTATGTGCCGTGTCGTATAAAATAACTGTATCATTATTAGAAAAATTACCTATACTAAAAGTTCCAAAATTTTCATCAAATTTATATGAACTGACGGAATATAAAACCATCTCGGCGTTTGCACCGATAACTGTAGCGGTGACACTATCATCGCCGTAGTAGATATCAAAAGTCTGGGAAGCAGAAATATTACGAGAGTCTTTGACGAACAAAGAAGATGTGTTCGTATACCCGGTAATGATTGTGTTGGTTCCGTTAGCATACGTGAGTTTACCCCCAACAGCATGTGAAACCTCATCGACAGTTAGATCATTCGAAAGATTAATTACTGTGCCGGTTTGGGTCAATGTGGAAAGTAATTGACTACCATTTATATGAATTTGTTTCTTGAGTATATCTCCAATAGCAAAAAACTCTGTTGTGAAAAATGAACCAGATGAATCAAAAAATTCTCCTGAATTCTCTTTAATTGTGGCAGAAAATACCAAAGACGAATTGGCGTACAGAGGAGATACTTCATTATTGGCACTTATTTCTTGTGTTTTGACTGTTTCTATTAGATCACTATTTTTTAAAACCGAACCCGTTGGAATAATTGTACCAACTGTTGCGGCAGCGCCTGCACCTCCAGTCCCTCCATCAATAAAATCTAATTTATCTCCAACAAAATAACCATCACCAGAATCAACTATACGGAAACCAGAAAGAACGTCATCTTTAAGTTCTGTAACTTTTGCCTTAGCTTCAGCACCACCACCACCTTGAAATAATAATTCATCATCTATTTCATAATTACTTCCCCCATAATTAATAATCACATCAGAAATTATTCCTGAACAAAAACCTCTAGCTATTTCATTGTTTGCATCCGGAGGAGTTTCAACAGCCTCATATGTTTGGAAATATCCCAGGGTACCCGTATCATCAACACCTTTAACAATTTTAGATAGAAACAATTCAGTGATTTGAACCTGACCGACCATCTTAGTTATAGTTTTCTCTACTATACCTGTGGCTCTTGATGTTAAGCCTGTAATGGTTTTACCTTCAAACAATTGTATATTATTTGCCGTGTCTGTTCTAATTTTTACAGTCTTATCTACTACCCATCTACCATCTGATAACCTCATCAGATCCGCCTTAGGATAATAAAAGTCTACATCTTGATTATTAAAAACAGCCTTAAATAACCACTCAAAAGATGCTTCTCCACCTTTCGTTCTATAAACTTCTATCATTTGTTTTAGAAGTTTTCTACGATCAGTTTTGGTTTGTTTGGGTATATGAGTATAAAACTCTTTTTTCCAAGAATCATCAATTAACCCTTCGGGTGTTCTGTCGATATCTTGAATTTCAGATAATTCTTTTACTGCGGCAATAGGACCCCTACTACGAAACCCTTCTATAGAACCTTCAGGAAAAACACCCGCAACAACACCGTTCGCAAAAGTAGACCACGCCCTAGAAGATTCTCCTGTGAGTTCTTCGCCATATATAAAGGAAGTATTAGTGGTGGGTTTTATGAAAGCAGTAGTATTACTATTGATACCTGTAACAACCGCGGTTGCTCCTGTAGCATTACCCGTAACCGTTTCACCTATTTCAAATTGTAGTTGGTCGTCTTTGGAGGCATCACGTATTCCTTCAAGTTGAAATCGATGATTTATTATTTCATCATCAGCAAAACGCGGATCAAAAAATTCATTTGCATCACCGTTAATATAAAGTTTATTATTCGGTTCATCCTCAAAAATAAAATATTCAAATTGCTCATCCTCAGGAATGAGTTTATATTCATCAAAATTTATATCCTCAAAATAAACCTGATGAGACTCCATAAATTCATAATATTTTTCTATGAATTTTTTAAATTTAGGATGCTCATTGGAGATAAATTCAGGTATTAATGTTTCTATTAATACCGAAATATCTGATTTATCTTTGATTTTTGACATTACTCTCCGGTACGAAGTGTGGAACCATCAACAGTGCTATGTACTCCCGCGACATAAGCTCCTGAAGGTGAATCATTTAACATATTAACACTAATGTCTTCATCTTTCAGTAATAATATTTGTTCGCGTACTGGCCTAACATCTGAGGAAGCAGGAACTATTGTTATACTCATGGGTTCGGTGTTCCCTGAAGTGATTGTATTTATGACTTCCGGTAAAAAACCACTGAGTTCAATCTTACCTGAAGAATAAGTAACAGTGCCTATATTATTAGCAACTAGTATCCTCTCGAGACCAAATTTTCTATATACTTGAATATAACCATTCTCGTCTTGTAACTTACACCCATCCCACACAGTATTAGACGTGTCCTTATATGAAAATTTACTACTCGTTATTGAACCCCAAAAAGTATTTGATGGATGATAAATTTCATTAGAATATCGTAAAGTATAAGCTGCCGTATAACCTATTAACGGATATAAATAACGTTTTATTGAAACCGATGTTTGATTACTTTTTATAGAAATTTCAGATTCATCTATCAATTTAATTAAATTAGAATATCTAAATGCCTGATCAAAATCTTTTAGGTTATTTGCGCCAAAATTACTAACTGTAGATGTTACTGTTCTTTTAAGTATGGCTTCACTATTAGAAGTTAGAGTGGAATCATACTTCACCATACTATTAATTTTTAGATATAGATAGTCTGGATCAACAACCACAGAAGAAACCCCAACAACATTACGTTTAGATAATATAGATTTCTCAATACTTTCTTTTTGTGCCGTGGAAAGTGTATCTCCAAATCTCGGTTTAATAGCCACATAAACTTTACCGTAAACAGGGGGGTCACTATCCTCACCACCCCACGCAACAACAGATTCAGCTCCCCCGTAATCCCTTTTGATCAAACTAATATAATCATATACTGTAACACATCTATTTTGTGCATCATAGTTTTTTGGAGCATTAAATTTAATTTCTTCTATATCTGCTGGAGTAGCACCTCCGCCAGCATCAGAAACAGTAGTAATTTGTACGTTAGAGTAACCCCCAATATCAGAAACAACAGAAAAAGATTTACAACCATTAGTTGCGTCAGTATCAGTAATTAATCCTGATAATATAACAATATTACCGTTTGCTAATTGTTTACCTAATATCCCATCTCCAAATTGTACTTCATAATAACCATCATCACTTTCATCTAAAAAATAATGCTTAGAACTAGAATTTACTGTAGTAATGTCATTAGCTAATTGATATTCATAAGCAGCGGATTCTGTCGCAGAAGTTTGTATTGTTACGGTCAAAGTATCAGTGTCAACATTAGCATTAGGAAGAATATATTTTTGATCCACATCTGCTGTAGAAGCCGTATACCTGAATGTAATAGGAATACCTTGAGTCAATTCCACATTTGCGGCTGTATATATACCGTTAGAATTTATATTAATGGCGTGTGAATTAGAAGTTACCCAAACGTAAGAAATTCCGTCCACATCACCCTGAAACTGTGAATTTCTCGGAATAGTAATTACAGCAGGATCATCCGTGGGAGTTATCACTACATCTATAGTAGCTTTGGAACCTTTTGCTGAACGAGGCAAATATCCCAAATGTTTAGCTCTTGCCACAACAGAATTGCGTAAAGTTGCGGAATCTAAGAACATTTCATTTGCGATCATATTAGCATAATACGCATTGTAATGTGTATTATAAGCCAAGACATCCAAAAGAACGTCGAATGAAGAGCCCCTGAAATTATAACCTACAAATTCATTTTGGTTTTGTAAAAACCCTATTAAATTTTCTTTAATCTTATCAAAATCTAATTCCGAAACATTGAGTTTACCTTCTGTGCTAGCCATATTTTATACTATGTCCTCTCCAAATATACTTCTATGTTCGCGTCTCGTGAATCGTTATCTGGAATATAATTAATGTGAATTAAATAAGCATTTTCTTCTTCTTTACGGATAACCTTCACTTCTTGTATTGTAGCCCTAGGTTCATATTGTTCTATTGCGTGTTCAATGGCAGATTCTAATCTAGAATCTGTTAGTTGTCCAAAATTTTCAAATAATAAATTAGAAATACCACCCTGAATTTCCGGTTGGAATAATCTCTCATACACATTAGTTTTAATAATATTATTAATAGACCGACTAATTACATTATTCTTTTTAACTTGTTCTAAATCGCCATGCGCAGGATGTTTTCCAAAATCCATGTCAAAATCAATATAATCTTTTCCGTGTGTTGTAGCCATAATACCTTTCTTTTATATTTAGTTATTAAATGGAACTAAACCTAATATTGGCGCTAATATAGCGTCTATGGGATTAAATCCTGCAACTTCCACCCCAACAAACAATAAACCGGCAGCATAAGTTAAATTTCTAGGCAATTCCGAGGACCCTAATTCGGCCTGTAGGCCAGAATTACCATCTGGTTGGTCTTTAATATGTAATGCATATATCCCTGCTCCGGACAAGTCTATTGAGAAAAATTTCAAAAAATCTTCAATCGTGGAGATCATATCATCTAAAAATTTAATTATTTCTTCAATAGCATCTATCATATCTTGTATAAATTCAGTAGATGTAGCAATAAACCCCTTAACTTGTAAAATAAAACCTTCTAACATTTCAAAAAATTCTGCCCAATAAGGAATAATAGTTTTAATTTGAATTCCTCCAAAATCAGGGGTAATAGATTCTGTCGGCACTTCTAATTTCTGCATAGTTATTACACCACACTTAGAAAAAATTCTCTTATTTTTTGGAAAGTACCTAGTTTCTTCTCCTTTTATTTGATAATTGACACCACCTTCATCCGGTAAAGTTCCCCATGTGCCATGTGCTTCTTGGTCTCTAAGTCCATCATCAATAGTAAAAATATTCTGTAAACCTTCACTTGTTAATATAGGTTCAACTGATATTTCCATATCTTGCCATCTACCATCTGGATTATCATCCCGAAATTCCGTAATTTCTTTTAATTGACCGTAATCATCTGTTATAGTTTTTGTTATTGCCGTGGATTTAGAAGTTGATGTTTGGGATTCACTATTTATACTTTTAATTTTACCTAAACCTGTCTTTTGTCCTCCTACTATATCACCAACAGCAAATAAACCATAATTAGTATCACATTCGGTTAAAAGTAAAGTAATCGGATCAGGGGCCTGCATTTTATTATACGTATCTAAAATATTTTCTATAGTTTTGTTCGCAAATTCAGGAATATCAGTAAACATTTGTGAAAATGCAAAAAAACTTTCCGCGAAAACCTTATATGATGGTGCGGCAATAATAATTGCTATAGCAGATGATCCTCCGCCGAATTCGGTATTACCTCGAACATTAGGCTTACCGTGCCGAACTCGGTTATTAATAGTGTCTCGATCACTTTTAAAATTTAAAGTATTTGAACCTATATCATATAATTGTATGCTAAATTTCTTATTAGTGTCCCAACCAGTATATGGATCTCCATATTCATCATATACAATATTGCCCGTTTTAGGAACTTTAGAGCCGCCTGTCCGTACTTCGTATTTTGGGACATCACCCTTATCATCAAAAGCATCCTGCATAGATTTGATAACTTGATTTGCGGTGAATTGAGGAAAAGGAGTCAATGCACTATAAGGATCTATGGTTTGGTCTTGATACGGATTCCATCCTCCCGGCACCAATGTGTGCGGTGTTATTAATCGGGGTTTATCGGCTTTATCTCTACCCGAAGTAGTCCTATTGGGGGTAATGGTATCATCACTCACCCCATCCCACCATAAACGATCACCACCTCTATTGCGTTCTTGCTTTATGCCGTACACAGCAGATTTGGTAGGAGTAACATTTATTGTAAAATATGGATCTACTAACAAATAATAATATCCTGCTTCTTTCCAATCTTCTAATTGATCAAGTAATTCATCTGCCACAGCATCTAGTGCTTTTATAAACAAATTAGTAGATTGTAATTCTGCAACCAACTTTACCGCGTCCATAGCAGTAGAAGCCAATACAGAAGTAGTTTTAATTTGTGTAGCTAATTCTCCTGCAGTATCCGCAATATCTTTAAGGATGCCGCCTTGTGCCATAGTCCATTTTTGCCATTCAGCCATTGGAACCCTTTTCTTCCTTTTCTGTTTGTGCTTTTAATAGTTTTTCCCAACCAGATTTTTTAGATTCTAACATCTCATGATACATTTTGGCCAATTTTTTAGTATTCAGTAACATTTTTTTAATGTCATTTCTTTTTATATTTGTTTTTTGCCAAGTCTCAGATTTCTCCTCTTTAGACATCTGTATACTCCTTATCTCTGCCATTATAAATTTCATATTTATTTCTCGACTTTTTAACCAAGTCTATTAAACTACCTAATCCTTGGACATCTTGTATGAGTTTACCCAACAAATCTATATCTTTTCCTAATAAATTATTTACATTATTGTAGATAGACTTGCCATACGGTACATATCCACCTGTAGTATTAGACGAAGGTATAGCTGACACATATATTGCTGGCGGGGAACCCCATGCGGTAGATTGTGTTCCTGACCTAGTGGGTGTGCCAATTCTTGCATCTATTTCATTTATTCTAGCCGTAATCTTAGTACTAAAAGTTGATAATTCTGAATGGAATGCAGACCATTCTGTATTAGCATACGTTATTTCTGTACCTATTCCAGTATTACTATTATTTGCGCCTGTGCGATTTTGTGCATCAAAGGTGTCTCTAAAATTTTTCAAACTGGTTTGTAATAATGCTAAATCTGCATCTGGTTCAGTTGAAATATAAGAATCCCAATCCGCATCTGATATTCCACTAGCATGCACATTAGATGATATTACAGGATCACGAAAAGATTTTATAGACTGTAAATCATCTAATGTGCTGGCTATAAATTGTGTATCAGCATTCATAGAAGAATTTGCAGTGCCCCCGGCATTATATATGTGCCGTTGTGCAAAATTATAACGACACGCATAAGCAGTACTGTCTGTCGCTACAGTTGCCGTCCATGTACTAGAAGTGTTGCTAACTGATTCAATATGATATCTATTAACATAAATATAATTATCGGCCTCTAATGTGTAGTAATTAGCAATGGTTGCATTTACTGCGGGTGGAGCCGGAAAACCTGGAATAGGACCAGTCAAAATAGGGTTACTAGTATCCCCATCAACAGGAACATTTCCAGTAGAACCTACCGTAATAGGCACCCCAACACAAGTCACGTCAGCTTCTTGTATTCTTAATATAGCATCACTTAGGCCCGTTTTAGTTATAGTTTTTGGAGGCTCTGCTGAATTAGGCATAGGATGATCAGATACAGTAACAGATCCGGCAGAATATCCTGCATTACAAGGCAGCTCATAATAAAATTTCTCTGCGGTGTCAGTATAGTATCTATTTTCGGGCACGGCACCGGTTGCATCAGCTCTTTTTCCGTCCCATCTTATATATCTTCCTGTGTGTATATCCATGCCTGTTAAACCGGTCGGTTGAGTACCTGTAATTTCTCCGTTTTCAACAGTATATGCTTTATGTGTCACGCCCACAGCAGGCTTAAATGGATTCTTTTCAATGTAAGGATAAGATGTTATATTATATTCTTTACCTTCCGAAGAAAAATCATTTCTAGCACTACGAGTCAAATCATTTGAAGCATTTGATCCACCATTATCAGGATCAAAAAAACCTAAAAGACTTACAAATTGAGTGGTGTTTGCGGTTAAAGTGTCATCTGGTCCCTCATTAGAACCACCATAATTACCTAAACCGTCCCCCACAGGTTTCCAACCATCGTTAATAACTAAACCTTCGGCCACCACCTCAACTTGACAAAATATATCATCTTTAGCATAACCAAAAGGCACACTGTTTACTGTAAGAGTAATAATACCATTTGAAGTGGATTTACCACCATAAGACAAAATATAACTCTCTCCTGAAACAACATTAGCCGAACTACTGAGTGTTAGTTGGGTATCATTGTCTCTGCTAACAATAGTGCCCCCACCGCCATTAAACTCAATTATTTCATTATCTATTCCAACAGGCCAAGTTCCACCAGTTAAACTTACCACATTCATACTTTGGCTCACAGTACCAACATCATATAATAAATTACTAATTCTAATTTTATTTTCGGTGATCTTTGCGGACGCAATAGTTGTAGGACCATAATAACCCATAGGTATTTCTGGCGCACTAATAATATCACTATATTTTACTTTTAACATATCCTCATCTGACACATTAGTTATTTCAACACTATTCGTAGTAGCAGTACCAGTAATAGTAAAAGTGTTTACGTGATCTGTATGCCGCTTTAAATAAAATTTTTGAGCAAAAGATGGACCTAATGTATTGTAATCCGTATTGCTACCCTGTGTCAAATGATCGCTTAGTGTTAGTGTAGTTAATTCATTAAATGATCCAGGATTAATTATTGCTATACTATCTACATTGGCTTTTGCCCAATTATAATTCCATGTATTTGCGGAAGATTCACTAGAAACATCGGCGCCCCAAGCAACAGTATTCCCGAATAAAGTATCTGAATCCGGAGTGGAATATGGATCAATGTCATCCAATACATCTATAAGTTCACCCGAAACTCTTGACCGAACCAAATAATAATCTCCGATATAAGTACTAAAAGTATTACCACCTTCTGTTTGGGTTGTGCCGTCAGTGTTACTTAAAGTTATAGTATATTTGTCTAATATTTCCGTTGCTCTAATACCCATAAATGAAGTATTTGGTTCCGTGAGTCCCAATGCACCATTAACTGTTTCATACGAAGGATAACTAAATTTTTTAAAAGAAGTTTTTAAGTCCCTTGCCCCATAACATATTGCCCGTTGTTCTGCAAGATTCTCACATACTTGAGCAAGAGTATAATTGCCCGTAGAGGACGTAAATCGTTTACAAACAGCATGCAACATTGTTTGAGAAAATTCCCTAGTTATAGTAATAGAGTCTAATATCTCTGCCCTAGCAATTAAATGATTATTAGGACTAGTTTTTATTTCTTGCTCAACCTCATTTATTTTTTTCTCTATTGCTCCTGCCATAATTTTTCTCTATGATAAAGGTCCCGAAAAAGGAATAGGGGGTGATCCTGGTATTAAACCACTAACAACCCAAGTTTTTGTCCAAGAATCTAAAACGTCCGCTAAATCTTTAGCAAATTTCATACCAAAAGTGGGCATTTTCTCAAATAATTCCATTAATTGTGGAGTATGAGTAGGTGCTGTTATTGGAGGACCTATTTGTTGACCACTCATATATGTTATTGCCATTGTAGTTAAATGTGAAGCTATCTGTGTGCCTACCATTAAGCCTGCTGGTAACTGTGAAGCAAAAACTCCTCCTATAGATACCCCTGCCGCCGCATCCACCACATTGGTTGTTGGAAAACCACCCGCATTTTGTCCCATCATCAAATAATTCTTAAAGGCTTTTGCTATATCCTGTCCTGGTTTTATTGGGGCGGTAGCATGACCGGAAAATACTCCGGATAACTCCATCATCATTGTTGCTTTTACTAGTGCCATTAATCGAAACTCATTCCTATTTTTAAAGATTTTAATAATGCCAATTTTATTGATGCTGGCGGTAAAGGTGGTCCAGAAGGACCGGTCCCTGTTGGGTGAGTATGTTCTGTTATAATATCTATCAACTCATCTAAAACCTCTTTTAGTGATGCTATTAAACCCTTAACTTTCACTTTACCAGAAGTTGCTATACTCACTTCACCTAATAAGCCTTGCATTTGAGCTGCTCCTGTATTCGTTAAAGAAAATGAAGATAGCAAACTACTCAAACTCACACTTCCTATTACACTAGAAAAATTAATATCTCCTAATAGTGCTGTTCCTGTGATACCGTTTAGTCCCAGATTAGAAGTAAAATCAATATCCCCAATAGGTAATATTGATATTGAAGCTCCTAATCCATTTAATCCTAAATTCATTTCTATTCCACCAGATAATACATTGTCAGTACTTTCTACACCAATTTTACCCAATGTTGCTGTTGTTTTTTTCGCATAACCTAAAGTGATTGCTGGCAAAACTCCGAATATAGTTTCGTGGATAGAATCCGTGACATTAAATGATAAACCGCTACCTGTTTGTATGCTGCCTGAACCTTGAATATTTAAACTATACGATCCTGCGCGGGTAATGAGTTTACCCCCCACAGAATTAATATATTTCCCGTCTGTTCTCGAATAAGAATATTTATTATGATTATGAAAATTAGTAGAATGACAACGGTATTTTCCGGGAGTTTCTATATATATTCCACCTCCACTTATAGTATTATCCCCCTCGGGATTACTTAAAGAGAAATTACCCTTACCTGACATATTGATGTTATATGGGCCATCTATTCTATCTATCTTACCACCTTTAACAAACACTTGTTGCTGTCCGTCAATTGTTATACAATCAGTACCCTCTATATGCGCAAATTGAGACCCTAAAACTATATTATAATAATCGTTTACTATTTTATCTACTTTTATACCACTTGGGTGCATTTCAGTAAAAGTTCCGGTACGATGATACCAATGCAACCTTTCGTGTCCGGGGGTGTCGTCCATTTCAATAACATGGCCACTCTCAGTTTGGTGTACATGGTTATATGGGTATATGGCGGCCCATGGAGAAAAAGGTTCAGACCAAGTATGTCCATCGGCACAAGAAATATTATGTTGGCCTTGGAGTCTATTTAAAAATTTCTCATATACTATACCATTCAATAAAGGACTAGTTAAATGGTCATTCCCTCGCATACCCCTAGCTAATCTATTTGTTGTAGGCTCTTGAAGATAATTTAAATTTCTAGTGGCAGAAATTAATGATTCCGGATCATCTCTATCTAATGGTGTTAATCCTGTATCAGGAAAAGTAGACCGCGAAGGATTTTCTACTAATTGCACACTAAATGGTGATGTTTCCGAAGATGCAGAAGAAATCAGAGAAGATACAGGAAAACTTGAATATTCACCCTTTATGTGAGCAGGATGATCTATGGATTTGGAACCAGGTTTAAGTGTAACTTTATCGGATATTTTGACCTCTTGTGGCAAATCACTAGGACTCGGTGAAGCATTATGTATAATAGTGGCCGGTTCTCTCGGTACTAAATGTCCTCCGGATTTCGAATAACTGTTATAACCCAAACTTCTGGCGCCAATTTCGTCGGGAAAATCAGGATGCCCAATAGTTTCACTTCCATCACCAGCATGAAGTCTTGGATCAAAAAATCCTTTTCCCCCAATACCTGTCCCATCACTATTTACCCCTTTGGCATCTAGTTCCGGGATACCTCCAATAGTACCAAAAAACATAGGCTCTTGTGCGGATTCACCGTCCCTAAAAAAACCAATCACCCAAGTACCTTCTACTGGCCCTAACGGGCTGGTGCCTACTCCAGTCTGACTAGCAGAAGTAATAGGTGATATTGGATAAGCCCAAGGTAAAGATTCGGTGGGTATTTGAGATTTTTCATCAGAATGCCACCCTAATACTCTAACTTTGCACCTACCTAAATATAACGGATCATGTCTATCTTCTACTACACCTTGCCACCAAACAAAACCCTCTTTACCCATAAAATACGACATATTATAGGCCCCCCACAACTTTTCCTGTATTTGGATTAATGGTTAATTGTCCGCTTTTAGTAATAGACGAAGATCCTGATACAGATTTATCAAGTTTCTCTTTTTCTGCTGTATTTTTTAAAGAATCCTTTATTGCCTCAAATTCTATTTCATATTTCTCGCCAGTAAAGTGGTGTTTTAATTTAGTAATTAAATAATATCCACTTAAATATTTATTTTCTTCTGAAGCTGTTTTACCGTCTCGTGCATCCAAAAATGAAGTAGGTAATTTAACTTCTATTAAATCCCCTATCATTCTACTTGAACGACCAGGAGCTCTAATATTTAATTTTATATTATTGATCTGTTGACTCTGCACTAAACGTTGTTGCATCCATTGCTCTACTCTATTCGGTACTATATTTAAAGAACCTAATTTTGATCCATATTTCACACTAGAAGAACCAATGCCATCCTTAATATGTAACACCTGATCATGTGCAAAATTAGTGGGGAAAAAACTCAAATGTGATTCAGGAGAACCGATAGCACTTTGTTTAGTGGTACATAATTTACCTTTTCCTATATGAGTAAAACCATCAGTAAAATTTTTCATGTCCTCAGGTGTAATTTTTTTATCTATTGTTTCGGTAGAACCATCGGAACGAGTAACTTCTACACTGCGTAAATTTTCTTTATCTATATAATTAAAATCTAAAGTATCATATTTCATTCTCACCAAATCATGCGTTAATAGTCTATTAGCATACATACCCTTTGTTAGGTTTTCTATCACATCAAAATTAGATGAAAAATTATAGACATCAATACTCGTGAGTTCAGAAGCAGTACGCTGTTCTTTGGGTGTATTAGGATCATCCATACGTTTAGGGGATATTGTGTAGGTTTCTTTAATTTTACTTTCTGGGTAAGTATAAACTCCTTCACTGGGACTAGATCCTGCTGGTATATCTGGAGGGTATCTATATCCTGTTCCTCCGCCCGACATTAATGTTTCCAACGAAACAAAAAAATAACCTGTTACGGTTTCATAAAAAACAAAACTAGATCCGACTGCTTGTTGTCCAGCCGATACGGCTCTAGAAGCTAAAAAATTAAAAGACTTGAATGGTGAATAATTAGGTATCACTAAATTAACCAAATTGCGAGTAGGTTCTATAAAAATTTTCTTGCCATTTAACCCAAAAAATTGAGCATATAATTTTCGTACAACAGTAGAAATTTTTTGGGGCTCTAACGTAGCGGGATTTAATGTTGCCTTTTGGATTTTTTGTTTCAGATTAATGATATATTCATTTGAAACTAGATGTAATTTATAACTACGTAATCCTTGATTCAGCATGATATTATCAGTAATTTTATAAACTTTAAAAGTTAAATTAATTATCCCCGTATTATCGCTCTTGTTAAAGGGTCCGATCAATTCCTTGCCGTCCGGACCCACAGTGCCAATTATCCCTGGAGGTTTAGTAACTAAATTTTTAGTTTTCACCCGTATCGTGATGGTCTCTTCACCCATAATAGGTAAACTTTCGAGCAAACCCACACCGTCAACTATAGTAATGTCAGCAGTGAGGGTAGAAGAAAACATATCTTCATAAATATTTAAATCCGACCAACTTCCCCGTAAATCTATTTCTCGACTACCTGTATCCCCATGAGGAGAAACTAGTGTTAAAATAGTTAAATCATATTCACCAGCAAACGAGGGCATGTTTTTTGGAGTAGGACGTAATAAATCTTCACTTTTTGCTCCGTGACCTTCTTCGGAACTTTTTAGTCGTGTAGAATCCTTGCGCCTAGAGATGGCACCGGAACCATATTCAAATTTTTCAGACATTATAGTAGTTTATCCGTATGTTCTGATAATATTTGTGAAACATTTTTTCTATCAATTAACTTAATATCTCGTTTAGATTCATTGTGGTCCACTTCCCATGTATAATTATACACTATATTTCTCTCGTCTACACCAAGTGTATTATAAGTTGTGAGATCACATTCTATTTTGTATGCGGGTATAGCTTCCCTGGAACTTGTGGACTCTACTCTTTGACGTAATATTCGTTCATAATGATGTATAGATTGCGCGGCGTTTGAAATTGATCCGTATTTTGATACGATATAAGTAGTAAATTCCCTTGTCCCTAAAGGCCAATCCCTTATAGGGTCGTGCATATCGTTCATGGCAAAAATCAACCAAGTATATTTTACATCACCATAAGCCTTATGAGCTGTTATATCCGGACGTTCACCCTCTGGAATAGAATATGGTTGATATTGTACTATTTCATCTAAAACGACATCTTTAATTTTGACCCTATTCATAATGTCTATAGCGAGTTTTAATTTTGTAGGTCCTAATTCTCCAGTAACATTATAAGAAATCTTCGGATAATGGGAAAAAAATTCAGACATATTGATAGTTCCTTTTAATGTTAATATCCTTGAGTAATTTTGCCACGGTGCATAACCTCTAATTCCATGAATGAAAGAGACATTTCTACTGAAACAGGATTTTGGGTGTTTTCAAAAAAAGCCGTAGTGTCTTGTGTAGAATAATTTAAATCACATGCCGTTAGCACAGACCTGCCCACACGAAAAAGTGGATTTGATGTGTCATTGTTTAATTTACTACCATTAACGAAATAATCAATAGTGAATTCGTCCGGATAACCAAATAAACCCGTAGGGGCATTTTTGTTGTCCGCGCCCGCATGAGCAGGTAACATAGCAGTCTTGAATGCTGTAATAATTTTATTACAAATAATAGAATCAAGTGAACTTTCTGGCATTAATTTAAATGTGAATTTATGTTCCCTTAAACTTGTAGGACCCTTATATGCTGCGACAATATAAGGATTCACAACAGCACCCTTCGCTTGCTGTAATGCGGTTTTTGCTTTTTCGCCTCCGACTTTTTCCATAACACCCTTTTCTAATAAAAACTTAGCTTCTCCTGTAGAGCCAATGGCCAAAGACCTCATATTACTCTTTAATGATTCCAAAGAACCGCCAGTAGTTTTAAACATATCTAAAGCCTTACCCGCAAAGGTTCCTAAACCTTCCTCACTATAATCAGATTTATATCCAGTTTGTAAAGCATCGGGAGGAATATATAAAGCTATATCTAATGTGGGGGTTTTCCCCCTAAAATCAAATGCCTTAAAAGAGATCCAGTGGTTCAAATCATCGCCGGATAATGAATTGGGCCAATGTAAATAGCTCACAGTAAGTGATGATGTTCCTGGATGATGATCTCTCGTTATGGTCATACTACTCCATATGGTAAAAGTGTTTTTATTTAATATCTATATATTTATATGTCATACAAAGGGAAATTTAGACCACAAAATATTAAAAAATATAAAGGTGATTATACTAAAATAACCTATCGATCTGGTTGGGAACTAACATTTATGCGGTATTTGGATCGTCAACCCGAGGTTTTATTATGGTCTAGTGAAGAAATAATCATACCATATCGTTCACCAATAGATAATAGAATACATAGATATTTTCCTGATTTTTGGGTCAAGACAGCAAAAAACATAACACTAATAGAAATTAAACCAAAGAAACAAACACGTCCACCTAAACTCAATTCCAAACACAGGCGCCGTTATTTAAAAGAAGTTAAAACTTGGGGCATTAATGAGGCAAAATGGAAAGCAGCATTCATATACTGTGAGCATAGAGGATGGAAATGGCAAATAATTACTGAGGATATTCTAGTAAAAACAACTAAATAGTTATATTATGGAAGAATCATATTTTGATACATTAAAAAAAGCAATACAGACCGACAATGTGGTTAAAAAAACGCGTGCGGCAGGTAACTGGTTCAGAACATTAGCAAATAGAGCTAAAGCAGCATTATCAAATGAAAAAAGTCCACAAAAACTTTTATCACGAGAAGATACTGTTGGAAAATATATACCCGGAAAAATGTATTTTTTCTCGTATAACCCTAAATGGAAAAACATATTACCATACTACGACACCTTTCCTTTAGTTATACCAATAGAAAGATATAAAGACGGGTTTTTAGGAATAAATTTCCATTATTTATATCCGAAAGATAGAGCCATCCTAATGGACCAAATTAAAGCGTATGCCAACAACAAAAAATATGATAAAACTACTCGATTAATAATGACATATAACATGTTAAAGGGGTTCAGTAAACACAAAAGAGCTAGACCCACTATACATAGATATTTAAATAATAAAATTAACTCTATGTTTGTGCCTATTGAAGCAGACGAATGGGGGGTGGCATTATTCCTCCCCGTTGAACGATTTAAAAAAGCAAACAAGAAGGCTGTCTGGGAAGAGAGTAAGAAAATTTATAATAAAAGGTAAAAATATGGCAGAAAGAGATGCATTCGGTACAATTATAAAACCGGGAAATTTTTCAATAAGCAAATTTATATCAGAAACAGAAGTATTAGGTGGTATTACCAGAAAATGGAAACATATTATAGAAATTAAACCGCCTGCTACATTAATTTCTGAGGTAGAGGCGAGTTCTATATCTTTCCTTTGTTCTGCATCACAACTACCAAGACGTGCATTCAGTACCACAGAAGAAAAAATATATGGTATAGAAAAAACTATCCCGTATGGAGTCATTTATGAACCAGTAACATTGAGTTTTATCAACACAAATAATTTTAACCCTAAAATATTTTGGGAAGACTGGTTGGATCACATTCAACCAGCAAAAACTAGAAATATACAATATTATAAAAACATAATAGGTTCCATAAAAATATTTCAATTTTCTGATACGGCAGGGTCACCGGAACCCGGTAAAGAAAATTATATTTGTACATTAGAAGAAGCGTGGCCGGAATCAATAAGTGAAATTACTTTAGATTGGGAAGATGCGGAAATAATGAAATTTGATATATCTATTAGATATAAATCTTGGTCCCGTAAAAAATAAATTGTTTATTAGCGGGACACAGGGAATTGTAAGTAAAATAATTAAAAAATAAAAGGAGAATATTATGGCTTTACCAAAAGTGAGCAACATAAACTATGAATTAGTTATTCCATCTACAGGCGAAAAAGTGACATATAGACCTTTTCTGGTAAAGGAAGAAAAAGTTTTATTGATTGCTTTAGAGTCAGGAGAAATTTCCGCAATGACTAAAGCAATGCAGGATATTATAACATCTTGTACGGACGGAAAAGTAAACACCAAAACATTGGCCCCGTTCGATATTGAATATTTTTTCCTACAACTTAGGGGCAGGTCTGTAGGCGAAATAATAGAAATTAATTTACCTAGACCAGAAAATTTTAATTGTTGTAAAAAATCATCAGATAATGATACATGTAATGTCAAAATACCCATAGATGATATAAAAATAAATACATCTAAGATACCAGAATCTAAAATTATACTTACCGAAACTATTAGTATACAAATGAAATACCCGACAATAATCACCGTACAAAAATATACTAATAATGACGGAAATTTAAATACTGAAAACGTTTTTAATTTAATAAACGAATGTATTGAATACATACAGGATGACGAAGAAATATTTAAAACTAAAGATCACACAACAACAGAAATAACAACATTTATCGAATCATTAAATTCTTCTCAATTTACTAAAATACGAGAATGGTTAGAAGGTATGCCTAAATTAACACATAGCGTTAATTGGGTATGTGAGCATTGTGAAAAATCAAAAAAGATACAATTAGAAGGAGTTGATTCTTTTTTCGGATAGGGCTGAGTCATGAAAATTTGGCGAATCATTATCAAACAAATTTCGCCTTGGTTCAGCATCATAATTGGAATTTAAGTGACCTTGATGAAATGTTACCGTTTGAACGACAAATTTATATTATATTATTGCAAAATTGGATCAAAGAAGAAAATCAAAGAATATCGGAACATAACGCTAAAATGAAGGGTTAGAATGGCAGCAGCCACTTTAGACACAGTAATAGAAAAATTAACAAAAAACAGAAAAGGTTCTAGTAAAGAAATATTATCCTTGTCGGATAGTTTACATACCGAATTCTTAGGACAAAATACGCTGTTAGAATCTTTACTGGGTTCAATAAAAAATATTAACACATCTTTACTGAATAAAGCCGAAGATCAATTAAAATTAACTCAAACAATATTTACAGCAAAACAGGAAGCTCCCCAGGAGCAAAATACGCTGTTAGAATCATTACTGGGTTCAATAAAAGATATTAACACATCTTTACTAGGTTCAATAAAAAATATTAACACATCTTTACTGAATAAAGCCGAAGATCAATATAAATTAAATCAAACAATATTTAGAGCAGAACAGGAGGCTCTCCAGGAACAAAAAACTGAGGATAACAAAGGCTCTGTGCCAAAAGATGACACGCCAGCTTCCCCTAAATCTGGCGGTTTCTTCTCTAAACTTACGGGTGCTATAATGAATCCATTAAAATCTATGGGTAAAGGCATAAAATCAATAGGAAAAGGTATTGAAGGTTTCCTTGTAGGTTTATCTAGGGGTTTAGCTTCTTTTGCTAATCCATTAGTATTAATAGGAGTAACCGTGATGGCAGTATCTTTGCCGATTTTTGCTGCTGGCCTCGCATCAGCATTTAAAGTATTTGAAATGATTGCGGGTGAAGGCAAAGCACTAAAATTTGTTACGGGTGTAATTAAGGCATTAGGAGAAGTAATTGGAGACATTCTTCATAAAGTGCTAACAGGTTTCGGGACCATGGTAAAAAACATGGGCCCAAACATTACCCTTTTTTTTGATGGACTTGCTAATGTAGTTAAAGCTTTAACTCCAATTATTACATCATTATTCACAGTAATAAAAGATATCATTACAGATCCAGTACTAAATGAAACAATTCAAACAGTAATTCAGGCCATCAGCACTGCTATTACAGATATAAAAGAACTAGTAATAGAATTTGCGCCGGTTATAGAGAGTGTATTAAATAAGCTAGGTGATGTTATTATTTCTATTACTTCAAGTATTGAAAAGGTTGTGGCAACAATGGGCGGTGTGGTGAACAAAATATTTGACACTTTTGATAGTGTTGTGGGCAAAATCGAACCTCTAGTAAAACAAGTAGGGGATTCGATAGTGCAAGTGATAAATGGCATAGTTAAAGGTATTTCAGAATTAGCGAACTTGGATGCGGTTAATATGGCAGCAGTGGCAATAGGAATTGCTGCTATAGGGGCGGCACTCATACCCTTTGCAGCAGGCGCAGCATCAGTAACTCTCGCAACTAATGAAGGAGAACTGTCCGGTATAGCTAACGGTATCCAAAAATTTGGAAACATAAAAGGTGCAAACTTAAAAGAAGTTGGTGACGGAATTATGAGTTTATCTAAGGGATTAGGCGCATTTGCCGCCGCAACAGCAGGTGGTCAAGTAGGCAATTTATTAGGGGGAGCAGCAGATGCTGTAGGTGGGTTTTTTGGATTAGGAGAAGACGATAAAGAAGAAGGGAAAGTAAGTAAAAAAAAGGACCCGGCAAATCAATTTGAAAAATTCGCTAAGATGGGTCCAGGATTAAAACAAGCAGGAGAAGGAGTATCAGGTCTAGCTCAGGCCTTTAACACTTTCAATGCTTCAGATCCGTCAAGATCAGCAAAAGCTTTAAATACTTTTATGAAATCTATTGATATGAAAACCCTGAGGTCTTTGGGTTCGGCTTCTAAAGGTTTGTCAGCTTTGTCCCAAATGAATTATTCGGGACAGGAATTAATCAATGCACAAAGACAACAAAATAATTTGAGCCGAGAAACTTCAAAAACAACAGTAATCAGCTCAACTACACAACAAAATATTTCTAATTCTTCAGGTGTGGTGTTACCTCCATCTGCTGTTGTTCCAGGAAATGGAGGCGGTTTACTGGCGGGGTAATTAATTCTTATAATACCCATCAGAGAGGTAGTATATAAAAGCATCAATTAGGTCAGGAGAACCCCAACCCATTATTGCCCATATCACCAACAAGCACATAAACCAAAAACCTACATAAGTATTTGTATCGTTATTTTCTAACATTATGCGGTCTCCGCTAACTTAGCAAAATATGAAAACTCCTCAGAAGTTTCGTTCTCTGCTGTACCCGCTGTAACAGGACTCTTAGTACTCACATCACCATCAAAAGGGGGTGATGAAGATTCCACGATCTGAGGTTTCGGTTGGGGAATATCAGGAGAATATAAACCTAAAACCTTATCCAATTTTTCTTTTAATTGTTCGTATGTTTTAAAATTAGAAGGGTCAGTAAATTCACTCAGCGAATGTTCAGATTTCCAAATTTCCTCCATCTTAGCATCCTCGGAGTCTAATGGAGCAGGAGCAGTAAATTCAGATTTATCATAATTAGAATATCCGTCCAATTTACGAATCTTAATCTTAAAATTTGCACCTTCCCACAAGTCAAACGGATTAACAGGAGTTTCATCCTTAAATTCAGGTTCCATCTTATCGTTAATTTTGTCCCAAATCTTTTTCCCAAACTTATATAATTTAACTTGCCCCTCATTCTGAGGATTAGTAGGATCACTAACTACATAGACATTGGTGATATACGTCAATCTACGTTTCTGTTTTCTGGCAATATCTTTATTCGCTTCGATTCCAGAATTCCAAAGTTGGGAATTGTATTCCGAACAAGGATCTTTATGTCCTAATGTGGTCAAAGAATTTTCAATATACCAGCCACCAGGCCCCTGAAATCCATGATTCCATAATCTCGACCACGGCAAATCTTCTCCTTCAGGCGCGGGGAGGAATCTAACAATGGCCATTCCGTTACCAGACTTATCTAATTCTGGGCGCCAAAATCGGTCATCATCACCTTGACCACCAGCGGGCTGATTTAATTTCTGAGTTTCTACTAGGAGGGATTGTAGTCTATCACTACGTTTTTTCTTCATATCTGCGAACGACATATGTTTCCTTTCGTATATTTCGTATTGCGTTGTATTATTTGTATTGCGATTTATTTCACGTTACTCATTAAGTAACTTTATTATAACACATATTCCTGATTTGTCAAGTACCACATTAAATAGGTAACGAGGAACTTTTTGCAATGAGGTTTAAACTTTCTGCTTCCTCTTGTATGTGTTGTTTTAGAATGCCTCCCACTAGCTTACCTGCTGCTTCAGGTTCCAATTTATTATGCTCACAATGATGGATAACCGCATCAATATAGGTCATTCTAGTTCTCTGAACAAGGTTCTCAATCTCTTCCATAAACCTTAAAGAGTTATTCAATTTTATTCCCATTATATAATTTCAGTATTATTGTTATTATTATTATTGACTAATGCTTCGGATTCTTTTTGTTCCACATCGGCTTCATTTTTAAACCAATAATCAGTAGATTTGGCGAGTACCGCCACGTAAGCACCTATTAAAATATTCACTAAATCCCTAGACTCTTGGGGGAGTGCAGCAAAAAACAATAGCCCGATCAGAAACAAAAATGTACTTACTATCATGAGAGACAAGACAATTCTCGCCCACCAGTTCATTTTCTTTCGTGCTTCTATTTGGTCATATCGTAGTGCTTCTAATGGATTTTTTTTCCACAATTCTTTTTCATTTTCTTCTATCATTTCATCACCCGTATCTATTATATTATCATTAACTGGCTTCTTTTTTGCCATTATTTTCTCCTGATATTCTTAGTATTTAATACCTTGTTCTGCTAGTAATACTCGATTTTTCAAATGTTCACCTTGAACGTCATCTTTATTCTGTCCATGATATCCAACCGCATGTCCGTTCTCACATAACCATTTATTTACATTTGTCCAACCACCAAACTCATGTCCATCTTCAGTGCAATTGATCCAAATCTCACCCAATATTCTTCCGAACTTACCTCTACTGTCTGCCTCTGGACATCTCACTTGCAGTTCTATGTCATCACGATCCGACAATACTGCCCAATGTACCCATGATTTGAGTGCCTTCTTTGAAAGTAATCCATAAAACTTTTCTTCTAAGTCCCTTGTCCTCGACTCTGGTGTGTCTATACCGAGTAGTCTAACTCTACCACAGTAACGAACATCAAAACCCAAATCAATCACAGCGTCCAATGTATCTCCGTCAACGACTTTTTCTATTGCCGTGACGTTGTAAATAAACGGGCAATCAGTTTCTTTATATGTTGTCATAACCACTCCTGATTTGTTTAAAATTATTCATCTTCTTCTATTTTCCCATTCAAATATCCAATCTTTTTCGCCATAAGAAACCTTCACTCTACCCAAATCCATAGTCTCTGGATAAAAATATGTGAATCCCTCTTCACCATAATTGGGATTAATGGAACTAGGTTCACCTCTATCTATGGTTAATTGTAGTTCTGCCAAATCCGTTATCCTCAATTTCTCTTCATATCTTTTTCGTTCAAAACCTGCTTGTATATATCTAGCTGGTTGATTACCATACCCGCCTCTATATTCTGACATATTTTTACTTCCTATATACCCATATTAGATTTTAATTCTTTCATCATATCCAATACTACTCCATAACCCAATTGTTTCATTTACTCCTGTTGAGTTATTAAATAGTAAAAAGGATTGTTTCTGTTACTAGGCACAATCCTAAAAACCCTACAGTCTAATTACGCCGCTAAAGCAACCCTTGCAGGGGAATAGTCTGAATGATTAGCAGCGTTGAAATTTGCAGCTAGTTTGTGATGTTGGTCATCACCCATCCGTTCTCGCTGTTACTCTCACTAGCAATCGAATACCAAAACACCCCCAATTCGGTTATAGTTGGTGGAGGTG
>Ga0233428_1000747_pt1 | contig 41118 bp, 34 predicted proteins | sample SI_118_April2016_4_FD_179890 | JGI IMG/M metagenome (GOLD analysis project Ga0233428, IMG submission 179890) | Seawater microbial communities from Saanich Inlet, British Columbia, Canada - SI_118_April2016_120_MG | ecosystem: Environmental > Aquatic > Marine > Inlet | place: Canada: British... | reverse complement strand
CCTCGACTACCGCATGCCGACGGCCCTCGACCTACCCATGGTGGACACGATCCTGGTGGAAGTCCCCAATCCCGCCAGCCCGCACGGCATACGTGGCGTCGGTGAGGTCTGCCTCGTCCCACCCCTGGGGGCCCTGGCCAATGCGATACATGACGCGATTGGCGTGCGGCTCACAGAGTTGCCCATGAGTCCTGATAAGGTCCTTGAAGGCATCCAGAGTCGAGGCGGATACGAGGAAGCTGCCGGCTGAGACGTTTCGTACTACCAGACATAACGAAAAAGGCCACTGTCACCTTCGTGACAGTGGCCTTTTTTGTCTGCCGTTGCGACTGCGGTAATCAGCGGCTCAGCGAGAAGCCAGTGCCGCCGCCACGGTACTCTTGAATTCCTCAGCCTGCATGGGTTTGGCGACGAATCCATCGAAATCGTATTCCTTGATATCGTCATCGCGGACAAAACCCGACAGGGCGAGTACGGGTAGATCAGGATGAAACTCCCGCAGCTTCATGAGCAACGTATAGCCATCCATATCGGGCATGCGTATATCTGTGATCACGAGATCAGGCTTCGTCTCCATCGCCGTCTCGAGCGCTTCGCTGCCATCCTTCGCAGTGATGACGTCATAGTCTCCCAACATCTCCACCAACAGCCGGCGAATAGGCTCTTCATCGTCAACGACCAGCACCCGCCGGTCACCGGCAGAGGCTAGTTGTTCATCGATCCGAGTCTTTGCTGCCTCGACGTCGGTTCCAGATTCCTTCGCCAGCAGGGACAGCGCCAACTCAAGCCGACGCTGCAATTGCACCACGGCATCCTGACTGGTAAGCAGTTCCCGCTGGTATTCCCGCATTCGTGCCGTATCGCTGTTCATCTTTCCCGCGAGAATCTCCACCACATTGCGCAGGATTTTCGCCTGCGCTTCGGCATCCCTCTTCAGCGCCATGTCCAGCGAGAGCTTCTTGAGAACCAGGACATTGCTCGCCTGTGTCGCCTTCACAGTCGACGTACGTGGCTGCTTGGTGACGATGCTCATTTCGCCAATCGTGGCGACCGGCTGAATTTTGGCGACTTCCGATTCGTCAGGCGCATAAACGGCAGCTTCGCCACTGAGCAGGATATACATCTCGTCGCCCGGCGTATCCGCAGCACACACGACCTCTCCCTCCTCCAGGCGGCGCGGCCCACATGCACCAAGAACCAGTTGGATCTGTGTCGGCCCCAAGCCGTCGAACAAGGGGATCTTGCGAATCACCTGAATCAGTTTATTGATGCGTTCCTTGGACAATACACACTCCAGTAGCTTACGGTGTCCCTACAGCGACTCGCGATGACTTCGTGTTTACGCCTTGTGACGTCGCGATGTCGGGTCGGGCACCAGAGGGCGGCAGGGGATGCCTGTGCAGCGATGATACCAGCCCGGAAGCCGGATCGTCAACGCAAAACTGCGCGCGATGGCCCCACGAAACCCGCAGGCCAGCTCTTGATACGGGGGCCGCCGCGCCCGTTGTTAGCAACTTCGAATTTCGCCACAGCCTCCCGACGGGATCCTAGCTCGACCATGCCTCGCAACACATCACCCAAACAGTTTCTCGATACGGTCGTGCCCGTGATCCGCCAGTGTGCCCAGGCATCACTCATCTTTCACGGCGACGTGGTCGACATCGGCAAGACGGCTGACATGAGCCTGACAGGACAGAATGCGCAGACCGCCTCCGCCGCTCTCACGGTCCTTGATGGTGCCTTCCAGGATCTGATCCTGGGTGCCGTCGCGTCGCGCTTTCCAACGTTGCGCTGCATCGCGGAGGAGAAGACCGCCATGCGACTGGCCTTTGCAGGCAATACAGGGGATGAGGTTGTCATCCTTGATCCGATCGACGGAACGCTGCATTTCCAAAAGGGAGATGCCCCCTATCACATCAGCATTGGCCTGTGTCGCAAGGGGCAGATGGTCGCCGCCGCAGTTGCTCGACCGACACAGGACAAACTGTTTACGGCGATTCGTGGCCAGGGCGCCTGGGTACAGAAGGGCAAGGGGAAGCCAAGACGTTTGCAGGTGCCGAAGAAACCCCGAACACAACGAGCATTTATCTCATCGAAGGCGCGCCCTTTTCAGGCGCCAGCGAAACAATGGCTCGATCCCTTCGAGTATCCGATCGGCGCGGCCCTCGTGCTTACGCAGCTGGCCGAAGGCGACTTGGCGGCGTATCTGACACGCCAGGTCGAAACCTATGATGTGGCCCCCCCCTCGCTGATCGCCGAAGAAGCAGGCGTGCGCTGCATGCTCGGGGACGGACGCGAACCTCTCTATGACCGCCGAAAAAAATTCGCCTACTACATGGCCGCCTCGACTCCTCAACTGTGCGATTTTTTGCTCAGTGTGCGTCGGCAGACGGCAGGAGATTCAGCTTGAACGATCTAACCAAACTTCGCGGCATACTGCCTGTCGTTCACATGCCCTACCTCACGGACGGACAGATCGACTACGATACTCTGCATCGCCAGGTCGACTATCTGTTCGATACGGGCGCCCACGGCCTGTGCCTTGCCCTGGTGTCTGACACGCTTCGCCTCACCGCGCAGGAGCGGCTGCAGATGCCTGCTCATCTTGTTCGATTCGCCGCTGGGCGTGGTCCCGTCGTGATCAGTGTCGGCGCGGAGAGCACGGTTCAGGCGCGCGCCTTTGCCCGTGCAGCAGAAGACGCTGGCGCCGCAGCCGTCATGGCGATCCCTCCCCTCTCGCAGGGTCTGGCCGAGGCGCAGCTCCGGGAATACTTCGAAGAGCTTCTTGATGAAATCCAGATTGGCGTCTTTGTGCAGGATGCCAGCTCCTATGTGGGCGAAGCGATGAGCCTGGACTTCCAGGCGCAGCTTTTCCGCCAACACGGCCCGCGAGTTCTGTTCAAACCGGAGGCCTCCCCCCTCGGACCCTGTATCAGTGGCCTGCGCGAATTGACAAATGGTGAGGCAGCGATTTTCGAAGGCAGTGGCGGACAGTTGTTAATCGACTCCTATCGCCGCGGTGTCGTAGGTACCATTCCTGGCGTAGAGATGCTCGATGGTCTGGTGGCCCTGTGGAATGCGTGTGAAGCAGGCGATTGGGATCGCGCCTATGCAGTGTATTACCCGATCTGTGCGATCGCGACGCTGCAGATTCAAGGAGGGTTGGACGGCTTCATCGTCACCGAGCGTTATATGCTCAACAAGCAGGGATTGTTTCCCAATCAGGTTCATCGAGGCCCTGTGTCTTTCCAGCTCGACGAGGGCACACGACAGGAAGTTGACCGACTCTACGATCGCTTGCAGACGGTACTGGCCGAATGAGCACAACCATGACCGGGTCCGCTCGCATGAACGCGGTTCAGTCCCCTGTCATTCCCGATGTCGCTGCCCTGCTGAGAGAATGCCCGGACGCCATCTCACTTGGCCAGGGCGTCGTCCACTACGGTCCACCGCCGCAGGTGTTTGAGGCTGTCAGCAAGTTTGGTCGCCAGCCCACAGAACACCACTATCGCGATGCAGCGGGCACAGCCGACCTGCACAGTGAGCTGGCGCGAAAACTGTCCCAGGAAAATGGCATCGATGTAGACCCTGAAACGCAGGCCATCTTTGTCACGGCGGGCAGCAATATGGCCTTCTATCATATCGTACTGTGCCTGTGCGACCCGGGCGATGAAGTCGTCGTCATGTCACCATTCTATTTCAACCACGAAATGGCCATCACCATGGCCAACGCCCGGGTTGTTGTTGCGGCGACAGATTCCCAATACGGCTTGCAACCGGATGCCGTGGAAGCCGTTCTGAGCCCGCGAACCCGAGCAGTGGTGACGATTTCCCCGAACAATCCATCAGGCGCCGTGTACGACGCGAAGGCGCTGCGGCAGATCAACGACATGTGCCGGCAACGTGGGATCGTCCACATCAGTGATGAAGCGTATGAATATTTTACCTACGATGATGTGCAGCACACGTCGCCAGCTTCCTTTCGTGACAGCGCAGAGCATACGGTTAGTCTCTTCTCCTTTTCCAAGTCCTACGCCCTGGCCAATTGGCGCGTCGGTTACATGGTCGCACCCCGCTGGCTACTTCGCGGTCTACAGAAGAGCCAGGACACGATTCTGATCTGTCCCCCCGTCGTGTCGCAACATGCTGCTGTTGGGGCGCTGGCTGCAGGTCGCGCGTATTGCCAGCCGTTCATTGATGAGCTCGGTCGTGTGCGCTCGATGGCCCTCGACCATCTGGCGCCACTCGGCGAACGCTGTACGGTACCGACCGCAGATGGTGCATTCTACCTTCTTGCCCGAATCGACACGGATGTCGCACCGATGACACTCGTCGAACGACTCGTGCGTGAACACGGCGTGGCTGCCATTCCTGGCAGTGGATTCGGCCTGGATGGCTGTTATCTACGCATTGCCTATGGTGCACTCCACGGCGATACCGTCGCTGCAGGGATGGAACGACTCGTCAACGGACTACAGACGATTCTGGCTTGAGAAGGGGCAACTTCCTCACTTCCTGGCCACAGATTTCCGCAGCGACAAGGGAACCAGCCCAATGGTCGATCGTCCCACCATCTTGACACTCATAATACCCACGGCTATCTTGCCTTTGAGAGTGACCTGAATTCACGAACAGTCTGCCCTTTCGGAAGTTTTGCACTCATAAGATGTGCAACTTCGACAATGTTTTAACGGCATTCTGGTGAGTTGGTCACTCTTTTTTTATGCCTGGACTCAGACAATCGAACGCAGATTGAAACCGAATTCAGTAAGCCTTCTGCCTTCCTTCCGGCGCCTGTTGTTGCTCGTAGCAATCCTTGGCCAAAGTCAGGTGCACGGGCAGTCTCTGCAGGCGACACCGGACCCTGTCGATTTTGGCGTCACCCGCCCGGGTGATGTTGTGCGCCGGTCTGTGCGACTGACCAACACAGGATCAGATCGCATTGAGGTTCATGTTGAGACAGCCGGCCCATTTGTCGCCGCGACGGACACGTTGTTTGTGGACGGCAGCTCAGACCTCGAACTCAAACTGACATTCAGTGCCGTCGACACGGGTGCCTATGATGGCACGCTTGATCTGGCCATGCCGAAATTGTTCGGCTCTGATAAACTTCACATTGAACTGCTGGCCCGCGTCACCAACCCGACCCTTTCCGTGCGTCCGTCGACGCTGGTTTTTGATGAGGTGATCGCAGGGGCGACATCATCAGCATCTCTCGAGGTGATCAATCCGAGTCCCGTTCGTATTGAGATAGAGGACTTGCAGATCGAACCCGTGGATGCGCCCTTCAAAGTGACGGGAGATGCAATTGGCGAGTTGGCCCCCGGTGAAGCGCGACATCTTGCGCTCAACTTCTCACCCGAAGCCGGTGGCCCACACAACGCCCATCTTCGCATCCGTTCCGAGCATCTTCGCGATGGCAGCCTGACAGTAGCTCTGCGCGGAACCGGCCTGGCACCACAGTTGGCCATCTCCCCCCTGCCTCAGGTCGGCTTCCGGTTTGGCACGGTAGATGTGGGTGCCACGAGTCAGCGTTTTCTGACGGTGCTGAATCATGGGCAGGCGGATCTGCACTTGGCTTCGATCGAGTCAACGGGGGGCGGGCTGACTGTAAGTGATACGTCCCTGGCGATTGCTCCGGGACAACGCCAGGATGTCGTCGTGTCCTTTGTTCCTCGATACGAAGGTCCCTTGCAGGGCCAGATCCGACTGGTCAGCGATGATCCGGCACAGGGCGACGTCACAATTCCAGTAACGGGCGCGGCTCAGGTTAGCCCACCACGCGTCGAGATTCTGAATCGTCCTACCATCGACTTTGGTGCCGTGCCTCTCGGACGTCCATCACGACAGCAGGTGCTGTTGTGGAATCGTGGCGGCTCTCCCTTTACAGTGCAGCTCGAACTTGAGGGCGGTGTGCATCCAGAGTTTGAGGTGGAGAGCGCTGCCGCCCTGCTGCAACCGGGAGAAAGTGCCAAGGTAGAGATCCTTTTTAGGCCAAAGGAGATCGGCGAGCGACGGGTGTCGCTATCGATTCAGACGGAGACAGGTCGTAACCGCTTTGAGTTGGTGGGCACAGGGAAATTCCTGCAACTGAGCCCGACGACATACGACTTTGATCGGGTCCCCGTGGGAGAGTCGGCCAGTGCCGTCATCAGCCTGGCCAACATCGGCAATTCGGATTTTACCATCAGCCGTCTGCAGTCGACGAATGACGCCTTCACTCTCTATACGCAGGTATCGCAGGACAACAAATTCCTGCTTCCCGCCAACAGCCTGCGGAGTCTACCCCTCAATGTCACCTTCACACCTTCAGATCGAGGCCTCAGTAGTGGCACGATGCGGATCGAGGGGTTCTGGGAAGAGGGCACTGAGACGATGGAGATGCTCCTGAATGGTACCGGTGTCGCTGCCGAGATCGAGTTGCATCCCTCCGGTCCACTCGACATGGGCTTTGTTGTCCTGGGCGAGACCGAACGCCGTTCGCTGGTTGCGACCAACACAGGAGATACGGCACTTCGCGTGGCCGCCAATTCACTGACCCAGGAGGCGTATCTCGAGCCGAATGCCTTCACCCTGGAACCGGGCGAATCGACGACGCTGACCGTCCACTTCTCGCCACAGGCACTGGGTGAGAGGTTCGCTCAGATCCTGCTCGTGAGCAATGATGTTCACGACAAGGCGCAGCCGGTCAAGGTCCGCGGTGTCGGCGCTCTGGAGAGTATCGATCTGACGCAGATCACCCAGGTGCTCGCGTCACGCAAGGCAGAATCTGCACTGGCCGACCTCAGCTGGAACAACACACCTCTTGTCTTATTGGACGGAACGAAGGTCGATGTAGCCTTTACCATTCCCGATTCGCTTCGACAAGCTCTTATTGGACGGCGGATTGATATCGAGTGGGTGCAGCTCGACGAGAATTATGATCCCAAGGGCAGCGTGCGCCAGACCGTCGTCGACATCTATGAAGACGCGGAAGGACGTATCCTTGCCGAAGATCTCAATCTTCGACTCACGGAAGAGAGCAATGGGCGGGTACGCATGCGCATCACGACGCGTTCCTATCCTGATGCGCCGCCACAGACCATCTCGCAGATATTCGAAGCGGGTGGGTGGAAGTTCGAATTCGAGGCGAAGCCACTCGTCTCGTTCCTGACCATTCGTCCTGGCCGTGACTACAAGGACAAGGATGGCAACAAGGTCGAAGGCGAAACAGAGCGACTCATCGGCCTCCCAGGCATTGCCTTTGCAGGTTGGCACAACTCTCAGAACCCCTCTGTCTCAGGTATCCATCTGACGGCGACAGGCAACGTTCTCGAGGCGCTATCAACGAACAATGCAATCGCCATATCCCTTGGCGTTGCCGTGTCCCTGTACAAAGACAGACTTCTCTTTGGCACCGGTTATGATATTTACGACTCTCGCCCGAGAGCCAAGCGTCTGGGCACGCAGGACTACATTTTCACCTTCAAATACTCGGCTCTCTTCTAGTCTCACGAGATTCGATGCCCTTGTCAGCACTTGTTGTGTCTACCAGATGTTGAGGTAGAGCAAGGGGACAGGTCTATGTCTTGTGCGCGCGATCTTGCTGGCGTATTCCACCTTGACACCTGCCATGATGTGCACTATGATACGTGTGTTCACTGACCTTCTGTTCATCGCTTTTTTGTTCACTAACGAGCGCAACTCACCAACGAACGCTGCTCACGACTGAACAACCAGCGTGGTCCTCTCGCTGAATCCGGCTCCTGAATCTGATCGGAGGCAACACACGTGCTCACGCAACGACCCGACCTTGGTGATCAACTCGCCCGAGTTCTGACGATCCTGGCTTCCGTGTATCTGGCGATTCGCATTGGGGCAGACCTCCTGCCTGCCTGAACTACCACTCTGCTGTACACTGATCTGTTGTACGTCGAACGACCCCGCCAACTGCTCTCTTCCTGCCTGCCTGCGCACCCCACACGACTCGTCGTCTCGACGGCCCCGAGTCTCTCTTCCATGTATTGATTGACTGGAGGTGGCCCACACGGCCATCTTTGGACATCTGGAATCGAGTTCGATCCGGCCGCTCGCGACCGACGAACTACCATGCAGCGCTGCTGAGTCGCCCGATTCGGCGACGTTCAGGCGCTTGGTGCGCATCGAATGACACACTGGTCTTGCTGGAACGTGTCCTCTGGCTTACTGCCAGCGTAGCGGGAGTCGGGCTGCTGATCTTCGCAGCACGACCACTGCTAGACGCGGCAGGTTCGACTCCGCCCCCTCAGGCCGCTCATGTCGTGCTTGAGGATGGTGTGCGTATTGCCATGCTCAATGGTGCGGGCGAACCACAGTTGGCAGCACGCATGACACGGCGAGCCCGAGCCCTCGGTCTTGATGTGATCCGGGAAGGCAATGCGAGTAGCTTCAACTACCTGGAATCGGTCGTCATCGATCGTGTTGGCAATATGGAGCAAGCACGAGCGATTGCGGTCCTGCTGAGAATTCCGCACACGGTTCAACAGATCGACGATGACGCGTATCGCCTCGAAGAGGTGGAAATCATCATCGGGCACGACCATCGACGACTACAATTGCTCGACCACAATGAAGGGAGATAGCGCTATCTCGACAGAAGAATTCCTCACCCGCGACGAGCGCCTTGGCCTCATCGTGGAGACCTTGCAAGAGAAGAAAGCACTGGATATTGTGGCCCTCGACTTACAAGGCCTTAGTGACAGTACAGATTACTTTATCATTTGCACCGGAACCTCTGATCCACACGTGAGATCCATCGGTGGTGACCTGGCTGACACATTGCGGCAGGCAGGCCACCGGCCCTGGCACGTCGAGGGCCTCGACTCGCTACGCTGGGTCCTCGTCGACCTGGTCGATGTGGTCATCCACGTTTTCCGCGAAGAGGCCAGAGAGTTCTACGCTCTTGAGCGACTTTGGGGTGACGCTGAAACGATTCGCTTTGAAGATCAATTGGACACGACCGAGTCCGCCTCTCCTGCCCAGCCAGGTTGGTTCCTGAAGCATGAATGACGTCCACACGCTACGATGGCGTGATGAGGATGGCGGTAGCTGGCTTGAGTTACTTGATCAGACGCTGCTACCGCAGCAGATCAAATCGCTCGAATGCCATGATGTTGAAACCGTCGCCGAGGCCATCGAAATGCTGCGCGTTCGCGGCGCACCCGCCATTGGCGTTGCCGCCGCCTATGGTGTGGTCGTTGGTGCTCTGCAGGCATGCGCCCTTTCACCGACCGCTTTTCGTGCCTCCATCGAGTCTGATATCGAACGTCTTGCTGCGACTCGCCCGACTGCGGTCAATCTGTTCTGGGCCCTCGAGCATATGCGTGGCACCTTGAGCGACACGGCTCAACTGGGCGACAATGCCAAAGTCTGCCAGCAATTGCTGCGCGCGGCACACCGTGTCTGCGAAGACGACAAGGACTTGTGTCGCAGGATGGGGGAACATGGAGCCGAGCTCATAAAGCCCGAATCGACCATCCTCACCCATTGCAACGCGGGGGCCCTGGCAACGGCCGGTTGGGGAACTGCGCTGGGCGTGATCTATGCCGCCGCAGCGCAAGGAAAGCAACTACGCGTCTTCGCCGACGAAACTCGTCCCTTGCTGCAAGGGGCACGTTTGACCGCCTGGGAGCTATCCCAGGCCGACATCGATGTGACCGTCTTGTGCGATGGGGCCGCAGCCAGTCTCTTTGCCGCCGGCGAGATCGACACCGTCATCGTCGGCTCGGATCGGATCGCCGCCAATGGTGACGTGGCGAACAAGATTGGGACCCTTGGAGTCGCTGTCCTCGCCCACGAGTTTGGTGTTCCATTCTATGTCGTGGCGCCAACGTCCACCGTAGACATGAGTCTTCCTTCTGGGGATCTGATCCCTATCGAACAACGTGCGAGTACGGAGGTAAGTGAGGGATTCGGTCGACGTACCGTGCCAGAGGGCGTCAAAGTCTACAACCCTGCCTTCGATGTGACGCCTCATCACCTCGTCTCGGCCATCATCACTGAGCATGGTGTCGCCCGCGCCCCCTTCGAACCCACCCTGACTGCTTGGGGCACTGCCGTCCTTTCACAGGCGGTATAGACGCGCGTGCGAAGACGTCACTATTACCTCGTCACTCTGTGTAGTAGCCTCATTGTGGGCATGATCCATGCGCAGGACGACGGTGACCAGAGAGACTTTGTGGTCATTGAAGAGGCCTTCGATCCAGCGCGATTCCGTGAAGACCTGCTACTGATCGAGCCACTGTTCCAGGCTCCTGAAGTGCAGTTGGCCTTGCCGCCTCAACCAACGGTCGCAGATACAACTCCCCTGCTTGTACATCGCGTCCAGGTGATTGCTCTAAGTCGAGCGGCTGGGGCAAGTCAGGTCGCGCAATTGCTATCGCGACAACTCAATGTACCCGTCGATGTGGTTGTTCAAGGGGAGTTACACGCGGTGCAAGCGGGTCTGTTTCGTGATGCTGAACAAGCGGGTGTCCTGCGTAGTCGTATCGCCCTGCTCAGTGACGACTATGGTGGTGCCTTCGTCGTCACCGATAGTCTGACAAGTGCCGTTGAAGACCGACCTGGCTTCGACGTATTGCCAACAGACGAGGTCAACGTCAGTCGAGCCCCAACAGAAGAGACACCCGTCCAGCTTGTTCGGACTTTTGGTTGGCGCGTCCTACTCGACCAGTTCCGTGATCATGGCGAGGCAGTCAGTTTCCAACGTTCTGCGATGCGTCGGCTTCGACGTGAGGATATCGACGTAAAATTTACGGCACCATATTTCAAAGTCCTCGTTGGTAATTTTCGCCAGGAAACCGATGCACAGCGGTTGGCCGAACGTGTTCGCGCCCATTACCGCAACGCGACCAAAACCCGCGGCGAGGTCTTTCTGCCGAAGGAAGAGATCAACGGCTTTTGAAACGTCTGATTTGGTGTCTTGTTGCCGGGCAGTTGGGCGCCTGTGCGCCGATGCTGTCACTACGACCGGGCTCGTCAGCGACACCGACCGTCTCTGATACGCTGCTGGTCATCGATGTCGCGGCAGAACGCGCTCTGGACGATGCGGTCCTGGCAGCGCGCTGGAGATTATTGCGTGCACTCGACGAGCACGCGGCTGGGCGCTTTGACCCGGCTCGGCTCGAGCTGGACGGCGCCTATCATCTATTGGCAGCGATGGACGACAGTCCGGGCCTGAATGAGGTCAGAGCAGAGAAGCGACAAGCTGAAGCAGATGCCGTAGCCGACGCCGTAGAGCGCGCCTATCTGGCTGTCCTGCCGCACATCGAACGGCTATCGCCGGACAGTCCCCTGACCCTGCTACTCGGTGAGTTAGGCGACGAACACCTCGAGCAATTGCCTGAGGATACAGTACCTCTCGTTCGCATTCACCAAGTGTCACCGCACTGCGATCTGCCGATCGATGCAAACGAACGGGTCGCTGCAAGCATCCACTTTTTTCAAACCCGCGGTCGCGAAACGTGGACTGCGTGGATGCGCCGCTCCGGACGCTACCGTGAGATCATCCTGCCCGTCCTGCGCCAAGAGGGGCTGCCCGAGGATCTACTCTTCCTGGCGATGATCGAGAGTGGCTTCAATCCCCGTGCTTATTCACGCGCCCGCGCCGTAGGACTTTGGCAGTTCATGAGCGCCACAGGAAAAACTGAAGGGCTGACGATTGATCATTGGGTTGATGAGCGTCGAGATCCAGTGAGGTCGACGAAGGCAGCAGCGACCCACCTGCGCGGGTTGTATAAACGATTTGGCGACTGGCGTCTCGCAGCGGCAGCCTACAACAGCGGTACAGGTCGCGTGCAGCGGGCGATCAACAAGGCAGGTTCGCGAGATTTCTGGGAGTTGGATCTGCCACGGGAGACGCGCAATTATGTGCCTCTGCTGATGGCTGCCGCCGTCATTGCCAAATCACCGGAAACTTTTGGCTTCGAACTACCTGAGCCCGAAGCACCCATTCGCTGGGATGAAGTACGCCTGAAGCGCTTCGTTCACCTTGAAACGGCCTCTCGGCTGCTCGGCCCAGAGGCGGATCTGCGGCATCTGAATCCTGAACTCAGGCGCCCGATTACACCGCCGATGGCCAAGAACTATCATCTCAAGGTACCACCGGGAACAGGAAAACGACTTCTGGCACAGTTAGCGGAGCTTCCTGCATCCGATCAGCCCGGCGTGTATGAGTATTCGGTGCAGAATGGGGACAATCTGTGGACCATCGCTCGCGCCTTCGGCGTTTCCTCCTCCATGATTGCCGACGCCAACGACGTTCGCGGTGACGGGCTGATTCGACCCGGGCAGACCCTATACATTCCCGTACAGGGCGGCCGCCCACCTGCCAATGGTCTCACACACACGGTTCGATCCGGTGAGTCCCTGTCGACGATCGCCAAACGTTTCGGCACGAGTGTCGCGAGTCTGCGACGCTGGAATGGGCTGACGGGGAGCCTGATTAAACCTGGGCAGAAACTCACCGTCGGCAACCAGCCGACACGGCTTGTAACGACCAATCGGCGTGTGACCACAACAGACGACCGCGGCAGAGCGACGCACCAGGTTCGCGGCGGAGAATCCCTGTGGTCCATTGCTCGACAGTACGACGTACGGATCGACGATCTACGCACGTGGAATGCGCTGCCCGGCAGCCTGATCAAACCAGGACAACAGTTGTATGTGAGTGGCGCGGACGAGGCGGTATCGATCTACAAGGTCGTTCGGGGCGACACGCTATACAGTATTGCACGCAAGTTTGGTCTCGATGCGAACGATATTGCCCGGCAGAACAACATGAGTCTTACGTCGACTCTACTCACGGGCATGGAGTTACGAATTCTTACGGCTGTCGATTGATCGGCGTGAACGCGAGGAATTCATCGTGCTGAGCTCTGTACGCCATGTTCTGCTGTTGTGTCTGGCCTTCGTATTGCAGACTACATGGGTTCATCACATACAGATAGCAGACGTCGTCCCCGATCTTGTCCTGCTCGTCGTTGTCTTTATTGCACTCACGAGTGGTCACTTGCAGGCGACATTGCTCGGTTTTGCCATCGGCCTGTGTCAGGACACCTTCGCGCCCACAGAGCTTGGCCTGAATGCCCTGATCAACGCCAGCGTCGGTTTCATTGTTGGCGTCACACGCGGCGGTTTCGTCGCCGACGCGATCCAGGTTCGGGTAGCGATCCTTGCTGTAGCAGTTGCGGTCCACGATCTGGCCTACTACACGCTGCATAGCAACTTTCCCATCCTCGATGTCCCGTATCTGATGCTTCGATTCAGCCTGGGGCATGCTGCCTATACGGCCGTATTCGGCTTTGTCGTCGCCGGATTTCTCCGGTTGCGACATCAGCTGATCCCTTCCTGAGATATCTGTGGATCCAGAAATCCTTGAAGATTGGGGTCGCCGCCTCCGCGGTCTTTTGGTGGCTGTGGGGCTGCTGTTTGCCATCCTCTTTCTGCGACTGTTCCATCTCCAGATTACGACGGCCGCCGACTACGCCAAGGAATCAGAAGACAATCGCATTGAACATCGGCGGGTGAAGGCACCGAGAGGACTGATCCTCGATCGTGATGGCGAGGTGCTGGCTCGCAACCGCGCTTCTTATAGCATCAGTCTGATTCGCAGCAACAAAGAGGACGACGCCCGCTCTGTCGCAGCTCTCGAAGAAGCGATCGGCGAGCCCGTCCGTTATCACAGACGCAACTCGAATATCCGCCTGAAACGCGATGTCGATTTCGAGACCGTAGCAATTGTGGAGGAGAAACTGCGTGGCGACGGCTATCCACTGCACGTCGACATTGAGCCACAGCGAGACTATCCACATGGTGATTTGGCTGCCCATATCGTTGGCTACATGGGTGAGCTTCAGGAAGATGAAGCTGCGGCGGCGAGAGTTCGTTATCAACCTGGCGACTATGTCGGCAAGACAGGCCTGGAGAAGGTCTACGAAGACCGCCTGCGTGGAATCGATGGTGTGAGATATGTGGAGACCGACGCGCGGGGCCGAATCAAGAACGAACGACCTTTTCCGGATCGCGAACGAGCGCCGCTGCCGGGGCACGATCTACGCCTGACCCTTGATCTCGACATCCAGCGCGCCGCAGCACGAGCCATGCCCGACTCCCTCGCCGGAAGCGTTGTCGCCCTGGACGCCCGCACAGGTGCCGTTCTGGCCATGCTGTCACAGCCCTCTTTCGATCCCAATGTTTTCGTCAGCTATCGTGAGCAAGACCAGCGTCGGCAGCTGATCCAGGATGGACACCGGCCGTTGCTGAATCGCGCCATATCTGGCGAGTATCCACCTGGTTCCACTCTTAAGCTCGTCGCCGCCGTCGCTGCCCTGGAGGCAGGAATCACGGACACGCTGTCGACTTTCGCGGCGTGCGCAGGTTCGCTGCAGGTGGGAGACGTCGTTTTCCGTTGTAACAATCGCAGCGGCCACGGCGAGCTCAACCTTCTCGATGCCACTGCCAGTAGCTGCAATATCTACTTCAATCATCTGGCTCTGATCCTAGGGATGGAAACGTGGTACGAGTATGGTCAGCGCTTTGGATTTGGTATTCCAACAGGCGTCGATCTCGATCCGGAGGAACGAGCCGGCACCCTACCTGACAGACAGTACCACATCGAGCGCGATGGCTGGGTGACTGGTCACTTGATGAATCTCGTCATCGGGCAAGGCTACATGCTGGTCACACCACTGCAGGTCGCCCGCTACGCGGCGGCCCTTGGCAATGGCGGCATTCTTGTGACACCTCATTTCTACGGCAACGCCCCACCCACGCAGAAAATCGAGGGCGTCACACCTGAGACATGGCACATCGTAAAATTGGGGATGCACCGGGTCGTCTACGGAGACAATGGCACAGGTAAGCGTGCGCGCGTCGCCGGCATCGATCTGGCCGGGAAATCTGGTACCGCTCAGAAGCCGCCACGCCTCAATGATGATGCGTGGTTCATCGCCTTCGCCCCCTTTGACGATCCGGAGATCGCCGTTGCCGTCGTCGTTGAGGACGGCGGCGGTGGTGGCGCGACGGCGGCACCGATTGCAGGCGCCGTGATTGAAGCCTATCTGGCGGATCGGCTGCGCCGCAACCCAGAGATGGCTGCCACCAATGACTCCACCCTATCGGAGTCAGAGCTATGAGACGTGAGCTCGATCTGAGCCTTCTCGTTGCTGTGGGGATTGCGATCCTTTTTGGCATCACCATGGTCTACTCCGCTGCCAGTGGATCTACTCTATGGCGTTCACAGGCTATCTACGCTGTCATCGCCATCATTCTGGCTGTGGCCACTGTCTATGTCCCAGACAAGCTCTTCCTCGACCTTGCCTACCCACTCTACGCTCTGGGTCTGATGACGCTGCTGGCTGTGTTGGCCTTCGGCACAGGCGATCCCGCGCGTTGGTTGAGTTTGACACCAAGTGGATCTCTCCGCGTGCAGCCATCTGAATTTGCTAAAATCACGACGATCATGGCTTTGGCAAGATTCCTGGGGGATCGCAGCTCAGATCATCTGGTATCGCCCAAGGCGATCGGTGGCGCCGTGCTCATCTCCATGATCCCCATCGCCCTGGTGGCCCGTCAACCTGACCTGGGTACGGCCGTTTCCTTTGGCGCCCCGCTGATCCCCATGCTCTACTGGGCTGGAATGCGTCCTCTGCACATTTTCTTTCTCATTGCACCGCTGCTGAGTGTTGTCTTCTCCTTCGAACCTCTGTGGCAAGATCAGGCGCCGATCGTGTTCGCCTTGTTCATCATCGTCAGCTCCGTTGTCATTCAACTCTTGCTGGCACGTATGTGGGTGACGCTGACGATGCTTGCGGTAAATCTGTCTGCCGGATTGGTGACAGTGTATCTGTGGGCGAACTTCCTCCTCGAGTATCAGAAAGCTCGCGTGCTCACGTTGCTAGACCCGGAGCGCGATCCTCTCGGCACAGGATGGAATATTATTCAGTCGAGAATTGCCATCGGCTCAGGCGGCCCCACTGGCAAGGGGTTCTTGGAGGGGACGCAGACGAAATATGAATTCCTGCCCGCGGCCCACACTGACTTTATCTTCTCAGTCATTGGCGAGGAACTCGGCTTCATGGGGGCCGTCTTTGTTTTGTCCCTTTTTCTCTTCCTGATCTGGCGTGCATTGTCTATCGGCACCATGGCCAACTCACGATTTGCCAGCCTGCTGGCAGTTGGACTTGGCTCGATTCTGACTTTTCATGTTTTCGTGAATGTGGGCATGACGATCGGTGTCATGCCCGTCACGGGCCTGCCGTTGCCTTTCCTTAGCTACGGTGGCTCCTCGTTGATCACCAATGCACTTGCTGTGGGTCTATTACTTCACATTTACGCCCATCGTCACGAGTACTGATGCGATTGATCACCGCTCTTCGCCGCCAACACTGGCTCTTTGCCGCCCTGGGTGTTTTTGTCGTGCAGAATCATTGCGGCATGCCAGGTGTAAAACACGAGCAGTTGGCAGTGCATCTTCTCGAGCGCGGCCAATTCGAACGAGCCCGGCGCGAAGCTGAACGGGCCCTACGCGAATCTCCTGACGATGCAGACATGCGAGTCATTGCCGCCATCGCCGACGCGAGTCTTGGCAATGTCGACGGCAGTATCGGTGCACTCTCTGAAGCGTTGAGACGGAATCCGGACGATCCCCGCCTCTATGCGGCCTTGCGGTCGCTTTGCACCCAAGCTGGCTGCGCTGAGTTGGCCCTTGAAGCGCTGCAGGAGCTACAGCAGGCCCCGGGGGACAATTGGTATATCGATGCCAACATCGGCTGGGCCCTGGCGCGCAGCGGCGACCTGGAGCGGGCATTGCCCGTACTGGAGGCGGCCGTTGCGCAACTGACGCCGGACGTCGACGAGACAGAGCAGATCGTCACCCATCACCAACTCAGTCGACTCTATCTTGACACCGAGCGCTATGCTGACGCCGCCCGTGTGCTTGAGGGTGCCCTCATTCTGCGCCCTGAGGATCCTCGCCTTCTCGTGGGTATTGGCGAGTGTCACCTGCGACAGGCGGATGAAGAGGGGGCCCAACCCTATTTCACACGCGCCCTCGATGCAACTGAGAATCGACTCGAAACGGCGTCTCTTATTGCTCAGGTACACTATGGTGCCGGTCTACCGCGGCGGGCGATCGACTACTATGAAGTCGCCGCGAGGGAGCACACTGTGACACCACTGATCCTCAACAATCTCGCCTGGACTTACGCGGAGGAAGGCATCGAACTCGATCGTGCGGCAAGCCTCTCTCTGCGCGCCGTGAAAGCGGATGTCGACAACGTCGTCTACCTGGACACTTATGCTGAGGTACTGTTCCGCCAAGGCCGTGCCGATCAAGCCATCGCACTGATGCATCGAGCGATTGACCTGGAACCTGAAGGCGGCGAGCACTTCGACTACCTACGCGAGCAACTGACCCGATTTGAAACCCGATCGGCCAGCCTCTCCGGCAGCTGAAGTCTCGGAGGAATACTCCGCTGTCTGGAGACGACCTGGTCGGAATCTGGCCGGATCGATTCCGAGTCGTGTCAGGCGGCAATACAGATTCTTCCGAGACATGCCGATCGCATCGGCCACATGCGTCACGACCCCTCGATGACGTTTCAGAGCTTTGTGCAAGAATTGCCGATCGAACCATTCGCGCGCCTCGCGGTATGTGACCGAGCCCAGATCGCTGAGTCGCTCGACGTCACTTCCTGCACGCCAGTGCTGGATCTCTTCGGGCACGTCACCCACATCCAGCTGTTTGCTGTGCGCGAGCACGACCATTCGCTCTATGGTGTTCTCCAATTCCCGAATGTTACCTGGCCACGGATAGTCGATCAGACATGCGATGGCCTCTTCTGTGATTCCATCTACTGCGGCCGCATACCGACGTAGGAAGTGCTCCAGCAGATGTGGAATGTCCTCGCGCCGTTCACGCAGGGCGGGAACCTCGATCGGCACGACGTGCAGGCGATAGTACAGATCCTCGCGAAACCGACCTGCTTCGACCTCGGCCTGCAGATTGACATTGGTTGCCGCCACAACGCGAGCATCATTGGTCAGCGTGTGTGTTCCACCGACTCGCTCAAAGCATCGCTCCTGCAAGACCCGCAGGAGTCTCTGTTGCACTCTCGCGTCGGCAGCACCAATCTCATCGAGGAAGATCGTGCCATCGTGCGCCTGCTCGAAACGCCCGATCCGTTGGCGCATCGCACCAGTGAATGCTCCCCGCTCGTGACCAAAGAGCTCTGATTCGAGCACTCCTTCAGGCAATCCAGCACAGTTGACACTGACAAAAGGTGAGGGGCCTCGTGTACTTCGTTCGTGGATAAATCTGGCGATCACCCCCTTGCCTGTGCCGCTGTCTCCTGTGATCAGTGCGGTTGCATCCGACTTCGAAATACTCAGCGCGCGATCCAATACATGTCTCATGGGAATGCTGGAGGTATTGAGCAGCGCCGGTTGAGCGGAATGATTGTGCGGCGGATCGTTTTGCCCTGGATCGATATATCGAGGGACGATCGCGGCGTCGGGTCCATAACGGTCCATTGGTGCCTCCAATAAGTGACCATCGTGAGAGCAGCATTGGTTCCATCAACGCAATCGATGTGGCAATAGACGTGCCGCTGCGCCACACGGGGCCAAAACGACATGATCTGACGAGACCGGTACCGAAATGGGTTGATCCGGTACCGCCCGCTAGCAGTCTCGTGAATCGAAACCGAACTTGTGTTCCATAGCGGAAGAGGATGTGCTTGAGTCATACGGGATGGCGTGTCATACTACTGACCATGGTGACACACACAGCGAATGAACCAGCAGACCCGTTGCTCTCCAGCCCAGCTGCCAGATGTATCGATGGACAGACAGGGATGGGGCGGACGCTTGATGGGATACGCCGCGTCCTTGGCCGACCCGTCGATGTACTGCTGCAGGGAGAGTCCGGCACGGGAAAGGAGCTTGCCGCGAGAATTCTTCACGAGGCCGATCCTGTGCGGTGCGCGGGGCAGTTTGTTGCCGTCAACTGTGCCGCTCTGCCTGAGGGTGTATTGGAGGCGGAGTTATTTGGCGTCTGTCGCGGGGCTTTTACAGGTGCGGATGTTGACCGTCGCGGTTTGTTCCGCCTCGCCGACGGTGGCACACTATTCCTGGACGAGGTAGGTGACCTGCCGACTTCTCTTCAACCCAAACTCTTGCGTGCCCTCCAGGAAAGGCGCATTCGCCCCCTCGGTGGCGTGGAGGAGACATCTATCGATGTCCGTGTCATATCGGCAACTCACGTTGATCTGAACGCTGCCTGTGGCGACGGTCGATTTCGCGCTGATCTCTACTTCAGACTGGCTGACTATATTATCGATCTGCCGCCGCTACGCCATCGCCGCCAGGACATTCCAGCGTTGGCGGACATCTTCCTGAGCAAGTACTGCGATCAGTTGCAGCGTCCACACCTGCTTGGATTCACCGCCGCCGCCCGTAGCTGGCTGCGTCAGCAGGACTGGAGGGCCAACAATGTGCGCGAACTGGATGTCGTGGTGAAACGCGCAGTGCTGCAATGTGATGTGCCGGAAATTGACGTAGAGGATCTGCGCCTCGCCATAGGAGCGCCGCAGATGGCGAACCCACATGCGCAAGAGCGAGATCATCTCGAAGAAACCTTGCGTCGTTGCAACGGCAACATTGCCGCCGCAGCACGTGAGCTTGGTGTCAAACGATCGACCCTTTTCGATCGCTTGCGCCGACATCAGATCACTTCACAGCAAGGTCGCAGGTCATGAGCCTGCCGAGGAATTTCTTGGAAGCCATCGAGCGGCGACAGGCCTTGCTCGCCACCGAGCCCTGCGTACGTCTGCTGCATCTGGATGATCGCACTCTCCGCTGCGACCGTTTTGGTCGGGTATGCTGGGGCTACTGGTATTCCGAGGAAGACCCACCCCCGCAATTGCACACCGAACTGGATGATCTGTGTCGCATCATCGATGCAGATCACTGGCATCTGCACGGCATGAGTGATCGTGGCAGAGACCCGAATCGACGGCGTCATTGGAGTTCGGCCGAGGCACCGGTGAGTTGGCGAGCGACGGAGGATAATCTGCAATTCGTTCTGAAATCAGATCGCGGCCAGTCGCCAGGATTGTTCCTGGATCAACGAGACAATCGGCGTTGGGTGCGGAACAATTCCGCCCGCCGTCGTGTCGCCAACCTCTTCTCCTATACAGGTGCCTTTGGTGTGGCTGCCGCCTGCGGGGGCGCGAGCCACGTCGAGCAGATCGATGTGAGTCGGCCCTATCTCGCATGGAGTGCACAGAACGCGCAGATGAATGGCGTCGGCGAAGTCATGACCCACACAGCCGTGGATGCGCAGCTCTTCCTCAGCGGCTGTCAGAAGCGATCACGACAGTTTGATGCGATCATTTGCGATCCGCCCTCCTTTGCCCGTGGTGGGCGCGGGCGTCCTGCCTGGCAGGTGATCGACCACTTGCCCGGATTGGTACAGAAAGCCCTCGAGTTGCTCACACCCGATGGCTGGCTGCTGGTGTCGAGCAACCATGAAGGTTGGTCGCGTGAGCAAATGTTAGATGTTTTGAAAGGACTTGGTTCGAAACGGATCGAGGCGGCGGCAGAACCGGGGAAGGACTTCGAATTCGAAGGCACAGAGCCGCTGCTAAAGGGGTTTATACTCTGGCGTTAGAACCAGATGCGCGCCGCCGTCTCACCGAAGATCGCAGCTTGTTCTGCCGTGCTCAGGTCTGCAAAATACTCTTGTGGCACCTGCAGCGCGTTCGTGTAGCCCTCACGACTACTTGCGGGTGGATAGTCACTTCCCCACATGAGTCGGCCCGCACCGAAGGCCTCCAGCGCCATACGTGGCAGTGGCGGAATAGGATCGAAGGGCATGGGGACCCGACAGATCTCGCCGAAGCCTGGCAATTTCATCGTCAGATTTGGATATCTGGCGAGTTCGAGAGCCTTTGAGAAGACCTCATAGGGGGGCGTCGCCGTTGCTCCCACACCGCCGAGGTGCTCTATGACAATGGCCAGATTGGGGAACTGTTCCACCAACTCAGCAAAGGCACCATCCACCAGCCGATCCGGAGTGCAGGGCGCGCTGACGACAAGACCGCAGGTGTCTGCTGCACGCCAGATCGCCAGAGGATCAGGCGAAGTCGAGCGCGCGTCGACGGGAAGGCGTATGCCGCCGATGCCTGCGTCTGCCCAACGACGCACGGCGCTGCCATCATCCGCAGGATCGACGATCATCGCCGCCGCCAAACGTGGATTATGCCGTTCGAGGCATTCAATCAGATAAGAATTGTCACTGTTGCCTGCGTACTGGATCAGCACGGCACGATCGACACCATTATGATCCATATGGTAAAGCAACGACTCGACGGGCTCGTATTTGAGCAAGCCGGCGTGACAGTGGGTATCAATGATCATGGATGTTGGATGACCGTAGTGTTACCCAGGGCGCGTCTCAATTGACGGCTCATTTGACGGCGGCACCCGCCGTCTCACCAAGTTCTCGTGCAAGAGAGCGATAGTTCTCTGCACCCGTGGACCGGGGCTCGTAGATAATGACGGGTTTGCCGAAACTGGGAGCCGCTGCGAGGGTGACGTTCCGCTTGATGAGCGTGTCGTAGACTTTTTCGTTGAAATACGACTTCACTTCGGCGGCGACACGCTTCGAAAGTTGCAGACGTTCATCATACATCGTCAGCAGGACACCTTCGATCTGCAAATCCGGGTTCAGATAGCGCTGCACAAGCTGAATCGAATTGAGCAACTTGCTCAGCCCCTCGAGCGCATAGTACTCGCACTGAACCGGAATCAGGACCGAATCGGCCGCCGTCAGCGCGTTAACTGTCAGCAACCCCAGAGAGGGCGGACAGTCGATAATGAGGAATTCGTAGTCGTCTCGCACTGACTCGAGCGAATCGGACAAGCGTTGTTCACGGCCGAGGATGGCGGCCATTTCGACTTCGGCGCCTGCCAGGGAAATGTGCGAGGGGACGACGTCGAGTCCCGGCGTTTCCACTGAGCAGATCACTGCCTCGAGTGGCGCATGCCCAAGGATGACGTCATAGACCGATCCGTCAGGTCGTGTCATGCCAGCTTCACAGCCGCTGGTTGCATTTGCTTGAGGATCGAGATCGATAAGGAGGGTGCGATGCCCATCCGTCGCCAGACAGGCCGAGAGATTCACGGCGGTCGTCGTCTTACCGACTCCACCCTTCTGATTGGCTATCGCAATGACTCGACCCATGCATTCCTTCAAACAAAAAAAGCACGGCTGCACTTAGTGACAGCCGTGTAACGGGGTGCGCAATATAGCCTGCCCTCCCAGCAAGCGTCAAGACAAGCGACACCGCATGTGGGACGGGTGGATCCGGCTCTGTTAGGACGAGTGATTATTGAACGGCAGTATACGCCAAACCTCAGCCCGAGACGCCGGCGAGGGCCGCCAACAGCGCGCCGAGAAAAAGTCCTGTTGTAACAAAGAAGAAGGCGCCCAGTCGCATCATGACGGTGCCTTTGGAGACACGACTGCGGGGGGTGATGCTCTCCATTGCTCTGATTCCTCCTTGGGGGGTCTGCTTCTAGTATCGGCAGCCCGCGTGATCCCTTGAGCGTTCAGTGGGAATCCATTTCCCACCCAGAGTCCTCTGAGGGTGGTAGATCCTGCCGTTTGGCAGACTACCTACCTCAGGGGACTCCAGGTAGTAAGCAATGGTCGTGCCTGTTGACGGTGCGTCGGCTCTGGCTCAGTTCAGCCCTCGCCACTCAATTCTCCGCGTAGGCTCGGAGCCGTCGATGGAAACGTGGATGCCGCAGCTTGCCCAGAGCCAACTCCTTGATCTGGCGCACCCGTTCACGTGTCAGTCTGAACCGCTGGCCGATCTCTTCGAGCGTCATGGCACGATCCTGCTCCAATCCATAGTAGAGGCGTAGAACCTCGGCCTCGCGCTCTGGCAGTTGGTCCAGTGCACCTTGCACTTCAGTGCAGCGACTGATATCCAGGAATTCCTCCTCGGCACTCGGTTGCCCATGGTCCCCAAGGCAATCCAACATGCTGAAGACACCATCCCCTTCGGCTCCCTCGAAAGGTGCGTCAAGGGACCGCACGGCGTGACTGACAGCCAGCGCCTGTTCGACCTCGACGACACGGCAGTCCAGTTTCTCGGCGACGCGGTCCAGCGAGGGGGGCTCCCCCGCCTGCTGTAGTTCAGCCAGCGTCCGCGACACCTTGGAGAGCATGTCGACACGATTGAGGGGGACACGCACCGCTGATTGGGTTGTCAGCGATTTCATGATTCCCTGACGCACCCACCACACGGCATAGGAGATGAACTTGAACCCACGTGTTTCGTCAAAGCGTTCCGCTGCCGTAATGAGCCCCACATTGCCAGCACTGATCAACTCCGACAACGTCAGACCCCGTCCCTGATACTGCTTCGAGACGGCGACGACGAAGCGCAGATTTGCCTCAACGAGACAATTCCGCGCTTCCTCGTCACCCTGACGGATGCGGCGTGCCAGATCAGCTTCCTGTGGGGAGGACAGTGGCACTGAATCGGCAATGTCTTGCAGATAACTTGCCAGCAGCTTGTCACCCTCCAACGTGCCAGGCTTCTTGGTGCTTGGAGGACCTTTCGCTGTCGCCATCAATCTCTCTCCTGTTTGGGTTTCGTCATTGATCCGAATGGCGCCATGGTGCTTCGGATCGGCAGTTCCTTATCCACGTACAACCTGCGAGGCCGAAGCAGGTTCCCGAGGGGCTCCCAAGAGTGTGGTACAAAACGTTTTCCTGTGGTGAGATGTATCACAATGTGATCAGGATCACAGTTGGCAAATCACATCGAGCATTGTTGAATGATCGGATCACAGGTGACCCAACTTGAGCAAATTTTGCATCGATGTTTGACCGCTACACCTCTCACACCCATTCTCTGCCTGTCCCTCCAAACCACATGAAACAGGCGAGGACATTTATTGTGTCTGGCACTGATAGAACAACACATATCGCCGAACTCAAGGCACAGATCCGCCAGTTCGTCGAAGAGCGCGACTGGGATCAGTTCCACACGCCAAAAGATCTGGCCATCGGACTGTCAATCGAAGCAAGTGAATTGCTTGAGTTATTTCGATTTCAGAGCAATGAAGTGATTGACCAGCGCCTGGAGGAACCTGATGTCCGGCAGGCTGTGGCGCACGAGTTGGCCGATGTGTTGTGTTTCGTCCTTCTGCTTTGCAGCAATCTTGGTCTCGACACGACGACGATCCTTCAAGAGAAGCTCGCGCTCAATGCCGAGCGGTATCCAGTAGAGAAGGCCCGTGGCCGCAATGTGAAGTACACCGCCCTCGACACCCCTTCACAGGAGTAACCCTTGGCCTCTCATTCCTCCTTTGCCGAGTTGGTCAGTGTCATGGCAAGGTTACGCGCGCCCGATGGCTGCCCCTGGGATCGCGAGCAGACACATCAATCACTCAAACCATTTCTGTTGGAAGAGGCCTATGAAGTCCTTGAAGCCATCGACGAAGCAGAAGATGGGGAATTGTGCTCAGAACTCGGGGATGTGCTGTTGCAGGTCGTGTTCCATGCACAGGTTGCCGTTGAGGGCGGACGCTTCACAATCGACGATGTGTGCCAGGCGATCGTCGATAAGCTCATTCGCCGTCATCCACATGTATTTGGCAATATCGATGTGGCCAGCAGCGATGAGGTGGTAGAGAACTGGGAAGCCATCAAGAAAAGGGAGCGGCAAAGTGAGACCGGCCCGGCGCCATCCGCCCTGGACGGTGTGCCGCGGCAGTTGCCTGCACTATTGCGTGCACAGCGAGTGCAGGACAAGGCCCGGCGCGCGGGATTTGACTGGCAACAGATCGATGGACCGCTGGAAAAAGTGACGGAAGAGTTCGAAGAATTGCGCGAGGTATGGCAACAGGAAAACCCGAACGCCGATCGAGTCGCGGAGGAATTTGGCGACCTGTTGTTCGCTCTGGTGAATGTCGGTCGCTTCTTGCCTGTCGTTCCGGAGGATGCCCTGCGTCTGGCTGTAGACAAATTCGACACACGTTTCCGCGCCATGGAGAAGATCGTGGAAGAGCGCGGAGAACAGTTGAGTGAACTCGACCTGCAGGCGATGGATGCCGTGTGGGACGAGGTAAAGAGCGCCTCTGAGCCGTGAAAAAAATCGGCTCTGACCTAGGCTGAGGCTGGCTCCGCTCCCTGACTTTCGTCCGATCCCTGATTCAAGGCCCTACTGCGAATTTCCTCGTCTGCAAAGTAGTAAGCGGAAGGTGGCGTCTTCATCGATATCGTCACTGCTCGCTGGGCAAAGAAAACCTCTGTCCCACCATAGACTTCCTTGCTGATCTCCAGCACACCAGCCTTCACCTGCTCGTTGATTCGGCCCTGTACCTCATCCCACTCAGCCGCCACCTTTTCGCGCTCGGCGAGCATGGTTCGCAGGCGCTTGACGAAGGCGATGATACTCGTCCGCTGCCGAGGCGGGGCAGCTTTCATCAACCTCGCCAGAGCCTCGCCGTCGATTTTCGTAATACCCAGCGTGCGCAGGAGTCTGCGAACCCGTCCATCCAATTCAGCAATCTCAGCCTGTAGCGTCTCTGCCTTCATCGTATCGCTCGGTGTACCATCCACACCAATGATGGTCCGGTCACCACTGCGGGCACCGGCGTAACAAGCGTCGATCCCACCCGTGGCCATCACCCGCCCGCCCGCGATCGTGCCACTGCGGCCGCCACCGGCATCAGACACTGAAACGTGCCCGCCGCAGCGAATATCTGCATTGTAGAGGTAGTTGCCGATCATTATGTCGCCGCCGACCATGGCATGGGCATTCTGCACGTAGCGCGCCGTCAGGTTGCCGACAGCAGCTACTTGCGTCTCTTCACCCAGAACGCCCTGAGCAACGATGATGTCTCCCCGAGCGGTGAGCGAAACGGCATTCTCGACGGTGCCACCGACGGTGATATCACCACCTGCCTTGACGCTGAAACCGGCAAGGACCGTTCCAGTGACTTCTACATCGCCTTCGACCTCGACATTCCCGGTCTCGTACGTGAGATCCCCATCTACACGAAAGACGGGCGTGACCTCTACCTGGCCATTCTTGATGTGGACGTTGCCAGCGATCTCGCTCGTCAGGATGATCACACCACCATCCCCACTCGCCATGGTGATGTTGGCACCACCTGTGATCTCAGAAGCGGTGCCATCCTCGGCGGCGACATCTTCCCCCAGAACATTTCGACCACCGGTACCATCTGTTGGTGGATAGATGGTCGCGACCTTCTCCCCTACAACGACACCGATAGAAGAGTTACGCTCTCGCAGATCGATCGATCCATCTTCCTGGAGTGTACCACTTCGTACCTCCGGATCGAAACTATAATCGATGCGGCCATCCACCCCGCGCTGCGCAGGCTCTCCATTCATCAACAGGACACTCAAGGTCTCCGCCGGAGACAACCCGGCGAGCAACTGCTCTACCGCTTCATCGTCGGGATCAGCGACGGCGCCGACTTCGCTGAGCATCTGCTGCAAACTGCCGCGGTCCACACGAGCCGGCGTCCGCAGTTGACGAAAGTGAAGGAATCGCACCTGCATCCCGTCGCCCGACACCCACAGCGGCGACAAGACCTGCAGCACCTTACCGCTATCGTAGACATAGCCATACCGATCGGCGACCAGACGGGCCTGCTCCTCTCTTACACCCTCACCAGCCTCGAGCATTGTGGGGGTTGGCTCGGTCTCCTCGCCCTGTGTAGGTGGCGACGTTGGCGGTGGTGGCAACACCATGAGCTCCTCACCCGGGGCCACAAGCTGTGCATGGGGGTTTGCAGTGAGGGCATCTTCGAAATCAGTGGCAGCCAGACATTGCTTCACAGCCTCATAGTCTGGCATGCGTTCGCCCGGCAGGCAGGTCATCACCGGTCCCTGGGGTACAACCTCTGCGCCCTCCTTGTCCGAAGCTTCGGCATAGGCTTCATCAGCCTTGGGGCGACGACGCGATGAGGAAGGAGGCGCCACGATGGTCCTAGTCGATCAGATCGTCGACGCGACTCAGCGCGTCATCGAGGGCATCTCTCCAACCGCCTACGTCGTAACCCTCTCGCGCTTCGTGGATAGCCACCGCCGCCGCCAGTGCGAGGCCAGCTAGAATCTTCACCTCCTCGTGGGCGTGATCGACATTGCCGGAACCGGACAGGATAATGACGGCGAGAATCTCTTCGTCTCGAAGAATGGGCGCAGCACACATGTACGCATCTTCCATGTGCGTCAATACAGACTTTCCCTGAGCCCGCGCCTTGTCGAGCAGGCTCGTCGTCACCGAACTGTCCAGCGGAACTGCGTGGACGGGCCAGGTAACCCGAGATGGGTCTGCATCCGTCAGGTGAATTTCGACGGCCTGCGCCTCGAGTGTCTCGCCCACGACACTCAGCAGATGATCGAGGGTTTCTTCGAGGGAGTGGACGGTCATCATGAAGCGAGCGAGCCTGTCGCGCCCCTCCAATTCCCGTACTCGGTAAAACAGTTCTTTGGAGCGCTCCACAACGAGCATTTCGAGATCCGCATTGAACCGTTCCAGTTGCTGGTTCTTCTCCTGCAACTGGGCAAGAAGATCACGTGTACGCTCTTGGGCCGCATGCGTGCGCAGATGTTCGAAAACCGTCATGCGCAGTTGACGATCATCCCAGGGCTTGGTCAGATACCGATGTATTCCGCCCTCGTTGATAGCCTGAATCGCCGTATCACTATCCGTGTGCCCAGTGAGCATGATGCGGATCGCATCGGGCGCAACCTCCCGCGACTCCTCGAGGAATCGTGAACCCACCATGCCAGGCATGGTTTGGTTCGAAATGATCAGAGCAACATCATGTTTCGCCAGAATCTCCAGTCCCTGCGGGCCACTTGTGGCCAGCAGTACGTCGTGACCGTCTTGGCTCAGCAGTTGGCGCAACTCCCGCAAAATTTCGTCGTCATCGTCGACACATAGAATTGTGCGTCGCTGGATGGGATCTTGATCACGCATCATGGGGTGTCTTTCAACAGGTCAGGATCTGCTCAGAAGGATCGATCGTACAGCCCGCCAATCGCCTGGACGCCAGCCTCGGAGAGATGACGACTTCCGGTTCCGGTGAAATGGATGTGCTGAATGATCGGCTCATCAGTTCCCTCTACTGCAATCCATTCAGCTCCGGACCAGGTGTACCAGGACGCGCGTATCTGGTCGAAGACATGCAGGGGCTTGTTGCAAAGCTTGGCGAACTCAGCTCCCCAGCCCGTGCCACCTTTTACCGTGTTGTCCTCGAGTATTTCACCTATGACGAAAACCTCCTGCCCATTGTTGATCTGGTGCCAGATCGTCTGCAACACCTTGCGAAAAGCAGGCCCCTCACTGTACCGCCGATTCATGAGCTTGGATACATAGGCCAGGCTGATATCGCCACTGAGAAGCTCCTCATGATTGAGGATGCGAAGACCACGGTCACGCACGTGGTTATGTCCCTCGAAGGAGAAGTTCACTTCATCGATGCCCAGACGTTCGGCATTGGCCCCGAATTCCGCCTCCGCGCCGCCGGCGCCGCCACTGTATAGAATGCATTCCTCCGCCTTCATGGTGTCTCCTTTGTCCTGAAGTCGTCCAACTGTGTTCCGACGCTACCGCAACAGTGCGATCCGTCTCGTCACCGCCTCACGATGTTCGCTTGCGGTGCTGAAGTTCATGCGCATCAGATAGATACCGGATGCTACGTTGGCACCCACCTCGTCTCTGCCGTCCCAGTGTAGCTGAAAGTCGCCACCTGCCTGATGTTGTCGACGCCAGGAGCGCAGACGTTGGCCAACCGCATCGAACAGTTCCGCCTCCAGGATCGCGGCATCGGGTAGATGATAGACGATGTTCGTCGAAGCATTAAAGGGATTAGGGAAGCCAAACTCCACTTTAATGGCCTCTTCTGCAGCGGCTTCCATCTGGACATCGTCCAGAATCGCCGTCGGCGCGGTGCGACCGATTGAGCGCTCCAACTGCTGCCAGGGCTCCAGGCGATCCCCTTCATACCCAAGGGCCCACATCCCCACGCCCCGTAGATCGTGGCGCAGGGCCAGATCGTATTTGTGTCCGAGACTCGCGGCGTCGTCGAACCAGACCTGAATCCATCGACCCGATTCAAAATAACGATACCATGAAGTCTGCGAGGAGGCATCCCAACGGCGGCCATGGACAGGCGATGTCTGCAAGGTCACTCCGAGGTAGGGATACCCCCCGAATTCAGTCGCTGGCGCCCCCGGCTGATCATTCATCGTCGTCCAGCGGCAGCCATAGTATGGCACACCCAGAATCAGCTTCTGCGGATGGTCACGTGTTACGTCGCCGTAGTCGCGTGGATCGGTGACGGTCGTGGTGATGTTGCGACTTCCCCCGACCAGTGGCGCCGTGGGGCCGCTGTTGCCACTCCAACTACCCGAGAAAGCATACCCCATGACAAACAGGTAGTCGCAGCTGGCGGCGATATCGGCGAAATCCCAGCGTGCACTCCAGTCGACGGCGGGGCTGGCAAAGCTGACTTCGCTACCAGGAATCTCCTCGTGCAGGTAGTCGGTGAGTTCGCGCAGGAATCCGGGTGCCAGACGGGGCCAACCATTCACACCAGGCCCCTCGAAGTCGACATTGACACCATCAGCATTGCCCTCGCGAATCTTGTCTCTGATCGCACGGAAAAAACGCTGTCGGTTGGTCGGACTTTCGATGAGTGTCTTTACATCAGCGTCGCCGAAGAGGGTCGCCGTCAGAATCACTCGCACGCCGTGGTGATGAGCCCTGTTTACCAGTGCCGTCCACGGCCAGCCGTGATCGTCGCCGAGACTGCCATCGCCATTGACTTCAACAGAGAAGGCGGCGATGTGGGTCAGCAGACCATAGTCGATGTCGTCGTAGTAGGATTCACTGATCCAGTAGGGCAGATAGCCGAAGACGACTCTTTGCGGCTGAGCAACCCTGGCGGCGCCTTGATACAAGGCAGCAGGTGTCCCCCCCTCGCCAATCAGAGCAGATGAGGTGGCCGTGTCACGATGACGGATGAGATCCGCTTCGTGTATGCTGACAGACTGCGCACCCAGGCTCCCTGCCAACAGCAAGGTCAAGCCAACGAGGCAGCCAAAAGGGCGATTAAGTCGAGAAATATGCATGCTGACCCAATGTACGGCGGATCGCTGAATTTCGGGAAGGTCGACGGATGCCCCTCGCGCCCTTCCCCATGGAAAACTATCGTTCTCTAGGTATTATGTATGTATCGCCCTTTCTCTCGACTTCAGCCCAGCTTGGCCATCATGAGCTACCCCACAGGCCGTCTCACCTCCGCCTTCCGGCTTATTCTGCCCTTGCTGGTGATCGTGTCTGTACAGATCGCTCAGGCTGCGTTCAACCCACCCGTCATCGTAAGAGTGGTCCCATCTGGCGGGGAGCGAATCTACTTCATCGATCGAGGCATGGATGCGAACATCAAGATCGGCGACGTGCTCGATGTCTTCAGGCAGATCCAAAGGCGCACCAGTTCAGGGGAAGTAAAGTCGCAGAGAATTCAGATGGGGACGATGGAGATCACCGCGTCCGAGGCGGGCGTGTCACTTGGCCGCTTCATTCAGGACCCCGCCATCAAGGGCAATCTCCTGATTCGCATGAAGCTCCCCGTGAAAGGCGATCTCGTGCTCCCAGAGCTGAAAATTGATTCGAGCGTCCTCTTCGATGCAGGCGCAGCGACCCTTCAGCTACAGGTGGTCAGCGAGGAATTGGACAAGATCGTCGAGTTCGTCCGCGCCTTCAGTCCGTCAAAACTGACGATCGAAGGACACACCGACTCTGATGGCGACGAAGGAGCCAATCAGGCACTGTCCGTGCAAAGAGCAGAAATGGTCGCCAGCTTCCTGGTCAGTAACTATGAAGAGATCACGCAGGACATGGTCAATTCCAAGGGATACGGCGAGACACGGCCCATCGTCCCCAACAACACGACTGAGAATCGAGCCCTCAACCGACGGATTGAGATCGTTGTCCTGGAGTAGTTGGTTCGCAGATTTCTCTGCAATCACCATGATGCACCGTCGCACTTTCATACTGTGGGCGATACTGCTGCTGCTTGGAATGCAGCCTGGATACGCGGTATTTGATCCGCCACGAATCGCGTTCGTGATCAATCCGGATGGCGCCGGACGTCCCACGGACGCTGTGCGCACGTACTACATCAACAAGGGCCTGGAGAGCAGCATCAACAAAGGTGATCTGCTCAATGTCTATCGCGAGAAGCGGGCGACGCAGATAGCACCGGCAGTACGACTCTTCATTGGCGTCATGAAAGTCACAAGATCTCAGCAGGGATCTGCCCTGGGGCATTTCATCCCCAATGAAGCGGCTGTCGCCAGCCCCCTGATCCGCCACAAGACAGCGATGAAGAGCGACATCGTGGTACCGATCCTCGTCATCGACTCAGGGGTGCTCTTCGATCCGGGGCAGATGTCGTTGAAGAACAATGCTGCACAAGAGTTTCAGAAGGTCGCCGACTTCGTCAACAATTACGCCCCAAACCGCCTGATTATTGAAGGTCATACCGATTCCGATGGGGACACGGACGCCAATCAGGAACTGTCTGAGGCGCGAGCCGAGGCGGTACGGCAGTATCTGATCGAAGAATTCGACTTCATCACACCGGCGATGGTCGAGTCGCGGGGTTATGGAGAAGTGCGCCCTGCAGTGCCGAATGACTCTCCCGCAAACAAGACACTGAATCGCCGCATCGAAGTCATCGTCTGGGAGTAGAGGTCATCTACTGAGAGTAGTCGTTTAGGCTGCGCTGCGAGACAGTTCGTCGGCAGTGATGAAGTCCCCCGCCACCTGAGCAGCGGTGAGGGCCGCCGCCTGCCGCAGAGCCTCGTCAATGCCTGCATCCTCGTAGACGAAGTATGTGAGATAGGCAGCGAAGAAGACGTCGCCCGCGCCCGTGGGATCCCTCACGTCAGCGACAGGGACGACGTCAAAGTCGTGGCGGCCACTTGCATGATCCAGCAGCCAGCCGCCATTGCCGCCATCCGTCGTCAACCATTGGTCGATCTTGAATTGCTCCATGATCGCTGCCGTGGTCTGGCCAAAGAAGGCCTCCGCCGCTTCGGTTTCATCGCGGGAAGCTTTGACGATATCGGCGCAATCGAGAGCCAGCGGCAAGTCTTCACAGATGCCTTTGTGGACCTTGCCGTCCTGAATCCGGCGCGTATACCCCTGTATGTCCACACTGACGCGACGCACATCCTTCAGCGTCGCCAACGCCTTGGGATCAATGTCGAGAGGATGCAAAGCGCCGAGATAGAGGTGGTCGGTGCTGTCGGCGATGCGTGATACTTGCTCTGCAGAGATGGGGGTGGCCGATGCGAGTAATTCCTGATCTCGGTGGTCGCCACTGATGTGATTGACGAATTCCGTCGTCACCGGAGTATCGCCGATATCTGTGCTGATTCCTGCCTTGGTGAGCAGCTCAACGAGCGTCTTGTCGCAGTTGGCAACATTGGTCGCTATCGCCGTGTTGATTCTCAGCCAGGACAGGGTCAGGCCAGAATAGACGACAACGCCCCCCCACTTGAGCTGGCTCTCCGATCCATGCAGGATGCGGTCTCGCGTGGCCGAGCCGACGATGGCGATTTGGTGCTTCATGGGGATAAGTGTAGGACGTGGAAGCAAAAGAGAAAGGCGCAGATCCCAGCAATGTTCGCCGCGCCGAAGTCGAACTCGACTTCATGACCTGAACACGGTCTCGAATCAGGGCGCGAAGACCTGCACCCGTGTCCCTCCGGCGGCCCCGTCACGGTCCAGGATGTACACGCGATCGTCGGAGTCCAGGACGATACCGACAGGGAAGTCGAGTCGTCCTGGCGTGTCACCCGACCGGCCCCAGCTCTCCCTCAGCTCCGGCCCGTCCATGACCTCCACGTGAGGGGTGTTTTCCAAAATCGCTTTCACAAAGTTATTTTCGACCCGCGGTGCTTGCAGTGACGAGGTGTAGAGAGCGTAGAGTGGTCCTTCCGAAGAGAGGGCCAGGTCCCGGGCGAGTTGGTTCACCTCGTATTCTTCAATGGGCATAGCTGGGGTGCTTCTACTACTCACTATCAAGGTTGTCCGATGGCGCCGGGAGGGCACGCCGCCTTCGATGGGAGAGAAGACTCCGGCGCCTCCGTCCGACGCACCGAAGACCGCCGCCGCCTCACCGTCTTTCACGTCCAATCCCCAATCGGGCGCGCGCTCGAGCACGGTGGAGTCGATCAGGCTACCGGAAAGCGCCGACAGCTGGAGCATTTGGCCTCGGTGAATCGAGAGCACTTGCGCCACCCACAGCGACCCGTCGTCCACGGCGAGGCTCGTCAGTTCGGGGCGCACGCCCTCCGGCGGCCACTGGTAGCGGACGCCTCCGGCGTCATCCAGGGCCACCACGAAGGCGACCCGGGGTTCCTGCGCAAACAGTGTGCCGACGTTTCGGTCATAGAGGATGTACACACCGGAGTCGTCGGCGGCGAGATCTCTGATGCGAAAACCGTCTGGAACATCCAGAACGATCTCGTTCAGCAGGACGCCGTCAACACTGTATTGATAGAGGACGGGAGAGCCAGAGGAGACCAGATACAGCACATCCTCCCCATCGATGGCGATTTGGTTGCACGCGCTGGCCGTGGACCAACTTCCGAAGAACTCGTGCACGGCAGCGGCGACGGGATCGCTCAGGGTCTGGACGGCCGAAAGGGCGAGGACCTGATACTCGTAGGGAGTGCTCGGGCGTACTCCGGCGTCGACGAACAGGGTGTCGAGAGGATCGTCGCTGCGGTAGACGATCAGTGTCTCGCCGGTGGTCGTATCAGTCCGTCGTAACTCGTAACCGCTGACGCCGCCGCGGATCGCGTTCCACGTGACCTGAATGGTCCCAGCCTCATCGTCGAACTGCAGCCGCAACTGCGGGTGGCCCGCCAGCAGCGTAATCGACTCCGTGTTGCTCGGCACGTGCACGCCTTCGGCCGTGGTCACGCTCACGTTGTAGTGGTGTATGCCAGGTGTCACCGACCGATGGAGGAACAGAGTGTCCGACTCGGCCGTAAGGGTGGCGAGCGTGTCCCATGCATCGGCCGTGCCCTCCCTCCGGAGCACTGTGTAGGCAGCAAACGAAGACGATCCCTCGTAGGTCGACCAAGTGATAAAGACAGTGGCCTCGTCCTTGTTGGGTCGAGGCTCTCGGAGGGTTACGGCGGGAAAACGGATCGGATCAAGCGGATTCTCCCGCCTGGCATCATGGCTACATGCCGCCAGCATCACAATAATCAGACACAGTTGTCTCATGAGAGTACAATACGCAAATCGCAGGCCACGAACACGCGTAACCCAACCGACTGATCTGGAAGGGGTTACGACCTGTCCGAAATCCTGGACGAGGGCGCACAGAGTGTCCGGTGCCGAGGATCGGGCGCGTGTCTTGGCCATCGGCAGGGCGAGGGAGGGTCACACTCACCTAACAGATCCCGTCCAGACCATTCCAGGAAATATCTGTCACCCCCATCGTTAGAGTACTCGGGTTCACTCCTGTGACAGCCCGACCCCAGGTTTTGCATGCACCACATATTCAGACATATTACTCCGAATAGCACGCAAGCACGCGGTGTGACATGCCCCCAGCAAGGGGTGGTGAAGGGCTGGCGTGGGTCCTGGGGCGGCCGTGAGTCCAGGATACGGGACATGGGCATCAAGCAGCTAACTCCATATGCCCCAGTGCTTTCAGTCACACCGCAACCGATTGGTGCGAGAATTGCGTCGCTTGAATCCTGTACTTGATATGTCGCGAAAAGCAGACGAGGTACACGACCTCGCCTTTAAGTAGATGACCAAGCGACGTCCATCTACTTGGCCGACGTAGGCAGGCATACCCAGTAGTTTGCACAGAAGCGGAGGACTTCAATGACAGTTCACAAGACGCGCTCCCCGTGGCCATGCTGTCTCTGCGTGTGGCTGAACCTTCTGTTGGCCGGTGCAGTAGGGGCGCAGCCAATGTTCCAGGAGACTTTGGACGTGGCATTTCCGCGTCTGCCGTTCCCTGCGGAAGGCATCTCCTTCGGCGACTACGACAACGACGGCTGGGTCGACATGTTTCTCACTCCTGATTGGGTCTCCACACTTCGGGACACAGCCGAGATCGCCCTCTACCACAACGAGGGCCACGGAGTCTTCGTAGACCGTACCGCAATCATTTCCGCAGATCGCCCATCTGTCCCTACTGGTTTCTGCGCACCCTTTGGGGACTTCGACAACGACGGTGATCTCGATCTCTTCGTGCCTGTTGGCTATCACACTGTCTCCGCCTGGAAAGGCCCAGATCTACTTCTACTCAACAATCGAGGGCGGTTCGAGAATGTCGCCTCCCAGGCCGTGTTCACCGACTCGCTGAACTCCGGATCTGCTCTGTGGGCAGACTTCGACAGAGACGGCTACCTGGATCTTTTCGTTGGGCGATCGACCTTCGACCGGGATTCGGCGCAGACGAGCTTCTTTCACAACAGCTTCTTTCACAACAATGGCGGCGGAGAGTTTACGGATATTGCAGACCGCATCGGCCTTTCTGGTCAGCTCTCTGCGCTGGGTGGGACTGGAGGTCGATTTGTGGACTTGGATGGAGACGGTCATCTCGATTTCTATGCTACAGCCTGGGAATGGCCGAACCGAGTTCTGCTCAATAACGGCGCAGACAGCCTTGTTCACTATGTGTCCAGTGGCGCCAGCATCGAGGGGCAAGAGTTTGGTGCAGCCATTGGCGATATCGATAAGGATGGCGACATGGACATAATCGCCCTTGCCGGTGTCCTTGGGGCAGAGGAAAGGTCCGCGTTGTTGCTGAATCTGGGTGAGGGAGAATTTGTCGACATCACCAATTCTGCCGGTATTTCGGACACACTTCTTGCTGCGAATACTCTCGGTGCCGTCTTCGCTGATGTCGACAACGACGGAAATCTTGACCTCATCACGGCGACACCATTTACACTGCAGCTCGGTACGGGTGACGGGAGTTTTACCGACGCCACGCCCTCTGCGGGTATCGCAGACGTAGGAAACAGTGTTGCCGTCGCAGATTGGAACCGAGACGGGCACCTGGACGTTGTCTTCGGGTTCAACACGTTATTGGAGGACGAGCCTGGGCAGCCAGGGCGTCTGTTCCTGAACCAAGGCAACACCAACCACTGGCTGAGTGTCGAAGTTGTGGGGACTCAGTCGAACCGAAATGGTGTGGGTGCCCGAGTCGCGGTGCGTGCCGGAGACCGCCAGGTACGCGAGATCTATGGTGGAACGGGGCATTCACAGCATGAGATTTATGCCCACTTCGGGCTGGGAGCGAGAGCCACCGTAGACACACTGGAGATTCGCTGGCCCTCTGGGCAAGTGGACGTGCTGACCGGCATTCCCGTCGATCAGAGGATTCGAGTCATCGAGGGCCAGGGTCGCTGGGCGGCCGCATTGCCGTCAGCGTGGGAGACCCCACCGCCAGCTACCGTTGAGTTCGGCGCGGAAACTCTGCTCTCAGCCATCGTGCGTCCTGCACTGTTTGAACCCACCGCCGAGATCACTTCTGTCACCGCCGATCTCAGTAATCTGGGTGGCCCACAGGCCGTGCCACTGGAAGATCTGGGCGATGGCCGCTATCAGTTGGTGAGCCAGCTTGTCGTGGATGGCGAGAGCGACGTACGAAGTGTCGACATTGTTGTCCTGCAGGCGACCTCTTTGGGAGAACACTGGATCAACCTGAGTCGGAATGTGGAAGTCGTGGGTGCGCCGATCACTGCAGTGCTGGAGTCGATGGACGCTACAGTTCCAGAGTCCTTCACCCTCTCTCAGAACTACCCCAATCCCTTCAATCCTGAAACGACGATCCGCTTCGATCTGCCCCTGTCGGCGGATGTCGACCTCAGCCTCTACAACCTCGCAGGTCAGCGCGTGGCTACGCTTGCCAGTGGCCTGCGTGAGGCGGGCAGCTATGACTTGCGCTGGGATGGCAGGGATGACGCCGGGAGAGCGTTGGCGTCAGGGATGTATTTCTACCGGCTCATCGCTGGCGACCAGGTCGGGACACGGAAGCTGATGCTGTTGCGATAGATTGACATCGTTCAACCTTGCTCGGTATCGTGCGAGCAGCCTCATAAGTTTGACGAAACAGCCGCGTTGTAGTGTGGCCGGAAATGCTCGCTGGAAGAACGAAAGAAGCGCAACCCTTTAAAAAAACAAAGGATTGCGCTTCTTCTATAATGGTGGAGGCGGCGGGGATCGAACCCGCGTCCGAGAACAGTTCCGGCGAGACCACTACGTGCGTAGTCAGCCCGATGATATCTCACCCACCACGGCACCGGCTGACGAAAGCCGTGGTGAGCCAGTTCCAGAATTTCGCCGGGCACCCTGGAACAGGGGTGCTCAACTAGCCTGCTTTGATGTCGTCGGGACTGGCGTCGCAGGCAACACCAGCCCCAACGGGCTACCTAATTGCTTAGGCGGCCAACGCGTACGAGTTATCGTTGGCGTTTGAGTTTTGTTCCCGGTTTTAGCGAGGTGTCGGGGACCTCGGCACGCGCTCTCGACTTCTCTACCCCCGTCGAAGCCAAGTCGCCCCCAGGGAAAGCATGTATCAGAAAAGTCAGACAGTTGATCAAACAATTGACTACAGTGGCGAATGTAGCGGGCAGCCAAAACAGTGTCAACGAAGGTGGCGAGCGCACAGATTCAGACGGCAACTGATTGTGTCACTTGAAGTTGCACTGTCATGTCAAAATGCCTGTCCAATGGACAGATACAGGCTTCGACCTGAGAATCCCCTGCTCCAGCCGGAATCGAGGCGCAGAGGGAGTCCCATATCCCACCGCAACCCAAGCCCATAGCCATCTGTCATCCCGTCCCAGGATGCATCCTTCGCTTTGCGCCACACCCCGGCTCGATCCCAGAAGCCTACCACGCCGACGGGGCCGATATCCACACGTAGTTCATTGCGAACATTGATGCCTGCCCGTCCGCCACCAACGGCCTGGATCGCATCACGGTCGACGCCACGAACCGAGCCGTCACCACCAAAGCTCTTCCAATAAGCCTGCGGCAATTGACGATCACGCCGAATCGCCCCTGTCATCACCCAAGTCACAGCTTGTGCCCAGACGAAATGCGACCCGAGGGGCTGGTAGTGACGCGCCTCGACCAAACCATCAAGGACACGTGTCGTGGCGCCGCCGAATTCGACGGCAAAGAGTGCCTCTGCCCGCACGAAGGCACCACTCCTGGCCATGATCGGGTGATCACGCGTGTCTCGCTGCATGTCGAGACGAAAGTTGAGGGCCCGCGCCTCATTGGTGAGAATATCCGCCCACTGACGGTCGACTTCGAAGTCCTGTTTCAGATGGGGCCAGGTGACGACACTGTCATAGGCGGCACTATCCAAAAAAGCCAACGCGGAATCCTGCCTGCCGGAGAATTTGATTGTCTGCTCGACAACCGGGCGCTGGCGCGACTGGGTCCAATCCATGGAGAGCTGCGTCAGATAACGGACCGCGCCTGAGCGTGATTGCCAGTTGCGTCCCAGGGTAGCATCGAGCTTCCACAGGCGCTCCACAGAGGGATAGTCGTAGCTGCCACGAGCAACATAGGCCGCCGCCGTCGAGTCACCGAGAAAGGCCTGTCGCACAAGTGCTGGCGCGTGTTGTGATGTCAGCAGATCAAACTGACGCGGGTCATCCGGATCTGCAAAGACCTTGATCCGCCCAAACTCGTCCGTGACGCCTGCTGACAAGGTCAGGTCGGCAGGACTGTCGAAGAGATTTCGCTCTGTGAGATAGAGCGTGATCCCTTGCAGAGGCCGACCGAAACTTGCATCAGCACCGATGCGATTGCCACGTCCAAGGAAGTTTCGGTGCTCGACATTTCCAGTGAGACCCAGATCTTCTGTACTTGCATACGCGCGCGACTCCACGTGTAAATAGGGCCGTTCCTGCAGACGCAGGATGACGCGCTGCACACTGTCCGTCTCGGACTCGACAGGTGTAGCGACGATGACCGATCGAAACAATCCGGTCCGCGCCAGATTGCTGCGTGAACGACGCAGGTGCTCTGGGTCGTAGAGATCACCCTCGGAGAAAGTGAGCTGTCTGGAAATGAGCGAACGGCTTGTTTGCAAGGAGTCGGGCTCGACCTCTACAGCGCCGAAAACCATGCGACGGCCAGCGGTGATCTCGAATATCACATTCGCCTCGCGCCGCGAACGATCAAAATCGATTCGATTCTGTACGATTGCATGAGGGTGGCCCGTTGTGTTGAGCATCGTCAGCAGGCGGCGCTCGTCTTCCAACACGCGACCATAGCGAAAGACCTTCCCCCTCTCGACTCTGATTCGCTCTTGCAGGGCGGCTTCGTCGATCGTAGCGATGTCGGCCAACTCCATCAGCACAGCCCCCACACGCCACTGCTCCCCGGAAGCGATCCGTAAGTAGATATGCAGTCGGTCATCCGGGTCCAGTGTGAAACGGCGTTCGACAATCTGTACATCCATGTAACCCGCCGCCCGATACAGATTCGTCACCGTCGTCATATCGGAGCGAAAATGTCGACGCTGGAAGCGCTTACCGATCTGCGTCTGCAGACCGGCGCGGACCTGAGGATTGCCAAAGGGCTTTTCCTGCTGGTGTTCAAAATGAATGCCTGCAATTCGTGGTTCTGCCAGTTCGCGATAGGTGATGGAGCGCTGCGGCCTCTCCACATCACCCCACGCGTCTGAGATCAGCAGCAGCACACCGAGCAGCACGCCCCACCCGCCCGTGACGACGAATGTCTTCGACATCAAAAGTCCTTCTCCAACACGATGCCGATCCCATAGACACCCCGATCCGAATTCGTACGAGCATCGATTTTCAGCAATTTCGTCACGCGATACTCGGCCTCGAGTTGCCCCGTCGCCATATGACTTGCCAGCCCTTCATAGCGCAGCCACACAGACAGGGGCCAGTCCAGGTACTTGCCGACACGGACCGATGATTTGCCTATGGTCGCGCCGAGCACACTGCCAGAGGAGAGCAACTGAAATTCATCGAGCCCTACGCGCCTTGCCTGACGACTCAGCAGCAGCTGACCGGCGGCGGCGTAGAGGACATTGCCCCCTCCCTGCTCGGCGATGGGATCACCAAAAGCGAGCAGATTCAGCACCTCATTGTCCCCCAATCCGGGACTCGTCAGAATCGGTGCTGTCTCCTGGGCAGTGCCACGCAGTTCGAGGCTCACCTCACGTTCTGTGTCTGAGGACAGATCGTATACAAGGGCCGTCGCCTGCAGATCGAGCTCAGGATCGAGCAGCAGTGGATCGTAGGCGATATCGAGCACTGAATAGGTCGGCAGCAGCCGATCGGTGATGATTCTTCCTCGATCGAATTCAAAGCGCCGACTCAACAGCAGCAGATGCCCCTCCTGGATATCGAGCTCTCCCTGGAATCTTGGTTTTGACAATGTCCCGTAAATCCGAATGCCGCCATCAAGCACGACGTCTGAGATTTCACTGAGCGTCTGCAGCTCGTCGATATCGATGAACAGATCCAGTTGCGTCTGCTCCATCAGCTCACTTTGCACCGATGGGGGCGGCGCGACGGCAGCCGTTAGATCGACCAGTTGCACTTGTGCCGTCGGTTGGTTCAGGCGCAGGAATCCTGAGAGTCGTCCCCCATCACCACGCTGTTCCCATGTCAGGTCAGCATCAACATCATCCACATCAAAAATGTCCGCATAGCGATAGGGCACATCATCAAGCAGTAGATGCAGATCAAGCTCGGGCGTCAGGAACGTTGGCAAGCGCAGGGTCCCACTCAGTTCCAGACGCCCACTGCCCTCCGTCGACGTGCCGGCGAACCCCACGAGCCGCCCATGGGAGGCGTCATCGAAATAGATCTGTCCTGCCGCGAAGCGATAACCTGGCGTCATGTCCAGCAACGCCAACTGCAAGGCGACCACGTCGATTTCTCCGCGCAATCGCGGTTGCAGGAGATTGGATACGGCCAGATCGACCTCCACC
>Ga0233428_1000745_pt1 | contig 41323 bp, 36 predicted proteins | sample SI_118_April2016_4_FD_179890 | JGI IMG/M metagenome (GOLD analysis project Ga0233428, IMG submission 179890) | Seawater microbial communities from Saanich Inlet, British Columbia, Canada - SI_118_April2016_120_MG | ecosystem: Environmental > Aquatic > Marine > Inlet | place: Canada: British... | reverse complement strand
GGCCTGCGTCGGCTGTTCGCCGCGTCATCGACCCGTAGCGGTGCGATTCTGCTGCTGATCGGCGTGTGTTTGCGCGCTGGTTGTGTGCCCTTTCACGGCTGGCTTGCCCCCCTGGCAAGACGCCCCGGGCACGAACTGACCCATGTGTTGGCCCTCGGCGTATTGCCCGCTGTCGCGGTGCTCGCGCGGTTGGTCGCCGATCCACTCATCGGCTTTGCAACACTTCGTCCCATGCTGATCATCCTCGGGCTGATGAGTGTGACCGTGGGGAATCTGTTGGGTCTCGTGCAACGTGACCTGCGCCGATTGCTGGCAGTCGCTCTGATGATACATGTCGGGTACAGTCTGCTGGCGATCGGTAGCCGAGGTGGATCTGACGCGCATCTTCTACACATCGTCGTCGCTGCGCTTGCATTGGTCGGCCTGGCGGCGGCTACCGAGTTTCGAGCTGAACAGATCACTGCTGCTGGTCTGGCCGCCCGTCGTCCCGTGCTGGCGGCAGCGGTCTGTGTGTGTCTGTTGGCTCTGGCTGGCGTGCCGCCCCTACTCGGCTACGCGGCTCGTACGCGTCTGCTGACCGATCTGGCCACCTTCGACGATGGCGTCTTCTTACTTGTATGTGTGAATGTCGCTGTGACTGCATGGGTCTTCGTCGCCGCAAGTGGCCGGGTCCTGTTCGCACCGCGCGCACCACAACCGGCCCCACCCGCCCGGCCTGAGAGGACAGCAGTTCTGGTACTGGCGGCGGGAATGTTGGTGCTGATGGGTTTGTGGCCCGCCCCCCTGGTCGACTTGATGGCTGCGTGCGACATTCTCCCCTGAAAAGCATGAGACAATGATACAGAAACCAAAACCTGATGCTCCACAGGCGCAGGTCGGTGCCTACCTTGGCGTGGGCCTGCAGTTCGCTCTCACCATCGCCCTGTGTGCGTATGGCGGCTGGTGGGCGGACGCACGCTGGGAGACGTCACCATGGCTGCTGATCGGAGGATGCCTCTTCGGTTCGGTCGGTGGCTTCTATCATTTATACCGCACCCTTGTTGGCGTCGCACCAGAAACCGAAAAAGAAGCGGGAGAGAAGACATCGTGACAGGTGAGCCTTGGGTTGCCGTGTTGTGTGGAATCGGCGTGGCAGCAGCGAGTGCCTTGATCGCCCTGCTGGGCCTGCGTTGGTCAGCCTCTCGTCCCGGTCTGGTAGTGGCTGCTGTGCTCGGGGGTACCCTCGTAAGGTTGCTACTGGTTATCGGTTGCAGTGTATTGCTGCTCGGATTTACAAACGTGGCTCCCCTGGCTTACGCGACATCACTGATTGTCTCATATCTCGGGTTTCTGGGTATAGAAATCTTCCTGATCCTGCGCAAACGTGGCTCGCAGACCCAGACGCAAACGTAAGGCTCGTCCACTGTTGACAGAGTATCGGCTTGGCTTAGTTTCTTGAGCCGGTTCAGGGCGCCTGTCGCGCGTCCGTGAGCCCCTCCGCCTTTCCCAAACAGTGGTAACGCCACCGAGGAGTCGATGGCAGACGCGAACGCCGGTGCCAACACCGACGGACAAGTAGATGTCATAGGGCACATTCTGGATCACGACTATCTGGAAGTGCCATTCTTAAATGCCCATCATCTAATTGACGGGCGTTTCGATCTACCCCAACTCGAACCGATCCTGGGCATCGATCTGTCCCTCACACGCCATGTGGTGTGGATGTGGCTCGCCAGTGGTCTGTTGATCACAACGCTGATCGCCTGTTTTGGTCGTCCGAAGCTGGTACCGACGGGTCTGGCCAACGCCCTGGAAGCGATTGTGCTGTTCATACGGGACGAAGTCGTGCTGCCGGTGATGGGCGAAAGTGGTAGAACGTACCTGCCCTTCCTGCTCACTATTTTCTTCTTCATTCTATACTGCAACCTTCTCGGTCTGGTCCCATACAGCGCCACAGCGACTGGTAACATCAGTGTCACCGTCGCGCTGGCTCTAATCTCCTTCGCGGTGACACAAGGGGCCGGGATCGCCAACAACGGACTCTTCGGGCACCTTAAGGCACTCGTTCCTGGTGGCCTACCCGCGCCGCTTCTGATCATCATGATCCCAATTGAGATCATCGGCCTGATCGCCAAGCCTTTCGCTCTTGCCATCCGACTTTTTGCCAACATGATTGCCGGTCATATCGCCATCCTGGTGTTTCTGGGGTTGATCATCATGCTCCGCACCTATTGGGTCGCACCGGTCTCCGTCATCTTGGCTGCAGCGCTCTATTTGCTCGAGATCTTTATCGGATTCGTCCAAGCCTTCATTTTCACACTACTCACGGCTTTGTTTGTGAGTATGGCAGCGCATCCGGACCATTGATTTTGAGTGAACCACAACCCTTGAACTCGATACCCACACTACTGGAGGAATAGACACCATGGAGTTTGCATATCTGGGTGCCGCCATCGGCGCCGGTTTGGGCGTTATTGGCGCCGGCCTCGGAATCGGCCTGCTTGCGGCCGCTGCCATGGAAGGGATCTCTCGTCAGCCCGAAGCTGTCGGTGATATCCGCACGAACATGATCATCGCTGCAGCCCTCATCGAAGGTGTTGCGTTGCTGGCGGAGATCATCTGTGTCCTCGTCGTCGTAACCAAGTAAAGAGCGGATCCTAGGGTATCTTACGGCCCCGACGGGGTCGTTCGTCCCAATGGTCTGACACCTGACGAGGAGATAGTTCATGCTGCTGACCCCACATGCCGGGACCATCGCCTGGACGATCATCACATTTTTTGTGGTGTTTCTGATCCTGCGTGCGAAGGTCTGGGGGCCACTGTTGATTGCGCTTGACGAACGCGAGCAAAGCATCCGCGAGTCTCTCGAGACTGCAGATCGCGCCCGCGCCGAGGCGGCAGCCCAGTTGGCCGAACACGAGAAGCGTCTGAACGAAGCTGAAACCGAGGCTCGCAAGATTGTTGGCGAGGCCCGCGAGGCGGCCGAGAAGGTCCGATCGCAAATCGTTGACGAGGCGAAAGCCGAGGCACAGCGTGCCGTAGATCAGGGTCGCGAGACTCTTGAGACCGAGAAGAATGCCGCCCTCGCGCAGTTGCGTGCGGAGGTTGCAGATCTGGCTGTTGGCGCTGCCGGAGCCATTCTCGATGCGGAACTCGATGCTGATCGCAATCGCAAGATCGCCAACGATTTCATCAGCCGCCTGCCCGATTCACAAGGCAACTGAGCACGTAGCCCATGAGCACAATTCAAGTACCCGAAGTCGTCCGCCGTTATGCCGTCACGCTGCTCGGGGCAACAGCCGAGCGTGGTGTAGGTGACGCAGTAGGGGGCGATCTCGCCGGGCTGCAGGCGACGCTGGAAGCATCAGCGGAACTGCGTGATTTTGTCGGCAACCGCATCCTCACGCCGGAAGCCGCGACGAAGGCCCTGGACGCATTGTTCGAGGGCAAGGTCGACGGGCTGACGCTGAATTTCATGCGCCTGCTCGTGCAACGTCGGCGGATCCACCTGTTGCCGGCGATCGTCGACTGCGCGCAGCAATTATTGGCAGAGCAAGCGGGAATTTCCACCGCTCAGGTTCGCTCTGCAGTAGAGCTGTCTTCTGAGCAGGTCGAGCAATTGCAGCAGCGTCTTGCTGGACACACGGGCGGTGATGTCCGTGTTGAAGTCGAAGTCGACGAGTCACTAAGGGGTGGACTGATCGCTCGCATCGGTGACAAGGTCTTTGACGGTACCATCGAAACTCAATTGGCGCGTTTACACAGGCGCCTCATCGGTAACTGAATCCTAAGCTCTTCCGAGCCTGAAGCTCTCGCAGAGTTCGGGTTCATTCAACACTTGAGGAAACTAAATGCCCGCTGACGCCATCGTTCAGCCAGATGAGATCTCGGCGATTCTCAAGCAGCAACTGCTTGGCTTCGAAAAAGAGATCGACGTCTACGAGAGCGGCACCGTGCTCTATGTGGGGGACGGCATAGCCCGCGTCCACGGTCTGGGCAACGTGCGCGCTACCGAACTGGTCGAGTTTCCCCATGGGATCATGGGGATGGCTCTGAACCTCGAAGAGGACAACGTTGGATGTGTGCTCTTCGGCGACGACACGCAGATCCACGAGGGTGACCCGGTGAAGCGCACGGGGCGCATCGTCGAAGTGCCCGTTGGTCCCGAGTTGCTCGGACGCGTCGTCAATCCCCTCGGCATGCCGATCGATGGCAAGGGTGAGATCAATGCCCAGCAGTCGTTGCCGGTCGAGCGCAAGGCGCCAGGCGTTATTGATCGTGCCCCTGTTACCGAGGCGGTACAGACAGGGATCAAGATCATCGACTCCACCGTGCCCATCGGTCGCGGGCAGAGAGAATTGATCATCGGTGACCGGCAAACGGGTAAGACCGCGATTGCTGTCGATGCGATTATCAATCAGAAGGGTGGCGATCTGATCTGTATCTACGTCGCCATCGGCCAGAAAGCATCGACTGTGGCCAAGGTTGTCGCCGAGCTCGAGGCGAATGGTGCCATGGAGTACACCATCGTGATCTCAGCACCTGCTTCTACTCCCGCACCGTTGCAGTTCATCGCACCTTACGCCGGTGCGTCGATGGGCGAGTTCTTCCGCGACAGTGGCAAACACGCACTGATCATCTATGACGATCTGTCAAAGCAGGCCTGGGCGTATCGTGAGATGTCGCTGGTCTTGCGTCGTCCTCCTGGCCGCGAAGCTTATCCGGGTGACGTGTTCTACTTGCACTCCCGTCTGCTTGAGCGGGCTGCTAAGATGAGCGACGAAAAGGGCGGTGGCTCGCTGACGGCGCTGCCAGTGATCGAGATCCTTGAGGGTGATGTATCGACCTTCGTGCCCACGAATGTTATCTCCATCACCGATGGTCAGATTCTACTTAAGCCTGAACTCTTCTACGCCGGAAATCGTCCAGCCATGGATGTGGGCGCCTCCGTGTCACGCGTCGGTAGTGCTGCGCAGACAAAGGCAATGAAGGCTGTGGCGCGGACTATCAAGGGTGATATCTCGCGCTACAACGAAGTCAAAGCCTTTGCTCAATTCGGTACGTCCGATCTCGATCAGTCCACACGCAATCTGCTGAATCGTGGCGAAAAGCTGATGGAGATCCTGAAGCAGGGGCAGTATTCACCTCTGCCTCTCGAAGAAGAGACGGTGGCGCTGGCAGCGATCGAGTATGTCCTCGAATTCCCAACGGCCGACGTGCGTCGTTTCGAGCAAGAACTGCTGCAATACATGCGTGATCGACAGCCAGAGATTCTTGCGGCCATTCGCGACAGCGGCAATCTGAGTGACGAGACCAAAGAGAAGATGAACGCCGCCCTCGACACCTTCCGTGGCACGTTCAAGCCCTCTGCGGGCTGAAACGTGAGCTGAGAGGAAACCAACGTGGCAACCCTGCGCCAACTGCGCACACGCGTCGCATCAATCGGCAATATTCAGCGCGTCACCAACGCAATGTATATGGTGGCCGCCGCCAAGATGCGCCGCGCCCAGGAAGCAATCGAATCGGCCCGGCCCTATGCCGAGCAGTTGGATACCATCCTGCGTCGCCTGCAAGGCAGTATCGACCCAGGCGAGAATCCGCTGTTTGTTGAGCGCCCTGTAGAGCGCGCCGCCGTTGTTGTCGTAACCGCCGATCGCGGTCTGTGCGGTGCATTCAATGGCAACGTCTCACGCCGGGCTCAGACTGAGTTGGAAGCAATCGAGTCCGAAGTGGACATTGTGACCGTCGGCCGCAAGGGATCCGCTTTCTTGCGTGGTCGCGGCTTTGATGTCACGACGGATCACGCCGATGTGTTTCGGGTGCTGCAATTTTCGCGTGCCGCTGAGATCGCCGAACAGCTTACGAAGGATTTTGTCGAAGGTCGTGTCGACAAGGTGTTGCTCGTGTTCAGTGAGTTTCGCTCCGTCGCTCTGCAGGAGCCGGTCGTTCATCAATTGTTGCCGATTGTCGCCAGCGAACCAAGTGAGAGTGTCGATGGTGATTACATCTTCGAGCCCGATCCAGCACAACTGCTCGATATTCTTGTACCGCGCCATGTTAATTTCCAGGTATGGCGCGCGCTACTTGAGTCCAATGCCGGATTCTTTGCGGCCCAGATGACGTCGATGGACAATGCGTCGAAGAACGCGGGTGATTTGATCGACGAACTGACCCGCGAAATGAACAAGGCCCGTCAGAGTTCTATCACGCTCGAGCTGATGGATATTATCGGCGGAGCAGAAGCAGTAGCCAGCTAACGCAACGTGGTCGGCGTTCGACGTCGACACCCAGCAAGAATTTATGACACCGGCGGCGCAACGCTGTTGCCCGTCTTCCGCCTGCAGTCTTGGCAGGCTCTCAAGAGGAACGATCGATGAAAGAAGGAACCGTCAAGGAGATCATCGGCGTCGTCATTGACGTGGATTTCGCCGGTGGCGAACTGCCGGCGATCAACAACGCGCTCGAGGTCCACGAAGATGATCGCCCCACGGATGGCCGTCTCGTGCTCGAGGTGCAGCAGCACCTCGGCGAGAGCCTGGTACGTTGTGTGGCCATGGACTCGACCGATGGACTCGCCCGCGGTGCTCGCGTCGCTGACACGGGAGGCCCCATCACAGTGCCCGTCGGTGAAGCCGCCCTGGGACGTCTGTTCAATGTGATCGGTGAGCCCATCGATGGCAAAGGCGATGTTCCTGCGGATACACCAAGAATGCCTCTGCATCGTGATCCTCCTTCGCATATGGATCAGGTCACGACCGATGATATGCTGGAGACAGGCATCAAGGTCATGGACCTGGTCTGCCCCTTCTCGCGTGGCGGTAAGCTGGGTCTGTTTGGCGGCGCTGGTGTCGGCAAGACCGTGATCCTTACAGAGCTGATCAACAATGTTGCCTCCGGTCACGGTGGTTATTCGGTTTTCGCTGGCGTCGGAGAGCGTACTCGTGAGGGCAACGATCTTCTCGGAGAGCTGGAGGAGTCTGGCGTTATCGATAAGACGGCGATGGTCTTCGGCCAGATGAACGAGCCCCCCGGTGCCCGTCAGCGCATCGCTCTCACGGGTCTGACGATCGCTGAGCACTTCCGCGACAGCGCCGGCCAGGACGTCCTTTTCTTCGTTGACAACATCTTCCGCTTCATTCTCGCAGGCGCTGAAGTTTCAGCGTTGCTTGGCCGCATGCCTTCTGCAGTCGGTTACCAGCCGACGCTGGCGACAGAGATGGGCGCACTGCAGGAACGGATTACGACGACGAAAGATGGGTCGATTACCTCCGTGCAGGCGATTTACGTGCCTGCCGATGACTACACCGATCCCGGCGTGGTGTCCGCCTTCGCGCATCTCGACGGACGCATCGTGCTTGAGCGTTCCCTCGCTGATCAGGGGCTGTACCCGGCTGTCGATCCACTCGCCTCCGGATCGCGCATCCTGGATCCGCGTGTTGTGGGTGACGAGCACTACAATGTGGCGCAAAGTGTACAGGAGGTCCTGCAGCGATACCGTGACCTGCGCGAGATCATCGCCATCCTCGGTATCGATGAGTTGTCAGACGAAGACAAACTCGTCGTCTCACGCGCTCGCAAGATCCAGTTTTTCCTCACCCAGCCCTTCCACGTGGCTGAGATCTTCACCGGCGAGCCCGGTGCCTACGTCAAGATTGAAGACACTGTGCGCGGCTTCAAGGGTCTCGTCGAGGGTGACTACGACGAGGTTCCCGAGCAGGCTTTCTACATGGTCGGCGGTATCGAGCAGGCCCTGGAGAAGGCGGAGTCGCTCTAAGGAGACCCCATGGCCGGATCCTTTTCTCTGCGCATCGTCACACCTGAACGCACCGTTTTTACGGGCGACACAGAATCTCTGCGGGCACCTGGCTCAGAGGGCTCCTTCGGTGTCTTGGCTCGTCACGCACCGATGGTGGCCGCTCTCGGTGTGGGATCTGTCGAATTCCAGTCGGGTGGCGACAACCGCAGTATGGCCACCAGCGGCGGATTCGTTGAAGTCTCAAGTGAGGGGACCACGATCCTGGCTGAGACCGCTGAGTTTGGTGACGAGATCAATGTTGAACGAGCCCAGGCGTCGCGCGATCGAGCACTGGAGCGACTACAGGCTGCCGAAACAGATCGAGCGCGTGCACAAGCCTCGCTGTCTCGCGCCATCAACCGATTGAGTGTCGGCGCCAGCTAACGGCGCACATGCCTGATGTCGGCTGTCCCTCCACAGCTGAAGAGTTTTCTCGAGAAGACTATTCCTCTCATTGAGGCCGAGCTGTTCTCGTTTCTGCCTATCCAGGAACCTGAAGAGTTCATGTATGTCCCTATGCGGGACTACCCCGAGCGCGGCGGCAAACGCTCTCGTCCAGCTCTCGTACTTCTCGCATGCCAGGCACTCGGCGGCGACCTGCACAAGGCCCTGCGCACGGCGGCCGCCTTTGAGATGTTCCAATCCTTCGCTCTGCTCCACGATGATATCGAAGACGATTCCGAGATGCGACGAGGCAAACCTTGCTGCCATCGGACGCTCGGTGTGCCCCTCAGTATCAATGTGGGAGATGCACTCTACGCCAAGGTCTTCGAAGTGCTGGCAGCCAATCGTGAGGTTCTTGGATGTGAAGTGACCGTCGATTTGATCGACGAGATGGTCTCCGGGTCACGAGAGACTTTCGAGGGACAGGCGTACGATGTGGGATGGATCCGCGGGCGTCACATCCCGTCCGAAGAAGAGTTTATGACGATGCTACGTAAGAAAACGGGCTGGTATACGGGTCGTGGGCCCTGCACCGCGGGGGCAATTATCGCCGGCGCCAGTGACGAGGATCGCCGTACCATAGGAAACTTTGGCGAAACGATGGCGATTGCTTTCCAGATTCGCGATGATCTGCTCAATCTGACGGCAACGGAAGACGACGCGACCCTGGCACCTGGGATTACCTCCGGCGCCTACGGCAAAGAGCGTGGTGGTGATATTGCCGAAGGCAAACGCACGTTGATTATCATCGACTTGCTGCGCAAGTGCACGGCGACGGAGAAAGAGGAGGTGTTGCAGATCCTGCACGCCTCGCGGGAAGAAACGACAGCTGCGCAGATCGAACATGTCATAGGCCTCGTCGAACACTACGACGCAATGGCCTATGCCGAATCGCTGTCGCGCGAATGGGGGAGCGAAAGCCAGCAGCATCTTGAGCAGTTGCCGGCGACAGATGCTCGTGATCGGCTTCACGAGATGCTCAATTTCTTCGTACAGCGCGCCTTCTAACCAGAAGCCACCCGCATCCCGGTTGCCTGCATCATGGCAATGGGTTGGCCAGATACGCTTCCAGCAGGCGGGCACTGTTCACGAGTCCGCCCACGTGGCTGATCTCGTATCCATGTGTATTGTCCCCCGGATAACCGATCAGGCACGCCCGAGCCGCCGAACCGGCGGCCTTGGCCAGCGTCGCATCGCTGGCATAAGAGGTGAGTACCGCCGTCTGCACGCCGAAACCCAACTCCTGGGCAAGGGTCTCCATGTGATCAACCATGCCGGTGTGATACATGGCTGCTCGGTCTTTGCAAGGCAAGGCGGGATCGGCACTGTTACTGACGCCGTATTCTTCAGCGACTGGAACTACGTCGATTGCGATCACCGATTCGACCGGTAGTTGGCCCACGGACCAGACGGCGCCCAGTCCGCCGATCTCTTCTTCTGCGCTGGCGATCAAATACACATCTCCAGCAGGCGGTTTGTCGGCAAAGCCGAGGGCGACTTCAATCAGAATCGCCAAACCGCCACGGCAATCGATGTTGTAGCCGCACAACAGTTCACCATCGCCGATCCACCAGGGCTTCTTGAAATGGCGAGCGAGGACCACCTTACGCCCGGTTCTCACACCACGGGCAGCGAGTGTTTCTGCTGACAGCCCTGTCTCCACCCACATACGGTCCCACGTCAGGGGTGTGCCCTCCTTCAGAGGTCCGGCGGCGCTGAGATGGGACACATGTTTGGAGCCAACGGACAACACGCCCTGAACCGTCTCGCGGCCCAGAATCTCCACGGGCGCCTCTCCCACGGCCCAGGGGTGGAGACCACCGATAGGTTGTACTCGTATTCGACCATTTTTCTCGACACACTTGATGATCATCGAGATCTCGTCTTTGTGCGCCGTGACGGCCGTCGCCGGCAATGTTGGGTCACTGCCGACAAAGTGATAGACGATGCTGTCCGCTCCATCCTGCCACGTCTTATGTGGCAGCGACTCCGGAATGAACTGTCGCATCAGCTGATCGACCTCCGTCTCACTCCCTGAAGGGGCATGCGCCAGCAGCAGTGGTTCGAGATTCTTCAGCAGACGCTCACGGTTGACAGTCACGGATAGCTCACAGGAAGAGGATGAGAAACGGCGATAACATCGAGGGCGCGAAAGGCGATTCAGTGCTAAACAAAGCAGGACGAGGACTCTTCGAAAGACCTCCATGCTCTAACTCAAGACCATCACACGAAAAGCCGCATCCTGTCACGGCAGGATGCGGCCCTCGGTTCACGGAAGAAGTACAGGGGCGTCACGGCGTTGGGGGGGCTCGCCGCGAGCACCGGTGGGGGCCTGTCGCCCTGATGGGGCCGGCCCTGACCGGTTAGTTCGGACTCACGGCATGGGCTGGACCGCCGATGACCTCATCAGCAAGTGACTTCAGTTCTTTCTGCAGGCGCTGGCGTCCCCGATTTACTCTGGACTTCACTGTGCCCACAGGGCAGTCGATGATCTTGGCGATGTCGTCATAGGAGAGTCCCGCCAGGTCACGCAGTTCGACGGCTTCACGGAATTCCTCGGGCAAGTCGCCTATGGCATCCACGACGCTACTGCGGACAGTGTCGGCGTCTGTTGTCTCACCGGGCATCAGGCCGCGATCAACGGGCTCGAAGAAAGAGGTCCGCTCCTCGTCATCCGGGCTGGGGCCAATGGGAATCCAGTGCCAGCGCTTGCGACGGCGCAACTCGGTCTTGGCCAGATTCCCGGCGATGGTGTAGAGCCATGTCGAAACCTGCTCAATATTGGGAAACTGGTGCTTGTGCCGCATGCATCGAAGAAAGGTCTCTTGCACGATATCTTCAGCCGTTTCGCGATCGCTGACGAAGCGATAGACGAAGTTGTAGAGTTGTGATCGATAGCGGCGAACGAGTATGCCCAGTTGCGCCTGGTCCGTGGCAGCACGCCGTAAGACGGCGCGATCTGAGAGCTGCGAGTGTGTCTGTTCCATGACTGTCCTCTGCTCGTTCGGTTGTTGTGAGCTGTATGTTGCGTGCCCACCGGATGGCTGATCTCGTTGTTCACGAAGCCTATCGCAAGCTTCGTACCAGCGCTGCAAAAGGATCATGTGAAGTGTTCATAACCAATTGTTTTATCACAGGTTGACGACACAATATCAACAGCCTCGAATGACTCTCATCGAGTGATGATATGGCCTCAGAATCCTGATAAGCCTCACAATTCTGATGCCATATCTTGGCTTTCGTGACAGGTTCCGAGTCACTTTGACACCACGCGGGGGGCATCGGTAGATTCCTCATCCAAGGGGCACCCGACTTCCCCCCACAGGTCTTCACCCACACAAAAGCCTTAGCTAATGTCCGATACGGACCGCGAATCGCTGCAAAAGAGTCTCGAGGCCCTCTGCGAGGAACTCCAAGTTCGCCGCCTTGAGGCGGATGATATTGTCGAATTGCTCGCCGACGGAGAGGATCCGACCTGGGTCGCCGAGCAGGCGATAGAAGAAGGGGGCGAGGGCCGAACGCAGTTGCAGCAATTGCTGTCGCAAATGGCTCCACTCGTCTACACTGCACCCGAGCCAGAGGAAGAAGGGGATGCGGAGCTTGAGCCGTCCGCTGCTGAGACCTCAGAGGCAGTGGCTGATACGGCAGAGGGGGCCGATGCTCCCGCCGACCTTCAGGCGCAGTTAGCCGAGCTGCGGGAGTCCTTGCCTCCAGGTGTCGATCCCGCACAACTGGAACAGCTGCTCTCTTCGGAGCGGGGACAACTCATGGCAGATTTTGGCGCATTTTGCCAGGAGCGTGGCTACGATGGCGATCCGGGCGATTCCGGGATGGATGAGGAGTTGCAGGGGCTGCATGACGAATGGCTGCAAACCCAGCGCCCCACACTTGAGGGCAAGCGTCCAGCCGATGTGTTGGACGGTGGGCGCTTGTTTCCAGAGAAGGTCGTTACTTTTCGTCGCGAGGATCCCAAAGTCGGGCGCAACGATCCGTGCCCTTGTGGGAGTGGGAAGAAGTTCAAGAAGTGCTGTGGCAAATCAGGATGAGTGCAATCATGAGGAGTGAAAAGGAGGACCATGGCAGGCGTTGAATCGCAGGTGATCGCCGATGTGCTGACCCTTGATCTGGCCGTCTTTGGCGACGATCGGGGGCGTTTCAGTGAGATGTTCCGCGATGAATGGTTTCCGCAACGAGCCTGGAAGAACGTGCAGGTCAACCGATCGCATTCTGTGGCGAACACACTGCGCGGCTTGCACTACCATCACAAGCAAGCCGACTATTGGCACGTCCTGGCAGGAACGCTGCGCGTCGGACTCTACGACCTACGACCCTGGTCGAAGACGCACCGTGCTTCCCAGACGATTGACGTGAGCGGCGAGGACTTCACTGGCATCTTCATTCCTCCTGGTATTGCACACGGATTCTACGCAGTCACTGACGTGACCCTCATCTACGTTGTCGACAACTACTACGATGGGGCCGACGAACTTGGCGTTGCCTGGAATGACCCCGCATTGGGACTCGATTGGAAAGTGCCCTCAGTGCCGATCGTGTCTGAGCGCGATACTGAAAACCCCATGCTGATCGACCTTCCAGCCGATCAGTTACCCAGAGGTTCATGATGGATATTGTTGATGCGTTGATCGAGTCCGAGGCGCTGAAGATTTCGCCTCCGGGGGAACTCTTCTTCTACACCTCCGGCACCGTCGGACCCTACTACATCAACACGCATTTTCTCTACGGTGGCCCAGAGCCCGCCGGCGACCTGCTCGATTTCATTGATGCAGAGAGCGATCGCGCCGATTTTCCGCAGAACCTGCAGGAACGTGTGAGCGTACAGTTGGACGAGGATGCTCGCTATCGAGATGTCATCGACGAATTAACCGAAGCCATTCTAGCCGCCGAGTCAGATGCACCCAGCACGTGGGTCTCCGGTGGCGCCCGACGAGACTGGTTCTTCTCCCTCGCCGTCGCTGATCGTCTTGAGCGACCCCATCTATTTCTGTTCAAGGATGGTCGAGCAGCCGATGTCGACGATGACGGACAGTTGCGTTTCGTGGACGATCTGACAGATGAGACGACAGTACATGTCGCCGACCTTGTCACAGAAGCTTCGAGCTATGAGCGCGCCTGGATTCCTGCGATCCGTGACCGGGGGGGCGAGATGACGTTTTCCGCCAATGTCGTCGATCGTGCCCAAGGGGGCATGAAGGTGCTGGACAAGGCCGGGGTACCAGCGACGGCCTTGTTGCGCGTCGATGAGGACCTATTCGACGCACTGCGTCAGAAAAATCTCGTTGAAGAACAACAACACGAGACGCTGACTGCCTATTTCCGCGATCCACAGAAGTCGATGGCGGCCTTCCTCAAACAGAATCCCGATTTTCTACAGGCAGCGCTCAGCTGTGAAGATGAGCGCACGAAATCGCGAGCCCGGCAACTTGTCAAGCAAGACCCCTACACCCTCGGACTCAGCCTCTAAGTCTGTGATGGTTCAGGTGGCTGCACCTGGAAGGTTTCGTGGCGCGCCGAGGTATCGTTCTCGAACTAACCGGCTGCCTCACTATCGATCGCTTGCTCCGCGACCTGCACCGACACCAACTGTGAGACGCCCTCCTCGGCCATGGTCACACCGTGCAGTGTGTCAGCAGAGGACATGGACAGCTTGTTGTGCGTGATCATGATGAACTGCGTATGTTGCGCGAATTCACGCAGCACGCGCAGGAAGCGCTCCACATTCGCATCGTCCAGGGGCGCATCTACCTCGTCGAGAATACACCAGGGACTGGGCTTTACCTGATAGATGGCAAAGAGCAGGGCGATAGCTGTCAGCGCCTTCTCACCGCCTGACAACAGTCCAATGCTCTGCAAGCGCTTACCCCGAGGCCGGGCGGTGATCTCGATGGATGATTCGAGGGGATCCACATCCGCCTCGAGCGTCAGATCTGCCTCGCCTCCTGGAAAGAAGCGAGCATAGGTCACCTGAAACTTCTCGCGTATCTCCTCAAAGGTCTCGCGGAAGAGCCGGCGAGCGACGCGGTCGATGTGCTGCAGTGTCTTGCGTAGATCCTCCGAGGCGGCGATCAAGTCATCACGATGCTGGACGAGGAAGTCGTAACGTTCCTTCTGCTCTTCAAATTCCTCAAGAACACCCACGTGGACATTGCCGAGACGGGCAAGACCTCGTCGAATCTCTTCCAGTCGTGTCTTGGCTTTCTCCGCGTCGAAGTCGTCCTCTTCGAGTGGTCCGAGACTTGGAAGATCTACCTCATATTCGTCCGTGACACGGGAAAGCAGTTGCTTGAGTTCCGTGCGCAGCTCCGTCACACGAAGTTCCAACTGGTGGCGGCGTTCACGCTGGACAGACAATTCACGCTGTAGGCGCCCGATCTCTTCTTCTAGTTCTCGTGAGCGGACCATCACTTCCTGCCACTGATTGTGTTGCTCATCTCGGGCTGTGGCCAGGCTTTCGCGATTCTCGTGCTTCTGCGTCAATTGGTCCGTCGCGGCAGCTTCTCGCTCTTGCAGACCTGCACGGTCCTGTGTCGCCTGTGAGATCTCCTTCTCAAGGCGGTCGATATTTGTCCGCTGCGTAGCCTCGAGGCTGGTGAGACGCTGTACATCACGTCCAAGGTTATCACCCTTCTCGACGATTCGGGCACGCTCGACACGCAGGCTCTGCAGCATCTCCTGTCGTTCACGACGATTCCGCTCCGCTTCCTGCAGGCGCTCTTCTCGCTCACGTAGTGACTGCTCCAACCCGGCGGCTTCAGCGTCAATCTGCTGCAAGCGCTCCTCTTCGCCCTGCGATCCTTCAAGCAAACCAGCAAGGCGCTGTTCGTTGGACTGTACGCGCGTCTGCAGTGTCTGCAATTGCTTGTCGAGTCGTTCGCCCTCGTCGCGTGCGGCACGTTCGCGCAGATGTGCCTCACGCTCTTCGTCTCGTACCTGCTCGACGAGTGCCTGCAGGTCGCGAGTGTATCCGTCCAGGACGGCGACCCTGCGTGATTCCGCATCGACTCCAAGCTGCGCCGTGATCTGCACGGAACGTTGCGTGGCCATCTCAGCGCGTAGCTGGCGAATTTCTTGTCCGCGGCCGAGAACCGAATCGTCCTCTCCAGCTTCGCCTCCGGCAACACGGCCGTCGATATCGACGCCCTGGCCTTCCGCGGTGACCAGGCGCACGGCGAGGTCTGCATGGTCACGAGCCAGTCGCAGAGCCGTCTCCAGGTCCTTCACAAGGAATGTGTTCGCCAATAGATGATCGACGAGCGGGGTCACTGTGTCGTCGGCACGCACGTAGTTCCGCAGGGGGGCAATGACGCCGTCGACACCTTGTAAATCAATTGTCGTCGGTGTCCGTCGCTGCCAGTTCATGGGGAACACACCGGCACGGGCGGAGTGGTCGCGCACGTAGATCAGCGCCTCAAGGATACTCTCGTCATCTTGGGCGACCAGGGCTTCCACCGCATCGCCCAGTGCGCTTTCGACGGCGCGATCCAAGCCGTCAGTTACTTCGACCAGGTCACCGAGCACGCCGCTGAAGGTGGCCGTATACGGGGAATCGACGAGCAACTGTCTGACGCCACTTGAGTATCCCTCATAGCCGGATCGGACGCGCTCGAGAATCTGAATTCTTGCCTGCCCAGCCTCGATACCGCGCTCGGCATCCGTCGTGCGTTTGCGCCCACGCTCCAATGACGATTGTGCGTCCTGGCGCCGCTGGTGTGCTGCCTGCAGATCCGCCTGCAGGGCGGCTAGACGCTCCTGTGTCGATTGAAACAACTGCTGTGTCTCAGAAACACGGGTGCCCGTTGCAATTTTCTCGGACTCGAGTCGTGCACGTTCGCTTTCCACCTCTTCGCGAGCGCGGTCCAACCCTTCACGCTCCGTTCGCAGGCGAACCAGCGCACCACTGCGCTCACCTTTCTCACGCAACAGGTCACGGAGTTTATGGTTCTCGGCGTCGAGGCTGCGACGACTCTCGGTATAGGCGGCTTCGGCCTCTTGAGCCGCCGATTCAACCGTCTGCAGTTGTTCCGCGCTGTGTGTGATTTCCGCGCGTGACTCGACAAGCGTCGCCTCGGCCTGCGTCCGCTGGTTGTTCGCTTCGTTGAGTTGCTGGCGAGATTCCTCCAACTGTGCCGTGGCGCGTTCAATAAAGTGTTCGCGCGCCTCGCGACGTTCTCGAGTCGAGATCAGCTGGTTGTCCAATTCATGGATCTCTTCGACACAACGAGACAGGGCGACACCGGCTTCCTGCAGAGTGCGCTCTGCCTCTGTTACGGCCAGTCGTCGCTTCTCCAACTCGGCCTCACGGGCCGTAAATTCTGTCAGACCGGATTCAGAGTCACGAGACAGTCCCTGGAATTCCTCATCCAGTGGTTTCAGCTCGTCCCGCAAGGCAAAGTAGCGGTGTCGACTGAAGCGAAGCTCCACGTCCTTCATCTCTGTTGTCAGCGACTGAAAGCGTCGAGCGCGCCCAACCTGGCGCCCCAGATAGTCAACTTGGCGCTTGACCTCCGTGATGATGTCTTCGAGCCGAGTCAGATCTGCCTCGGTTGACTCAAGTTTGTTCCACGTCGATCTGCGTCGTGCTTTGTATTTGGTGATTCCCGCCGCTTCTTCCAGAATACGGCGCCGATTCTCGGTTTTTTCGCTGACGATCTCATCGACCATGCCTTGTTCCATGACCGAATACGCACCGGGTCCCAAACCCGTATCCATCAACAGATTCTGGATATCGAGAAGGCGACAGGGAACCTTGTTCAGCAGGTAATCTGATTCACCCGATCGAAAGAGTCGGCGGGTAATCGTGACCTCTGAATAATCGATCGGGAGTACACCCTCCGTATTGTCGACGGTGAGTGATACTTCAGACATACCCAGTGGTTTGCGAGCGCGTGTGCCGGCGAAGATGACGTCTTCCATCTTGTGGCCACGGATTGCTGCAGCGCGCTGCTCGCCGAGTACCCAACGGATCGCCTCGACCACGTTCGATTTGCCACAACCATTCGGTCCGACGACGCCGGTGATCCCGTCGCCAAAATGGATGGCCGTCTTATTGTAAAACGACTTAAAACCGAAAATGTCGAGGTGGGAAACGCGCAAGGACCCTCTCCTCCAAATGGCTGCTGTAAGGCAGCCGTGGCTGGCACAGCAAAAGGACCCCACAGGCATGAGTGAGCCTTGAGGAGTCATGAAATCTAATGTCTGGCGTGTTATCCTGGAGAGGGGAGTCGATATAGAGTCGACAGCCAGGACCACTACCGCTTGGGGATAGTGGCACAAACGGTACTACATGTCGGTGTGTGGGTCAACAGTTTCGATGTTGAAAGCGACCCATTCTGGCGAGCCTCTCGGCTGGCTGGCAGGACATCCTGATCAACTATCGTTGACAGGCCTTTCGCGGGTGCTACCTTGCGCTGGCGAGACACAATCGAGTCACACCGGGGCCCGATGGTGCCTAGTTCACCTGGAAATGAGATAGACCATGACCCTCAATGACCTGTTGCAGGACGTACACGAGCAACTCCCCCCAGAGCGGGTCAAGCTCTACGAAGAGCTGGTGGAGAAGTATGGCGGCTCGGAGACATTCCAGTTTACCCTGGCACTCGTGGCTGGTTCAACCGGCCGCGAGCGCCGCCTGCTGCGAATGCTGATCGCCGAGCTCGATCGCCTCGAAGCCGACTGACTGGAGAAATCTTGGGCCGGGCCGATACATTGAAGGAACCTAACTTGATAATACGTGGTACTACAGAAAGGTCCCTTCGTGCTGGTCGCCGCTCTTCTACTGTGTGTTCCCCTCGGCCTGCGCTATTTCACGTCCTGGCATATGACGCGACTGCGTCAGCGTGCATTTCACCAGGACGAAGAATTGCGCCGTTTACGCCTGGAGTACTCCGACGTTCGATCACAACTGATGGACGTGCACCACATCCAGCGTCAATTCGAAGTTCGCAAGAGTCGGTTAGCAACAGACATTCACACCGAACGTTTGCGACTCGACGAATTGCGCCGCAACCCGGGGCCTCGTCTGGCAGCCTGATTTTCTATCACCATCTGCCACCCTTTGCGGGGTGACGCAGATCGTGTGCAGTCGGCGCTTCGCCGTCCTTGATGAGGTAGCCGATCTCAGAGCGCCGGATGAACTGGCCGAGGTCGTCAGCGCGCTATATGCAGATGCACCCGCCACAACGGCTGAGACGACGTTATCGTTGCATCTGGCATCGGTGTCGCAGCGATTCACTGCCTCTATTTCCAGCGGCTCTATTTCCAGTGGTGATCGGCAATCGGCCGACAAGTGTGAGCAATGGTGTGACACACCTTCTGAACTCTACGAAGTGCTTCAACGTGAGTTGACCTACGCTCTGTTGACGCACCTGGCTCCAAGGTATCTGTTGGTCCACGCCGGGGCGGTGCAGTTGGGCTCCACTGCGGTGTTGCTACCCGGTGGACACGACAGTGGCAAGTCATCCCTTGCCCTTGAGCTGGGCCATAGGGGCCAATTCTTCAGTGACGATGTCACGCCGATCCATCCGCAGACACTGTCAGCCATGTCATTTCAGCGTGAGCTCGTCCTGCATACGGGAACACGCAGCGCTCACCGGCCACTGCCTCGGCCTGCCAGATGCAGTCGTTTCGAAGAGTATGACTACCTCGCCGCGAGGCAGGCGGATCTAACCTGGGCATCACCCACTCGTGTGGGGGCGCTGGTATTCCCACACCGTCGTCAGGGGTATACTGCTCAAATGGCCACGGTGACGCCGGCGGAAAGTGCACGTCGCCTGCTCGAACAATGCTTCGATTTACAGAGACTTGGTGCAACCAGCACCGATGTTGTGATCGACTTGGCCGAGTGTCCCGCCGTCGATGTCTGGTTTGATCGCGCTGACCAGATTGCACCTATGTTGCTTGAATGGGTGCAGAGTGCAAGGCCCGCTGCGCCGTGAACTAGAGCTGGGAACTGAGTCGATCCGGCGAGGCGTCACGACATGGGTGGGAAATCAAGAGCAGAATCGTCGGGGATGTCTTCATCGAGCCGCCCCATGGCAATGGTATTCTCATCAGTAAGCTCCTGGCGGCCGCGAAATCCACCATCTATCTCATGCCAGTGTGAGATCTGCGTCTCTCCTCTGCGCCAGCACAGATAGACCCAGCGGCCTTCCAGGGTCGTCGGAAAATCGAGGATCCCATTTTCCAGGCCACCAGCAGGAAGCCGGAGACCTTGTCCTAACAGGTCGCGCTGCACAACACTGTCTATGGTATCACTTGCCCGCTGCAGTTCTCGCCGCTCCGTGAGGAACTCCTCGTGGTCCGGGTTGGTCTGCTGTTCGACGGCCTCTCCCCACATCGCATCCAGTATCTGTAGACGCTCGTAGTGACCTGTCCACACGGTACGATGCACGTCGAGACGTTCGAAGATCTCTTCGAGGGTCGGTACCATGGCATTTGCCTGGTTGACGGAAAAAGGTCGTCTCGACATCAATCGTTTCTGCCCAAGGAGGGAGTGCTGTAAACACGAGAGGGGCGCCAGTATAGTTTGCCGGCTGGAAATGTGCCAGCGTTGAGGGATTCTTGCGCGGGTTTTTCGGCTGACGCATATTACGGCGCCGGGAGGCATATTATGGCCGTTTCGATCGAGGATGTTCGGCGCGTTGCAGCTTTGGCTCGGCTCGAGCTCACACCAGACGAGCAGGAGCGGCTGACAACCGAACTGAGTAGTATTCTCGACTACATGGAAAAGCTCAACGAGCTCGACACGGAGGGGGTGGAGCCGACGGCCCACGTTACGCCGGAAACGAGTCTCTTCAGGGCGGATGTGAGTGAGCGCTTCGCAGCCATATCAGAATTGCTCGCTCAGGCGCCCGATCTACGCGAAAGCTATTTTCGCGTCCCTCGAATCATCGACTGACGTTGAAGAAGCGACAACATAAGTTGTCGCCTTTTTCGTTTGCAGTGACAGGTAAGCAGCAGGTTCCGAGTGTTAGTCACCCGGAAATCATTTTCTGAACCAGACAAGACGCGAGAAAGCACTAAGCGTGGCTGACTATAGTGGTCCGAAGTTTGTCGTCGTAACAGGCGGCGTAATGAGTGGTGTTGGCAAAGGGCTCACGACTGCGTCCATGGGACGTATCCTCGGCGAGTATGGCTACAGTTGCACTGCGGTGAAGATCGATCCCTATATCAATTGCGATGCAGGCACGATGCGGCCCACTGAGCATGGTGAAGTCTGGGTCACCGATGATGGCGGTGAGATCGATCAGGATTTGGGAAACTACGAGCGTTTCCTTGGTCTCGACCTGCCGCGCCAGAACAACCTGACCACTGGCCAGATCTATCACAGTGTCATCTCCCGAGAACGTCGCGGTGAGTATCTGGGGCAAACGGTACAGCCCATTCCGCATATCACGGGTGAGATCCAGCGTCGCATTCAGGAAGCGGCAGAAGGATTCGATGTGGCCCTCATCGAAATCGGCGGCACTGTCGGCGATTACGAGAACGAGCCATTCCTTTTCGCCGTAAAAGGACTCGAGCGCGAGATCGGTCCCGAGCACTTTGTCTATGTCCTGGTCACGTATCTGCCGATCCCTCGGCATGTGGGTGAGATGAAGACCAAACCCACGCAACAGGCGATTCGGCTACTTGGCGAGCAAGGTATTCTTCCGGACTTCATCGTTTGTCGAGCGGAGACCTCTCTCGATGACGTCCGCAAGAAGAAGATCATGGTCAACGCCAACGTGCCGATGGATCACATCATCTCGGCCCCCGACCTGGCCACCGTCTATGACATTCCCATCCGGCTTGAGGAAGAAGATCTCGGCGCCAAGATGCTGGCAAAGATGGGATTGGAGGCCCGAAGCGAACCGGATTGGACGAACTGGCAGAATCTTCTGGAGCGCAGCAAATCTCCGAAGCATGTTGTACGCGTTGCCATGGTGGGCAAGTATGTGGAAATCGGAGACTTCCAACTGACGGACTCGTATATCTCCGTCAATCAGTCCCTTCTCCATGCCGGTGTCGCCAACGACAGCAAGATCGATATCACGTGGATCGATGGCCGCAAATTCGAGCGCGGCGACATGGATCTGTCCGCTCTTGGTGAGTTCGATGGCATTATCGTACCCGGTGCTTTTGGCGAGGGGGGCGCCGACGGTGTGCTCGCTGCTATCCGCTACGCACGTGAGAATGATGTCCCATTTCTCGGTTTGTGCTACGGAATGCAGCTGGCAGTTGTCGAATACGCGCGCAATGTCGTCGGCATCAAGGATGCCAGTTCAGAGGAGTTTTCCGATGATTCGCCCAATCAGGTCGTCGCCGTGCAGGAGAGTCAGAAACAGGTGCTTGAAGACGGCCACTACGGCGCAAGTATGCGTCTGGGCGCCTACGCAGCGGTTCTGAAGAAGGATAGCCGTGTTCTGGAACTCTACGAGCAGACGGGCAGATTGCAGGAAGACGCCCAGCGGATTGAGCAACTGTTGGGAAATTCTGAGGAAGCCTTCAGAGTGGGCGAGATCATGGAGCGCGACAGTGTCGTGTTGGAGCGCCACCGCCACCGCTACGAAATCTCGCCCCGCTTCGTAGAATTGCTCGAGGATGAGGGCCTCGTCTTCTCAGGCCACCATCGACGGGCTGACGGCACGCGCCTGATGGAATTCATTGAACTGCCCGACCATCCCTACTTCCTGGCGACGCAGGCTCATCCCGAGTTCAAGTCGCGTATGGACAACCCGGCACCGATGTTTTCCGGTTTCATCCAAGCGGTGTTGGCCCACCGTCAGGCGAGTGGGGCACCCCATGCCCAGGCAGCTGCTTCCTGATCATCGGTCGCGGCGCAGTGGCGGGGATTGCGCGTGACATTCACGTGAACCACTCCCGCCACCTGATCGCTGGGTTGCTGCTGCTGGTTTTTGCTACCGCCTGTTCAGATTTCGACCTGGCACCGGCGTTGACGGACGAACCCCATGGCGGCCCCGATGCTGATCGCCAGTCCTGGGACGTGCGTCTGCAACTACGCGGGCCAACCTCCGAGCTCATCGTCGAAGCACCCTATCTGGCTGACTATCTTGAGGCGCGACAGACACGAGCGGACTCAGGCGCGCTTGTCTTCGTCATCCACCGCGACGGCAAGGCCCAACAGCCAGCACCCACAGATACGGCACGCATCAAAGCGTCTACGCTCGTCGTCGATCACAAAGACGGCAGTGTCGCGTTTTCCGGCGACGTACGCGTCATGGGGGCGAGGATTACCCTCGTCGCTGACTCGGTACGCTGGGAGCGAGATACAGATGGTCTGCTGGTTCCCAGTCTCTCGAGAATGACACTCACCAACGGCGAGGTCGTAGCCAGTCACCTTGCGGGAACGACGGCGCTCGAAAACTGGCGGGGCAAACAGGTGTGGGCCTCCTTTGTCGTCGAAGATGCCGATACGCTGTCGTTGCAGAGCCCGAGGCGCGTGGGCATCGATGCAGAGCAGGCGTCTATGCAATTTGTGGCCGACGGGATCACGGCAACCTTCGACACGGTTTCCAGTCACTGGCAAGGTCGAGAGCTTCAGTGTCTTAGGGCTACCTATGACGGTGTCCGAGACAAGATGGCCTTCTACGGGGCCATCACCGTAAGCGACTCGACAGGGACGCTCCAGGCGGATACGCTGAAACTCGATTTGCGCATCGATCAGCTCAGCGCATCGGGTCGCGTCATCCTCAATGAGGATGATCGCCGGATTGAGGCGCAGCATCTCGATGATGACGACGATGGTTGGCGCGCCGTTGGCAATCCAGTGGTTCTACACATGGACGGCCGTCGCATGCGCGCCCCTCTGGTAGAGCACCTGGTCCATGGCAACCTTCTGTCGGCGTCTGCGGGTGTGCTGGTGGAGGAGGGCACGACGCGCAGTCTGCAGGCTGAGCGCCTGCAATTGTTGTTGGATGATGATCGACTGGAGGCGGAAGGGATCCAGCTCGTCTCATCAGAGTTCAAAGGTGAGCTGCGTGCGTCTTTCCTGGCCTCACAAGAGGGGGGGAATATCGTCGAGCTGACAGGGGAGCCTCGCCTGGTGCGAGATCGCCCCGATGAAGATCGACTGGCGCTGGCGGCGGATACGGTGATCCTCGATATGACCTCCCAACGGCTGGAGGGACGCGGTGCCTTCGATTTGAGTATATCTGATCATCTGCAGATGAGCGCTGATGCGGGGCAACTTGATGCGAAGGCCGATTCACTACATCTGCATGGCACAACCCTGATGCGCCATCGGCGTGGTGGGGCCAATCATCAGCTTGAGGCTGACGAGGTCCATGTCGAACTGCAGAACGGCACTGTGCGGCGTCTCGACTGGCCAACCAATGTTCGGGGGCGACTGCAGGACGAAGAGCAAACGACATGGCTCACGGCGTCAGGCGGTGATCTGTGGCTGGTAGAGGGTCGTTTGGACAGCCTGCTGTTGCGTGGATCGCCGCAGGTGACACACCGCGGTCATGACACAGAGCGGTCGAGTCGTTTCAGTGCTCAGGAGATGGTCCTCGTTTTTGCCGCGGATGGAAGCTTACGGCAACTTGAGGCCTTGGGGGACGCGACCGCCTTGTCTCGAATCGTGGACACAGACGGCCAGATCGCCATCAACGAGGTGAAAGGCAGTCGACTCCTGATCGATCTACAAGATGGGGCTGTCGTTGCCGTAAGGGTCCTCGAAAAGATCGAGGGACGTTATCTTCCGCCAGAGCAGGAAAGCGAACAGGAAGGCACGAACCCTTGAGTTTGCAGGCGAACCAGATCGTTAAGAGTTACGGCCGTCGTCGTGTCGTTGATGGCGTCTCACTGGACGTAGGGGTGGGGGAGATCGTCGGTCTGTTGGGGCCGAATGGCGCTGGCAAGACGACGACTTTCCACAGCATCACCGGCTTCGTACGCCCTGATGAAGGGCAGATTTTGCTCGACGGGGAGCAGATCACCGACTTGCCCATGTATCGGCGCGCCCGCCAGGGGATTGGCTACCTGCCTCAGGAGACATCCATCTTTCGTGGCCTGACGGTGGCTGAGAACATTCGCGCCGTGCTGGAGGCTCGTGGAATTCCTGCCAGTGAGCGGCAGCAGCGTCAGGATCAATTGCTGGCAGAGCTCAATCTTGAGGAGCGTGCGCACCAGCGTGCCGACACATTGTCCGGGGGAGAGACACGGCGTGTCGAGATTGCCCGCGCATTGGCGACAGAGCCCAGATTCATGCTTCTGGATGAGCCCTTTACCGGGATTGATCCACGTACGGTCGAAGACATTCAGATCATCGTTGGTGAGCTGCAAAAAAAGGGGCTCAGCATCCTGATCACCGATCACAATGTCCGCGAGACGCTGCAGATCACTGATCGAGCCTATATCATGGTGGATGGGAAGATTCTCACATCCGGTTCGGCCCGAGAGCTGACAGAAGACGAGAGTGTCCGACGCCTGTATCTAGGTGATCGTTTTCGCATGGACTGGTAGAGCGGCCCCAATCTTGCCCGAAAGCAAATGGCGTGCCCTGCTTGACACTCCGGTGGCGCCCCGGCTATATTAGCCGCGCTCCTACAGGCTCTGCAAGTCCTTTGCAGAGCGAAAGTTAGACCCTCTTTTGGGAGTTCCTACACCGTGACCATGCTGCGCCAATCGCTGAGCATGGGCCTGCACCAACGCATGGCCCCTCAGCTGATCCAGTCGCTGCAACTACTGCAGATGTCGACGCTCGAACTAGAGCTCGAGATCAAGCAGCAGATGGAGGTCAATCCGCTTCTCGAGGAATCGATGGAGATGGAGGAAGAGGAAGAGAAGGAGAAGGAGCCTGCCGACGAGGCACTCAAGGAAGAAGAAGAGGTCGTGCAGGACGACTTCGAGGACACCGTCGATTGGGACGCGCTGCTCGAAGATCAATTCGATCAGAATTCCTACAACAACGACACAGAATTTGATCCGAACTGGGAACAGGACCGCGAGCCTCAGGAAAATCGGATCACGACTGTCCGGCCCTTGGTGGAAATCCTGCACGAGCAGCTCCTAATGAGCCCCCTCGCTGACGATGATATTGTGATTGCGGAATTCATCATTGGCAACATCGACGATCGCGGGTATCTGACGTGCACCATCGAAGAAATCGCTGAGCCTCTCGAGGTCGAGGTCGTAGCTGCAGAACGCGTCCTGACTGTGATTCAGAGCTTCGAGCCTCCTGGTATCGGCGCACGAGATTTGGCCGAGTGTCTCGCCATCCAGTTAGAAGCATTGGCCGGCGAAGTCATCGACGAGGATCGGCAACTGGCGATTCAGATCATCCGTCAGCATATGGAGGATCTGACCAAACGGCGCTTCTCCCGCATTACACGTGCTCTGGGGATCGACAACGAGCAACTCAAATGTGCTCTGGAGATGATCGAAACCCTGCAGCCGAATCCTGGATCAGCCAGTATCTCGGACTATTCCGGTCTGCTGATGCTCGATACGGAGGTCCCTTACGTAACCCCGGATCTCATTGTCGAGAAGTCAGGGGAAGACTGGATCGTGAGTCTGACGGATGGTGGCCTGCCATCGATACGGATCAATGCCGGCTATGCGAAATTGATGAAAGATGGTCGCGGGCGGAAGGACGACACACGCACGTATGTCTCTAAGAAACTGAACGATGCCCGTTGGCTCATCAATGCGATCAACCAACGTCGCAACACGATGCTGAAGGTGGCAAATTATCTCGTGCGCGCACAGATGGATTGGTTCGAGCACGGTTCCTCGCGCCTGCGCCCCATGGTCTTGCAGGACGTAGCTGACGCGGTTGAGATGCATGTGTCGACGATCTCACGTGTCAGCAACGGCAAATACATGCAGACGCCACACGGTGTGTTTGAGTTGAAGTACTTCTTCGACAGCAAGGTTCAGAACGACGAGGGTGAGGACGTTTCGGCACGGAGTGTGAAAGAGACAATCTCGAACCTCATCGATGGCGAGGATAAAAAGAAACCCTTGAGTGATCAGGAGATCGCTGCGATCCTCGGTCGAGATGGACTAAAAATTGCCCGACGTACCGTTGCCAAGTATCGTGACCAACTGGGCATCAATTCTCAGCGCTATCGCAAGGATGTTTTCTGATACTGCCTGGCGTTTTCCATCCGGCCCTGACTCCAGAAACAAAAGAGGCCCCGTCGCTTTCTGCATCGGGGCTCTTTCTTTTTTCCGGTCACGCGTCAAGAGTCTATGGAGCTATCTATCGAAGTGCTCCTTCGGTATCAAAACTCATGTCGGCGAACTCGCCCGCCTGACTCAAGTCTGGATGGGACGTGTCTTGGGCAAGCGTCTGTGAAAGTTCGATGTGTTCGAGATCCAGCGTGTTCTTAATCCGGGCGACTCGCGCCTGCATCGGGTTCTCGATCCGCAAGACGTCGAACATGGACAGGATCGCATCGCGGTCATTGGCCTTCACAATGGGCACGTAAGCTCGATTCAAGAACGTCGAGGTGAAGGCGTTGGCGTAGGTTGCGTCGAAATCGATCTCATCGTGCAGTTGCTTGGGAATCACATCTGCCAGACCCACGCCATTGGCATTTCCATGCGTCCGTTCAGATAACCGCCGAACAAGAATCCGCAACACGCCCGGCGTATCCGGTTCTTTCACGCCCGGCAGCATCATCCGGCCAATGACATTGGTGTCCATACCGGTACCGGAGATCTCTTTGCCCATCTCATCAACGATCAGCAGGTCGATACCCTGAGCAAATATGCGCGGCATGGACTGCCTTGCCACGTGCAGCAATTTCGGCTCGCGTGCTGCAAACTCATCCGGGCGCAGGGCTTCAATAATCATCGTTTCGTCGTACGCATTCTCCACGATGGCCACACCTGCGATCACCGGGAGATGCTTGAGGATGGCTTTCCCCAGCGCCGGAATCAAACGGGACAGTCCGTCCGCCCCCTGGGCATGGGCCAGCGACGCACCACGATGGCAACCGAGCCCGATCGTCATCATCTTCACGACACCACTCTCATGAACACCACGGAAGGATGTGTGTGGTTTCACGCGATTGATGACGATGACGCCATCGGCCTCGAGTGCCAGTCTGTTCACAAGGATGGGTGTGCCGTCTTCTAACTGGCCGATTTCGTCTGTATCCATCGTGGCCTCGACTGGACAACCAAGTGTGGCTTCGCTGAGTCCATAGCTGGCCAGCACTTCCTTCTGCCCTGCCGCCGTCGCACCTCCATGGCTGCCCATGGCGGGCATCAGGAAGGGAACGCCACCCGCATGCCGTACTGCATCCACGACGGCTTTGGTGATCACATCGATATGGGCGATCCCACGGCTGCCTCCTGTTACGGCGATCCGCTGACCCTTGCCGATTCGATCGGCCATGCCATTGCGTTCGAGTTCGGCTGCCACAGCTGCGACAGGATCGTCGAGTCGTTGCGCATCAAACCGCTGGCGAAAGGTGGCCATCTGCGGGAAGGACATATCAGCTTCCCGTCAGCGCGGCTCGCAGATCGTGGGCACGATCGCGAATCGGCCGCGATGGTTTTGGCACCGGTTCGTCTGCCTTTTCAATTCTCCACACGAACACCGAGGGCCCGGGACTATCGAAATGAGCGGCAAGATGGGCATCGAAGTCTGCCTCATTGTCGATCATGACGACGTGTTCGATCCCCGCTGCCCGAGCCAATCCGGCGAAGTCTACAGCCCCGGCGCCGGGTACGATCTGACTACCCGTTACCTCATAGGTGCCATTCTCGGTAATCACGAGGGTGAAATTTGGTGCGGGATGCTGTGTCATCGTCACCAATGTTCCCAGACACATCAGCGTGCTGCCATCACCATTGAGACACAGAACTCGTCGATCTGGTTGGGCAATCGCCAGACCATAGGCGAAATCTGCCGCATGCCCCATGGCACTATCGACATGAGCAAAGTCGAGAGGCGTGTCCGATAACTCGGCCCACGGCATGGAAACACTCATCGTCGTGACCACAACGTCACCCTCGCCACGTGCGTCGGCGAGCTTCTTCAGACAATCGTACTTGTTTAGCACAGAATCTCTCGCTATCAGACGGTGTGGTTGACGATCAGGACAGCTGCCGGGCGCGAACGCTGACGTGCATCAGCGAAGGCGTCGGCAACCATATGTGCGTCCTCATCGTTGTGCATGAGCGAGTACGGGATATCCCAAGCCTTCAGTGTCGGCTCAAGGAATGTCGCTGCTGTGTCCACGCGTGGTGCGTCAGGCACCATCGTCTGATAGCCGCGATAACCCATGAGCATGACGATAGGCAGCCCCATGTTGTAGCAGGTTCCTCTGAAAGCATCGCCCGTTTCGAAAAAGCCTGTATTCTGGATAATGACAGCAGGCGTCACGCCACCCAGATACAGGCCGCTGGCGACGGCAAAGGCCTCTCCCTCGCGTGTAACGCCGACAAAGGTGAGATCGTCATCGGCCCAGATTTGTTCGAACAGGATACGCGCGCCATTGTCGGGTAGACCGACGATGTGCGTCACGCCCTGCTGCTTGAGTTGCTCGACAATGAGAGATGCTTGCACAGATCCCGCCTCTATATGAAAATGGCACGATTGGAGATACCGTAAGCGAATTCTTCCTGCTGAATACCCCCGACATACTGAGCAGTACGTGCCGATGGGACCGTGCCCTCGTACCACTTGCTGAAGGAAGGATTGAAGGCAGTCAGGGAGTCACGATTCGCCTTGGAATCAGGACCGGCTGCGATGTAGGCGTTGTTAAAGATGCCGTTGGCCTTCAGCCCCTCGCCTCCAGCTTGCTTCACACGTTCATCAACGCTGTCGAGAATCGACGCCGCATCATTGCCCGCGACGGCGGAGACCATCGCCTCGGTGATTCCACCGTGCTTGATGCTCGTCCATGTGCTGAAGCCATGCTCCAAGTTGCCCGATCGTTGAATCTCGACATCTCCGGAGACGACACGTGGCTGTGGTTCGACGACGCCATCGAGGTTCGGGATGCGCGACACGGGGTAGATGAGTCCAGCGGGCCGATCGTCGCCGAAATAGTTTTCAAAGGCCTTCCGTGTTGCCTCGATTCGGGCCCAGGTCTGCTCCGGTGAGTCGTCGACGGCAACGAGGATTTCCATCCACACGGTCTGCTTACGGAAGTCGATACCTTGCTCGGCAAAGCCCTTGGCATATTGCTCCTCGAGGACGAACTCCATCTCCTTGCCAACATCCGGCCCCAGGGTGTGGACCCATTCCTCACCCTTCTTGTGCGACACGGACGCGCCAGAAGGCTGATGGTCGACCCAGGAACCGAAATCGAGTTTGCCACTGCCAATCTCTACATCGCCCTGCGCCGCCTTGATCTGCACCTCGAAGAGGGCGGCAGGATCGGGGAAACCCTCCTGGTTCGTGAAGCGTGCCATACGGTTGGAGCGCATGGGGCCACCGGTGGCAGAATTAATCATTGCACCATAGATGGCATTGAAGTCATTCTTGAACTGATCGCACTCGTCGCGATCGTCGGAAGGCGTTGTCCACATAACGTCCGTCTTGTACACATCGGACCAATGCGCGTTGCAGGTGCTGAGACCCTTGGTGAGATTCTCGATGGTGCCGAACCACTCAGCCCCGATATTGTTCGGATACTGGGTGCCGACATTGCCACTTGGTTCGATCAGACGAGTGATCTTGCCATCGTCGTCGACCTGGATGACCTCACAGGGGTTGCAGAAGACGGCACCGGGATTGTGTCGGATGATGTGAACTTGGGCCATGGCCTGATACTCTCCTCAAAAAAACGCGGTAAACGAGAAAGTGACGTAAAATGATGTTTGGATATTTTGGGTTGCTCAGACACTGCCTCGCGGCAGCAATCGGTCCGAGAAGGGTTAAAGTACTGCTGCTGCCGCGCAGCTACAACCACTTCGTTCAGAGTTCTTGTACGTGACGACCTGGGCGGCTTTATTCGCGCGGCAGCCTCGCGCCGGGGAAGTGAAAACGCGCTTACAATCGTGCCTGACCCCCGAGCAGGCAGCAGAACTCTACACCGGCTTTGTCCTGGATACTGCAGCGATACTCGGTGCCTGTAAGGCGTACCACAAGGTGGTGGCATACACAGGTGAAGGTGCCGCCGACGGATTGCCGAGTCTGCTACGCGATGCGGGGGACTTCGACTATCGACCTCAGATAGAGGGTTCTCTCGGGGAACGCCTCGAGCAGCTCTTCGACGCAAGCTTTGCCGCCGGTTCGAGTGCAACAATTGTCATCGGTACCGATAGTCCGTCGCTGCCAACCTCATTGCTCGACCAGGCGCTGGACCTGCTGGAGACACATCGGATGGTTGTCGGCCCGTCGACGGATGGTGGCTACTATCTGCTTGGCCTGTCTGCCCCGATGCCTGCACTGTTCTCCGATCAGATTTCCTGGGGCACGGGCAGTGTGCTTGCGCAGACACTGGAAGCAGCTGCAGATCACTCTCTGGCTCTGTTGCCTGTCTGGTACGATGTGGACCTGCCGAGTGAAGCCGCTTTTCTACGCGCCCATCTTCGGGCGCTACGGCAGGCGGGACAGTCTACTGGGAAACACAGCCTGGCCGTGCTTGACGGACTGTCACTACCCGCCCCCTCCTGACAGCTTCTTCGTGAGCTACCTTAGCCAGCCATGAAACGATAGCCGGCGTCGACATATAAAATGTCACCGGTCATGCCGCTGCTCATGGGGCTGCACAAGAACAGACCCGCCTGACCGACTTCCTCCACCGTGACATTGCGCTTCATGGCGGCCCGTTCTGCGTGGGTCCGCAGCATCTCGGGGAAATCCTTGATCCCACGCGCGGCGAGTGTCTTGATCGGGCCCGCCGACAGTGCGTTGACGCGAATGCCCTGCGGCCCCAGATCGCGCGCCAGATACCGAACACTTGCCTCCAGGGCGGCCTTGGCGACACCCATTACGTTGTAGTTGGGTACCGCTCTTTCGCTCCCCAGAAAGGTCAGGGCAACGATCGATGAGCCCTCCTTCATCAGCGGCTCGGCTGCTTGTGTCAGGACATTGAGAGAATAGGCGCTGACGCCGAGAGCCAACTCGAATCCATCTCTGGACGTGTCTTTGAAGCGTCCATCGAGATCTTCGCGCTTCGCAAAGGCAATGGCATGTACGAGGCTGTCCAGATGCCCCATCTCCTTACCCACAGCGTCGAAGGCGGCTCGCACGGAGTCGTTGTCGTTGACGTCGCAATGTACAAGCATCGGAGATCCTTCCAACTGATCGACGATCTTCTCGATGCCCTCGCGTTCACGATCGCCAAGATATCCCAAGGCGAGTCGACCACCGGTGGCATCAATCGCTTTGGCAATGCTCCATGCAATGCTTCGATGATTGGCAACGCCGGCAATGAAGGTATTGCGATCCTTCATGATCATAAGTGCCTTCTCCTGTGTTTCATCTTTCAGTCAATTTCGATCCAGAAATATCATCCGGTCGCATCCACGGGGCTCGTGCTCAACTGCAGCCCCGTACGATTCAACCTGTAGTCGACGACGGCGCTACCAGCGTAAGCGCGCTGGTCCTTCATCTTCGATAGACACTCACGCAGACTCTCTTCTTCACCCTCGCGTGCGATCAGCAGGGCGAACCCTCCACCTCCAGCGCCGGTCAGCATGCCACCCTCATGTAGATCTGAGACCGGCGATCGGAAGAGTTGCCGAAGTGCTTCGTTCGTTGCATCCGGATCAAGGATACAGCGGTATTCCCAATAGCGGGTCGCCAACTGTCCAAGTCGTGGATAGTCGCCCTGGCGCAGGGCGTCAACGATCTCGTCGTGGATCTCGAGAGACGCCTGCATGGCGCCATACCGATCCCTGTCACGACGAAGATAGCTTTCGAGCACAACATTGAGCCCACGCGTCGCCGCACGAGCAATCCCCGTATCAAATAGCACGACACGCCGATGGAATATATCCTCATCAACCTCGACAAAACTCATCTCGGGCGCCGGAAGACCGGTGGTCGCGGGGGCAAGGAAATCCTTTACAGCGCTGGTACCACCACAGGCACCACGGGCATCCTGCCAGCCGGAATTGAGTCCGATCGATTGTTCGAGCAAGACACTCTGATCGTAGAGGAATGGATATTCGTCAGAACCACCGGCACAGTGTCCCGCAAGTCGATACAGAACCTTGAGAATCGAAGCGGCCAGAATACTGCTGGTACCCAATCCTGACCCCTGCAGAACTGAACTGGATGTCGTGATTTCAAGCCCACCTCCCTCCGTGAAACCGGCGATGTCACGCACGATATCGTCGGAGTTGTCTTCTACGATCCCCGTGTGCACTAGAGATTGTTTGAGCATCCGAAGAGATTCGTCCCCACCGCGACGATAGGCAAAGAATAGCTCACTCTGCGTTGTCGGGTTGCCGCGAAGATCGGCTTCGAAGTCTGCCTCAAAGTCGGCCGATCTCGATCGTAGTACGAGTCTTGGATCCGTCAAGCGTCGGGCAGTGACTCGCAGCGGCGGTGCGGGAGTCTCGAGACCAGCAGTGTGCAGGTCGATTCCCGCATTGAGTGTTTTGCCACCTTGTTCCTTGCTGCGCATGTGGTTGTCAGATGCATTTGCACTCGACAAACCGAGGCGTAGTGGCGACCGGACCTCGAATCGCAACTCACCATCGTCTGAAGACATCTGGCCACCGACCTCGTCGCTGCGCACCTCAAGAAGGCTGTTGCGCAGATCGATTCGCTGCAACTGATTGACTCGCGCCAGATAGGCTTCAGGCAATTCACCAATCTGCTTGTCCTCTTTCAGGGAGCGAATCTGTTTGTTGTCGATCGCACAAGCTGGCACCGTGCGACGGCGCCAGAGTTTCGGGTCCTGAAGATGAGAATAGAGGTCGGCGAAAATCATCGAGGCGCGCATTCCCCGTAGCCTCCTCGGTGCATCCTCGAGGCCATCGAGGTACGTACCCATCTTCTTGATACAGGCGATCAGCGTACTGTGTGACTCCCCTGGCAGGAGTCGCAGGACATCCACATGGGGGGTATCTACTAACCCGTCGACAATATCGACCAGCAATCCGGGCAGTTCTTTTTCGACGGCCGCTCCGAATCGCTCTTCCCATTCTTCGGCCCCGATCGATGTCAGCAGATAGTCGATCGCAGAGGCCACCAGCTGTGTCTCACTCAGCCCACCAAGGATCAGCGCCCGCAGCAAATCGCATCGATCTTTCAGGCTTGTGTCGCCGCGCACCTCACGCAACGCCTGATCGATCAACCCCTGCGCCTGGTGCTCGGTTGTTGCCGTCAGAAGTCGTTCGGCCGCTTTCAAACGACACTCTCCTGTACCGCGCGACGAGAAGACCAGAGCTTCGTGGACACACCCGGCATCTGGTCACTGAGTCGGCGCGAGTGAATCAGTCCGGCAGGTCGAGGATTGGCTTCGAGCAATACCGCCACGGGAGACTGGTCAACCAGGTCGAGGACGAGATCGACTCCTACCAGATCAATTCCCGAAAAGACACTGGCCGCAGCGATGGCCGTCTGCCTCAGATCAGCAAGCAGTGCAGCGCCGTCGACATGCAGCTGATCGCCACCACGACGGGACAGGCCTTCCAGCGCCTGCGGTAGGCCCATCGTGTGGCCCCCATGAAGTTTCGTCGCCGGCGTGTGGGTGTCGATGCCGACTGTGGCATACCCCGATTCAACTTCAACACCCTCATCGTCTGACACGACATGGAGTCGAAGCGCCAGGGAGTGCTGTGCCCCATCTGCGTCGCGCCATGAGATCCCGTCACGACGGGACTCAAGCACACCGTCGCCATAGCGCCAGCAGGATCGCAAGAGCTCTGCTACGTGCTCTGGAGAGGCCACTGCCGGCACAAGGGAAACGCCCTGCCCAAGAGAAGATGCAACGGGTTTCAGGACCCATTCGCTTGCATCTCGTAAGATCGGCTTGATTGTCGATGCATTCACGGGGTACGAGTGTTGTTCGGGTACGGCAAGACCGAGTCTGTGCCATGCCGATATCGTGTTGATTTTGTTGTCGAGTTTCTGCGCCTCGACCCATGGGTTGCGGCAACGCGCACCAAATACCTGATCGAGTTGGCGATGCAGCTGTTGTTCTTGAGGTCCAAGGGACAGCAACAGCACGCGATCGAGTGCGAGAGGGGTGGCAAGGGGCGTCTCGACAAAGAGATCTTGTTCTACATCGTATGTCACCACGCGCGAAGCACAATCACCAACGAGCCAATCCACGTCTACGCCAACCAGCGTCTGATCAAGACCGTTGGCGACACAGGCATCAACAACGAGGGGATACAATTCGTGCGTGATGAGTTGGTGATCCGCGAAAACGATGGCGTCGCAAAAGCAGTCGGGCCCGCTGCTCCAGGCCCGTGGCGCGGGCGACGGGGCAAGGCAGATCTCCGGTGCCACAGGTTCGCTCAGCAACAGGTCGGCGGCGACCTCGGCGAGTCGCCGGGAATAGACTGGATCAGACAAGGCTTCTGCCAGTTGTCGCGGCACGCCCGGCTGCAGGAATGGTGCAAGCTGCGCCAGCTCGCAGATCAGATGTGGTAAGACGTTGCGAGTTCGGTTGCTGGCAGATGGCGTCGAGTCTTTCTGCGCCCACTGCGCAAGACATCGTCGCAGCAGAGCTGTCGCCTGGGTTGCATCAAGACGCGTTCCCGCAGGGACGCCCAATGCGTGCGTCGCCCGATGCCAGGTCGGCAGATACGGCGAATCACTGACCCCGAGTCGGGTCATGAGGTCTGCTCTTGCAGAGCCGCCAGATACTGCTCGCCACCTCGACTCAGATCACGCAATACGATACGGGCGTTTTCGCCGACTCGATCCCACTCGAAAGGGCGATCCTCGGTGCGACTTGCGGCAAGTTCATGTGCCTCCTCGCGCAGGGCGACCCGATCCCACAAGCCGACGCCGATGTTGGGCTCAATCAGGACGATGCGCCAGCCATCGACCGTTCCCTGGATCCGCTGCTCTGCTTGCTGCAGGATGAAAGTGGCACCGTCCTCGTCATGACGGACCTCGACCAGATCACCATCTTCAACAAAGTCCGGTGTAACGAGATAGTCGAGCATCAGATAGCGGGGCATACCATAGGAGACGCCGGCGAGGTCCTTGCCAACCTGGCGCCCCTGTTCGGCCTCGTACGTGTGTCCCTGTCGAACCTCGTAAGCGGCGAGGGCTTCCATTGCGGCCCGAGCCGCATCACGCAGGCCAGTGAACAACGCCTCGTGGTGTCTGGGTTCGATGTATCTGGGCAGGAACTGCTCCAGGCAGCCACCACGGCCCACATTCGTGATCAACTGCTTGCTGTTCAGGGTGATCCAATGTGACAAGTGCCAACGCTCAGGATCGTCTGCGAGCGGATCATCCGTCGACACGATGACTCGGTGCGAACCATAGAGTGGTGATTTTGGCCGACGATCGCGTTCGACCGCTGATCCCCACTCGATGATCTGACGGCGAACGAAGTCATCGAGAAAGGCGGGGGTCGCCCAATACTCAGGTGACGAAACGATGACTTCCTGAATTGCCACATTGTGTCGCAGCGACACCTGATAGATGAAGTCCACTGCTTCTTCGAGTGCCTCTTCATCTATCGTGCTCGAACCAACCGTGCGCAAAACAAAGGCACGGGCATTGCGTCCACCCGATTCGGCGGCATCCTTGATCATGACCAATCGATGCACGCCGGCAAATTCACGTAGGCCGGTGTAGCCACCATCGATCCCGTCCGTGATCCAGCGGCGCGCAGTGACTTCGTCCGGGGCCCGCGAGGTATCCACGGCGAGCCAGTCAATCTCCTGTGGTGTATCGACGCCGTCCTGAGGCTCAAAAATATCGGGATACTTGGCCTTGTCGTACGTCGTCCACGTGTGGAAGAGAGACTGCACAGAATAGGGAAGGCCACAGTCCTCGAGTTTTCCGCTGGCGTAGTCGGGATCTCCATGGAATGGATAGACGACAGAGGCGCGCACTGGACGGGAAAAACGCGCCGCGATTCTGCGCCCCTTGGCATGGGTCGCTTGCGCCGCCGCCCGTGCCGCGGTGGCGCTCACACCCTTGTGACGGGTGAGCGCTTCGGCATACGCCTCGGCACTCAGATACAGATGCCCACCCTCGACCACGACCTGAGCACGCGGCTTGTCCTCGGTGAATTCGACTCGCCGAGTGATGATCAGATTCGCCCCGGGGCGTCCCTGCTCGGTCAACTCACGAGCAAGGGTTGGTGCCTCTCGCAGAGCCCGCGAGTAGTGTGTCCGGCCTACGGGAAGGGCGATGACGTGATTGACGCGTTTGTCGGCATCGATCAGATCAGGATCAAAAGCGTCGAAGACTTCAGGAAGCGGGAAGCCATCATTGCGAATAAAGGCCAACTCCCGTAATTGCCCGTAGGAGCGCCAATGGCGTTCGACCTGTGTTGCAGCACCTGCACCGATGGCACCGACCTGTGCATCGTCGAGGTAATTGCCAAGCAGCAGGTCCTGCTCATCGACTGGCAGCGCCGCAACCTCGGTGAAACCGGTGACGACTCGACGTAGAAATCGGTAGAGCCACCCATGGTGCCGAAGAGAGAACGCATACAGTTCGTCTCCTTCCAGTGCAGCGAAACCGATCCCACGAGAGTAGATCCAGGGGCGATACTCGTGGAAGTGGTCGTTGATGGTCTCTGCAAAGAAGTCTGCCAGGGCCCGCCAGAGCGACGGTGCATCGCCTTCGCCGCGGATGTGTGGAAGAACGCTGTCGACGGCGAGCAAGATGTAGAATAACTCTCCGCCACGTGCAATCATCTCGAGTTGCCGTTGGCGCAATGGTTCATCACTGCTCTGCTCGGCAACGACTTGAGCGAGTCGACCAAAGTCACCGAGGTCCTCATACCCGCCGGCAATCTGCCGCCAGTGCTCATTGTCGATCTGCCGACCCATGAACAACTGCGACAGGTGCTCGACAAAACGTTGCGCGTCATCCGCATTGTCTTCTTCGTACAACTGGCTGACCAGGGCAAACAAGGCATTGCGCGCGTAACCCAGGAAGGTGCCGAAGGCTGCCTCGCTGACTTCGTCACCCCCGGTGCCAAGGGATGCTTTGGCGCAGCTGTATGCTTCATCGAAGGAGATGCTGTCTGCGTCGACTGCCTGGTAGGCGAACTGTCTTTCGTTTAGGGCACGGGCCTGCTCGACTCGTGCTGCGAGCTGACTGCGTGCCTCAAGCGCGACAACGGGTCGGTCCTCGGAAGCCTTGTTCGAGCTTTCCAACCCTTTCTCTTCGCGGAAATCCTCCACAGCGGGTGGTAATTGTGCATTAACAAGAGTCGCTGCCGGCTCATCATCCCAGCTGGGCCAGTCATTGCGGCCGAGCCTCGCCAGGCCCTCTCCCAACGCACTATGTGTCGACAAGATCTGCGGCAGCTTGGCGCCGTCGAGCAGAAACAACCCACCGAGGGCGAGGAAGTCGAGAAAGGTCAGCTCCTGCAGCGCACGACCTGCTGCCAGATCTGCCAGAGAGCGCGTCAGTGCCTCGTCGCGGCTCCGCAGACGACCGAAACGCCGCAGTTTCGCGACTTCCGCCAGCTGTAACTGCGCTTCCTGCTCCTCGTGCATTTCATCGACGATGCGGCGATAGCAGGTTTCTGCCTCTTGCGTGTCTCCTGATTCCAGGGCGGCAAGCAAGCCACTGGCACGCTCACGCTGTCGACGCATTGCCACGCGCCACGATTCGACAGTGCCGGCTCCGAGTCCGATCGACACATACGTCGATTCGCGCCCCAGGCGCTCGGCAACGGCAAACCAGAGCATCACATCGATGCGGTTGAGAGCACGTCGTCGTGCGCCAGATGCTCCGTCGACGATGACCAACGCACTGTCAGGTCGATCTTCAAGCATCAATCGCGCCACGCGAGATGGGTCTGCAAGCATGTCGAGCAATTCCTGGTGCGGAATACCCAGATCCAGCACATCGGCGCCTTGCAAGGCACGATCATAGGAGCGCTCTGGACCGGCAACCTGCAAAGCCAGCGCATGAATCCCCATGCCCACGCGTTCGGCCAGGGTGTTGAGGTCCGCCTCCTCGAGAGGCGCTGACGTCGCCCAGCGATCGATACGTGGCCCGAAAGAGAGGACATTCGCCTCCAACTCGGCTTCCGTTATCCCTGCCTTCAGCAGGATGGCTCGGGCGTCCTCGGCGATTGCTTCCAGTGGCGTGTCGCTGGTGTAGGAAAGCAGATCCTGAGTTGACAAACCGGTCGGGGAAACGACGCGCAACTCAGCCGCCGCACGTGGCGCCGGAAACAGCCCAGACAACTGGTCTGTGTCACCCTCGGCGAGTCCGAGCATACGCGCTACTCTCGGTCCGCGGCCGTCGGCGGCGAGGACTTCGAAGCCGGAGGACAACAGGGTCGCCAGCAATTGGCCGTCTGAGTCCAGCGCATACAACAGATGCTGCGCGCTGCCCGTGAGAATCTCAAATTTCCGCATGCCGGCAGCGAAGCGACCGTCCTGCGTGTCCGGTTTGTATTCGGCACTAAAGACGCCGACAAAGGGCCTCCCAGGGGAGGATCCAGAAGGTCCCGCTGTCCCGGCCCGGCGCTCTGCCTCGTTGAGGCCACGACGCAACAGCCAGGCTTTGTAGAAAGGCATGAATCGATTCACATGTTCGGCGCCGGCGACCATCTTGTGGATTCCCCAGCGTGCCACGAGGGCTGCCGTCACCCGTTCCGGGTCTCTCAACTCGGGTTGCCCAAGGCCAACCAGCACTTCCGCCAGACGCGTCACCTGGAAGACGGGAATCGGTGCCGCCCCGGGACTCGCGCCGCTGCGTATCTGCATGAGTTCGCCAAGGGCGCTCTCGTCAGCCAACAGCTCTGTCGCCCAGGCATCCCAGGCGAAGCGTGTGTCGAAATCGTCGCGACGATCGAGCAGGGAATTGGCCAAGCTGGCGACACGATCGTGGTGCTCGGTGGGTATACCCAACTGCCGCAACTTTTCCCGACGTCCCAGGGTCAGGACAAACTCAAGAAACAGGCCATCCTTTGGAACGCAGTACCCTCCGTAACCCTCGCCAGCAGGGTGGATGATTCGATCACCCCGACGACTCATCTGATCACCCATTTCCTCCACATCGCCATGTCCGGATGCTGATACCATCAATGACATGGCATTGGAGTAGGCGAAGTGTGACGCCATGGATGCGTTTTCGCCGGTCTTCAACACCTCAGGCTCAGTCAGGCTGTCGAAACTCCGCACGGACTTGTTGATCAGTCCGTAGATCTGACGGCCGGCGCGGGCGGCAGCACGATCGGCGCCTCCCACCCATTGTGCCCAGGTTTCGACGGATTCACGCTCCCGATGCCCCAGATCGACGCGGCTCGGTGTATAGAGCAGGTGGTAGCCCTTGCCAGCTCCCTTGGCGGCCAAACGATGAGCAGAGTGCAGGGTCTGCGCCTGTAGGCCTTTCTCGAGCACGATCTGCTTGCGTGCCGTGGTCTTGGCCAGCCTGCCATACCGACGGGTATAGGTGGCAATGCGATCCTCTGCATCGATCCCCTGAGCGGCGGCCCATGATTGCAGCAGGTGGCGACGTGCGAGGAAGCGGGTAAAAGTCGTTCGATCCTGGCGAAAGTCTTCATCAGTGTCGACTACGTGTCGCAGCGCTTCGTCGCGATCCAAAGAGGTGTGCCGGTGCAATAAATCGTCGATGGCTGCTTCAAGATTTGCCCCATTGCGGTCAGCAACACGCACCAGGGCATCTTCTGCAAGGCTCTGCTCGTGGTCGACAAGAGTCTGGGCAACCTCTACGGGATCATCGATATCTGTCGCCTCTCGAACGACACCAAGCTGCTCCTGTAATTCGAGCAACGCGCCCAGAACACCCACCTCTTCCTGGACCGTCCGATTGCGCCCCACGACGCGCCCCACGGCGGACATCTCTTCGATCCCCTCCTCGGCGGCCGTCTCTTCGACTTCTACCCAGATGCCTAGCTCGCGGATAATGCACGCGCCAAGTGCGCCGAGTCGCTGACGGAAGCGCCGTTGGCGCTCTTCAACCTCACCGGCAAGTCCGGCAGCCTCCACGACCTGGTGCAATGCCATGGATTCCTCAAGCCATGTGCGCACATATCCCTCGGTCATGCCTGCCGATTGGGTCGTCAGCACATGCAACACAGGTAGTGCCCGTCGCGGTGCCAGCGCGTGCGGCCCGAAGCGTTCCCACGCAATAGACTGGCTGCTGCCCAGAGCGCTGAGTCGCTGGTCGGTCTGCTCAGCCTCAATAGCCTCCAGGATACCGGTGACAGCCTGTGGTCGTGCTGTAGTGAGCCACGTACACAGGGCCTGATATGGCTCCTGTTCCGCTGTCTCGACCGGGATCTGCGCCGCGACAGGGTCGGCCAAATAAGCGGCTTGAATGGCGGCGGCGATGGCACAGATGCTGTCAGTGATATTGTCGTTTTGCGCCTGATCCTTCGCCCAGTTGAGAATCGTGCTCTCGTCGCCCAAGGGGGACGAGCCATCAGCCGTCTCAGGATTCTGTCTGGCCGTCCAGAGTAAACCGCGTGCGGCAGCGGCGAACTCACTGCGCAGCACATCCTGAATGTTGGCGGCCCAGTGATCGGACATCTCTTCACGGAAGGACTCTTCCATGCCAGCGATATCGATGACGGTTCGCGTCTGTTCGTGACCATCTACGATCAGCACTTCCTCTTTGATGAAGAGGGGAATTGCCTCAATCCAATGGTCGGCCAGTCTCAACCAACGATAGTCTGGGCTGGAGTAGACTCGGTCTCCTGCGAGGCGCACAAGTTTGCGCAGATTCGCTGCTTTACCCAGATACGGTTCATCGAATTCGTTGATCTTGACCAGTAGATGAGATCCCGTCGGCGACGGCCGCTGGCTGATAACGACGTAGGCAGCGTCGCGTGACGGCGCACTGAGCAACTCACGTCGAACCTCATCGACGATTTCCAGTCGATTCTGCGTTGCCTTTACGACGCCGGCCTCAGCCATGGCCGGTAGCAGCGGCTGGACGAGTTCATCGCCGTGGTCTTCAATCAGACGGCGGGCGTCGAGAATCCGTCCCATGAGCTCGTCGCGTTGGGCGTCGAGGACGGCTTCCTCAAAACGTTCACA
>Ga0233428_1000742_pt1 | contig 41471 bp, 32 predicted proteins | sample SI_118_April2016_4_FD_179890 | JGI IMG/M metagenome (GOLD analysis project Ga0233428, IMG submission 179890) | Seawater microbial communities from Saanich Inlet, British Columbia, Canada - SI_118_April2016_120_MG | ecosystem: Environmental > Aquatic > Marine > Inlet | place: Canada: British... | reverse complement strand
CCAACGCAAGCCCCTATACTTCGCCTCGCCAAAGGGCCTTCAAACGATGACACTGCGAGCCTGCTCAATGACCCAGACTCAGATGACAAAGACAACCCTCCTACTGACCCTTCTGCTTCTCAGCTTCGTTCCGGCGCGCGCCCACAATGGCGCCGCTGGCGTGCTGCTGCCCGTCAAGGGGATCACCCTCGATGGGGATCTGTCAGACTGGCCAGACGATCTGCCGATCTACGCGTTGGAGGCCCTCGGGGTGACCGTTCCGCCAACAGATGCCGCTGATCTGGAGGCATCCTTTCAGATGGGTGTCGACGTGGCGCAGAACGTGCTCTATGTCGCTGTCAATGTATCGGCGGATGAATCGACCGTCCTCGACACGAGTTATGCTGGTCGACTGGAGCATCAGGACGGCTGTGACCTGCGGATCCATCTGCAGCATGCCGAACAGGCCGAAGGCGCGATCCACCACTACGGCTTCTGGGGTACAAATCTGCAGAGATTCAAGAATGGGCCCCCGGAAGCGGTGGACGTTGCCGTGAGTCGCCGAGGCGAAGGCCATCGGTATGAATGGCGTGTAGACCTGACGACCCTCAGCGACGGCGCGTTTCAATTGGCACAGGGGATCGTGATCGGCCTGGATGTCGCGATTATGGACGAGGACGAGGACGGCAGCAGAACCTATCTGATGTGGGGTCCCCATCGTGGCCTGCCTTTGGCCTATGAACTCAAAGGAGACGCGGTCGTTATCTCCGATCCGACGCATGCTGGTGTTGTTGCCGGGAATGTCCGCTGGGATCAGGAGGGGATGAGCAAGCGCAGTTTTGTGACGATTCGATCCATGGCAGATGGAGGAGATCGGTTAGATCTGGCGACCGACGGCCGTGGAAACTTCGAGACTGACTTTCCGAGTGGAGAGTATCGTATAGGGCTGTATGCAGACGATGACGACAGCGAGTCTGGACAGTTCGTCGAGGTGTCGCCCAAAGACACGTTGCAGATCGAGCTGATTCGTCGGCTCGAGATCGGCCGCTCCAGTGGTGCGTCGACACAGGTAGCGGTGCCCGCAGGACCCGGTGATCGCCAGGGGCTGTGGCATACTTTCAATGTGCTGGATGGGCTTCCCGGCGTGGTCCTTGCTCTTGCGCAAGACGATGACGGTGCTCTATGGATCGGCACGTCAAGAGGGCTCTTCCACTACGATGGCGGCTTCTTCACTCCCATGTTCGATCAAGGAATGGCCCTTGCGATTGCCGTCGATGACCGCGGTGGTGTCTGGTTCGCCGACGGATACAACAATACCGGTACTGGAGTCGGCCACTGGGATGGCGAACAACTGACTCGCTATACGATGGATTCTGGTCTGGCCAGTGATGCTGTGCATGCCCTTCATGTGAGTGGAGATGGCGACGTGTTCGCAGGGACCAGCGAAGGTGTCAGTCGATGGGTCGATGGTCAGTTTAAGCCCGTCCCGCGCCTGGATAGTCTGAGCGTCGTCCATCTGGGCGCCTCGAGAGATGGTGGACTTCTCGTCTCTCATTTGGGAGGTGTGAGACGATGGTTCAATGGCGACGATGCCATTGATCTGCCATGGCCCGATGCGGGTTCTTATGGCGCTGCGGCGCTGGACGATCGTCGCGGTACTACGTGGATGGCAACCCAAGTCGTTTCATCGATGTTTGAAAACGAGGCGGCGGGGAGCCTGCAACAGGTGGAGGGACACACTCTGGTGGATGTTCCAGGGCCACTGACAGGGGATCGCCGAGTCAATGAACTGCTCGAGGGTGCTGACGGCGCGATATGGTTCGGGACGCAGGGAGAAGGGCTGCTGCGTTGGGATGGAACCGACGTGGTCTCATTCGCCAGTGAGGATGGAGTCGGTAGCGACTTTGTCTACGCCTTGATGCAGGACCGTGAAGGGCACCTCTGGGTTGGAACAACCAACGGACTGAGTCGTTATGATGGGAATCACCTGCGCTCCCTGCGTGTTGCCGATGGTTTGAATGACAACAAGGTCCGGCAGATGATCGAGGACCAACAAGGTGCCTTGTGGTTTGCCACGGCGCGGGGGGTGAATCGTTTCGATGGCACGCACGTCACAAGTGTTCAAGTAGGTGATAGAGCAGCCAACGAGCCGGTCAACGACCTTCGGATGGATCGAGCGGGGCGAATCCTATTCGCAACCGATGACGGTCTCTTTCGTCATGAGGACGGGCAGTTTCGCACTTGGGGTCTATCCGACGGACCCCTGCAGCGGCGGATTCTCGGGCTGCAGACCAGTCGTGATGGAAGTGTGTGGGTCATGCCCGCTGCGGGGGGGGTACTGCGCGTGCACGACGATGGCGTCGAGACGTGGACCACCGAGGACGGGTTGTCACACACCAGGGTTCTTTCCATCACGGAAGCACGCGATGGTCACACCTGGTTCGGTGCTCTTCAGGGTCTGTCACAGTTTGACGGCGAGCACATCTCCACTTTCGGCATCGATGACAGTTTCGTCCCAGCGATCAAGGCGGATACCCTCGGACGTCTCTGGGGAAGGTGGACAAAGCCAACATGGAAAATAGGTGGGGCCTTCGTGATCGATGGCTCCGAGATCGAGTACTACGATGGTGACGACGGGTTCCCGGACAGGGGGTATGGTGAGCGTTGGCAGATCCTCACGGACACGCAGGATGCGACTTGGTTTACCTCTACAGGAGGGCTGGTGAGGATTGATCATCAGGGCGTGATTCGAATCTTCACGCAGGCAGACGGCTTGCCAAGTGACATAATCCGCACCCTTGCACGCGACGAAGATGACGTCCTTTGGATCGGTACCAGGGATGGACTCAGCCGCTACGATGGTCGCGTATTCCGTAATCTGACGCGTCGGGACGGACTGGCTCAGAACGACGTCAGCCAGATTCTGCAGGCAAGCAACGGTGACATGTGGGTCGCTACTGGTGGTGGGGCGACGCGCGTGCGATCTCACGAGACGAAGCCGACGGCGCGTATCGTCAGTGTCCTGGCCGATCAGAACTACAGGGACCTCAGCGATGTCACGATTCCCCCTGATCAGCGGTCCGTACGGTTTGAATTCCAGGGCAGAAGTCTCTACACACCAACTCAGGACATGATCTTCCTGTATCGGCTCGAGGGCGTTGATGAAGATTGGCAGCAAACGCAGGAAATGGCCGTCGAATATGCCAATCTGCCATCAGGTGAGCTGCGCTTTGAGGTGCAAGCCGTCGATCTCGACCTCAACTATTCATCTATCGCTACTGTGACTCTCCACACAAAACCTGACTATGGCCGATACTCGATGTTCGGTCTGTTGGGCTTCTCCCTGTTTGGCGTGGTCGTCGCTTCAGGCTATGGACTGCGAAATCGCCGCGATGCAGAGCAGGCGCGTCAGGCACACACGACGGTCCTGCAAGAGCGTAATGAGGCATTGGAAGCAGCGAATCGCCATCTGCGAGAAATGGACGAACTGAAGTCAGACTTCGTGTCGAATGTCTCGCACGAATTGCGCACACCGCTGACATCGATCAAGGGTTCCGTGGATAACATGCTCGATGGGATCACGGGCGAACTCAACGAAAAACAAGGTCGATATCTGGGGCGCGTTCAGGGCAATGCCAATCGTCTCAGTCGACTCGTCGATGATCTACTCGATCTGTCACGGATCGAAGCGGGAAGACTGGAATTGCGGCCGACAAATGTGTCAGTGCAACGCATCGCCGATGATGTGACGGCGAGTCTGCAGACCGTGGCAGAGCAGAAACAGATCGCCCTGTCCCTGGCATCCGATGGCGAAGCCACGGCATGGGCGGACGCCGATCGAATACACCAGGTGTTGGTAAATCTCGTCGGCAATGCGATCAAGTTCACCGAGTCAGAGGGGAAGGTGGACGTGCGTGTACAGGGAGAGGGTGACGAAATTATCGTTGCTGTGAGTGACACGGGGCCTGGCATTCCGGACGATCAACTGGCGACGATCTTCGACAAGTTCCATCAGGTGGGTAGCAGCGCCGATCGTCAGGGCGCAGGACTCGGTCTGGCGATCTCGCACAAGCTGATCGAATTGCATGGGGGCACAGTCTTCGTGGACAGTGAATTGGGGGTGGGCAGCACATTTACCCTCACACTACCGGTTCGCGCACCAGACCAGGTGGCGGATGATAAAGGTGACACCCATGTCTGAGGCGAAGATCCTCGTCACCGATGACGAGGAGGATATCCGCGAGGTCGTCGCTGACCGATTGTCACATTGGGGTTACGATGTGATCGAAGCGGTAGACGGTGTCGACTGCCTGGAGAAGCTGGAGACCTTCGACGCTGATCTGCTCGTGCTCGATCTACGCATGCCGCGCATGGACGGCCTGACGGTGCTGCGCACGCTGCGCGACCGGGGCTCGACGATTCCCGTGCTTATTCTCAGTGCGTCCTCCGAGGCGAATATCGCTGAGGACACTGTCATGCAGGGAGCCGCTGCGTATATGCTGAAACCCTTCGATCCCGAAAACCTGAAGGAAACGGTGGCCCAACTACTCGCAGGAGAGTCGAAATGAGCGCCGAAGCTGTAAGCAAGGTTTCCAAGGGGCGCGTCCTCATCGTCGATGACGAGGAGGATATCCGCGACACGCTGGCGGATCGTGTCGAGGCGGAAGGCTTCGAAGTGGCTACTGCCTCTGACGGCATCCGTGGACTCGACAAGATGCGCGAGTTTGATCCCGATCTGGTGCTGCTCGATCTGCAGATGCCGCGTCTTGATGGACTGGGGGTTCTGGCGAGGATCCGCGCCGACGAAGTCGACGTCTCAGTTGTCGTGATCAGCGCGTATGGCACGTTGGAGAAGGTCGTGGAAGCGATGAAGGCGGGCGCCGATGATTTCGTGCCCAAGCCCTTCGATGCCGACCACCTGCGTGTCGTGGTGACGCGATCCGTTGAGCGTCAGCGTCTGCGTCGTGAGAATGCCTTGCTGCGGGAGGATGCGGGTGCCGATGTCTTGCCGATCATCGGTGGTTCTTCCTCAGTGGTAGAGATGATGGATGTCGGCAAACGCGCAGCAACGTCGACGGCATCGATTCTGTTATTGGGAGAGAGTGGCACAGGCAAGGAGGTGCTCGCCCGCGCCATTCATGGCTGGAGTCCGCGCCGTGACATGCCTTTCGTCGGTGTGAACTGCACGGCCTTGCATGGACACCTGCTCGAGAGCGAACTCTTTGGCCACGAGAAGGGGGCCTTCACAGGCGCGGAAAAACTGAAACGTGGTCGTTTCGAAGCGGCGCGTGGTGGCACCTTGCTGCTGGATGAAATCGGCGCAACGCAGCCCGATTTTCAGGTAAAGCTGCTACGTGTCCTGCAGGAAGGGGTTTTCGAGCGTGTCGGTGGTGAACGCCCGATCGAAGCGGATGTGCGTATTATCGCCGCGACAAATCGCGATCTGGAAAAGGCCATCGATGATGGCAGTTTTCTCGGAGATCTGTACTACCGGCTGAATGTTGTGGCCATTCAGGTGCCGCCGCTACGCGACCGCCGTGACGACATTCCCGAGTTGGCGCGCTTCTTCATCCGCAAACATGCGCACCAGGTGAATCGCGACGTCCTCGACCTCACGCAGCCCGCCATCGATGCCCTCGTCTCCCACGACTGGCCGGGAAATATCCGCGAGCTCGAGAATGCCGTGCAGCGTGCCGTCGTGTTGGGGCAGGGGGAGCAGATCGAACTGGAAGAATTGCCGCACCACGTGCGTGGCGGTGGGACATCGGCGAAGGAGCCGATCCCCGATGGCTATCACGCGGCAATGGAAGCCTATCAGCGGCGTCTGATTCAGCAAGCCTTGCAGGAGACAGATGGCAATCAGTCGCAGGCAGCGGAACTGCTGGGGCTGCAGCGCACGTATATGTCGCGGCTGATGAAGACGCTTGGGTTGCGCTGAATTCTGTCGACTGCTTGAGGACAGCGGCGCACGGGAATCGCCCGAGTGATCCACGGGCCTGACGTCTTAGTACACGCCCAGTGCCGCACCCTCTCGCCGGATAAGAATCCGCGCCAGCAACTTCTGCGCAGACGTCGAACGCGGCACGACGAGATCAAACCGGCCGAAACCAGGCTCCGTCGCGCGGTCGCGATCTGTGAGCAGCACCGTCATCACCTCCGAGTCCACTTGCTGGGCGGCAAGCAGAAAATCATGGCCACACAGGGCGCCTGGCAGGACCTGATCGGCCAGGATCACCGCATATCGTCCCGACTCCAGCAGCATCAGTGCTTCACTGGTCTGTGTCTGAGTGTCGACGGCCACACCGGGCATCTCAAGCTCCCGCACACGAGCGGCAAGAGCGGGATCATTGGTGACGATAAGCAACTGCAGGCCTGTCGATGCGTCCAAGAGAGTCTCCTATCAGGAAGCTGGTTTCTGATTGGTGCGACACCTCTCTTTAGATGCGGATGTCGCCCAGTGGTTCCAGGTACCTCCGTGGGAGTTGCCTCCTGGTGTGGCGCCCATGAGGCACTGAGTAGGGCGGATTCGAGAAGCATTGTTTGTAGGTGGTTCAGGGACGAGGGGTAGCGCATCTGACCGAGGCTACCATCAGGTTTCTGACGGTGTCTTGATACACCTGGCACAAGGTCTTGTAGCCTTCAAAGGCACGATGAAGTCAGACATGAGGCGACCTGTACCCCAAGTCAGGTACAGGTCACCTGGCGTCTGCAGATAAACGACTGTGTAGACAGCTCAGTGCCCTTCGCCTGGGCGATCGCGTCACGGCCATAGGTCGAGAGCAAAACCGACCTTGTCCTGTTGAGAGACAGTGTAGCGGGCATCACAATGAACCCGGTCACGATGGGTCGCATACGATACTTACGGAGCTTCGACTGGAAACTTGGCCAACCGGGAGTGTCTTGCCGGATTGACACCAGCCCTTACAGTGACCACCATGTTCGGGCCGATTCCCATTCCACTCACTGAAAGACAATCCCCATGCGTTTTGACAACCGCGATGATATCCTCCAGTTGACCCCGAAGTGGGAGGGCGATCGCTTCGACAATGGTCGTCCACGTGTTCCTGACACGATCCTGACGAGAATCTCACGGATCGCCATCGAAGAGGCCTGGGGTGTCTGTTGGGGCCAGGGCTACAAGCATCAGTTTCAGGGTGAGTGGCAGATGATCAACCCCAAGGGCAAGACCCTCGCCGGTCGTGCTGTGACGGGTGTGATGGTGCCGCAGCGTCCCGATCTGCACGATACGCTTCTGGAGCTTGGTCAGAAGGAAGAGGGTCGTGTCGGATTCTTCAATTCGTGGGTCATTGAGATCCTGGAGAAGGATGACGTCATCGTCATCGACATGTTCGACAAGGTCTTCCAAGGAACCTACTCCGGCGGCAATCTCACAAATGCCATCGCCGCGCGTGGCGCCAATGGCCAGGTATTGTGGTGTGGCGTTCGTGATCTCGAGCAGATCATGGAGATGGAGGAACTCGTCACGTATCATCGCGGCAACGATCCCACAGCGATCGCCGACGTGACCCTCACAGGGATCAATGTGCCGTGCCGTATCGGGAACGCCATCTGCATGCCCGGTGATGTCGTGTTGGGTACGAAGGCGGGCCTCCTCTTTGTGCCGCCGCATCTGGCAGAGCAATGCTGCGAGGGTGCGGAGCGCGTGCAATTGCGCGAAATCTTCCAATTCAAGCGTATCCACGAAGGGGTCTACAACTCCTTTCAGATGGACTCCGGCTGGTCGGACGAGATCAAAGAAGACTTCAAGCAGTGGCGGCAGACGAGCTCACCGGAAGGCTTCGAACATCTGGTATGGGAAGAGGACAAGACGGACGACCAGGCTCAGTCTGATGCAGGAACGACTCTGTAGCAGATGGACGTTACACCTGACCTTCTGACTTTCGCCGACGGTACACCAGTCGACAACGAGGGATGGCCTCGTCGTCGGCTGGAGTTGGCAGAGGCGATCGTCCCTCACGAATACGGCGGCATGCCGCCATCCGGCGTGGAGACCATCGTCTTGCGCCGTTCAAACGTGGCGGGCGTCAAGTCATGGCCCGGTGTGCGTTACTTCACGTACGAAGTGCGCACCCGCTTCGAAGAGGGGCAGGAGTTCTCTTTGACCCTGTCCCTCTGGGTGCCACCAGGGGACGGCCCCTTTCCCGTGGTTCTCGATGGGGATGGTTGCTGGCGCTATTTCGATGACCATGTGATTCAGAAGGTCCTGGCTCGAGGTTGTATCGCCGCCTCTTTTGATCGCACGGAAGCATCGGCCGACAATCCCGACAACTATCGGGATACGGGACTGTATCGATTGTTTCCGGATGCAGAGTTCGGCTCTCTCGCCACGTGGGCCTGGGGATTCCACCGCTGCGTGGACGCCCTCGAGCAGATCGATGAGGCGCGAGCTGATCAGATTGCCATCACCGGTCACTCCCGTGGTGGTAAGACGGTGATACTTGCGGGGGCTACGGATGAGCGCATCGCCATCGTGAATCCGAATGATTCCGGGATCGGTGGTGCCGGTCTCAACCACTGGAAGGGCGCGGGATCCGAGCAGGTGGACAGCTTCTTTGGTTCGCGCAATATCTTCTGGTTCGGCAAGGCCTTCGCCGATCTGCGTCATCGTGACGCCGAACTGCCCTATGACCAGCACTTCCTGCACGCTTTGGTGGCACCGCGTAAGCTGCTGCTGACGGAAGCCTACGAGGACCCCGGTGCCAATCCGCCGGGGACGTATCTGGCCGCGCAAGCGGCCCGTCCCGTTTTCGATCTGCTCGGTGTGCCCGATGCCATCGGCTGGGCTATCCGGGAAGGTGGGCACTCACATCATCAGAGTGACTACGAAGCGTTGCTGGACTTCGTGGATGTCCATTTTCACGCGAAGCAGATACGACGCGATTTCCAGCGACCACTGTTTCCACACCTTGCTGAACTGGTAGCCCGAACGACATCCAACTGAGATCCCATGGCTGACGACCGTCCCCACATCATCTTCATCATCACCGATCAGCAGCGGTTCGACACGATTCGTTCGCTCGGTGCCGACTATGTGGACACGCCGAACATCGATCGGCTCGTGCGCGACGGCGTGACCTTCACTGATTGCCACGTGACCGCCGCCTCCTGCGCACCGTCGCGGGCCTCGCTATTCACCGGATATTACCCACACACGACAGGCATTCTCAAGAATGCCGATGCGTGGAATCACTCGTGGATCGAACAACTGCAGGCCGGTGGCTATCGCACCATCAATGTCGGCAAGATGCACACCTATCCCTATCACACGCCCCTGGGTTTCGAGGAGCGTTATGTCGTTGAGAACAAGGATCGCTATCTGGAAGAGCGTTACTACTTCGACGAGTGGGACAAGGCCCTTCGAGCGAAGGGGGTCGTCAAGCAGCAGCGGGAGTTCTATCGGCAGCGCCCTGATTACAACGAATGCCTCGGCGCTTTCACCTGGGATCTGCCCGAAGATACCCATCCAGACAACTTCGTCGGTGACATGGCGACACACTGGGTTCGCACCAAGCCGAAGGATGAGGAGCGGCCGCTGTTCCTGGAGATCGGTTTTCCCGGGCCGCACCCGCCCTATGATCCGACACCGGAGATGGCGCAGAAGTACATGGAGCGGGACCTGCCCCTGCAGGAGGTAAGCCAGCAAGAGCTCGACGGTCAACCTGAGGTCTACAAACGCATGCGAGTCCACAATGCGGAGGTCGACCACGATTCGGTGGTACATCTGCTTGAGCCGACGGACGAACAGCGCCACCGCCAGCGCGCCTACTACATGGCGAATGTGGAGATGATCGACACGAAGGTGGGTGAGATCCTCGACGCGTTGGAGGAGAAGGGTTACCTCGACAATGCCGTCGTCATCTTCACCTCTGACCATGGTGACTGCCTCACGGACCACGGCCATTCGCAAAAGTGGTCCATGTATGACACGATTACACGCATGCCACTGATCGTGTCATCGCCGGGGCGTTTCAAAGGCGATCGGCGTGTCGCCGGGTTGTGTCAGCAAATGGACATCGGCCCCGCTATTCTCGAACTGGCTGGCGTCGATGTGGCGCCGACGATGGAAGCTGAATCTCTGTTACCTGCGCTACGTGGTGAGGCGTGGACACCGAGAAAACACGTGTTCGCCGAGCACGGCCGCGATGGAATTCTGCAGGAGACGGAATTTATGACGATGGTGCGCAGCGACGAGTGGAAGCTCGTGCACTTCGTCGACTGGCCTGATGGGCAGCTGTTTGATCTGCACTCCGATCCACAGGAGACCATTAATCTCTGGGATGACCCGGCGGCGGCGAAGAAGAAGCAGGAGCTTTTCGATGTCCTGCGCGACTGGCGCATTCGCAGTGATGTGCGCACGGCGGACTGGGCAGCGCCGTACCGTTGACGATGTCCGGGGCGACGCGTAGGCTCGATGTGCTATGCGAATGCGACGATTTTCAGCCACCCGAGGTCTCTTTTTCTGCCTGATTTGCGCCTGCGGCCCTGTCTGGGCACAGGGACCGGTGGGGATCGAAACTCGTGTGCCCAACACGAGTCTGTTGATCGATCTGGTCAATGGCGATGCTCCTGAGACCATCTCCACATCCGGTCTCTATGTTGATATCGACAAGAGAATCATCGCTCCCGGAATCATACCCTATGGGGTGAATAGCGCTCTGTGGTCGGATGGGGCCTCCAAGACTCGTTTTCTTGCGCTGCCTGGGCTTAGTCAGGTTGAATTCTCTCGCGACGGTGATTGGGCATTTCCTGCCAATTCGGTGCTGGTGAAGAATTTCTATCTGGACCTGGTTGGTGACGATGGAACGGCCCGGCGCCAGATCGTGGAGACGCGTTTTCTGGTGAAGGTGGGGGACACCTTCGAGTGGAAGGGGTTCAGCTATCAGTGGAATGCGGAGGCGACGGATGCGCAGTTGCTGTTCACGAGTCGCACGGAGAGTTACACCACCGTTGATGCCACACAGCCGGATCAATCCCGGCAGCTGGAGTATCTGTTTCCGGCTCCCGAAGACTGCGGCAGTTGTCACACCTTTGGCGTTGGACAGGTGCTGGGACCACGCACATCTCAGCTGAATGGTGATTACGACTACGATGGCGTCGTCGCGCACCAACTGACGACGCTCAATCACCTGGGTCTGTTTACGCAGGATATTGGCTCCGATTTCTCGGACTTCCCCCGGTTGGTCGACCATCTCGACGAAGCGGCGCCCATCGCTATGCGCGCCCGCTCCTATCTGCAGGCCAACTGCGCCCACTGTCACTTGCCGGGTGGGCTGCGACGCACGGAGATCGATCTACGCTTCGACACGCCCCTTGATCAAATGGGTATCGTCGATGCCGAATCTGGTGTCGATGATCTCGGAGGGGAGGATCGGCGCATTGTGCGCCCGGGTATCCCGGACAATTCCGTGCTGCTGTTGCGCACGCTCGAATTGGGCGAACAGCGCATGCCACCGGTGGCGACGAGTATCATCGATCCTGTCGGGACGGATGTACTGAGGCGCTGGATTCTCTCCCTCGGAATGCCGACAGCGATCACAGAGTCATTGTCGCGTCCACAGCAGACACAGCTGCTTGGCAACTACCCGAATCCCTTCAACCCGCAGACATCGATTCGCTACACGACGGCCACCCAGGGGGTCGTTGAACTAACGATCTACGACATCAATGGCCGGCGCGTGCGTGTTCTGAGTGCGCTAACTCGTCCACCGGGCGAGTATGTGTCGCACTGGGATGGTCGCGACGAAGCGGGGCGCAGCGTCGCCAGTGGCGTCTATGTCGTGCGCTTGAGGCAGGCTGATGTCACGCAGTCACACCGACTGACGCTGCTGAAATGAGGCTACACCAAATCAACTAGTGTGGGTTGGCGCACAGCAATGGATTGCGGGCGCATCTATTATCTAGGCAAATGCATTCATCTTACCGAAAGACTCTTTCCATGTTCAAGAACTTGCTCAAGTCGACGCTGGCCCCGCTGGCTCTCGTCGTCATCACGGCTCTGCCATCGACCGCGCAATTCGCGTTGCATGGTGATGGTCGCGTGAATCCAGACGACTTTGAACTCACCACCTTCGCCGCAGATCTCAACTATCCCGTCGGCATGGTCGAATTGCCAGATCATTCGATTCTGGTCGCTGTCAGCATCGGTGGTTCCTTCTTCAGCAGCTCGTCGAGCCAGATTCTGCGTCTCGTCGACGCAGATGACGACGGTGTCTCCGAGACCCGCGAGGTGATCGTCGACAGGTTGTCCATTGGTGGCCCTTCGGCACTACGTATGGCAGGAGATCTGCTGTTTATCTCTGGTCAGGGATCACAGATCGCCATCCTGCGACTTGGTCCGGCGCCAGCGTATGAGGTCACCGAAGTAGGGCGTCTGACGATCAACTACAGTGGGCGGTGGTTACATCCGCAATCGGCGCTACAGGCGCGTCTGCTCTCCGACGGTGTATACGAGTTGTATTTCCCTCTGGGGTCGAGAGTGAATTTCGCCACGACAACGGCGACCCTTCCACTCACGAGTACGATCGGCATCGAAGCTGAGCTGGCAGGTGACGCAATCCATCGAGTGCGTTTCCGCGACGAGGGAGGCACACTCGTGGGTATCGATCATGAACAGATCGCCACGGGACTGAGATCTGCTTCCGGTTTGGCTTTCCATCCGCGCACAGGCGATCTCTACTTCGAAGACAATGGTATCGATGGTCTAGTAGAGGCGATTGAAGCTCACAGTGCAGATGAGGTGAACATGATTCCTCTCGCACAGATCGGTGGCGAGATCGAGGACTTTGGTTTCCCTGGCAATCACACGGCCTATCGCACCGGTGAGTTTGTTGGGGGCCAGGACATTCCGCCTGTCTTCGCATTCACGCCCCTGCCGAATCCGGCAGATGGGTCGGAGAGTGAAGGACCCAATGAAATCGCTTTCGCACCACCCGGCTTTCCTGAGGGGCTAAACAATGGCCTCTTCGTCGGCTTCCATGGACAGTTCTCACGTGGTGGCCTCTCGAATGAAGAGAATCCTCTTGTCTTCGCCGATCTGCAGACAGGGTCGTATTTCCACTTCGTTGGCAACGACGAACCTGGTGTCGGCCATCTTGATGGCCTGCTGGCAACGAGAGACCGGCTCTACGTAGCAGACATCTCGTCCAACGGTGGCTTCGGCAGCTCCGGTGGTGGAACCGGCTTCATCTACCGCATTCGCTACACCGGCGACCCGCCAACAGCAATTCTCGAGGTCGAAGGGCAGACACCTGACGGCTTCGCGATGGGGGAAGCCTACCCCAATCCATTCAATCCCGCGACGACGATCGACTTCCAGATCCCTGCTGCAGGAGACGGTCAGCATGCGATTCTGCGTGTCTATGATATCACGGGACGTGTGGTGACGACGCTGATGAATGATGTCGTCACTGCCGGGAACTACCAGGCTGGCTGGGATGGCACCGATGCAGCGGGGCGTGCCGTAGCCAGCGGCGGTTATCTGTTCGAGTTGCGCGTGGGGGATGTCTTCGCGCAGACACAGCGGGTGACATTGCTCAAGTAATTGATTTCGCATTCAGTGACGAGCAGGGCCGGGTGGAAACGCTCGGCCCTGTTTCTGTTCTGGTCGGGACACGCGCACTGGCGCGTTGGTCGGTGAATGCCGAACATTTCACGGATTTCACCCCAACCTGGCCAAGCTCAGCCTGATGAGAATCCCCGCAATCCAGTCGTTGTGCATCGTCTCGGTGCTGGCGGCCCAAGTGGCCCCGCGCAGAGTGCATGCCATCGTTGACGCTGACGTGGCAAGTCAGGGGACGACGCCGGTGGGGATGTGGCTGATTGCTGGTGTCGCGATTTTTGCGGCACTGGAAATGTTCCGACGCTATCGAAGTCAACGCCACGAGACGCTGCAGCTGCGTCAACAGGTCGAGCTACAGCAGCAACAGATTCGCGAGCGCTCCGAAGAGCAGCGCAAGTTGCTCGACGAGGCGGATTCGGCAAATCGAGCCAAGAGTGTCTTTCTCGCCAACATGAGCCACGAGATTCGCACGCCGATGAATGCGATTCTCGGCTATGCGCAGATTCTGGAAGATGGCAAGAATCTCAGTGCCGATGAGCGCAAGGCGATCGACGTCATCAATCGCAGTGGGACCCATCTGCTGGGGCTGATCAACGATGTCCTCGACCTTTCGAAGATCGAAGCAGGCCGTGAAGAATTGCGTACGGCTTCCTTTGATCTACGTGGTGCCGTGCAGTCTCTGGGCATGATGTTCGAAATGCGCTGTCGTGAGCGCGAACTGAACTGGGAGTCCGAGATCGATCTACCTGGCATTATCGTTCGCGGCGATGAGAACAAACTGCGTCAGGTGCTGATCAATCTGTTGGGCAATGCGGTGAAGTTCACGAAGCGAGGCTTCGTACGACTGTCGGTGCGAGCCATAGGTGAGGATCGGTACAGCTTCGAAGTGGCAGATTCAGGGCCAGGTATCGAAGAGGCACGGGTAGCGCAGGTCTTCGAAGCCTTCCAGCAGGATGCCGCGGGGCGCCAACATGGTGGCACCGGACTCGGGCTGGCCATTGCCCGTCGTCATGTCGAACTGATGGGCGGCGAACTGACACTGGAATCAATTGTCGGCGAGGGAACGATCTTTCGCTTCGAGCTCTCCCTGCCGCAGGGAGATCGTCGTGCCGGGGAGCGCCTCGATTGGTCACGGGCGCGTCGGCTGGCGGCAGGTGAGAATGTTCTGGCTCTCGTCGTCGATGATGTGGCGACGAATTGCGATGTCGCCCGCGGCCTGCTCGAGCGTGTGGGCGTCGAGGTGATCACCGCCAGCGGCGGCCTGGAAGCAGTCGAGATGGTGAAACGTGGTCCCGTGCCCGATATCACCTTCATGGATATGCGCATGCCGGACATCGATGGCATCGAGACACGTCGACGGATCATCGATGCGCGCGGCAGCGATGTGACAACCTTCGTCTGCCTTACGGCATCTGTCTTTGCGCATCAGAAACAACGTATCCTCGATGAGGGATTCTCCGCCTTCCTGCTGAAACCCGTACGCGCCGAGCAGCTGTATGCCACGATCGGCCATCAGTTGGGTGTTGCTTTCGATATGGCCGATGCGACGGCCCAGGATGGGGACGTGATCGGTGCGATCGCCACGCCGATCCCGGAGACACTGCGCGTCGCGCTGCTTGAAGCGGCGCGTCACCACTCGATCACTGATATGAATGCCCTCATCGGGCGACTTGCGGAGACAGGTGACGCCGAACATGCGCTGGCTGTGCATCTGCAGCAGATGATGGGGCGCTATGATCTGGCCGGTGTGCGCAAGGTGATCGAGGGACTACCGGCGACATCCTGTCGCTTGTAGAAGTCGCTGCGCTCCTTCTACACCGCTGACTCTCCAAGTGCCGCAGTCCTGCGGCCGCTGATTCGCTATCGTCAGAGATTTCAGCGTACTGGAATGGTGTCACCGTGCCAGGGGAACGCGTATGTGGGTTGTCTACAGTGCCGTTCCATTCCTAGCTCCAGTTCAATCTCGGAACCAGGTGGTAGCTTCACGTTCAGCCACGGGCCGTGCACTTGCTGGGCCTCGCCGCTGCTACCGTCTGCTGATATCTCGCGCACGCTCGTGAAGCGATGCTCGCCGAAGCTGCCGGCGCCGATCACGACCTCGCGTGTGTGGCGGACGGAGAGATTTACCAGACTCACAGTGACAGACTCTGCGTCAAGACCTCGAACGAGGGCCGCCACGTCTCGCGGCAGGCCGGCGCGACGCTGCTCGGTGTCGTAATAGCGTAGACGACCGACGGCGAGACCACCCCAGTAGACGGTCTGTGGTCCGCCGGTGGTCAGCTGCACAAGGGCCTCTGTGAGGACGGGATTCACCTGCTGCCAGTGGTGGACGTCCATCTTCGTCAGATCCTGCTCATCCGCCATAACGGCTTCAGTGCGTCGGCAGACTTCCTGGTAGTTCGCCTGCAAGATCTGCTCGGGATAGTCGGGTAGCTCACCAGCGATCCAGCGACTCCAGGCGCGGTCATCGGGGGCACGCGGGCCACGCGAGGTCACCGTGTCCCAGTCCTCTTCTTCCCCAGTTCGAAAGCGCTCGATGCGCTCCCAGTCTGCATTCTCCATGGATGCTGCCCACAGGTGGATCGCGGGATGGGCGTGCACGGGGTTGTGATTCGTCCAGCCATCGGCGGTCGTGTGATTGTGGGGGACGAGCAACTGACCACTGTCACTCGTCTGGCCCTTGTCGATGAGTAGGTCGAGCCACATTCGAGGAAGATCCAGGTAGGCTGTGTCACCGGTGACCAGTTGCGCCGCCTCGGCGGCGATGGTCTGGGCACGGCCCATCATCTGATGGCCGTAGAGTCCGGTCCAGCCGTAGTGGCCACCCCACCACTGACCCTGACGACGCTCACCGATCTCACCTGAGGGGCCGACATTGTCGGGTACGATGCCATCATTGGCTCGTGTGCGTTCAATCCAGGCCTCGACGTAATCGATGATCCAGCGCCGGTAGCGCTCTTCTCCCGTATACATGAAGGCGGCGGCGACGAGAGGCACGGTGCCCAGATTAACGACGACGTCTGAGTGCATGACGACGTGATCGAAGCGCTCGTGGATCAGCTGGCGAAGGGCATCATCCTCCCACCAGTTGTCTGTCAGGTCCGGGCCATCTGGGCCAAGTGTCGTATGACCGTATTCGAGATTGTAGCGCACATCAGCGAAGCGGGCGTGGAAGAGAGGCCCCTTGCTGCCCGAGAAGGGTGAACGAATGATGCGCGCGGCGGGGTCATAGTTGTCGATATCGGCATTGTCACCGATGTAGAGACCGGCGAAGCGCCGGGCACGATCCACATTGTCGCGCACTGTCGGATCGACCATACCCAGGGCATAGAAGTAGATGTAGTTCTCGGCATTGTGGAACCAGTCGTCATCGTTGACGAATTCGTCCGTGACGCGGCCATAGTCGACGGCCAACTGGCGAGTGATCGCATTCCACTCGACGATCGACTTCTTGCCACAGTAGTCGCTGCCACCCAGGGCGTGGTAGTGGGGCCAGTTGAAGAAGGCCTCATAGAGATCGTCCGCCCACACACCGTCTCCCGGATACTCAGACTGCCAGATGAGTGCTCCACCGGGACGGGTGTATTTGTCGAGAAAGACCGGTGCCGCTTCGTCGATGGCATCGATGAGCCGTCGTTCGAGCACAGCCCACGCCGGTGGCTTCGTTCTGGCCGTGGCCGCGATGGTTGGCAGGCTGTCCATGCTATCTCACAGTGAAGGCGACGATTGAGCGCGGAGGCATCGCTACAGTTGCAGTGGCGCCACGCAATTCTACCCCATCGAAGTCGACGGGTGACACCGTTTCGGGGGCGTCGAAGGTGTTGTGGCTATTCATGGCGTCACCTGTCAGGATCCGGGCGCCGCAGTCAGTGCCTTCTATCCCGTGTAATGCGACGGGCACGGTGACGGCATCTGTTGCACTCAGATTCGTCATGGTCACGTGTACACTGCCGTCTTCGCTGCGACTTGCCGAGGCGCTCAGAGACGGGGTCTGGGTGTCGCCTTCACCGAGGGTGCCGGCGTCGACGTAACAAGGCAGGTTCGTCGCATCCTGGTGGGTCGCATACATGTCGAAGACGTGGTACGTCGGTGTGAGCAGCATCTTCTCACCTTCTGTCAGAATCATCGCTTGCAGCACATTGACCGTCTGCGCGATGTTCGCACCGTGTACTCGTCGACAGTGGCGGTTGAAGATGTCGAGAGTGAGGGAGGCAGCGATGGCGTCACGAATCGTGTTCTGCTGATAGAGGAAACCTGGATTCGTGTCGGTTTCGACTTCGTGCCACGTGCCCCATTCGTCGACGAGCATGCCCACACGGTCATCCGGATCCCAGCGGTCCATGACGGCGATCTGCTGCTTGAGCAGGGAATCCATGCGATTCGCCGTATTCATCAGGAAGTACCAGTCGTCTTCCGTGCCGGCGACGGCGAGCTGTTTGTCGCGACCTGAGCCGCAGTAGAAGTGCATGCCCAGGGCGTGCATCATTTTGCGTGGCTGTGTTTCGCGCATGAGCACGTCCGTCCAATGCAGATCCTCGCCGTAGGGGCCGCAGGCAACCTTGTAGAGTCGGTTCTCACCGAGATTGCGCAGATAGGCGACGTGCTGGCGATAGAGGTCGGCATAGTATTCGGGTCGCATGTAGCCACCGCAGGCCCAACTCTCATTGCCCACGCCCCACATGCGCACCTTCCATGGCTCGGCACGACCATTGGCCTTGCGCAGATCTGCCATCGGTCCCTCGGGCGCCGTCAGATACTGCACCCATTGCTGCATCTCATGAGGTGAACCGGATCCTACGTTGCCACAGATGTAGGGCTCTGTCTCGAGCTGGTCGCACAGGTCCATGAACTCGTGCGTGCCAAAAGAGTTGTCCTCGACGACGCGACCCCAGTGGTGATTCACCAGTTGCGGGCGATCAGCGCGGGGACCGATGCCATCCATCCAGTGGTAGTCATCGGCAAAACAGCCACCGGGCCAGCGCAGATTGGGGATGCGAATGCCCTTGAGAGCTTCGACGATGTCTGTGCGGATGCCACGCACATTCGGAATCGCCGAGTCCTCGCCGACAAAGATGCCGTCGTAGATGCAGCGCCCCAGATGTTCGGCGAAGTGGCCATAGATATGCCTGGAGATGGTGCCAGCATCGACATCGGTGGTGATAGAGATGCGTGTCATGGAGATCTTTCCGGTTTTCGTGTGCTTTGCGTCAACAGACGCCTCAACTGCCACGCAGCGTCTTGAGCAGCTTCCTGCGCTGCTTCTTTGGCAAACCGCTCATAAGAGGACAATCCTTACAGCTCTTCTTGTATCCCCTGCTCTTTTTTCTGGCTTTGAGGAATCTGGCACAGCATACCTCGTCCTTCATCATGCGTCCTGATCAGGGGAGATAGGTCGAGGATCTCCGAGATGCCAATCGGGATGGCGTTCCATTTCTATCGCCGCATGCGCATAGAACGGATACACACTCCACTCCACACAGCCAAGCAGATCGGCCTTGCCATCGCCGTCGAGGTCTGCGGGCCAGGCATTGGGGCCGTGGATCGTGAAAGCGATCGGTTCGCCATAACAACACAGCTGTCGTGGCAGATCGAAGACAGGTTCGCTCTTCGTGCCCGCATTGAGCAATAGATAGATGTGGCCCGATCCGGCGGTGTTGTAGATCAGATCGAGGCGGCCATCCCCTGTCCAATCGATGGCCCGGAAGGATTCGGTCCAGTGCTTCTCGCGACCGACGATGCTGTCATCGATCGTGCGGCCATCAGTCAGCAGCAGGGGACGATCCTTGCGCAGATGGCGGGTCCCGTCTGCAGCGACATACTGCACGAAAAGCGTCAGCTTGCGCTCTTCATCGTGGATCGCCAGATCGCATAGTCCGTCACCATTCCAGTCCGCGAAGGCACCCCCTGTGCGCCAGAAGAAGGGCGACGTGTCGTCAAAGGGATACGGGTGATTTGGTAGCGACTTGTCGAGGCAGCGTTCAGCCACAACCGCCCGTTTCTGCGCATCATCCGGATACCCATCGACAAGCAACTGTTGCCGTGGACCAAACTCAGGCTGTGATCGTGTGCCGATATTCCGATACCAGAAGATGCGATTCGTCTCGTTTGGAAACAGCAGATCCGGGAGGCCATCGCCATCCCAGTCAACATACGCCGGGTAGGGATAGCCCATATTGTGCCAATGTTTCACGTCAGGATCCGCGCCACCGAGGATTTCATCGCGTCGCAGTCGGATCGCCTGCTCGCCCTCGGCGAAGATCAGCTCCGGCTCTGTATAGGCGGGATCGTTGCGGCCGGGATCTTTGCTGTTGCCCAGATCCTCGACAATTCGCGGCCAGCCATAGCCACCGCCGATGAGCAGGTCACGTCCACCATCGCCATCCCAGTCACAGACACAGGGCCAGCCCTGATCGCTATGCACCAGAGGACCGCAATCCGCCTCGGCGCGGCCCCACAGTTCGGTCCTGAGTTCGCCACTGGGGCCGAGTCGAAGATCAAATAAGGAGATCGCCTGCCACACATTGTGCTGCACCAGAAGAGCCGGTCTGTGGTCGGCGCCGTGCAGGACGGCCTTGATTCGCGACGTGGATGGTGGCAAACCGGTCAGGGGGAAGGCTTCGCCAAACCGGGGTTGCACGTCATCGAGCCGCGGGCGCCAATGGGCGGAGAACCCAGGAGATGCACCGGGCGAATCGGGCAGGGGCGTATGCGCCGGCTCGTGCTCCTGCAAAGCGATGATATCGAGGCGACCATCACCGGTCAGCTCGGCGAGGGTGACATGATCACCGCATCCCAGATCGATGGGTGGATCGGGTTCGAAGGGCCAACCAAAGGGATTGTGATTGCGGATCCACTGGCCATTGATCACCAGATCGACGACGCCGTCGCCATCAACATCGGCCAGCTGCAGATTGTGAATCCGATCGAGCTTGCCACCGACATCAATTGGGTCTGGATGCCGTTCGTAGATCGGCCAGCCGCCACCATCGCGATCACCTGTGTCGCGGAAAAACCAGACGCCCTCCCGGTTCCACTCCGCCGTACAGAGATCGAGTCGGCCATCACCGGTCAGGTCAGCGAAGGCGGCTTCCAGATACGTGCCAGGGAAATACTGCAGTGTCGAGGAGCCCGGATCGCGATAGCGCAGCCGCACCAGGTCACCGACTCGTAGGTCATCCGCCGGCGCCACACGGGGATAAGCGACGACACTGCTGATCGGCGTGCCGGGGCGATGATAGTAGTTCCACGTACCGATCAGATCCGCGTGGCCATCACCATCGAGATCGAGCAGATCGAAGCTGTGCATCGTGACCGGGTTTGGGACTTGGCTATTGGCGCGCAGCAGATCGCCGGCGCCAACCATCGGCACCTGCGTCGGCGCAAGGTGACGGCGCAGTTCACCGGGTAAAAGCGTGTCGAAATGGATCTCGTAGTCGCAGTGCGTGACATTCTGAATCGCGAACTCGATGCGACCGTAGTCACCGTGCGACAGATCCTCGCTCAGACCGTGACGCACGACGGTGCCATCGGCACTGTCGATCACCTCGATGGTCGAGGGATCGAGCCGGCCCTGACCTTCAACACGCTGAATCAATTCGGCGAAGTCGATATCCGCGGAGATGGGAATCCGGCCCAGATGGTTGGGCAACTGGCTGGTAATGGAGAAGGGGACGGCGTAACGCACGATTGTCAGTGAGCTTCTCGAGTGACCTTCGTGCCAGATTTTCCCACAAGGAAATCGAAATCAACACCCAGGTGGGCTTGCTGCACGTGTTCGACATACATCTTTGCATACCCACGTTCGGTCAGTGGCGCCGGTGTCGGTGTCCAGTTGGCGCGCCGTTTCTCGAGTTCCTCGTCACTTACGTCGAGGTGAATGCGGCGGTTGGGCACATCGAGTTCGATCACGTCACCATTCTGCACCAAGGCCAGGGCACCGCCGATGGCCGCTTCAGGTGATGTATGCAGGACGACGGTGCCGTAGGCGGTGCCGGACATGCGGCCATCGCTGATGCGGACCATATCCCGCACGCCCTGTTCAACCATCTTCTGGGGCATGGGCATGTTTCCCACCTCGGCCATGCCAGGATAGCCTCTTGGGCCGGCCCCCTTAAGAACGAGGACACAACTCTCGTCGACATCGAGATTCGGATCGTCGATGCGGGCGTGCAGATCCTCGATGTCTTCGAAGACGACGGCACGTCCCTTGTGAGTCAGCAATTCAGGCGTCGCCGCCGAGGGTTTGATGATGGCACCGTCCTCGGCAAGATTGCCACGCAGCACGGCAATGCCGACTTCCTTTTGCACCGGTTCGTCGAAGGAGGTGATGACATCGCGATTGAAACACTCGGTACCCTCTGTGTTTTCGGCGTGTGTGCGGCCATTGATGGTGAGTGCATCCATGTGCAGCAGATGTTTGAGCTCCTGAATAACGACGGGCAGACCGCCGGCGTAGTAGAAGTCCTCCATCAGATACTTGCCCGACGGCATGAGGTTGACGAGCAGCGGTAGGTGGCTGCCGAGTTTGTCGAAATCCTCGAGGGTCAAGTCGATGCCGCAACGGCCGGCCAGCGCCAGCAAGTGCACGACGAGATTCGTCGAACCACCGACGGCGGCATTGACCATGATGGAATTTTCAAAGGCCTCGCGTGTCAGGATCTGTGACGGCCGCAAGTCCTCGGCGACCATTTCGACAATGCGATTGCCGGCAACCTGCGCCAGCGCCTTGCGACGAGAATCAGCGGCCGGGATGGCGGCACCCCCTGATAGGGTCATGCCAAGTGCTTCGACCATGCAGGCCATCGTCGAGGCGGTGCCCATGGTCATACAGTGACCGGCAGAGCGTGACATACAGGCTTCGGCCTGGGCGAATTCGTGCTCCGTCATCTTGCCGGCGCGCAGATCTTCGGAAAAGCGCCAAACATCCGTGCCAGAACCGATATCCTCACCGCGAAACTTGCCGTTGAGCATGGGGCCGCCACTGACAACGAGGGTCGGCAGATCACAACTGAGGGCGCCCATCATGGTCGCTGGTGTTGTTTTGTCACATCCTGCGAGCAACACGACGCCATCCATCGGGTTGGCGCGGATCGACTCCTCTACATCCATAGAGACGAGATTACGGAAGAGCATCGTCGTGGGCCGCATGATCGGTTCGCCCAGGGACATGACGGGGAATTCGAGGGGGAATCCACCGGCCTCATAGACCCCTCGTTTGACCATCTCTGCCAGTTCGCGGAAATGGGCATTGCAGGGGGTCAGCTCTGACCACGTGTTGCAGATACCGATGACGGGCTTGCCATTGAACTCGTGATCGGGAATCCCCTCGATCTTCATCCAGCTGCGGTGGATGAAGGAGGTCTTCGGGTCGCCTTGGAACCAGTCTTTGCTGCGCAGGTCGTGTTTTTCTTCAGCCACGTCTCATTCCCTCTGGAATCGGTCTTTGTTGTCAGTGGCGTGTAAGATGGGGCAGGGGATCGATCGTGGACAGGGTGTGGAGGGTGTTCTTGGCTTGTCCTTGGATCTGGCAGAGAGCAGTCGGACACGTCACTGGGAATGAGGTTGGATCTCGGTGGCCGGTGTTCCTCCTACTCTTCTGCCTCGACTTCGTCGAGTCAGGCGATCGAGCGTCGCGCTTCTTCGGCTAGTCGTCGAACATTGGCGGGTAACGCTTTGAGCAGGGCTCTGAGTTCGGCCATTGTGATGAGGCCTCCCATCGTTACCAGCCCCTCAGGTAGGAAGGCGGCGGCGTCATTCATCTGATCGGCTTCGACGGCTTCATTCAAGGGAGTCTTGGCCTCTTTCGGGAAGGGATAGATCAATTGACCGACGAGGTCGGCGATGGCGACCAGGATGCTCAGGGCGTCGTCGGTTCGTGGCTTGTGATGTGACAAGACGGCGTTGCCGAGTTGTCCTTCCATCCCCCATTTGCGGATCAGCAGTTCGCCGGCGACGGGATGGGTGAGGCCTCCAGCCAATTCGCGCTCGACGGTGATCATGGGCACCTGCCAGTTCTGCCGTCGTAGCTCTCCGAGAATCATGGGGAAAATGCCCGGATAGGAGTTGACCATGACGCCTTTGCCGATGTCGTGCATGGTGCCGGCTACAAAGCAGGGATCTCGATTCGCATCCAGCTGCAGACGCGACGGGATATCCAGTTCCACGAGCAGATCTTTGGTTTCGGCATCGAGTCCCTGCTTTGACAGGGCCTCAGTGTCCTCTACGGGTAGTGCGAGAATGTGGGAGGCAAAGCCGACGGCAAGATTGTGGATCCAGAACTCGGAGAGGTTGAAGCCGATCTCCTGCACTGTCGTGAAGGCTTTGCGCACGGCCTCACTGGCGACGATTCCCGCCACGGTATTTTTCCCCATCAGCACAATCGCGCGATCGATGTCGGTGATGTCCGCGGTGAAGCCAAGGGACAGGGAGTTGGCGTGCTGCAGAACCATGGCACACGTCAGGGGATCGAGCTTGATCACCTTGATCCAATCCTGCAGGTCGCTGCCCGGATCGCGGGCATAGGCGGAGATCTTCTCGTAGACCTCCGGCAAGGCGGGTAGGTTGGACATTGTATCTATGTCCTTAACAATGCGCCCCTTGACCGCCTGGGGCGAGGTCTCTTCCTCCTGCTTCGCAGTACTGGGCACTTTGCCACGTAGATGCAGACTCATCAGATCCTGCATCTTTTCTATCGCCTTGTCTCGACGCAGGACACGGATTTTCAGCTCCTTCAGGGCAGCACGATCCGCGGCAGAGACCTCTCCTGACTGGTCTTCAATGATGTAAATGGCGAGTGCTCTGCCGCGATTGGCCTTGAGCAGACGTGCCGTGACGAGCGCATTGCCATGACATCGTGTCGACAGGAAGACGGCTCGCACCCAGTGCTCAGCTGCCCCCTTGCGCAACTGCAGGATGACATTCGTCGTCTCGTCTTCGATGACACACCCTGCATCGAGGGCGGCTTCCTCGCGATTGCAGGTCTGGATCGCCTGCCACGCCGTTGTCAGATACTGCGCCACTTCCTTCTGTCGAGGATTCTGGTAGGCACTGATGTCTGTTGATGCCTCGCCAAAAACGATATGCGGACTGGTGATATCACCCATATACGTCGTACGATGCTCGAATAGATCCTGGAGTCCGCGCAATCGTTCGCCTTGCTGACGCTTGCGATAGACCTCGACAATCTTCTTGCGCAGCTCGGCTGGTTCGAAGGGTTTGGCCATGAAAGCGTCGATGCCAAGACGTGATGCCTGCACAATGACCTCTTTCTCGATCTTCCCCGACATGACAATGATGGGCAGGCCGGCAAAGCGGTCTGATTCGCGCAGCTCGGTGATCAATTCCAAGGTGCCAGCGTCGCCCGGACGCAGGTCGGCAAGCAGCACATCGACATTGTGCTCAAACAGAGTTGAGCGTGCCACGTCTATGTCCGCTGCCACGATTGGAGTGAGATTCCAGCTGGAAAGCAGCTTGGACAGTGCGGCAGCGAATTTTGATTCGCCTTCTATGACGAGGATATCCATCGAATCCGTCAGCAAATACGTTAGAAAGTCTCAATCTACAAACGTAACAAGGCGGCACTCTACCGTCGGTGCAGATGTTTGGCCGGTATGGGTTGGTTTTGTCCGTATTCACGTCTTGCAGCCTTGAACTGCCATGCAAGTGTGAAGATTCCATCGTTGACGCACTTCAACCATGTAGAGTATGGTTCGATCGTCATGCAACGATGAGGAGGAGAAAGAGTGGAGCTGTCCGCTTTTCAGCAGAAAGTTAGCAACCTGACCGCCACCTGGACGGATCCTAAGGAGCCAGCCAATACCGAGGCCATTGTGATGCTCCTGACGGAGGAGTTCGGTGAACTCGTCCGGGCCATCCGCAAGACACGCGGTGAACGCTCAGGTCATCCGGGCGAGGGGGTCGGTTCGAGCGAGGATGTCGCAGCCGAGCTGGGTGACGTGTTGTTTCTACTGGCACGATTGGCGCTGGTGTCAGGTGTTGAGATGGAGACCGCTGCCGCAACGGTCATTGAGAAAATCAACCGCAGATCTCAGAAGGAGTGAAAGATGGAGCTTGGCGCATTTTCGATCAGTTTGACGGTGAAGGACATAGCTGCTTCGAAGGCCTTCTATGAGAACTTCGGTTTCACCGTCTTCGGCGGCGACGTCTCACAGAATTTCCTGATCATGAAGAACGGTGATCACCTCATTGGTCTGTTTCACGGCATGTTCGAGAAGAACATGCTGACCTTCAATCCAGGATGGGATCAGAACGCCGGCGCCGTCGCTTCATTCACTGATGTACGCCAACTGCAGCAGCGGTTGAAGGAGCAAGGCGTGCAGTTGGTGTCTGAAGCAGACGAGACAACCAGTGGTCCGGCGAGCTTTGTCGCAGTTGATCCTGACGGCAATCCGATCCTCGTAGACCAGCACGTCTAGCGCTAGCCGTCGGGCTGAAAACCCATGAGCCACGTGTTGGGGTTTCTCAGCTTATGCACAGGAGGAAAGACGTCACCATGCTCGGCGACCGCTGGCAGTAGATAACGTTGTTGGGACGTGTAGCCAAGCTCATCCAGCACGACAAAATCCACGCCGTTGTGCTTCAGGTCCTCGATGAGGACTTCAGAATCCTCGGTGAATTTGTAGATCACTGTCTGCCGCCCAGAGTGGAGGTGGAACAGTACGGGTTTTCGACACGCGACGACTGTTTCCGGGGCCGTGTGATCGGCAACCCACTCTGCCATGGTTAGATACTGCGCCCAATTGTCCGGAAGGCGTGTCTCAGTGGCGAGCCAGCGCAGATGCATAACATCGGGACCATAGATACACAACACGGGCAATAACATGAGAGGATGGAAAACCCACGCCTCGTTGATCGCTCGCACGATACGACGGCCCAACGCAAACAACCCGATCGTCGCCCCCAGCAACAGCAAGGGGATCGCGGGCTGCAGGAACCGTGTACCTACCCACACGGGTGGCCAGAGCAGAAGCACGCCCGCTGTCGCTGCCAGATAGAACGTGATGAGGCGGCGATGCGATGTCAGCTGGTGTAGGCCGAAAGTGGCGAGCGATACCAACAGGATGCCAACAATCCAATCCTGTGTGTTGACGCCTGCCTTCCAATTCCGATCGACATAGCAGAGGAGGCCATCAGGGATTTCGCGATAGATGTAGCGCTGCAGATTCTCGAGGACCCGCGGCAACAGGTCGCCGAGGCCAAGGCTGCCAAGATCAGGTTGGTAGGGATCCACGCTGAATAGCTGTCCGACGTAAGCATTGCCGCCCTTGCTGCGGCCCCACAGATACCAGGGCAAGGATGACAGCACAAAACCTGTTGAAATGAATGCGACATAGCGCCAGCGTCGCTGGCAGATCAGTTCCAGGCAGATGGCCACCACAAGGGCGATGCCCATTGTGCGGATGTGGTAGGTCGAAACGAGACCCAACAACAGCAAATAGATATGCGGTTTTCGAAAGGTCTCTTCCGCGCGCAAATAGGTGAACAGAAGCAGACTTGCCGTGGAAAAGAGCAGAAAAGATGACTCACTCATCATGAGCATCGATTTGTGCAGCAGGTGCGCATTCACTACGACGGCCAGGGTCGCAACGAAGGCCAGGTGTCTGCCGCCGTGCAAGCGTGAAAACAGCACAAATAGCAGGACGATCGCGCCGCCCAAGTATCCGGCATTGGCGGTGCGGACGGCGATCATGTCCGATGACCAAAGGGCCATGGTCGCGGCGATGAGCGCAGGATAACCTGGCGGCGGGCTTGTTACGGGTGTTGCTGCCGGTGTATTGATGGAGACGTAGCCCTCACCCAGGTACAGAGCCTTGCCGAGGACATAGTAGAGCGCACCGTCTTCAACTGCGATGAGATGCTCTATGAAGGTGTAGGCCCACACCCAGGCAAAGAGCCCCAGCAACACGCTTCCATACGCATAGGGAAGCCAGGTTCTCAAGTATCGGGGGGTTAGATCGTTCATTGTCGGATCACTATCTTCACCTCAAGACAGGGTACATGTCCAATCACAGACTCAGGACGAACGAATGACAGGTAGTAATTCAGCAGCAGATCTCGAAGAAGGGACAGCCCTTCAACTCGATTTCACCAAGGTGGCGAAAGCAGCCGAGCAAAGCCCGGATGTGATTCCCGTCGCCGTTCAGGATGCCGATTCCAAAGAGGTGATCCTCGTTGCGTATGTGAATGAGGAAGCCCTGCAACGAACCATCCGGACTCGGATCGCCACCTTCTGGAGTACCTCTCGCCGTGAACTCTGGATCAAAGGGGAAACGTCGGGCAATCACTTTGAGATGGTGGAGGTTCGTGTGAACTGCGAACAGAACTCGCTGCTCTACGTGGTGCGGCCCAAGGGGGATGGCATCTGTCATACAAAGAATTCTCAAGGCATGGCAAGGGATTGTTACTATCGCCGACTCGATCTGGAAAGCGGTATCCTGGAGAATCTGAATCCATAAGGGAGAAATGCAATCATGAGTGAAGCATACGCGAACACATCGCGATCTATCACTGAGGAAACGGTGGAGATGTCCGCCGACGAGAAATATCTCTTCGACCTGCTTGGTTTCGTCGTCGTAAGGGATGTGTTGAGCAAACAGGAGCTTGAGTTGGCGAACAAGGCCATTGATTCCATGGAGCTGACGCAGAGTCCCGAGTATTTCGGCGACTCTACTGCCCTCAAGGGCAAGAATAGCTCGACACGACTCGGCCAGAGTGGTAGTCTGCTGGAATTGCCGAAGCCCTACTGCGATCCTTTCCGCGAAATGCTCGCGCATCCCAAGACGACGCCCCATCTGAATACGATTCTCGGAGAAGGATGGCGCCTCGATCATGGCCCTGGTCTGATCGCCATGGACAAGGGGTGCTCAGGCGGCATGCTGCACGGCAATTTTGACAATGCGCCCTACTTCTACAAAGAGGGCAAGATCTTCACCGGCCTTACCGTGGTCGAATACCTGCTGGCTGATGAGGGTCCTGGCGACGGCGGAATCAGCGTCGTTGCCGGCAGCCACAAGGCCAATCTGGCGTGTCCGCAGAAGATGCTTCGTTGGGAACAGTATCAGGAGTATGTGACAGAGGTGCACGCCAAGGCGGGTGATGCTGTCATCTTCACCGAGGCCTGCACGCATGGCACGTTGCCCTGGACGGGTGATCATCAGCGCCGAGCTATTCTCTACAAGTACAATGCGGGTCACATGTCATGGGGTGGTGGTGGTCTGGCAGGACCGGTCTCTTACTGGGACGAACTGACGCCTGCTCAGCAAGCTGCCTTGTTGCTGCCAACACACCACTCGCGTCGGCCGAAGGCGAGCAACGACTACAAAGGCGTCGAACAGATCAATGGGACCGGCGGGTGACGTCTGGCTATGCTCAACCTGCTCTGCTGGTCATCGATGTGCAGCAGGGCCTTGATGATCCTGCACTTGGGGTAAGAAATAACCCTGAGGCGGAGGCCAATATCGCGAGGTTACTCTCTGCCTGGCGGCAGGAGGAACTGCCCATCGTTCACGTGCAACACAATTCTGTCGAGCCCAACTCGCCCCTGCGGCCAGAGTTACCGGGTCACGCCTTCAAGGAAGAAGCGCGCCCCCTGCCGGGAGAGAAGCATTTCACCAAAACCGTGAATAGTGCTTTCATCGGTACGGGGCTGCAGGACTATCTCGAGGAGGAGGGGATCACATCCCTCGTGATCGTCGGCCTCACGACGGATCACTGTGTATCTGCATCGACGCGAATGGCAGCAGATCTCGGTTTCACGGCGATGCTGATCGCTGACGCCACAGCGGCCCATGGGCGCGTCGGCTACGATGGCGTCACGTATTCAGGTGAGCAGATTCACCGCGTCAATGTGGTGAGCCTCGACGGTGAATTCTGCCGCGTGCTCACCAGCGATGAGATCCTGCTGGAGATTGCCACGACGGGAGACGGTTGATGTGTGCAGATGAGGTAGGAAACCAACCAGAACGGCTGCAGTGGTTCCGCGATTTGGGCTTCGGCATGTTCATCCATTGGAGCATGGACAGCCAGCTCGGTTCGGTCATTGGTCATTCCATGGCGAGTGCCTCCGATGACTATCTCGATAGATTCATCAATGATCTTCCCTCTACTTTCAGTCCCACGAGGTTCGATCCTGACGAATGGGCCGTGCTGGCAAAGCTGGCAGGTATTCGCTACGTCGTGTTCACGACGAAGCACCATTCCGGCTTCTGCATGTTCCAGACGCAGACGACGACCTTCGACATGTCGGCGACCGCTTTCAAGAGGGACATCACTGGCGAAATCATCGCTGCTTTCCGCAGTCAGGGAATCGCCATCGGCTTGTATTTCTCTCCTGATGATTTCCACTTTCTGCACGCCAAGGGGATGGCGGTGCATCGTGGCGTTCTGCCGGATCAATGCGAGGGATTGCTGGACTACAATCAGGCGCAGATGCGGGAGCTGCTCACGCAATACGGCAAGATTGATCTCGTCTTCTTCGATGGCCATTCCGATGGTCTCAGAGAGTTGTGCTGGGAGATCGATCCAGAGATCGTCGTCACTCGCGGTGCCATACCCACACCCGAACAGCGTATTCCCGGGCTGCAATCGAGCAACCCGTGGGAGGCCTGCGTCACCATGGGAACGGGCTGGCAGTTCAAACCGACGAATGAGAGCTACAAGTCGGGTACCCGGATGATCGAGTTGCTTATCGAGACCCGTGCCAAGGGCGGAAATCTGCTGCTCAATGTGGGGCCCAAGCCCAATGGTGAACTCCCCATTGAGCAGGAGGGGCTGCTGCGTGAGATCGCTCTCTGGCATTTCGTCAACGGCGAGGCCATCCACGGTGTGCAGCCCTGGCGGATTCCACGCGAAGGAGACGTTTGGTTTACGGCCAGCGAAGAAGGATCTGTCTACGCCTGCATCGAAGGAGCGGATCCATGGCCGCTCAATTCACACAAACAGATCACGCTCTCGTCGGTCCGTGCCGGCGACGATACGAAGGTGGTTGTTCTGGGGCAGGCAGATGATCTGAGCACGGCCGATGGTCCGGGCATCACGTGGTCTCAGCAGGAAGACCAACTACACATCAGCGTGGCGCGCATGCAGCGTCTGTACAACAATCGTCGGTGGCCGAATCCTGTGGTCCTCAAGATTACCAACGCGCAACTGGGGGTGATTCCCCCGGCGATCCGTACGGAGACGGCGATCCGGGATGCCTCATCCACCAGCTATCGGCTGCAGGGCCACCTCGAGGATCTGGGTGAAGGAGACACAGAGCAGGCCGAAACAGTGCAGGTCGGCTTCGAGTTTCGTCTGCGCAAACTCCTCATCGACCCGGATGAGATATGGGAGCAGACCGAGCGTCAGGATCTACAATCAACCGGTGAATTCAGCGCCGTCATCTGCGACCTGGCTTCAGGGGCGGCGTACGAATTCAGGGCCTCCGGCCAGCGTCAGGGCCTGACGGTGTATGGTGACATCGTCAGCTTCAACTCGGCGATCGACGAGGCGGAGGAACTGTGAAGACCATGCAAGAGAAAGACACGCAGCGAGCCCGGCGGCAGACCGATGCTTGAAATCAGACCCAACTGCGAGTTCTGCGACAGGGATCTGGCGCCATCGTCGCCAGAGGCACGGGTCTGCAGCTACGAATGCACTTTCTGCGCCGACTGCGTTGACAATACGCTGGAGAATGTCTGCCCAAACTGTGGCGGCGGCTTCGTGCCACGTCCGATCCGACCGTCGAGGGCATGGCGTCCTGGTGTGGGGTTACCTCATCAGCCGGCCTCGGAGCAACGACAGGAGCTGAAATACTCAACTCAAGACATTGCTGAATTCGTGGCTGAGTTGAAGGAGATGCCGCCAGGGGATCGCTAGAATTCGATTCCCTTTGTCCAGCCGAAATCAGTAGACTCTTATACAGACGCCAACCTACCTGCATTCTCACGGAAATGTTATGCGATTAACTCAACTCGTTGCTGGTCTGCATGCGCTACTCGTAGTCGGAATAGGACAGCCGCACCCTACGGCCGCCCAAGACAGGGACTCGTCAGCAGACGACGCAACGGTTGATAGCCGGATCGCGGATGGTGTTGGCGAATCTGATGATGACGGCGTCGACTGGGACGCGATCAAGGAAACGGCCCCTGAGGACTGGACTGAGGAGCAAAAGGCCCAGATCGAAGCGGCGGGGTATGACCTGCAGGCGATCACCGATCGCGTACGTCACTACCAGCGAGAGCAGGCTAGTCGGCCAGAGCACGATGGTGATAACGATCATGATAGTGATGGTGACCGTGATGGCGATGGTGACCACGACGCGGACGATGATCGGTTGGCTCAGCGCCAACGTCGAATCATTGGTGCCGCCATGGCAGCGCCCCCGGAGCAATGGTCTGATGAATTGAAGGCGGCCATCGTCGAGGCCGGCTGGGATCTGGACAGATTTACCGAGGGGGTCCGGCAGCGTCAGGCCCTCGCCGATCGTGGTGGACTGGGTGACGCAGATCGAGACGGCCGGGTTGCCACAGCTGGCGACGATGACGTCGATCGCCGTGATGTGGCGGCACGGGCCATGGCTTCGTCACCAGCGGAGTGGTCGGACGAACTCGCCGATCTGGGGCTGACAAACACGGCGGTTGAAGAAAGCTCCTGGGGACAGATCAAGGTTCAGATTCAACAGAAGTAGCTTTCCTGATGACATCGCTCGCTTGCAGAGTCGATTTGCACGCAGGGGCCCCGCTCAACATCTGGTTGGACGGGGCCCTTTCGTGTTTAGACATTGGGAACACGGATGGTTCCTGAGGAAGAGGACGATGAGAGAGTTCGATGAATGAAGCGACTGAGCAGACCGTAAGGGTGGCAGCGCAGAGCATCTACGATACAATCGTCGATGCGGTGGACGAAGACGACACCCATGCGAGGTGGCAGACCGCCGACTATCGATCGGGCGAGATGAAGTATCAGCCGCAACTGCACACTGGCGTCGCCGGGATCGGTCTGTTCCTCGCCGACTATGGGCGGGTCCTGAAGGATGCACGGGCTCTGGAGCTTGCGGGCAAGGGTCTGGTTTGGGCTCAAGGTGCTGACAATGACGAATTCTGGACGAAGATCGACGACGGCAGTGCCTGGCGTGTCTCTTTGGCCTACGGCGTGGCAGGGGCGGGGCTCGCGTGGCTCCGCCTGGCGCAGGCGACGGACGATCCGCAGATCCTCCAGCGAGTGGTCGACTGTGCTGACTATTTGCTCACGGCAGATCCGGCAGCCAAACCTGGACTGATGATCGGAACCGCGGGCTGTGCAATCTTCCTGCTGCGTCTCTTCGAGCAAACGGGAGAGGCAGCGTACCTGCAGCGAGCTCAGGAGTGGGGTCATCATATCCTGGATGATCATCTGGACAAGCATGACTACCTCGGCATGGGGCAAGGCCTCGCAGGGATCGGCCATTTGGGCTTCATCCTCAAGGATGTCACGGGTGATGAAAACTGGGACGAACTCGTGCATCGCACGGCGACGAGATTGATTGAACATGCCGAGCCTGACCGCGGTCACCTCAATTGGCGTAAGACGCTCAGTGATTCGGAGATCAGCCGCTGCCACTGGTGTCACGGTGGCGCAGGGGTTGGGCAATTCTTCGCACGTGCCTACGAGCACTCGTCGAAGGAGCAGTATCTGGAAATGGCGATCGCTGCTGGCGAAACGACCTATGCCTATGGTGACGACCGACAGAATCCCAGCCAGTGTCATGGATTGGCGGGCAAGGCAGAGCTCTTTGTCGATCTTGCTCGCGTGACGGGTGAGTCAGTCTGGGATGTTCGTCTGGCTGAGTTTGTCGATCTCATTGCGACGTATCGGCATGACACCGAGACCGGTGTGCAATGGCAGGCAGATGAGCCCGGACTCTATTCACCCGAACTGGTCTGCGGGTCCTCCGGTGTGGGACACTTTCTGCTGCGCCTCATCGATCCGCAATTGCGGATGCCCTTCCTGTAGATCACAGAAAACCGGATCTCGACCATGAACCCTAGTCTCGATCTCACTTTCCTGTATTACTTCACGAGTCCGTCGTCCAGCGTGATGGAGGTGCGGATCAATGGCTTCGAGAACGGGACACCACCGGACAAAGTCTATTACTGGCTCCTGCTCGATCATGAAAGCGGGCGGATCGAAAGACTGGTGTTCAAGTCGATGCGTTCTGAGGACGGCAAGGAACATCGAGGCTTTGAGCAGGGCGCGCTGTCGTTTGATGCGACCCAGGCGAGTCTGACGCTTGCCGCAGTCTCGACTACCGCAGTATCGACCACCGGCGCTGACTCAACGGACGTACTGCCCAGGCAACACACGCTCGACGTCGTTGATCCCACGGGCATGCCGGAGCGGTTGGTTGCTCAGGTCCAACAATACCTGGCGAATGCGGCATCCAATCTGGCGTGGGAGGCCCAGGCTGAGTTCTGGGACTCACGTATGGGAGATGAAGGCAACGACTTTCATCAGCAGTTGGTGCGACCAGCGGTGGAGAAACTGATCTCCGTGGCGGCAGGTGAGAGGATCCTGGATCTCGGTTGTGGCAATGGCGTCTTCTCTCGACATCTGGCCAGACAGGGCGCGGAGGTGATCGGCGTCGATGTGAGTTCGAATCTCATCGACAAGGCGCTGGCACGCTCCGGGCCGAAGGACAGCATTGACTATCGAGTGCTGGACGCAACATCCGAGGATGCGCTGGCAACGCTCGGCACCTTCGATGCTGTCGTCTGCAATATGGTGCTCATGGACATTGCGTCTCTGGAACCACTTGCCCGTTCTCTCACAAAACTGCTTGCCGAAGGAGGGCGGTTCGTTTTCGCCGTGGCCCATCCCTGCTTCAACAATGGCTCGGGTACCATGCGATCAGCTGATGAATACACCGACGAGCAAGGCGTGCATCAACGGCACTACATCAAGGTGACCGACTACATTACGCCAGCGATGGACAAGATCTCTGGCATCGGTGGCGTCGAACAGTATTCGTTCCGTCGACCCATCTCACTGTTGTTCGCGCCCTTTCTTGCCGAAGGTTTCGTGCTCGATGGTCTGGAAGAGCCGGTTTTCCCCCGGCAGGATGGTGGACGAGAATTGAGTCAGGACAGATTCACCGAGATCCCATGGGCACTGGTGGCCAGCATGAGACGCGCCTAAATGGTGCGGCGAGAATCAGCAGATCCGGTGCAGGTGACAAGCGATCCCCCTCCCATGCATCCACTAAACCTGGGTCTGAGATTTAGCCTGGAGCTGGCAGCACTGGCGTCACTTGGTATCTGGGGCTCGGGGCAAGCGGCTGGTGTCGCCAGATACGGCTTGCTAATCGGTCTTCCTGCAGCGGCTGCCACGGCCTGGAGCACCTTCACCGTGCCCGACGACCCCAGCCGAGGTGGCAAACGTACCGTGGCGGTTCCCGGCTGGGTGAGACTTGCCATGGAGCTTGGCATCTTCGGATTCGCCACATGGGTGATGATGGACATGGGGCGTGGCGATCTTGCCACGGGCCTGGCCGCCGCCGTCGGCGTGCACTACGCGTTGTCCTTTCGCCGTGTTCGCTGGTTGCTGGGCCAATGATCGACTGGCTCAAGCTGCTCGGCCGAATCGATGTGACAGATACGGCGCCGCCGACTCTGCAGACGTTGCGGCAGCTGCAGCGTCAGGCTCTGCTCACCCTGCCCTTCGAGAATCTCGACATCCATCTTGGGCGACGGATCCAGCTTGACCACAAGGCGGTCTACGAGAAGATCGTTGTCGGTGATCGCGGTGGGTTCTGCTACGAGCTCAACGAGTGTTTTTATCAGTGTCTCACGGCCTTGGGATATGACATCGATCGCCTGGAAGGGCGAGTCGTCATCGGTGGTCCTGGTGCGCCCTTCGACCATCAGTGTGCCCTTGTGCGACTCGATGGCGTACGTTGGTGGGTCGATATCGGTTTTGGCGATAGCACCCTGGTGCCACTGGATCTCGATGATCGCGCTGAACAGACTGACGGTCGCTCGCTGTATCGGATTGATGAATCAGACGAATTCCTCGAGATCTCGCGCCAATTCGAAGCCGGCAAGTGGACGAAAGTGCTGCAGCTGAATCTGACACCACAATCCTGGGAGGGTTTTGCTGACCGGTGTCAGTGGCAGCAGAATGCTGCAGACTCCGCTTTCGTGCGAAAACGTGTCTGTACACGGGCGACTGAAACCGGGCGAATCACCCTCGCGGGCAATATGCTGAAGAATGTCGATGCTGACACCGTCGAGACCGCTGTAGAAGAGAGTGACTACGCCGCCGTGTTGGCGGAGCATTTTGGCATGACGCTGGATGCCCCTGTGTGGAGTCGTCCTCAGGGATAGGCTGCCAGAGATGAGACGCACATGTTGATCAAGAAGGCCGTGCTCGCCCAAATCGCAGCAGGCGAAGTAACCCTCGCCTACCGCTGCTGGAAGCGTCCCACCGTGAAGCAGGGGGGCACGCTGCGTACGCGAGTGGGTGTGTTGGCTATCGAATCCATCGAGGCCACGACGCGTCAGGCGATTACAGAGCAGGACAGTCACAAAGCCGGCTATGCTTCGCGAGCTGATCTGTTGTCAGATCTCAGCGGCCGGGAGGGCACCGTTTTCAAGATCACCCTGTCGCGAGTCGGTGAGGATCCTCGGGAGGCACTGAGGCAGCAACAGCCAACGGCAGATGAACTCGTCGAACTGTCGCGAAGACTGGATCGGCTCACGTGGTCCCTCGGCGTCCTGCGTCTCATCAAGCGCTGGCCCGGTCGGCGAGCTCCTGATCTTGCGGCTGAATTCGGTCTGGCAACCGACAAATTCAAACCACGCGTTCGACGACTCAAGGAGCTGGGGCTGACGGTGAGTCTCAAGATTGGCTACGAATTGTCACCCCGTGGACAGCATGTCCTCAAGCACTTGGAAGACCGCACCGATGACTGACACCAACGGCCAATACAGTGACCACGCCAATGTGGAATTCCAGAAGCATGGACGGCTGTCCGTGGAATCGTCGGCGACACAGATTATCGTAGTCTCCGCCAAGGAAAGCTTCCGTAACCTGGCAAAGACGCTGCCTGCCCCGGCGGACGATGTCCTGGAAATCGGCTGCTCTACGGGAGAGGCGACACGACAACTCGCCAAGACAGGTGCCCGTGTCTGTGCCGTCGACAAGTCCACCTCTTTCGTTGAAGCACTACAGGACGAACTGCACGACGCCGACCACGTGACCCTTGCCTGTCTCGATGGGAGAAATATCCCGGGCATTGCAGCCCTGGCACCGAGTCCGACAATCATCTTCATCGATATCGGTGGGGATGCACAGCTTGACCTCGTGGCGCTGCAACTGCGTCTCGTCATGCGAGCCTTTCGTCCTCACACAATCGTTGTGCGAAGTTTTGAAATGGCGACGCTTTCATCCCTTGTATCACAGGTCGAACCACCACAGCTTTCGGGTCTGCATCCGTCGGAGCGTCCTTTGGGTGTCGATATGCTCAGCAATCTCCTGGATCTATCGCAAAGCACCAGTTCCGATACGAGATGTTTTGCCGCCAACAGGCTGGGCACCATTTCAGAGGAAGCGGCACAGATCCGCCTCCGCCAGATGCTGACCGATCCTCACAAGCAAGTACGCCGAGCCGCCGAACGGGCTTCGCAGAAGTTTGCCTCAGCGAATCAGGATGTCACAAACGAATGAAGTCTCCTCGAAGGTCCAAAGCGAAACCCGGTAAGCGCCAAATCGGTCCACCCTCCACCCAGCGCTCGGACTCTAGCAGATCGGGGTCGAAGAAGAAAGCCAACGGGCCTTCTGCAAGACGGCCGACCGACCCTCGACCTGGGAAACCCGGCAAGAGCAGCGGACGCACAAAGCGTGACCGGCCGCCTGAGGACAAGCCGAGTCTCTGGGTCGGTGCGGCACTGCCCGGACTCGAAGATCTGCTGAAGTCTGAGCTTGATGGCCGCTTCAGAGACAATGTCACCCACGTGCCGCATACACGAAGGGGCGAATGCCATTTTTTGTATGGTGGCCGTTCGCGAGCGTTGCTGTCACTGCGCCTGTGCCACGTCCTGTCACTGCGCAGAGATTTCCGTGTCGCCCGGCCGCGAACCTTGCTGTCGCCGGAGCATCTGGCTGCGATCGTGCAGGATCTGAAGAAGGTGATGGAGATGACTCCATCTGATCGGTTCAGTGGCCTTCGCCTGGATGCGGCGGGCTCCGACTCGCCGACGATGCAGCGACTTGGAACACAAGTCGCAGAAAAGCTGTCCATGTCTTTTGAGAATGAAACAGGGGATCTCGTGTTGGCCCTGCGTCCGGGCGAAGACGGGTGGGAAGTGCTGAGCCGAGTCGGCAATCGACCTCTGGGGACACGAACCTGGCGCAAGGTCGATTATCGCGGCAGCCTCAGCGGTACCGTTGCTGCTGCTCTTGTGGAGCTGTCCTCGCCAGCACCGGGTGATCGATTCCTCAATCTGATGTGTGGTAGTGGCTCGATTCTGATCGAACGACTCAAGTGGGGCAGAGCAGGAGGGATCGTGGGGGTCGACAACATCGCCGCCGCCCTCGACGCGGCGAAACAGAATTCTACCGCTGCCGGCATGCGTGATCAGATCCAACTGATGCAGGCTGATACAAGGAACCTGCCCTTTGCAGAAGGAAGTTTTGACAGGCTCTGTGTGGACCTGCCGTGGGGGCAGAGCATTGGCTCGCGTGAGACCAACATCTCCCTGTACAGGGACACCTTTATCGAAGCTCACCGCATCTGTCGACGACGCGGCAAGTTCGTCGTTCTGACACAGGATCACCGATCCCTTGATGCCCTTGAAGGGGTCGTCGAGCGGGGATGGAGGTTGCTTGGCGAGCGAAGTTTCACCCAGAGAGGTTTCCGTCCACGTTGTCGCGTCTATGAGAGAACTGATTCGTAAATCTCGAGTTCATCTGATCGGCGGCACCTCTCATGCCGGCAAGTCGACCCTCGCTCAAGCGCTGGCATCGCGACTGGGTTGGCAATACATGTCCACCGACAAACTTGCTCGCCATCCTGGTCGCCCGTGGGCTGAGGCGCCCAACCTCGTGCCCGATCATGTAGCCGAACACTATCTGTCTCTGCCTGTAGATGAGCTGATTACAGATGTCATGGATCACTACAGGGACAATGTTTGGCCCATTGCGCGACCGATCATCACCGAACACGCCACGAACCTGTCCGTCGACTGCCTGGTGATGGAAGGTTCGGCCCTGCTGCCCGAATTGGTCGCGGCGATTCATCTCGAGAACGTGTCATGTGTTTGGCTCACTGCGGATCCCAAGCTCATAGAGAAGCGGATCTACGCGGGTAGTGGATATGCTGAGAAGGAGTCCCGTGAGCGGAAGATGATCGACCGGTTCCTGGAGCGCTCTGTTGTCTACAACGCTCAGATGCGGGAAGCCGTCAAGGATCTGGATTTGCGGTTGGTCGAGGTGAGAGCTACATCTTCGGTTGAGGCACTCGTCGATGAGTGTCTGAAAGCACTCAGTTGATAGCGTCGCCTCGAGATAAAGAGGCCGTCGACATCGTGTGAGTGGAAGGTGACTTCAGATGAGCAATAGAGCCTGGCAGACGGCAAGGTCACACTCGTGGTGCAAGACGGTCGTCACGGCCTTGCTGCTGCTGCCCGTCGTCGCTACAGCGGCTGATTTGAGGATCCGAGCGGAGCTTCTGCATCTGCGGCAGACGGGACCCACGAGTGACTACAAGATCTATGGCGCGCCCGGCGCCGCACCATCTCTGACAGATATCGATGCCCTCTACGCGAGTGGTGATGCGGAGACGATCGTTCGCTCTGCCGTAGACGGCTCCTTCGCGATGCTCGTCGATTACGCCAAGGCGAAGGATGGTCTGTCGGTGATAGCACGAGGAGTGGATTCCACTGAGTCAGATCCCGTGGCGCTTCGGCTCGACTATCCACGACAGGGAGGAATGGGTGGACCGCCCAACGCACGCGGCTTCTTTAATATCGTGCCGGCCACAGCTGATGTGGCGAGTGAGTCCAAGCCATGGATTGAGGCCAGTCGTGCCTTGTCGCAGACGGGTGTGTTTCCCGTCGATGCCAGGCAGTTGCCTCTAGCGGGACTTGATACGCTCGCCATGGGTACCGATCTGATCATCTATGGCCATTCGCCCGACGGAGATGCCGCGACGTGTGTCATTGGACCAACGGGGTTCTGGGTGTCCACGGGCGTCACGGCAGGCGTGTTCCAGCTACGTGTGCCCTACGATCAGATCCACTCGTTTGAAGGGGGGCGATGGTCACCGGGTTCAGTGATTGTGACGATCACATCTGGAAACGAGATTGTGGCGACGTCTGGTTTCAATCCCGCTTTTCCCGACTGGGTCGCCGGTACTGAGTAGGATACGAGATGCGGTGGACGACACTCCCTTCAGATGAGGTCGCGTTCTCAGGATTGCCCTGGATCGCGGAAACCTTTCCGCGACTCTGTCGCCTACCCGAGACACCAGATCTTCCCCGTGGCGTCAGCGAGCAGGCACGCTTCGCCTCGGGGGCCCATCTGGGATTCTGCAGTGATACTTCCCAACTACATCTCAAGATGGCCCACGCCGAAAGTGGGAGCGGGCTCGATCTCTATGTGGATGGCCAATTCTGGCACACGACAAAGATCACCGATGACGACAAGAGTGATGTCGTGTGTTTTGCGGACCTGCCGCCAGTTCACAGAGACATCTCGATCTACCTACCCCTGCGACACGAACTCCAGATCTCTGCGTGCGGTGTTGATGATGACGCCGAGGTCACTCCTTCTCGACCCCACGCAGGCAGGGGGACGCTGGTTCTCTACGGCTCGTCTGTCGCCCAGGGGATTGGCGCGGGGCGACCAGGCATGGGGTATTCGTCGATTCTCGGTCGCTCTCTCAACATGGATGTGGTGAATCTGGGCTTTGGCGGTGCGGGCAAAGCGGAAGAGCAGGTCGTGGATCTCGTCAGCCAGACTGAGGCCTGCAGTTACGTGCTCGATCTGGGCAAGTCGTATGGACTGCAATCAGCTGAGGCGTATCTGGCCATGCTGGATAAACTGGGCACGGTGCATCCGGGTGTTCCCATTGTCTGTGTCACGCCGATCTACTCATCCCGCGAGGTGCGTGCCGACTACGAGCAGCTCTCTGAGCACACGCGCGCCGTCGTGCGCGACGCAGTTGAGACGTGCAGCACGCAGGATGGATCAGTTGTCCTGATCGAAGGTGAAGTCCTGCTGTCGTCACAGGACGCGGATGGACTCAGCAGTGATGGTCTGCATCCCAATGAACTGGGGCACACCCTGATTGCTCAAAGGCTGCAACCTGTCATTGAGAGCGCCCTGGCGTAATGGGACTCTACAGCAAATACATCCTGCCGAAGCTCATCCACGCAGCCTGCAGCGGCGAGTCGAATGCACTGCAGCGGCGCAAGGTTGTGCCTCTTGCGCACGGTGACGTGCTGGAGATCGGCATCGGCACGGGGTTGAATCTGTCGTATTACGATGAGCAACGTGTGACAAGTGTTGTCGGTGTAGATCCGTCGCCGCAGATTACGAAACTGGCACAGCAGGCGGCAGAGGAGGCACCCTTCGACGTAGAATTTATCGGCTTGCCAGGCGAAGAAATTCCCCTCGATGATGCCAGCGTTGATACAGTCCTGATGACCTATACCTTGTGCAGCATCCCTGACACAGTAGCAGCTCTGCAACAGATGGCACGTGTGCTGAAACCTGGTGGTGCGCTCATCTACTGCGAACATGGCATGGCGCCGGAAGCGGACGTCCGACGTTGGCAGTCACGATTGGGGCCGCTGTGGGGTCGTCTCGGCGGTGGATGTCACCTAAACCGCGATATCCCGCAATTGATCGAGCAGGGAGGATTCGTTCTGGAAAATCA
>Ga0233428_1000741_pt1 | contig 41533 bp, 44 predicted proteins | sample SI_118_April2016_4_FD_179890 | JGI IMG/M metagenome (GOLD analysis project Ga0233428, IMG submission 179890) | Seawater microbial communities from Saanich Inlet, British Columbia, Canada - SI_118_April2016_120_MG | ecosystem: Environmental > Aquatic > Marine > Inlet | place: Canada: British... | reverse complement strand
AAGACTCTCATGAACTTAGACATATCTGAGAAATATCTACCTGTACTGTAAATCAACAATAGTATTCCTCCAAACATAAATCCACTAGCAGCAACTTCAAACGAATAAAATAAACCAATTAAAATCAGTATAATTCCTATTGGAGAAATAATAAAGAACAAGTTTCTATTATACTCTTCTTGAGCATTGGAATATTCCTTACTACAATAATTACAATCTGAATAAACTTGACATCCATTTTCATCATAATCAAATGTAGGATCGCCTTCTTCGGAATTACATTGAGCTATTTCTTCTTCAGAAACAAAATAAACATTTTCACAAGTTTCAGGAGGAACTTCGAATCTATCTTTGAAAGCCCTAGGCCCATCTAAACCACAAAAATCTTCATATTCTGGAGCAGAATACACAGCATCAAAAAATAATCCAATAAATAATGCTGCCATTATAGCAATCGCCAATGACATCAATAATTCTTTCACCTTCATAATTTTAACTTGATTATTATGTTTATATTTGTTTCTCTTAAAAAAACTTACATAGGATTTAATTTTATTAATTTCCATCCTAAATCTTTAACACGCTTTCTAGCAAATTCTTCCATTCCTTCTTTAATGATTATGATGTCTGTCTTGTGCAAGTTATTATTTATCTTAATTTCAATTCCACTGTAAAGGTCCCACCACGTTTTGGATACATCAAGAGATTTCCAAGTGGAGGGCTTATTGGCCCCATTTAAAAAAACCATCACATCTATATCACTTCCAAGGTGACCATTATAACATTCAGAATATTTCCCAAATTTGCCATTTGCCAAACTTCCAAAAATATAAGCTTCTGAACCTTTTGGCAAATCATCTATAATCCATCTAGATATTTTATCCAAAATTTTAGTTTGTCCAGAATAAATAAACTTCTTAGGTTTTTCCATAGATTCATTAAGATTATCAAAGTTATATGCCTTCCTAACGTCCATTTAGAAAACCTTATAAACAGTTTTCACAAAAAATCCTCATGGCAAAAGACATGGGTGAAACCGTAAAAATATTAATGAGAAAACCTGAACAAATCAGGAATATCGCTATTTGTGCCCATATTGACCATGGTAAAACTACATTCTCAGACAATTTACTTGCAGGAGCAGGAATGCTTTCAGAAGAACACGCAGGTAAACAATTAGCTTTAGATTTTCACGCAGATGAACAAGCTAGAGGAATTACAATTGATTCATCTTCAGTATCTATGGTTCATGAAGTAAATGGCCAAGAACATTTAATCAACTTAATCGATACTCCTGGACACGTTGACTTTGGTGGAGACGTAACAAGAGCAATGAGGGCAGTTGATGGTTGTATCGTTTTAACAGATGCAGTTGAAGGAATTATGCCTCAAACAGAAACAGTTCTTAGACAAGCATTGAGAGAACATGTAAGACCAATTTTATTCATTAACAAAGTTGATAGATTAATTAGAGAAGTTAAATTAACACCTGAAGCAATGCAAGAAAGATTTGTAAAAATCATTGCTGCAGTTAACGCATTCATCGACAAGATTACACCTGAAGAACATAAAGGTAAATGGAATGTAAACGTTCAAGATGGTTCTGTTGCATTTGGTTCAGCATTTCACAATTGGGCATTATCAATAGACTATATGCAGAAAAAAAGTATTTCATTCAAAGATGTAATTGAACATTACTCAGATCCAAATGACGATAACAAATACAAAGAGTTAGCAAAAAAAGCTCCACTACACGAAGTAGTTCTTGGTTCAGTAGTAAAACACTTACCAAATCCAGTTACTGCACAAAAATACAGAATTCCTAATATCTGGCACGGAGACGTTGAGTCCCCTGAAGGAAAAGCAATTCTAAGCTGTGACCCTAACGGAGAACCGGCATTTGTTTGTGTTAAGATTGTTATTGACCCTCATATGGGAGAAGTAGCAGCAGGAAGAATGTTCTCAGGAACAATCAAACAAGGACAAGAAGTATATCTAAATGGTGGAAAGAAAAAGGTAAGAGTTCAACAAGTTAGTATTTACAAAGGTGCACAAAGACTTCAAATGGATGAAGTTGTTGCAGGCAACATTGTAGGAATTTCAGGATTGAGAGGAGTATTCTCAGGTGAAACTGTTTCCTCACAACCAATTGAACCTTTCGAGGCAATTAGTCACATATTCGAACCAGTAGTTACAAAGAGTATTGAAGCTGCAAAATCTGCAGATCTTCCAAAATTAATTGAAGTACTTAGAAAAGTTTCAAAAGAAGATCCTTCTATTAAAATTGAAATTAATGAAGAAACCGGTGAAAACTTATTACATGGTATGGGTGAATTACACTTAGAAGTTGTTGAAAATAGAATTAAAACAGAGAAAAATGTTGATGTTAAAACTTCACCACCAATTGTTATTTTTAGAGAATCAGTTGAAAAAATATCTCCTCAAATGGAAGGTAAATCTCCTAATAAACACAATAAATTTTATGTAATTGTAGAACCTTTAGACGAAAACATTGCAAAGGCAATCAAAGATGGAATACTTCCGGAAGGAAGAGTTAAGAAAAATGATAAAGTTCTATATGGAAAATTAGATGAGATTGGAATCCCAGTTAAAGAAGGGAAAAAAATCAGAGATATTTGTAAAGGTAACTTACTAGTAGATGGTACAAGAGGTATTGTACACATTGGAGAAGTTCAAGAATTAATCAATGAAGGTTTCGAACAAGTTATGAACCAAGGACCTTTGGCAAAAGAACCTGGAATTAACATGAAAGTAACAGTTATGGATACAAAATTACACGAAGATGCAATTCACAGAGGTCCTGCACAAGTACTTCCTGCAGTTAGAATGGCTGTTAAAGAAGCAATGGAGCAAGCAAACCCAGTAATCTTCGAGCCAATGCAAATCGTTCAAATTGACGCCCCTCACGAAAACATGGGAGACATGTCAGGCCTAATTTCAAATAAACGTGGACAATTATTAGAAATGGATCAAGACGGAGATCAAATTGTACTAAAGGCTAAATTACCTGTAGCTGAAATGTTTGGATTAAGCAATGAAATTAGATCTATGACTTCTGGCCGTGGAAACTTCTTTTTAATCGATCAAAGCTATGAGAGATTACCTAGAGAACTTCAAGAGAAGATTATCATCAGCATCAGAGAAAGAAAAGGTTTGAAGGCTGAAGATCTTAAAGAAAAAGTAGACGAGTAAACCTTGCCTAATTCTTAGAATTTAACGCATATAGCCAGTTTTATGCAAAAAGTCTATAATGTATATATAGCATATATTATATATTTCTTAATCTATCCATTTATAAATACCGAAACTAATATATATGCTCTAGTATATAGATAATTTTATGAAATCTATAGGGAGAAGAGGATTCTTGAAACATTTAGTTGCAACAGCAAGTCTTGCATTAGTCCCAACTATGAACTTACTAGGTGCAGAACAAGAACCTAGTTACAATAGGGGTTCAGAATTAAATAACACTCCAACTTATGAAGAAATAATTTCAACAAAAGAAAGTTCATTAGAAGAAAGGTTGCAAGCAGCAACTAATTTTGGTGAAGAAAATCCACAAGCATATTTAACATTTTTAGAAGATTGGTCGGATGAAGAAGGTCTTGACAAAGCAGAATTTCTAGTTGAAGCTGCAATGAGAGAAGATGTGTGCCACATGAGACATCTTAGTTTATATTTTGCGAAACAGCATGATAAGTTAGCAACAACTGAACATTTAGAAACAATTGCTCAAGCAAAAAGTAGAGGATTTTTTCCAAGATTATATGCAACTGAAGGTTTAGGTTTACTTGTAAATGATGGGGCAGTAGACACATTGTTAAAACTAACAGGAGATTCAGATGAATTCATCGGAATTGAAGCATCACTTGCATTAGAAAAAGCATTAACTGTTACAAAAGGTAAACAGAAAAAAGAAGCACAAAAAGTTCTTTATGACAGATTACTTGCAACAGATAATGATCATCTTAGGAACCACTTAAGTTGGACCTTAAGAGATGTTTATGGCGAAAGGGAATTAATTAAACAATTGAAGAAAGAAAAGAAAGAACATAAACAAAGAGCAGGGTTAATTATTGATGAATTAAAACGAAATTATATTCGTATATCCGACGGATTTAGTTACAAATCTGAAGAAATTTGTGAATTTGATGGAAAGAAGAAAGGCCTTAAAAATATTTATTCAATATGGAAAGAAAATGGTGAGAAAACAAATCTTAATCTCAAGGGCAAAAAAGATGCAAGAGTCATATTTTCTAGATATATAGAGCCAGTTAAGGAAGGGGACAAGAAAAATTGGCACTTCATGACTACCTATTCAGACCATTTCTCTTTTGTTTCAGATAGTTATCCTTCTTCATCAGATAAATCTGAAAATGCGAGTGCGGATCCAAATGGGAAGTATGTAAGGTTAACAGATAAATGGATCGAAGGGACAAACAGAATGCAAGTGATCACCTCTAGTGTGCATGAAGTGAGACATATTTATTCTCTTGCATTGGGCGAGCACCCTACACAACATAGGGGAGAAGAAAGGAGTTATCGTGAACCCCATAGCACAAGACAAATTATAGAAACCTCTACAGGACACCCTTATTATTCTGGGAAAAGTGAAGAAAAAAGTTGGAGAAAAAAACAAGAAAGGTTTGTTAAAAGCAAGATTTGGGAATATTAACTAAACCATCCGGACAAAGACTCCCACCAACTTTCAGAAGAACACTCTGGTCCAACACAATTATCTAAACAGGAACAATCAGATTGACAAGTTCCAGAACCGGACGACCCACTACCAGGATCACATTGACTTCCAGGAGGTTCGCAATCTTCCCCAGGATCAACTACATCATTGCCACAATAAGGTGGCCATTCACAACCAATTTCTGAGTCTGGACAACCACATAAGTCATCGCAAATAATAGCGGTCATTGCACAACTACCTGCATCACACCAGCCATCTCCGTCATTGTCCATTGGTAATCCTATCATTGCACATACGGATCCTGCCTTACATGTTCCTGGAGGAGGACATGAAAAGGGCAATCCTCTGTTATCAAATGGTGGAAGATTTGGTCCTGCACCCAAACCGGGAGATTCTAATTTAGGCAACTCATAACAAGAGCAAGTATTTGCCGCACAAAAAAATCCAGGGGGACAAGCCACACCAGCCTCACATTCTTCGCCTAAGTCTATAATGCCGTCCCCACAGTAATTATCTTCAATATTAGATTCATCTCGATCCATTGGGGATGAACAACCGGGATCATTTAATTGAGGATATGGGCCAAAATCTATTAAATTATCTCCATCATTATCTCTTGAATCACTACATTCCGAATTCCAACAACCACTTATATCAAATTTGCAATTGTTTGTACATTCTAAGTCTCCCCACCTTCCCCCAAAATCATTACAAGTTTTGCCATCAAAATCAGGAGGATCACATTCTTCGCTGAATTGGTTGATAATTCCGTCTCCACAATAGGGGTCCGAAGGAGGAGGGTTGCAGTAATCTTCCCTGTTGCCTACAGCTGCTGCATTCAAATTACCCACTGCATTGGGATCATTATCTATTGCAGTTGTGTAAAAACTAATTCCGTCAATCCAACCAGAATAAAAATTATCGTAATCACTATGTTGATACGCACTATTATTATGTCCGCCAGAAATTTGGAAAATAGGTTTTGGATTTAAAGTGGCCAAGTTAATGAAAGAAGAAGGCGTAGTTGTGGTTAGTAAATTAGCATCTAAATAAATTCTATCTTCTCCAGATTCAACATCCCTCACCATAACAAATTGATGCCAAGAACCATCATTAACATTGTTATTATCGAGATAATATAATTCAGTATTTATTCCGTCCTTTAATCTAACTGCAATATATTGTTCGGATAATGCCACATTCTGAGATAAATAAACTATCAATCCTTGATCAAGATCTTGATCATACAATCCAGCAATTAATTGTTGAGGACATTGTCCTGAATCTGAACACCACAGCCCATTGGAATTAAACCAAAACTCAAAACTAAAAGAATTATCTGCAAGCGCATCTGCAAGATAATCTCCTCCCAATGCAGGTTCAACTTCATAGGCATACCCTACCGCAGCACCATTTCCATCCGAAGAGTGTCCTTCATGAATTAACTGTAATCCATATTTCATTTTTCCACCAGCAAGCCATAAAGCTCCACGTTCAAAGGTATCGCTAGAATTAAAACCCAAATCCCTATCAATGACTACACGAAGATCGTAATAAGGTTCATTCACACCAGAGGTATGTTCCACTTCATCATCTGCAATACTCCAATCATTTCTATCAGGGTCAATATAGATATTATTTAATGAATATGATGCAATTTTTTCACAACTAAAACCTGAACAACATTCTCCGCTAACAATATTACATGCATCTCCAAAATCACAATCTAAATCTGAAGTACATGCATCACAACTTCCACCAGTTCCACTAGGATTTATACATGGTTGGTAACAAGATATTCCTGTCGCACCACAATCTAAATTAGTGTCGCAACTTCCGCCACCATTTCCTGGACATAAGATTGGGTCTGCATCACAAACTGAATCTGCACAATCAATACTGCCATCACAATCATTATCATATGTATCATAACACGAATCTCCAACAAGAGGATCTTCTAACGCCTCATCAGGATAAATATTAATATTGTCATCATCACAATCTGGGCCACCACATTGATAACCTTCAACTCCGTCTCCATCTCTATCACAATCTAAACAATTACCTAAACTACAGTATTCTCCATTGTCACAATCATTATCATTTTCACAACCGCCACAAACTTTACCCCCATTACCGTCAGGTAAACAAGTTCCACTTGGACAGTCATCATCAGTAGTACACTCACAGTAACATCCAAAACCTTCAGGGTCAGCAGGTTCTCTACAAGTATTTCCGTTTAAGCAACCACCATTACCATCATAAGTACAATATCCCCATTCTTCGCCAAGAGGAATTTCACAATTAACGCCATTGGAAGAATACTGAGCATCACAATCTTCTATGGTTTTACAAGCTTCACATTGTTCACTTCCAGTAACCAATCCGTCGCCACATTCTTGAAAAACAATTCTTTGATTATCTCCATCATTAACCATTGTAACATAATGTGTTCCAGGTATAAAGAAAAAACCTAATGATCCCCAAACAGGATAACTTAATCCAAATCTATGAACTTCACCAGTATCCATTGTAACTTCCATGGTTTTACAAAGATCATCATAGAACCCACAATCATCTAAAATTGCAGTATCTACACCCTTTGGCGTCCTAATAACAATTGTATCTGCACTTCCATCACCTAAATTACTCAACGATTCAACTGTATTTTCAACACTTCTAACTGTATCAGTCAAATAAATTGAATTAGTATTAGAAGCTTCAGAAGCATAATAAAACACTGCAATAGAAACTAATAAAACAAGTCCTAATAACGCCATGTTATCAAAGGCAGCTTGTGCATTCCTCTTCTTAATCATCCTCTTTTTCCTACGCACAGATAATCTACTCGCAATTAGTTTAAAAAGATTCTTAAATAAGCATTAAGATTAATAGATTCTTAAAATCTCCCACCAAAAAATATATATACCCTACTATATATATCAGAACCTATGACTTTTAGAAAAAAAGCTATTTTTGGAGGACTAGGAGCACTAGTTTTAGCATCGTTTGGAGTTTTAACTTGTAAATCACCAACTATCTCCCAAATACCTAGGGAACTCCCCAGACTAGAAACAACAGTCGCCGAAGCTGTACCTCTAAAAGTAAACCAACTTGAACGTAAAGAACTAACAATTCAAAAACAAAAAGAAACGCCCAGAGAACCAGAATACCTCTCGTTATCAGAAGATCTTGCAAGTGATGTAGACTACTGTTTTAACTCTTTCAATGGAAATGTTGACATTGAAATAATAAGTCAATCAATATTAAGGCTATTGGAGAAGAAAAAAATCAATAATATTTTTCTTGAAATGGGGAACAATGAAGAGTTTGGATCATACTCATCAGAAGATTTTTTAAAAAGTCCAATAGAAGATTTTGAAAAATTAGATTATCTATTCGGAGAAGAACATTTAGTTTTATCAAATGGAAGTTCACTTTATGGATTGTCAATTGAAAGAGATTATCACCAAAGCATATCTATTGAAAATGAAGAAGAAATAATTGAATCAGAAAGTTTTGTTAACCCAAAAATAAAAAAAGAATTTGGAAAAACAGAATCTTATGTTTTTGAACTAGTTAGTGGCAAAGATGCTTTTGGATTCCCAGATTTAGTCTCTTGTGATTCATTTAAAGTTTATTTCGAAAGAGATAAACAAGGAGAAATAAAAATAAACGCGCATGCAAGTATTAATGATGAAATTGAAGAACCTATAAGCAAGATAGATATTGAAGCATTCAATAACCAGAATTCATTTGGGCAAAGAAGAATAAAAATAGACCCATATGGAGTAATAATTGAAGATTTAACAACAAGACATGTACTATTCCCTGCAGAAATAACTAGAGAAGAATATTCAAACTTATTACCAGGAGAGCTAATTGAAAGCGACAGCTTTTTCAGAGATTATACTCCTAACTCAGCAATAAAACCAATAAAAAACAACAGTCACTTATATTTCACAAGAACACTAGCAGATTTATTATTCAATTAAGCATTTAATCTTATTGTAGAACTCATCGCTTTGATTTTTGCCTTTAAATTTTTCAAGCAATCCTCATCTGCATCTTTCTGTTTTCCGCCAAAACCACTTCCAGATGAACCACTAGCTTCGACTACAGTACCGTCACTGAGTTTAGTACTACAACTAGTTGACCAACTACCTTTTGTACCTGCGGGAGGTTTACCAGTATCATCTTTAAAAGTAACCTTACCTTTCTTATCTGTATGCCTTACATCATGATAATACACATTTCCAACATCCATATCCTTTGGAGCGGGACCTCCAGAAACAACATTTCCCGTGAAAGAATCCACATTGTTCCCAATACTAGAACCAGACAAGATAAAAGACGCACCAATAATAACTGCTACTAATAAGAGGTGTGCTCCATCAAATCCATTCCGTTTTTTTGTTCCAGCCATTTTTATGATTACTTACAAGAAAAAGCAATAGTTGCTTTACACTTTACAAGAGTATACTCCCCTTTAAGATTTGAAATATTGGGGCCCGGACAAGAATAGTCTGCATCTCCCCTATCAGTAATATCTTTTGCATTCTTAGAAGGATCCATTCCATCACAGATAGCTTTCGCATCATCCTTTGCTCTATCATAAGCACGCTCCTTAGCAGTATTTTCTAAAGATCCTAACTGCCCAGAACCGGATGCAGTTCCAACACCAGTAGTTGTCAATTTCTCATCAGGACTTATAGAAATAACAAAAGGAACAACTAATAAAATTAAAATAAGTGCCAGTGGCAACTGTCCTTTGATCTCCCTCTTTCCCATATCAATAAGAAAATAAAAGAAGTTTATAAACTTTTCCAAAAAACAACTAGATATTATTTTTCTACATTAGATTAAATATCACAAGTGCAATCAGGTTTACAAAATCCACCAATTGGGCACATGCCCGAGGCACCATCACAATCTTCAAAACCGTTCAATACACCATCGCCACAATAACCTCCAGGTGGATCTCCAGGACAATAATTTCTAGTAGAAGTACAACAATTACTTACACAGTAACCATAACTTTTCGGACTCCCATCAGTACAAAATTCAGGTACAAAATTACAATCTGCAACAACTGCACAAAAAGTTCCGCCCCCAACAGCACAGTCTATACAAACATCAGGATAAAGTTTAGACTTACAATCAGAAGAACATTCACCATCAACACCAAAGTAATCAACACCATTAGAACATTGTATATCTATTGGAATTACAGAACCATCACAGACTTCGCCAGCTTCAACAATACCATTTCCACAATAGCCGCCGCCGCCACAAACATTCAAACAATTACTATCACTATAACAATTAATTCCTCCATCATCACTATACGCCTGAACACCACAAAAAGAGGTACAAGAGCTATCAATAACGCAGCTAGATGGAATCAGACAATCATTTAAAACAGAATTATAAAGTGTTCCAGGTGAACTACACAGCCCAGCATCAAAACTAGTTTCATCATCACAAATCTCATTATTATTAAAACCATTAGGAGAATCAACAACAACGTCTCCGCAAACTTGCACATTAGCAACATAAACTTCTCTATCCATCCGATTAAGAGTGTTTGCTAATAAAACGTTAACTTCAGCCACTGACAACCTTTTATCAAAAACTGCAACCTCATCAATATAACCTGAAAAACTATCCAATGCATTCAAACCAGAAGCCCCTAACTTCAAATTATCAACGGTAAACGAATTTCCATTACTGTTACTAGTGTCCAAACCCCCATCCAACATAATTTCAAACTTCTGATTATCCCATGACAAAGAAACAAAGTTCCAAGCATTAATATTCAAAGAACCAAAACTCGTAAAAGAACTAATTAATCCATCGCCATAATAAACCCTCAATCTTTTATCATCCCAGATCTCAAGTTTTAAATTATTTGAAGCACCATTAAAACCATTTAATATTTCATAAATCCCAGTTGGAGTATTGGGCTTAACCCAAAAGACAATACTCCCTTCATCAATGAGCGGCTCATTAATCAAATCTGCTCGACTATCGGTCCCTTCAAAAAACTCAATATTCTCACTTATGCCGTCAATCCTTGGATAAGAAATACTTCTTAATACTCCACCATACAATTGTCCAAGATAAATATTGTGATCCCCCCATGAATCATAAACTGCCACATTAACTTCTTCTTCAAATCTCCAATAATTTCTTAAATAAGGAACTGGGTCGTTTATTTTTTTACAATTTTCCAAACATGGCCCATAAGGATTATTATTCTCCCCATCATCACATTCCTCTGGCCATTGGGTAACCTCATCGCCACATTGTGCACCAGTACCACATAAGAATCCATCAAACTCAGAACCAGTCGGAGTAGTATAAATATCAAAATTACTATTTGCTAATGCCACATTATAGAATGCAAATTGATAAATATTTCCAACAAAAGAATCTACACCTTCGCCCAATGCAAAAATATATGGACTTTTGAATACATCTTTATGTCCAGCATTCAAGGAAGTTAAACTAGAACGAGATTCCATGCCGTTTACATAAATAGTTAAAGGTTGACCAATCTCCCAAGTAACCAAAACATAACATAAATAACTTGAACCATTACAAGCCCCACCATCATCTACGGTTACACTATCTGCACCGTTTCTAACTCTAACCTGTAACACTCCACTAGCATCAAATTCTATAATAAAACCATTGTTGTTATTACATTGTGTAACAGTATTACATGATCTAAATATTTCCCTTCCATCAATTCCATCACCTTTGATTCCATCCATTACGAACTCTATACTTCCTGCATCTTCAGCAGCCCAATCAAAATTAGGGTCATCAAACCTCAAAGCATCGTCATCAGTATTTCCGCTTGTTTCATCAAATCTTATTGTCCATTGATCCAAAATTGGATTATCATGAATGTAAAGATTCCAATAATGTTCACTTGGAGGATTAGGACGAGTGATCAAAGTGGCTTCAATATTCTTATCTGAAGTAGTTGTGCTTCCACTTCCTTCTTCAACTCTCCAATAATCAAGTAAATTTTCAGGGCAACAGTTACCACAATCTCCTGCACAATTTGAACAAGTTTCATCAACTTCACAAACGCCGTTAGGGTTACAACTTCCGCCACCATTTCCTGGACATAAGATTGGGTCTGCATCACAAACTGAATCTGCACAATCAATACTGCCATCACAATCATTATCATATGTATCATAACACGAATCTCCAACAAGAGGATCTTCTAACGCCTCATCAGGATAAATATTAATATTGTCATCATCACAATCTGGGCCACCACATTGATAACCTTCAACTCCGTCTCCATCTCTATCACAATCTAAACAATTACCTAAACTACAGTATTCTCCATTGTCACAATCATTATCATTTTCACAACCGCCACAAACTTTACCCCCATTACCGTCAGGTAAACAAGTTCCACTTGGACAGTCATCATCAGTAGTACACTCACAGTAACATCCAAAACCTTCAGGGTCAGCAGGTTCTCTACAAGTATTTCCGTTTAAGCAACCACCATTACCATCATAAGTACAATATCCCCATTCTTCGCCAAGAGGAATTTCACAATTAACGCCATTGGAAGAATACTGAGCATCACAATCTTCTATGGTTTTACAAGCTTCACATTGTTCACTTCCAGTAACCAATCCGTCGCCACATTCTTGAAAAACAATTCTTTGATTATCTCCATCATTAACCATTGTAACATAATGTGTTCCAGGTATAAAGAAAAAACCTAATGATCCCCAAACAGGATAACTTAATCCAAATCTATGAACTTCACCAGTATCCATTGTAACTTCCATGGTTTTACAAAGATCATCATAGAACCCACAATCATCTAAAATTGCAGTATCTACACCCTTTGGCGTCCTAATAACAATTGTATCTGCACTTCCATCACCTAAATTACTCAACGATTCAACTGTATTTTCAACACTTCTAACTGTATCAGTCAAATAAATTGAATTAGTATTAGAAGCTTCAGAAGCATAATAAAACACTGCAATAGAAACTAATAAAACAAGTCCTAATAACGCCATGTTATCAAAGGCAGCTTGTGCATTCCTCTTCTTAATCATCCTCTTTTTCCTACGCACACGTATTTAATCCTAATTTAGTTTAAAAAGATTGTTAAATAAACTATAATTTCTTAACAATTTACTCAAATTCCTCACCAAAATCTTTATAAATCACTTTCAGCAAATGCTTACTCATTATAATAACATAATCGGAGAGTACAAATCAAAAATGGCAAGAGAAAAACCGCATTTAAACGCAATTTTCGTAGGTCACGTTGACCACGGAAAATCTACCTCAGTAGGTAGACTTATGTTTGATTCAGGAAACGTAGATGAACAAGCAATGAGAAAACTAAAAGACAAGGCTCAAGAACTAGGAAAAGCAGGTTTCGAGTTCGCTTTTGTTATGGATAACTTAAAAGAAGAGCAAGAAAGAGGGGTTACAATTGATCTTTCTTACAAGAAGTACATGTCAGGTAAATATGAAGCAACAATTATTGATGCACCTGGACACAAGGACTTTGTTAAAAACATGATTACAGGTTCTTCACAAGCTGATGTAGCATTTTTAGTTGTAGCTGCAACTGAAGGAGCTATGGCTCAGACTAAAGAACATTTATGGTTATTGAAAACATTAGGTGTAAACCAACTATGTGTTTTAGTAAACAAAATGGACACTGTGAAGTACGATGAAGCTAAATTCAATGAAGTTAAAGAAGGATTAACAAAATTAATTCAAACTGCAGGATATGTTCCTGACAAAGTTAACTTTATTCCAGCAAGTGCTTTTGAAGGCGATAACATTTTCAATAAAAGTGAAAATATGCCTTGGTACAAAGGACCAACTGTTGCTGAGCAAATCGACTTATTCGATGAGCCAGAAAAACCAGTAGACTTACCATTAAGACTACCTATCCAAGATGTTTACAGCATTTCTGGTATTGGAGTAGTTCCTGTTGGAAGAATTGAAACTGGAGTTCTAAAGATTGGACAAAAAGTTGTTTTCGTACCTGGAAGAGAAGGGAAAGGAGTTCCTGGTGAAGTTAAATCTATCGAGATGCACCATGAACAAGTTCAAGAAGCAATTCCAGGAGATAATGTTGGATTCAACGTGCGTGGTATCGGAAAGAAAGATATTGCACGTGGAGACGTACTAGGTGAGGCAAGCAATCCTCCAGTAGTTGCAAGTGAATTTACAGGAAGGATTATGATTTTGAATCACCCAACTGTTATCACCCAAGGATACACTCCAGTATTCCACATACACACATCACAAGTAGCATGTCAATTCATAGAATTGAAACAACAGCTAGACCCAGCAACTGGTGCAGTTCTTAAAGAAAGCCCAGATATGTTAAAAACCGGGGACGCAGCAGTTGTACTACTAAAACCTACAAAGCCAGTAGTAATTGAGCAATTCAGCGAGATTCCTCAAATGTCTAAGTTCGCAATTAGGGACGCAGGCGCTACAGTAGCAGCAGGTATGTGTATAGACATTACTAAGAAAAAGTAAGGGTAAAACCCTTACCAAGTATTTTTTATAATTTTCTTCAAATAGAAAGATTTATTAATAAGTGTTAAATAAACTTAACACATGTTAAACATAATTAACAATCTAAAACCTTTCTTTGAAGACTGTCATAGAAGGTTCAGCGTAAGGGAGTATGCAAGAACAATAAATGTAAGTCCTCCAACGGCATCCAAAATTCTTTCAAATTTATCTAAAGAAAACCTTCTACATAAACAACAAGACAGACAATACCTTCTTTTTTGGGCAAATAATAGTTCACTATTCAAAAATCTTGCACAAATATATTGGAAACAAAGATTTGAAAAAATAGGAATTCTAAAGTATTTTAACGAAAAACTAATTAATCCTACAATTATTCTCTTCGGCTCACTAGCAAAGGGGGAAAACACTCAAGATTCAGATGTAGATTTTGCAATTATTTCTTCAAAAAAACAAATTAATTTAAATATATTTGAGAAAAAACTTAAAAGAAAAATTCAGGCATTATCTTTCAAGGATTTAGAACATATAAAAAATAAAGAGCTTCGAAATAATATAGTCAATGGTTATAAATTAGAAGGTAGAATAAAGTTATAATGGACTGGGAAGAATGCAATCAAAAAAGAATAGTAAAAAACGTTGATTTTGATGAAGGTCTTATTAGTTCACTCATACAAACAAGTAAGAAAAAAATGAAATCTCAGGAATTTCTACCATTCAATGATACAACTCTTGCTTCTAAAGTTTCATTAGCCTATGACTCTTTGAGAGAATTATTAGAAGCATTAACTCTCAAAAAAGGATTTAAAATATATAATCATGAATGTTACACCTCATTTCTTAAAGAAATTATGAATAAATCTTCACTAGGGGATGATTTTGATGAAATACGGAAGCTGAGAAATGACATTAATTATTATGGAAAAGAACTATCCCTAGGAGAGTGTAAGGACATGATATCTAGGATAAATGAGCTTAAAATGGCAGTAGAGAACATTATGAATAAAACCAAATCTTAAATATCAAAAACCTTATAAATCCAATTTCTAAAATAAAAACTACAAATGGCAAAAGCAAGAATAAATTTAGCGAGTACAAACATCGCAGAACTAAATCAAATCTGTGGAGACATTAAAGACATCGCAAAATCCACAAAAACAAAAATTTCTGGACCAATTCCAATCCCAACTCAAATTCTTAAACATACTACAAGAAAAAGTCCCTGTGGTGATGGAAAAGCTTCTTTCGATAAATTCGAAATGAGAATTCACAAAAGACTTATTGATCTAGCAGATAATGAACGTGCATTAAGAATGGTTATGAGAGTACCAATTCCTAAAGACGTCGATATTGAAATTGAATTAATAGAATAATTATTTATACACCCTTTTTCTGTGATCAAATTTCAATAAAATTATTTCGTTCCTATTTTCTACATAAGAATAAACTATTCTAAATGGTTTCAAATATAACGCTCTTTCTCCCCTTAAATATTTTAGAGGTTTTCCAACTTGAGGATTATGCATTATTTTAAGAATCTGTTTCTTGAGTAATACCTTAAGATTATCATCTAAACGTTTAATTTGTTTAGAAAAAGTTGAAGAAAGTGTTATTTTCCTTTCCACTAAAATCACCAAGATTCCATTTCTTTAATAAACCCATCTTGAGTTGAAGTTTTGCAGTTCCCTTTATCAATTTCATTCCAGATTTTTTGCAATTCTTCTAATTCTTGGATTTCGGTTTTACTCAAACCTTCTATCTTCCTTAAAACAAGAAGATTTTCTTTTTTTATCACTACAAATGCTTCTCCAACTTCCAAGTCACTACGTAATTTTTCAGGGATTACTATCTGCCCCTTTGTACTTAATTTAGTTATTTCCATAAAGTAAGAATATCTTACTTATTTATAAAACTTGGGTTTTAAATTTAGAAACCTTTTCGATAAAAAATTGTCAAACAAAATAAACAAAACTTAGATAGAACTCAATAGAATAAACTAGGACTATTTCCTTACTCATAACCGTAGGCTGTATCTCTCAATGAAACTCCAAAACACTGTAAAGTAACTATCCACATCATATCCATTCTTTCTTAGTTCCCTTAATTCCTTAGCTGCTTCGACAGCGTAAACTTTCTTCCTCTTTTCTCCTACCCTAAGAATTTTAGCTAAGAGCGAATCTCTTTGACTTTCATCCAAAGGCTTCATTGTGAGAGTACAACACTTAAATTTAGGTGTCATATCTATCGAATATAACAAGGTAAAAATCATATTTAAAGATTGTCGATATATTTAGTAAACATTCTATAATGTATATATCAGTTCAAAAAATGGACTAATTAATGAGTTACAACTATCAGTTATAACTTAAAGAAAGTCTTAAAAATTAAAATTAATCCAACAAGATATAGCCTGCCGTGATCGCGTAATCTGGTATCGCACAAGCCTGGAAAGTTTGGCCCTTTGGGCATCCCGGTTCAAATCCGGGTCGCGGCGCTTCTTTAACTATAATAGTTCAACAAATCCTTTGATTCCATTCAAAATAAATTGGGTTCCCAGTGCCAAGATAATAAGTCCCATAATTTTCTCTACTGCCTTTGTCCCACTATCCTTCAAAAATTTCTTGATAGTATTTGCTTTAAGTAATAGAATGTAGGTCAAAAAAGAAATAAGTATCACTGCAGCAATAACAATAACTTCTCCAAATTTTCCACCTTCAACAGAAAGTGTTACCGTTGTTGCAATTGCCGCTGGACCAGAAATAAATGGGATTGCTAAAGGAACTAAAGAAATATCTTCTTTTTCAATTATTTCTTTTTTATGTTCAGGAAGTATTTCTTTTTGTTTGAGTAATGGGTTAACCATTTTAAATCCAATAAAAAGCAAGATTATTCCACTTGAAATTTCTAAAGCGCTAAGGGAGATATTAAAAAAATCAAAAATCAAAAAACCTAGAAATGTGCTTAAAATTAGAATAGTTGCCGCAGAAATACATGCTTTTTTAGCCATACTCTTTTTCCATTCGGCAGTACTATTTTGATTAATAGTTATAAAAATAATTGCAGTTGACAAAGGATTAATGATGGCAAACAAAGACGTAAGAGAAAGTATAAAAAAAGAAAGTTCAGACATATTTAACACCCATTTATCAATTTAAGGATTATAATATCCTTATATATCTTATGTATCCAGATTTCTATTTTTAAAAATCGAGCATTATGCCTAAATCGATCCACAAGGTCAAAATGTAAATGGATCGCAGCATTCTTTTTTACAAGAATGTTAATTAAAGAAAAATTATATAAACTCAGATAGCAAATTATGAAAAATGACTGGATACAAAACAAATATTGAAAAAGAAACATTAGAGAATGATAACTACAGAAAAGTATTGTTTACTGGACAAAAAATTCAACTTGTAGTTATGAGTTTAAAACCTGGAGAAGACATTCCTCTAGAAACCCACACAGGCATAGATCAGTTTATTAGAGTAGAACAAGGCGAAGCTTATGTTAAAATCGATGAAACTGAATACAATCTAAAAGATGACGATGTAGTTGTAATTCCGTCAGGAACTGCCCACTACGTAAAAAATACTTCGGAAGATCGAGATCTTAAATTATATTCTATTTATGCTGATCCTGAACACGAAGAAGGTACAATACATACTACCAAAGAAGAAGCCGATGCTGCAGAGCATCACCATTAATTTTTTCATTAAAATTTAACCATATAGTTACGCACCATAGACATATATCTTTCAACTAAAATATAACTTGAATATTTTTCTGAGCAACGGGAAAACTTTTAAACAGAACTATCTCCTTTAACAGAAGGTTTAGAGTATATATTTAAAATGAAAAAACTAACAATAATTTCAATTATTTTTACAATATTAATCTTCTCGACAACAGTATTGGCAGAAGAAACCTTTGAAGATTTATTAAACAGCATAGAAGAACAAAATTATCACAAAAATGGAATTAACTATATCTCAGACTCCAATGCAGTACATCATTTTCCAAATATAAAGAATATCCAAAGCATTAATTTAGAAATAAAAAACAATAAAAATGAAGAATTTTCTCAAGAAGAAACCTCAGACATTAATAAAATTTTAACAAATTATAACTCTCAATCATTAAACATCCAATCAATCTATGAAAAGAGAGATTATGGATTATTTAACACAAATCAAAGGCCAATCAAACAGGCATATATTCTAACAAACAATTTAAACAAAAAACAAAAAGTTACATTCGCAATAAATCATGAAATAACTGTTAACGAAGTGGAATGGAATGGAGAAATTTATCAAATAAACAAAAAACCTCAATACTTTGAAGCATCGACAGTAAAACACCATTTCAAAGAAGATAGAACTGAATTAATTGGGCATACTATTTATTTCGAAGACGTCTATTACGACTTCAAAGACATTATTAATCTAGATTATGAAGTATACATTCATTCAAAAAACAATAAAAATTATATCACTGTAGAAATCAGCAAAACACTGGGACCTAAAGAAGAATTCTTAATCGATCCAGAAATTGGATGGGTTAAAAACGAAATAGCTTCAGATCCAGTTATTTGGGGACCAATTTATGGGAACATTGCAGATTTAGATAACGACGGAGATGAAGACTTTGCAATGGTTGCATGGAATGGAATGGATGACAGAGTTGTTTGGTTCGAAAATGATGGAAATTTTCCCCTCAATTGGACAGAACATGTAATTACTACAAATATAGATAATCCCAACTCATTAAATTCCGCAGATATAGACGGGGATGGAGACATGGACCTTATTAGTGCAATCTTAAGAGATGAAAGAGTAGAATGGTATGAAAATGATGGAAACACTCCTCCAAACTTCTTTGTAAGATATCTTGCTACAAATTTATATTTTGTTAACTATGCCAATCCTGTGGATATAGACGGGGATGGAGACATAGATATACTTGTATCTGTGGGTGGAGAAGATAGAATCATCCTGTATGAAAATGATGGGAATATAACTCCTTCTTGGACAGAAACTAATATTTCTACAGATGTTTATGGATCCTGGGGAGTTAATTACGCAGACGTTGACAATGATGGAGATTTAGATGTCATTGGGAATGCAAAATTTGATGGAGAACTTGTCTGGTTTGAGAATGATAACCTTGGAAGTTGGAATAGAAATATAATTGTTAGCAATTTAAACAGACCTACATCTATACATGTAAAAGACATAGATCAAGACGGAGATATGGACATCTTAAGTTCAATAGAAGATGATGACAGAATTGCATTATTTTTACATAACGGAAATTTTACATCACCGTCATGGAATGAAATGAATGTTTCTACAAACGTGAATTTGCCTGCATCTGCAAAAACTGCTGACATTGACAACGATGGAGATTTTGATGTTATTAGCACTTCTTGGGACGATAAAAAAATAGCGTGGCATGAGTACAAACAAGGAGTATGGAATGAACATGTAGTTACAAATACCGCAGGATATGGCGGAGGAATTTGGGCAGATGCTGCAGATTTAGACCAAGATAATGATACAGACATCATAGGTTTAACAGGTTACTATACAAGTAGTATGGCTGCATTTTACGAATCCAATGAAACTCAAACAGATTCAGTTTGTGGCCCACTATACGGAGATCTTACGCTAAAGAATGATGTTAACACTACATCAACATGTTTCACTATTAAAAGAAGTGATATAACTCTCGATTGTGACGGATACACTATAAGTGGAGTTGGAACAAATAATGGAATTCACTTCAATGGTAACAGTGGAACAACAATAAAGAACTGTAATATTGAAGACTTTAGGGCAGGAGTTTACCTAAAAAGAACAAGATACATTACAGTAGAAAACAGCACAATAACAAATAACAAGGTAGGTATATTCATAGAAGAATCAGAAAACGCATCCATAACAAATAACCTAATTGAAGATAATAGTTTTGTAGGTATCTACTTTAGACCAAACACCCAATACCATAACATATCAGCAAACAGAGTTTGTAACAACATTAGATATGATATAGCTCAAGCAAACAACAACCCTTCCAACTTTGGCTTCGCTAACACATGTCAATTCCCATTAAGATGGGAAGACGAAGGAATGTCAAATTCATGTAGTTTCGCATGTGTTTAAAGAAAAATAAAGAAATAGTTCTAAAATAAGAAACAAAGACTAAAATAACCTTATTTCTTAACAAAAAGTAAATTCTAACCTAGTTAAAGAGATCTAAAGTAAATTAAACTTAGAAATAAAGGAAACGGCAAGTTTCTTTATAAACAAATTAGATCATGTAAATATCAAGTCACAAAGAAAAGTGGCATAATGATCAAAACCTCGAATGGTTTCGAAAACGGAGAAAAAACAAATGAAAAACACAATGAACAAAATAAGTGCTTTGCTAGTACTTTCCCTTTTTGTTGTTGCAATGGTTCCGGCAGTAATTGCAGGTCCAGCTGACGACGCAAAAACATTAAATGCAAATTTTTTGAAAAGGGCAGAAGTAGCAAAGAACCAAATAGGCAAAACTACTAACCATGTTAAAAATCTAGCACAAGATGTTAGAAAAACATTAGACTTAGTTAGGAAGAGAGACTCAGTTTCTAGAGATGACGCAGTAGAAGTACAAAACAAATTAGTAAAACTACTTGACGGAATCCAAGATGAAATGGAGACTTTAAAGAAAGGCGTAGATAATAGTTGTATTGACAACGATAAAGGTAACGCATACCTTGACGATGTTATCGCTAAAGCTGAAAACTTAAAGGCTGATGTTCAAGCATTAGATCCTCAAACAGCAACAAGAGATGACCTTAATTCAGTATTAAACAAAATTAGAAACTTTTGGAATGATGAATTTAAAGGCGCAATCTATGTTGCAACAGGTAGAGCTGGCGCATGTAAGGCTGAATGGGTACTTGGAAGCGTAGATACACTAATTATTAGAACAACTGAAATCATTGATGAAGTTGACGCTAAAAGTGTAAAGGACGTTTCAGGTGCAAGAGTTTTAATCAGTGAAATGGAAGCTGATCAAGCTAAATTAGAAGCTGAATATGACAGACTACAAAACGGTTGGTCAAACATTCAAAACTACCAAGATGCTTACGCTCTTTCAAAGAACGTAAACGACTTTATTAAAAATAAAGCAATCCCGGAAACAAAAAGAATTCATGCAAGTGCTGTAAACGAATACAGAATACTAACTGCATAAATTTAGAAACTGCGTGATTAAGTTCACGCTTTTTCTTTTTTTACTTCTAATTTTTACAAAAAACAAAAACAATAAGTTTAAATACAGAAGTATATGTTACAAAATAGTAATTACACAATATATTACATATTTTGTAACTGCAATAAACTAAGTTCATATTAATTTATGAACGGAGGAACAAATGAAAAAAACAACAAAAAGAACTGTTCGAAAAGCAGTAAGAAAAGTTGCAAGGAAAACCGCAAGGAAATCTGTTGCAAGAAAGACAACTGCGAGAAAAAGAACAGCAAAGAAAGCTGTAAGAAAGACTGCAAGAAAAGCAGTAAGGAAAACAGCTAAGAGAGCTACAAGAAAAAGAACTGTTAGAAAGGCAGTAAGAAAAGTTGCTAGAAAAACTAAAGCAAGAAAGACAACTGCAAAGAAAACAGCGAAAAAGACTACAAGAAAGAGAGCTGTAAAGAGATCCGCAAGGAAATCTACAAGAAAGACTGTTAGAAAGGCAGTACGAAAGACAGCTAGAAAGGCTACAAAAAGAAGAACTGTTAGAAGAAAATAATCTTCTAGCTAACGGGTCTGAAATACAGGCCCAATATTTTTTTAATTATTTTTTAATTCTCAAAACAGTCAAAGTCCAATTTCTATAACCCTTATCTCTTCTTTGAATGTCTGAAGACTCCTGGGTAAGTATTTCATCAATAGTTAATCCTTCAACCCAATTATATGCACCATTAATAAAATGAACATCGTCTGCAACATAAATTAAACTTCCATTAGGCAATGCATTAACTAACCCATTAACAAGACCATTACGAAAACCTTCCTCTTTAGAAGTATCAGTTTTTGAAAAGAATAGTGCATTAGATAGATAAACTTTATTCATATTAAGGCCATTAAAAATTAATCCTTCTTCAGAAACATTACCTATAATCTCTGAAAAATCTAAAGGTGGTAACAGTTCAAATTGTTCTGCTTTTTCTCTAATTCTTTCGAACCTACCTTCTTCAAAAAAATAATCATTTCTAGAATTTCTTCTTCCACAATTTTTATTTACACCATATTTTCTTCTTAATAATTCAAATTTCTCTTGCTCATCAAGTTCATTATTTAACGGCCAAACAAAAGAAGATACATCGCCCTGCTTTAACAAATCCAACCTATTTCCAATAAAGTCTCTTTGAACAGGATCAATATCTAAAACTGCAACAGAATTAGCATATTCTAATAGTGCAAAGGCTGGATCTCCAGAGCCACCAATTGCAAGAACATTATCTTCCGGAGAAATATCTAAACTATGAACGATTGCATCTAAGGACTCATTAGTGCAAGGAAAAGTAACATAACTTGTATCCAAGTTAGAAATAGACATTTTAACTAATTCAAAGAATTACCTTTATTCCACATAGTATCAAACATTATACTAAATGATTTGGAAAAATAAGGAGCATTAACTATTACTGCTGAATCATAGGTTTCATGAACACTCTCGTCGTCAGATACCATAAATAATACTTGGTTCTTATCGACTACACAGAATCTTGCATCTAAACCTTCAACTTTCTTAAAAGCAACAGATTCCTTAACTTCTTTAGAAAAGCCATCTAAGTTCTCTACAGGTGCAGCAACTTTAATTTCAACACCCTTGTTTTTTAATTTTGTAAATACGCTCTTGAACTTTTTCATCTTTCTCAAAGCGCCTTCTTCAGTAGTTGCAATTACAACTTCTTTCTCAGCACCCTCTAACATTCCCTTCAATTGAGAATAAATTGCATCTCTTCCTTGAACGGAACCTGTTAAATTTGTAGAATCAACTTTTTGAATACCTTGAGTATATAATAAATTAAGATCTGTAAATAATGGCTCGTCTTTAATGTTTCCTAACTCTTCAAGTCTAGCCTTACTCTTTTCTTTAACTTGATCTTTAATTCTTCTAATAATATCATTAGGTTCTATTGCAATATACTTAATCGGTTTACCTAATTTCATCATTACAAAACCTTTTTTCTCTAAAGAATCTAAAACATCGTAACTTCTACTTCTTGGAATTTGAGAACTATCACTTAATTCACCTGCAGTAGCTACTCCCCTGCACAACAAACTAGTCCAGATTTTTACTTCATAAATATTAAGATCAAATGATGCCCTTAACTTTTTCAATAATTCATCTTTTACTATCATCTAAATACCTTCAATTGAGTAAGATATTATAGAAAAGCTGCCTTTAAAAAACTTTGGGTTATTATTCATCCCACAGTGGTAAAAAAATAAGTAATGGCCGTTTAAAGCCATTTAAACTAAAATGATTATAAACTGAATTCGTTACCCAAATCCTCTAAATCATCAAGTCCTAGGTCGCCTTCAAGATCATCTAGACCTTCTAAGTCGCCTTCTAATCCGCCCAAATCCTCGCCGCTTTCGGGAGCTGCTGGAGCAGATGTCTCAGTATCCTCGGTTCCTTTTGGTTCTCCTGAAGAGCATCCAACTAGGAAAATTAAGAGTACTAAAGAAGCAATGATTAATCCTATTTTTTTCATAATAACACCTACCTGTTTTAATATATCAATTTAGTTTATCATCCTATTTAAACATTTCTAAATAAGATAAGAGGGTTTTAACCCCTCATTTATGCCTTAATTATTCTTCCTCGTCTTCGGAATCTTCTTCATCTTCAGAGTCGCCTTCTTCGTCGTCATCTTCATCTTCGGAATCTTCTTCATCTTCGGAATCTATTTCTTCTAAAAGTTCAACTTCTATGTCGGAAACTTCAACAATTGAAGATCTAACTTCTTCCATAGCTTCTTGTCTTTCTTCAGAGCTTTCTGATCTTTCAAGTCTTTCAATATGAGGTAAAACTTTAGGGTTGTTACCATATCTATTTCTTAGTTTTTTGGTAATTTCTTCCCTATGCTCTTTTGCAAAAGCTCTAACTTTATCATTTTGTGAAAAGTTTTGTAACTTTTTTCCAAAAGTTCTTAATTCATCAGTTAATGCCATATATTCTTCTTCAGACATTTCGCCATCGCTTACTGCACCATAAAAGATATCATAGGATTCATATAATTCTCCTCTAACTTCTTCCATTCTGTTTAATGCATCTGGATGATTCTCTAAGAATTTAGGTGAGTTTTCTGCTCGATCCATCATTCTTTCTATAATGTCTATAGAATTTTCATTAACACGTGCTGCAAAGGTTACAAATTTAATTGCTTTCTCTTCTTCGTAGTTATTCTTTAAACTGTTGAAGATATTCTTAATTTTACCTTTGTTCCTATTAACTAAAGATTTGTAGTCCCTAGTTCTTCTAGTTTTTTCAACATCGTCTATTCTTTCTATTCTAACTGAATCAGAATCTACTCTTCCAATTCCTCTTGAAGGTCCGCCTGCAACAGATCCACTTAAGGGTCTTAATACAATAGGGCCGCCTACTGCTCTAGGTGAAGGCGCTGCTTGAATTCCTGTAGAATCTCTTGCTTGCACTCCAACTCTATCACTACCAATTTCAATTAATTCTTGTGCAAATGCTGCCGGTAGCATTCCAATTATGAACATTGATATCATGATTACTGAATATAATTTTTTCATTTTCATTTGTTCCTCCATAAATGAATAAACTACAAATCTCAACTTTATTTATAAAGATGCTTTAGAAACCCTTTAGAAGACACTTAAAAAAACTTTATTTGAACAAATTTAACAGAAAAACATCAAAGGTAAAGCTTTTATATTTCTCTACAAGAAATTTAGATATGGAAATTAAAAAGAGTGTACTAGTATTTATTTTCTCAATCATTATCCTGGGAGCTCTTGCTCCAATTGCAAATGCTGCAACAGTACAAGGTTCGGTTTTTGATATATTCTTAGATGAATTAGATAAAGCAGTAATTACAATAGACACTGAACCTCAGCAAACATCTGTTTCGAGGGGAGGAGTTTATTCTTTTGAATTGTCTCCTGGAACATATACCATTAACGCAGTTTTCTATGGAGAAGACACAACATATGAAGCTGAAGAAGAAATTAAAATAAAAAAAGAAGGAAACTTTAGAATTGATTTAATTTTAACTCCTAACTTAGATCAAGAAATTCTTGGAGAAGACAATAATGAATTTGAAGAATTAAACACAGACTTTACATTAGAAGAAGAAAGGGGAATTAATTGGGGGATGATCATAACTTTAATTGCAATAATGCTAATAATATTATACTTCCATTTATCTAAAAGTCATTTCATAAGGGAAGTAGATGAATCTGAATTAAAAAGTGAAAACGAAGAAGAACTAGAAAGAGTTCTTAAATTTCTAAAAAACTTTGGTGGAAGAGCAACACAAAAAGACATAAGGAAAAAGTTCCCATCATCTGAAGCTAAAATTTCTTTAATGATTACAGAATTAGAATCAAAAGGACTTGTTAAAAAGATAAAGAAAGGAAGAGGAAATATAATAATTCTCACAAAAGAAGGAACGAAGAAGTAATATGGGTAAAGAGCACAAAGATCCAATATACCAACATGGAAGCAAGAGAGGCTACAGTTTCATTAGATACGCAGGATTATACGATTTTAAAGGCATTCTAAAAGATTCTAAGTCTAAATTAGAAAGTGAAAAATATGATATTTATGACAAACAACATGATGAAAAAATAAGTTCTAGTGGAAAGGACATGAAAATTGTCTTACAAGGGTCCAAAGAAGTAACAGAATATGTTAAATTCGAAATGGAAATAACTATTATCATAATGGGTCAAATTGACGTAATGGTAAACAAAAAAAGAGTTCAAAAAGGAAACTTGGAATTCAGAGTTATGTCCAAAATGAGTAAGAATCATTCAGGGTATCACAAAACATCAGTATTCAAAAAAAGTACATTGGGAAATATTCTGAAAAACTTTTACGAAAAGTTTATTATCCAAGAAGAACTGAGTGATAGAGAAGATGTACTATTTGATCACGGAAAAGATCTATTAGATGCAATAAGAAAGAGATTATTATAACATGGCATACACAGACTATATTGAAAAAGGAAACAAAGTAGAATTTAACGGCCAATTCATATTAAACGATGTTTACAAAGAGATTTGTAAGTGGGCAAAGAAAAATAGATATCATGTAGATGAAAAAGCATACAAATGTGATAGAGATAGTGGTGAAGAAACACTAATAATTATTTTAGAATTAGTAAAAAAAGCAAGTGATTATGCTAAATTAGGATTAGAATTAACAATTAGTGCCGAAGGAATTAAGAATAAAAAAGTAAAAAATAAGGTAATTCAGGAAGGCAGCATTTCAATTACTACAGATTCATACATAAAAAGAGACTATGATGATGTATGGAGCAGAAAATTCTTCATGAGATTTATGAGAGAATTCTTCGATAAATTCATAGCACATAATCAATTTGACGCAGACTGTGGTGAGTGTAAAAAGGACATAAAAAACCTTAACAACACCATAAAAGACTTCTTTAACGCCCCTAAGCTCAAAAAGTAAAGTATATAAGGGGGAATATATACTCCACAATACTGCCCACCGCAGAATCACTCAATTGAGCGACGATGAAATCAAGCAATGAACCTTGGGAGTTAGTCGTGGGCTAAAACATATATCATACTCACAAATCGATAAAATCGTATAAAATCAAGAAATAAGAAATGCCTAACGGCAATCATGATCATTGTGGTCAATTGACCCATATCTAGAGAGTAGTTGACAACTGCAAAACTCGAATGAACCTAAATGGTTCCAATAGATTTCTTGACAATTTGATGAGGATTAATAAAAAGCGCATATGGAGGCGCATAAAATGGGAAAAATAAGTTTAGTATCAGCAAAATACATAATTCATGCCTCAATAAATGTAGAAGGTATGGTCGACAGACCTGACGTTATTGGTTCAGTTTTTGGACAAACAGAAGGACTATTAGGTTCAGACTTAGAATTACGTGAACTTCAAAGTTCAGGAAGAATAGGTAGGATCGAAGTAGAAATAGAAAACAAAGAAGGAAAGACTAGCGGAACAATTAATATTCCAAGTTCTTTAGACAAGACAGAAACAGCACTTATCGCTGCAGCAATAGAAACAATTGAAAGAATTGGACCTTGTAATGCAAAGGTTAACGTAACAATGCTTGAAGATGTTAGGGCTGCAAAGAGAGGGTTAGTAATAGATAGAGCAAAGGCACTTCTTAGCAAACTAACTCATGGAACTCTTCCAGATACAAGAGAAATCAAAGAAGAAGTTTCAGAAAGTGTAAAAATTGCAGACATTGTAACAATTGGTAAAGATAAATTATCTGCAGGACCAGATGTAAAGGATTCAAAAGAAATAATCCTTGTAGAAGGTAGAGCAGATGTAGTTAACTTACTAAAATACGACATAAAAAATTCAATTGCTATGAACGGGACTTCTGTTCCTAAAACAATAATTGATTTATCTAAGAAAAAGGATATAACTGTATTCTTAGATGGAGATCGTGGCGGAGACTTAATTTTAAGAGAACTTAAAGAAGTTGCAAAAATTAAATTTGTTGCAAGGGCACCAGATGGAAAAGAAGTTGAGGAAATAACTCATAAAGAAATTCATCAAGCACTTAGAAACAAAATTAAATTTGAAACTGCAATTGAAAATTTAGGTACTGGTGAAAAACCGAATCCTAGATTCTCAAGAGACAGACCGAATCCTAGATTCTCAAGAGATAAGCCTAATCCAAGGTTTTCAAATGACAGACCGAATCCTAGATTCTCAAGAGATAAGCCTAATCCAAGGTTTTCAAGAGACAGAGATTTCAAACCAAGAACTTTTGAAGAAAGGCCAGTTAGAATTCCTGTAGCTCAAAGAGAAAAGTTCACAAAATTAATGGACGAGCTAAAAGGTTCTAAGGAAGCATATCTCTTGGATAGAGACTCCAATGTATTAGGTAAGGTTCCTACAAAAGAAGTAGGTTCTACAATGCAAGATCTAGGAAGATCTGCAAACACCATCCTAGTTGATGGATCTCTTACAAAAGATATTCTTGAATCTGCAGAAACTGCAAGAATCAAATATTTAATAGGGACAAAATCCCTTTTGAAAGAAGTACGTTCAAGAGTGAAGGTTCTAACAATAAAGGACCTTCAGCAATGAACAAAACATATTTAAGCGTGGCTTGAATTATTATTTTAGAGGTGCAAGTATTTGGAATACTCTAATAATAAAAAATTCAGGAATTGGTCACGCTTCATTATTCTTTTTATAGCATTGAGTGCTATATTTTTAGGAGCATACTATTCAGGATTCACAAGAGAATATTGTGGAACTGATAAAACTTGTTTTTCTGAAAAATCTTTTGAATGTAAACCTGCAGAAGTTTACACATCTAGAACTAACAACATTTACTATTATCAAATAAATCCTACAATGGGAAATCAATGTGAAGTTCTTATTAAATTTGATCGTGCACAAGAGGGAACCCCTGCAGAACATGTAACATTACTAGAAGGGAAATCAATGACCTGTACTATTCCTAAAGCTGAAATGAGGAAATTAGATATTTTAGATATGGAAAACGTAATGCAATATTGTACAGGCCCATTAAAAGAATCTCTTTACGAACTAATTGTAAAAAGAATGTACGAATTAATAATTCTAAATCTAAAAGAAATTTCTACTGAAGCTAACACTTTAATGAAGATCTAGTCAAGCTAGTAAGATAATCTGCAACATCGTTATTAAATGATTCTTCTGCAAACAATGCAAGTTCCTTTTGATCTTTATCTAAAAAGTTTCCACCATATTGAACTTGAGAAGCAATTGTCAGTTCACCATCAAATAACAGCATAGTCAATTTAGAATCTTCTCCCCACCTAGAACCCATTCTAGTTTCCCAAAAATCCCATCTTTGCCAGTTACTTTCATCTAGAAGTTCTGCAGACAGTACACTGGGAATATCCCTATAAATTTTACCATCTCTACCAAAGCCCAAATATTGTTCCCATATAGATAGAACTCCTTTGGCAACCTCGGGTGTAAACTCATTTAATTTCATAGCCATTCAACAAAAAATCCCTTTAAAAAATTAACTAAAAAAAGCAGGCCGCAGAAGATGGAATCAAACACCAATACTGGTGAACCCCAAACTTTCCTCCACTTCGTTACCCTAAAAGCGTCGATAACAATGATTAAGGCTGCTCCCGTCAGGGTCTGACCTGGTTCTCAAGACTAACGACCAATCAGGACAAAGTTTCTTAGTACGATTTGAGACCAATACCAAGAGTCCAATCCTCTCAACTGCCTCAGCCCCACCCTAAAGCCGATTTGTGGTAACAAGGCACGACTACTGCCCCGGCCTAGCCTGCAAAAAAACTAAAGAAAAAGAATATTTAAGATTATGGTTATTCCAAAAATTATTAAAACAGTTACACTACTTCAAAAAATGCAAAAAAAAGAATTCATGGAAGAATTGGCTAAACAAGAGAATTTTAAATCTCAAGAAGAGTTTAACAAGGTTAAACATCAATTAGCTAGGAAATTCAAGTTACCAGAAGTTCCAAAAAACGCAGAGATTCTTTCAACATTATCTCCCAAAAAGAGAGAGAAAATTGAAAACATCCTACTATCTAAGCCAGTTAGAACAATCTCAGGAGTTGCACCTGTAGCAATCATGGCTGCCCCAATTGCCTGTCCTCCCCAAGCACAATGTACATATTGTCCGGGCGGACCAGGATCAATCTTTGGAAATACTCCTAAAAGTTATACAGACGGCGCACCTGCAGTAAAAAGGGCAATCAGAAACAAGTATGATCCCTATTTACAAGTGTTTAACAGACTTGAACAATATTTACTTCTAAAACATGTCCCTTCCAAAGTAGAACTAATCATCATGGGTGGAACTTTCCCAAATTTTCCAAAACCTTACAGGGATGACTTCATAAAATTCGCAATCAAAGCAATGAATGATTTCTCAGATGAATTTTATACTCCTAAAGGAGAATTTAAAGAGAAAAAATTCAAAGAATTCTTTTTACTTCCAGGAGATATAGATTCTAAAGAAAGAGAGCTAGAATTACAAAAGAGAATTACAAAATTAAAGGAAAATAACAAAGAAACAACTGTTGAAAAAGAACAAATAAAAAATGAAATTAAAAAAATAAGATGTATTGCATTAGTAATTGAAACAAGACCAGATTGTTCAATGGAATCAGAAATTAATGAAATGTTAAGAATCGGAACAACCAGAGTAGAACTGGGAATTCAAAGCCTAAGAGATGATGTTCTAAAAGAAATTAAACGGGGACATTCCGTAGACGAAACAATAAAAGCAACCCAACTTCTAAAAGATTCTTTAATGAAGATAACTTACCATATGATGTTAGGTCTCCCATTAACAGATAGAAAATCAGATATTGATGCATACAAAGAATTATTTTCAAATCCAGATTTCCAACCAGATTCATTGAAAATCTATCCCTGCCTTGTAATGGCTGGAACGCCTCTTTATGAAGACTTCAAGAAAGGAAAATTCAAACCCGTAGACACAGAAGAAGCAACAGAAAGAATAATTGAAATCAAAAAACACATTCCAGAATATTGTAGAATAATGAGAATTCAAAGAGATATTCCTACTTACATGACTGAAGCAGGTGTAGATAAAACTAACTTAAGGCAATTAATTTTGGAAAAGCTTCACAAGGCAAAAAAGCAATGTAGATGTATTAGATGTAGAGAACCAAAAAACCAAGAAGTAAGTTTAGACCATATTAAAACAAAAATAAAAAAATATAAATCTTCAGGAGGAACAGAATTATTTATTTCTAAAGAAGATATAAAAAATGATATTTTATTAGGTTACGCAAGATTAAGAATCCCTTACAAACCATTCAGAAAAGAAATTACAGACAAATCTGCAGGCATAAGAGAACTCCATGTTTTTGGTACTGCATTAGATCTAAAAAACAAACCAAAAGTTAGTTCCGAAGCTCAGCATAGGGGCTATGGAAAAGAATTAATGTTAGAAGCAGAAAAAATTGCAAAAGAAGATTATGATTCCAACAAAATGGTAGTTATTTCTGGCATGGGCGTAAGAGAGTATTACAAAAATGTTCTAAGTTACAAACAAGACGGACCTTATGTTTCTAAGAAATTATGAAGTTACTGTTAATTTCATTTTTCCAGTTCTAGACATATAGAATACACTCAAAATTAAAACTGCTAAAATCCAACTAAACATATCGAATACAGGACCTTTCACAGAAGGCTCTAAGCTACAATCCACTGTGGTTAAAGGCTCAGAAGCACAATTTCCAGAATTACAAGGAGAACAAATCCTAGTTCTTTCCCCATTATTACAATCTGTCCAAGAACCACAAGCCCAAGCATAATCTCCGGATGAAGGACAACTAGGGTTTGCTTGATCAGGATAATTTTTTACATTACATCCGCTTGCAACACAATTTCCAAAGTCTGCATTACAAACTTCTCCTGCTGCACAAGAAACTTCATTACTTAGTTCATTACATCCGTCACCATCATAGTCTCCACAGAAAGCAACTCCGTCAGCAGTACAAACTGCAGTCCCTCTAACACAATAAGATGAACATCCATCGCCACTTCCAGGGCCACTAATTCCTTCATTCAAACAAGTATCACTACATCCATCACCACTAACAGTATTTCCATCATCACATTGTTCTCCAGCATTAACGTTATTATCTCCACAATAACTATTTGTGGCAGTTACAGTTAAAACATCGCTAGGTGGTGCAACTCCTCCGCCAAAATTATATCCTTTAGCTTTCCATTTTGCATCATCAGCATCTGGACCGGGATTATTGTTTTCAGCAAACCAAGTAGTAGTTCCAGAACTTCCAACCACTGTAATCGGATTAGGTTTGATTACTGAAAATTCTTGAGTATCTTCGTTAATCACATCAACATCAAATGCAATGCTATCACATCTATCGTCACTTGCAAGATCTAAAGTTAAAATTACTTCATCCCCTCTCTCAACACTAGTAGCACTCCACAAGAAGCTAGCGCCTTGTAATGCCAGATTACATTCGGAAGTAGATCCTCCCCCTTGATCTCCAGTTTCTAAACAAGTATTCCTATCGTTAGAATCAATATCACAAGCATTACCACAACCATCTCCAGAAGTTGAGCCGGAATCTCCATCTTCATTAGCCTGAGAATTTTCACAATGTTCAACAGCATAATCTACACCATTAACATTTATTGTTTTACCTGAACAATCTGTATCGTCAACACAAGTAAAACTTGAAATATTTCCTTCATGATTGGACAATAAACTTACATCAATACATGTTCCAAGAACATTACTATTTGGATTTACAGGACAATTATCTTCAGCATCTTCAATTCCATCACTATCAGTATCTACGAAAGGTTCATTTTGACAGAACTCATCACATCCATCACCACCAACAGTATTTCCATCATCACAAGTTTCTCCAAGTTCTACAATTCCATTTCCGCAAGTTCCGGGACTTTGAGGAACTAAAACTTCACAACATAGTTTATTTGCATAAGAACTACAATCTGCAGCATGCGCATTATATGTTCCTTCACCAAAAGAAAGCAAGCAATAATTTCCACCACATTCTTGATTACCTACTGCACCTGCATAAGTTGAACATTGAACTTTATCATAACAAACTCTTTGATAATAACCTAATTCGGGAAGTTCATTTGAAGCAGATTCGGGAGCATAAATATGGCCGCCACCAACTAAAGTACCCTGATCAAATCCTATTGAATCATTTATTCCTGCAAGAGTATAGAATCCATTACTGCTCAAAACACGAATAGCACTATTTTGAGTATCTGTAATAAATAAATTTCCAAATCCATCCAAATCCAAACCTCTAGGAGAATTTAATTTAGAATTTAAAGCAGAACCATCCAAAAATCCAGGAGATCCGTCCCCAACATAATCACTCATACTCGAAGAGCCTAAATCAAATTTCTTAATCTTTTGATTCAAACTATCTGCAACATATAATACATTCGAAGAACCTTCGTAAACTACACTATAAGGTTCACCAAGATTACTCGCCAAAGTTAAAACTCCTGCATTAATTTCAATACTTTTGATTTTATCATTTTTCATATCAGTAACATAATACATATCGTTTGAAGAACTGTAAGCAATTCCAGTAGGCATTTCAAATCTTGCATCTGCTTCAACAACTCCAACAACATCTCCAGAATTCCCACATTCACCTGCAATAGTTTCAACATTTCCATCAGTTAATGCAACTTTTCTAATACAGTGATTATCTTTATCGGCAACTGCTAAAAATCCTGAAGGTCCAATTGTAATTCCTACAGGTTTGTTAAATTTACCGACGCCAGGAGCACCATCTTCAGTACCACTACCTCCGCAAGTTCCTGCAAAGTCTGCAACATTTCCATCCAACATTGAAACTCTTCTAATGCAATGATTATCTCTGTCAGTTACATAAAAATAATCTCCAACTAAAACAATTCCTGAAGGACCACTAAATTTGGCAGTATTAGCCGATCCAGAGACGTATCCTGCAGTTCCACATATTCCGCTGAAATGTGTAGCTAACCCATTACCGCTAACTTTCCTAATACAATCGTTTCCAGTATCAGTTACATAAGCAGTTGTAAAACTATTTGCATCAACAACAGTTTCAATTCCGATTGGCCAATTAAATGTAGAAGAAATTTTTAATCCATTTGAAATATAAGCAACAACATTAGAATTATCTGCATAGCAATTACGGGTCGGAGTATCCATTCCTAAATCTGTAGACAACTCTGCACAATAATCGACACTTTCTCCAGAACCTATTGTAGAAATATGAGAGTTACTTTCTGAAAATAAACCTAAAACATCATAATCTCCACAAGCTCCAGCAGTACTTCCTTCAACTGAAAAACCTGTAATCGTTCCAGAATCTATAATATCTGAAACTGAAGGTGCACTTAAATCATCAATATTAAATGCTAAAAATGAAGCAAAAATAACCAAAAACGCTGGAAATAATATATGATGCTCTTTTCTCATTAAAACTAACCCCTTTAATACAAAACACATATCAAAAATACTTATAAATGTTTGTAAAAATGATTTAGAAAGCTATTTATAGCATTTTAACCATAGCAATAACACTCCAAGATGATAGAACTCGGCGGAAATATTAAACTTAAAGGGTTTACTGAACTCGATGCAGCAACCCTAATAGTTGTAAAAAAAATAGTTGGCAACTATACTAAGAGATTATCCACTAATCATCCTGATTTTGATGAATTACTTCTTGAATTAAATCAACCTGAAGACAAAACATTCAATATTAATGCCAATTTCTCCAAAAAATCTGGAAATATTGCTTCTGAAGCAGACGGAGCAAATATCTTCTTTGCACTCAGCAGAGCCTTAGAAGGCATTAACTCTAAACCTCAAAAATAGGTTTTCCACCGAAGAAAACATTTATAAAAGCAAATTACCCATTCCAAATACTTAAACATAAGATTTAGGGAGTTTTACACAATGGCAACAAGAGTTGGTGGATTTAGAAGAAAAACAAGAAGTAAACTTCGAAAAAGTCCAAAGGAAAAAGGAAAGATTAGTATTAGAAAGTACTTCCAAAAACTGGAAGCTGGAAATAAAGTATGCTTCAAAGCAGAACCAGCAGTTCAGAAAGGAATGTATTTCCCAAGATTCCATGGAAAGACTGGAGAAGTAGTAGAGAAAGATGGTTCATGCTACAAAGTTAGATTCAAAGATGGAAATAAAACAAAAATAGTTATTGCACATCCTGTGCATCTAAAGAAGGTATAAAATGGCAGAAATTGAAATAAAAAGTCAAACACCACTATCCTATGCAGAAGTTGCAAAAAAGCTTGAGATTGTGAAAAAACACAAGATTAAGGATGAAGAATTAGGATTCAGAGCAAAAAAAGCAGAAGAATTTTTAGAAACTGTTGGAAAAGACAGTCTGAAAAAAATAGAAGAACTGCAAAAAAAACTTGCTGGACTTGAAATGTCAAGAATCAAGGAAAAACAAATAATCAATCTTGCGAACTTAATGCCTGAAGACGAAGATAGTGTAAAAATAATACTCGCAAACGACAACATAACTTTGAAACAAGAAGATGTGAAAAAGATTGTTGATTGCATAAAGAAATGAGAATGCAAATAATAACCAATGATGAACAAAGTAGTAAGAGAAGAAAAAGCTATAATCTTAGATTTTCTTCCGAACGGGTATCCATCGGATACAAGACCTGCACATTTGAAGACAGCTGTAGCTCAAGCTATAGGTGCTAATCATTTAATTCTATTAGAAATCGTTCCAAAAAAGGGAATTCATTTAAAATTTGAACAAGAAGTTTACATGGGCGAAGGTAAGAGAGAAGAAGTACATCACATTTCTGGAAGAATAAATTTCCTAAGATTAACTCAGACAGCAAAAATGAATCTAGAAGATCTTCTAAAAAAATTAGTTTTAGCTTCACAAGAAAAATACATGGAATTTTTCAATAAAGCTGGACCAATAAATGCAAGAAGACATGTATTAGAATTAATTCCAGGAATAGGTAAGAAACATATGTGGGAGATCTTAGAACAGCGTGAAGAAAAACCATTTGAAAGTTTCCAAGACCTAAAGGAGAGAGTAAAATTAATGCCTAATCCAGAAAAGGCAATAATTAAGAGAATATTATTAGAACTAAACGAAGAAGACAAGCACAGGCTTTTCATAGGCAACTAAGACCAAAATGCTTTTAAACAGTCTTCATCCCAATTCACAAATAAAATGACTCAAGAGATTAAAAACCTGATAAGGGTAGCTGACACAGATATTATTGGCCAGAAGTCTATTCTACATGGCCTTACAAAAATCAAAGGTGTAGGCTTAAGTTTTTCTAACGCAATCTGTGAGACACTTAATATTAACAAAACTGATAAAATTGGTGCAATTGATGAAAAAACAAAAGAATCAATTGAAGGTAAAATTAAAAATTTAGAAGGAATTCCAACTTGGATGTTAAACAGAAAGAAAGATTATGATACTGGCGTAGACTTACATTTAACAGGTCCAAAATTAAAATTAACAAAAGAATTTGATATTAGACGTATGAAGAAAATTAAATCTTACAAAGGATTTAGACATATGTTCCAATTACCTGTAAGAGGTCAAAAAACAAAAGGAAACTTCAGAAAAGGAAGTATTGTTGGAGTAGTTAGAAAGAAGAAGTAAAATGGGAACTGTAAAAAGATTAAGGAAAAAGTACGAAGGTCCATCACACCCTTGGGAAGCTGAAAGATTAGAAGAAGAAAGACAGCTAAAAAAAGAATACGGATTAAAAAATAAAAAAGAAATCTGGAAGATTGCTTCAAAATTAAAAGGAATCAAAACTCAAGCTAAAAATTTAATCGCAGACAGAAGTGAACAGGCAAGAAAGGAAGAAGCATCACTTCTTGAAAAATTATCCAACTTAGGCATTCTAAAAGAAGGTTCTACATTAGATAATATTCTAGAAATCAATGTTGGTCAATTAATGGCTAGAAGGCTTCAATCAATGGCTATGACTAAAGGATTAGCAAGAAGCAGTAGACAAGCTAGACAAATGATTTCACATGGACACATTACAATTAACAATAATAAAACAAGCATTCCTTCTTACTTAGTTAAAGTTTCAGAAGAAGCTTCAATAGAATATTCACCTAATTCAAAATTCAAGGATCCAGAGCATCCAGAATTAGTTATTGTAAAAAAAGAAGACATCAATAAAATAGATGTAAAGGCTCTTCCTGCAAAAGAAAAAGTTGAAGCTCCGAAAGAAGAAGCAACTGGGGAAAAGGTTGAACAACCTAAAGGAGAAGCAGTAGAAAAACCTGCAACTCCAGAAACAAAAACTGAGGAAACTAAACAATGAGTGAAGAAAAGATGAGATGGGGAGTGGCACACATTTATTCTAGCCACAACAACACAATTATTCATGTTACAGATTTAACAGGTTCAGAAACAATTGCAAAAGCATCAGGTGGAATGGTTGTAAAAGCACACAGACTAGAAAGTTCACCTAACGCGGCAATGGCAGCAGCTAAACAAGTTGCAGAACAATCAAGAGAAAAAGGAATTACGGGATTACATATTAAAATTAGAGCACCTGGAGGACATAATGGTCCGAACTCACCAGGACCTGGAGCACAAGCTGCAGTAAGAGCTTTATCCAGAAGTAGAATTAGAATTGGAGTTATTGAAGACGTAACTGGACTTCCAACAGATGGTTGTAGGAAGAAAGGCGGTAAAAGAGGAAGGAGAGTTTAAGGATGGATATTAAGGTTCTTAAGAAAGATGATTCTAGATCTATCTTCCAAATTTCCAAAATTAATGCCTCAATAGCTAACGCAATTAGAAGATATATTATTGCATATGTTCCAACTATGGCAATCCATGATGTTGAAATAAAGAAAAATGGTTCAGCATTATACGATGAAGTTCTAGCACATAGATTGGGATTAACACCTCTTAAAACAGATTTGAAATCTTACAAACTTTGGGAAGGTAAAAAATCAGAAGTTCCTAAAAGTGCACAATACGAATTAAAATTAACACTTAACGCAAAAGGACCATGTACAGTTTTTGGTTCAGATTTAAAATCTCAAGATCCTAAAGTATTTGCAGCATTTGAAAAAATGCCAATTGTAAAACTTCTAGAAGGTCAAGAAATTGAATTAATTACTACAGCAAGACTTGGTCAAGGAAAAGAACATGCAAAGTTCTCACCGGGACTAGCAGTTTACAAAGGTGTTCCTGAATTAATAGTAACCAAAGACAGCAATGTTAAAGATTGTTTAGAAAGATTATCAGAAGTTATTACTAAAAAAGGAAACGGTCTTGAAATTAAAGATCTAACTAACTGGAATGAAGCTAATGAAGACATTTGTGAATCATTCGGTGTTGAAGTTGAATCAAGTAAAGAAGACTTTATTTTTACAATAGAATCATGGGGACAATTACCTCCAAGAGAAATTTTCACAAAGGCAATTGATATGTTTGACACAAAATTAGATGAGTTTCAAACAATTGTTAAGAAAATTAAATAGTTCTAGAAAGACTTAAAATTCAATAAGAGTTAGCTACGCCTACGCGGGGGTCCCATAGTTCGGTCAATTGGACTAGGTTGAGGGCCTAGTGGCTTAGTGCCTGCGCAGGTTCAAATCCTGTCCTCCGCAGAACTTCTATTTTCTGATGCAGTGCACTAAATGGTTTAAATGGGCAAAATATGACTGTCCTAGGAGCACAAAATGCCAGAAGAAGACATATACGGAAGTAAAAAAGGATTCCAATATCAGTTTAGCAATAGTGTATTCACACTGAATTGTAAATATCTTCTATTAGGAGATAGTTTGAAAAATTTATTTCATTCAAGTTCATAAATAGCAACAATGCCTCCAGATAAAACATTGCCCCACAGTTTTCTAAACCTGTCAAATTTATTTGACAAATATAAAATCTTGGTTTTTAATCCATGTTTCTTCCCAATGTTTTTTAGTAATTTTGTATCCATATATTTTACAACATTGGCATTTCTTCCAGGACTAAATAAATTTCTCCAATATAGGAGTTTTGAATTTGGAACATTAATGATTATTCTGCTCCTTGTAATTCTCTTGCATTCTTCTAAGGCAGAATCTATATCATCCAAATATTGAAAAACCGAAATAGAAATTGTAGTGTCTACCTCTTTATTTTTAAGAGGAATATTTTTTTCTATATCACAGTTTATAATTTTGGAATATCCTTTGATTTTATCTGTATTTTTAACATTTAAATCTCCACCAATCAAATGGACATTTTTATTTTTTAAATGTTTTCCTAACCAACCATTAGCACAACCAGCATCAAATATCTTTTCAGAGGGTTTAATTCGCCCAATTAAATGAATTAATCTTTCATAAGTGGTATCTTGGGCCCCAGTATTAACATGGACCCTCCCTTTTTTATAAACATTATTAGTTTTCATTTAATTATTGCTTTTTGTGAATCTTCTTGAATAGTTATTTCACAACTAAAAATTTAATCATTTAAAAATATTTAGTTTTCAATCTTAATAACTGTTAGAATAAACATTTAAATATCTCCTCCCTATTTAAACAATTAGGCACTAGTGCATTAGAACTAACTAAGCCTTCACGGCTGGCACAGTTCTTAGATATTTTTTAAAAGGAAATCAGATATTTTATTAAAAGTTTTTTCATTTTTTACAAGCAGGAGGAATTTTATGAACATTCAGCCGTAAACCTGGGTCTGACGTGAACAAAAGTTTACCTTTCTCCTTCCTCAAAAAGCCACCAGCAAATAATAATTTTTCAACCCATAACTGCCTAGCAACTGAGTTCTCTTCTTCACTAAGATCATGACATGCTTTCTCCTTCGAGCCACAGGTCCTACATAACATACCTACAACAAGGAGGCCTTTAACAGAGCTATGCTCCTTAAGATACACAATTTCATAATCATGGTTCCAACAAAAAATTTGTCGTACTCCACTCCATAATGCTCTTAAAAGATTAGTCATAGTCAAATATCAAGAGATGCATTTATATATCTCTTCCCCTTCTAATCCATAGGTACTCACGCATAGAAATCTAAGCCTTCTGCATGTCCTCCGCATAAATCATAATAACTTCCAAAGTAAATCAAAATCTTTTTTATATCCTTCATAAATTTCTCTACTTTCAATAAAAATCAAAAAAGGTTTTCCAGTTAAAATCTGTATTACAACACAACCATCAAAAATAAAAGTGGTTGCATAATTATCATATTCTTTAGGGAAATACTTCCATTTACTTACCGAATTTCCAAACTTAGATTTCTTAATAATTGAATTGCCAATAACTCTCATCCCCTTTATTGTTTGCATATCTTTTACGATATGACTAGCACTATATTTCAAAAAATCAAATATTAACCCTGTTGCATTCAAAACAACTAAACTTTTGGCCTTACTTATCTTATCAAAAATTGACCTCATTCCTTCGACACCCTCATAAACCTCAACTTTATGGGAAGGATTATCTCTCACATTCAAAGATTTTATTTTCTTAATCAAATCATTCGCAATAACTTCCTTTTCTTTAATTGGAGATAATAAAGAATTAGGATTTGAAACAGAATAATACCTTTTACCATTTTTCTTAATATACCCCACTAAACCCTCATCAATTAATTGTTGTAAAACATTGTATGTAACTGTCCTATTGGTAGAGGTTTCCTTAGATATGCTATTCGCCGTAGATTCTCCCAACTTAACCAATTCCAAATAAATTAGAGACTCTTTATCAGACAAGCCCAATTTTTGAAGTTCTTCCAGCATAATACAAATAAAGAAAGGAGGCATATATAATTGTTGTCATTTATTATGACAACTTAATATTAAATACTCCTCGAAAATATATATATTCAAAGAAAGACAATGAGAATCAAATGATATTAGGAAAAGAAATTAGTATTAAAAAGAAGTTGAAGAATATTGTGTTAACAACAACTGTAACTGCAGGAATTTTATTGCCAACATATGCATTTGTCCAACATATTGAAGTAAATGAACTTAGAGATGAAGCATATCATGTTTTTCTAAGAGAGGGATATGTACCTAGAGAAAGAGTAGATTTCATCACAGGAGACAAATACAATTATCCAGAAGATCAGGATTTAATTTTTAAAAGGGGAGAAGGAATAGTGCCTCTTAATCGAGAATATATTGCACTCAGAAAAGAGATTATATCTAAAGAACAAACAAGAAATTCTATTATGGGGGGACTTATTGCCATTTTAGGCCTAGGATTAACAGGAGGCTACTTATATGAAAAAATAAGTAAAAGGGGAAAATCTCAACAATTCCAATCGGACCCACCAGAACATTTATAAATCGTTAATTCACAAACTAGTTACTCTGCAAGCGTAAGCGAACAGTAGAGCACAAACGTGTTCTAAATGCAGATTATAACAAAATGAAAATATCTGGACCTACAAACCCAAATTTA
>Ga0233428_1000735_pt1 | contig 41875 bp, 39 predicted proteins | sample SI_118_April2016_4_FD_179890 | JGI IMG/M metagenome (GOLD analysis project Ga0233428, IMG submission 179890) | Seawater microbial communities from Saanich Inlet, British Columbia, Canada - SI_118_April2016_120_MG | ecosystem: Environmental > Aquatic > Marine > Inlet | place: Canada: British... | reverse complement strand
GCCAAGGACGGCAGTTCCGCAGCAGCAATAGCATCAGAAGAGGCAGAGCAGCAGCTTGCCACCATGATTTCTGGTGCCGAGCAATACCTTCGCCTGCAAATCGCGGCACTAATCCTTGAGCAGCGCATAGAGGATTATCGGAAGAAGAATCAGACTCCAGTTCTGGGAAGGGCCGGTGAACTTTTTGCTAAACTCACTCTGGGATCTTATGCGAATCTGCGGGATGAATTAGACAAAGATGGCAAGCCCATACTACTTGGTGTTCGTCCAAATGATATAGAAGTATCTGTTGATGGGATGAGCGATGGCACACGAGACCAGCTGTTCCTTTCACTTCGCATTGCAACCCTCGAACAACATCTGCTCAAGGGCGAGCCAATGCCATTTATCGTTGACGATATTCTCATAGGTTTTGACGATAATCGTACAAGAGTTTGCCTGGAGATTCTTGCGGAGTTGTCAGTAAGTACCCAGGTATTACTTTTCACTCACCACAGGCGGGTTCTTGAGCTGGCAGATAAACTTCCGACAGAAGCAGGGCTCTTTACGCATGAACTAGTTTGACGATATAGATATTTTATCAAATCACAGTGTAATGCAATGGTAGTTAAAAATGTTGTTTTCAATCTGCCAATGTGAAATATGGTCTATTAGTCATCCAACATACTAATAAGATACAATGATCTGTAATTCTAATCTATACAAACATCTCAAAGCAGCAACTAAGGATGCGTCAGATCTACTGCATAGTATCAAATCAGAGCAAATAGATCCGCCGGCTGATATAAATGCTGTGATTACAAATGATGCTTCTTTTATTTCTTGTGTGGGATATTTGATGGAAAGTTATGATATAGAATGGATACAGCTTCTCCCAAAAGAAAATCGTCTAGAAGAGATAAAGAGGATTTTGTTATATCATATTAAAAAATATTTAGGTTCCCCGTATCTGCAGATAGAAAGAAAGTGCATTTTGATAGGAAAAGAAAAAAATGTTACCACACACTCTTTTCCAGGTTGTTTTAATAAATTTAACGAACAAACGTTTGATGAATATTATACTGAGTATGAAGAGTATCTGTCTTCTACTTCTAACAAACCTATTACATATCAAATTGTTGTGGCATTAGAAAACTTTGGTTGCAACTTCTCTCTATCAACCATTACGCTTTTAAAAAATGTAAGAATAGTGTCTGGTGATATCTCATTCTATTCTGATGCCATAAGAACTAACATGAATTTGTGGAGGGATATAATGGGGAGGAATATAGTGGATTTAGAAATCAGAAACTATGAGCTTCCTGAATTTTTTATTGAAATAGATTACAAGATGGAGAAAAAAACAGTTCCTTCAAATTGTAAAGAACATATTGAACATATCTCAATAGAGATGACGCAAAATGTTTTTAAGGTTTTGAGGCTGTATAAAGAAGGAAGATTCGGGGACGGACTTACATATTGGTGTTCTAAAACACCTTGTGATCCTCCTTATAACGAAGATTATACTATAAATTATAAGGGTAATCACTCTGGTCCAAACATATATTTACTCCAGAATGATGGTGATGTTGAGGCGCTTCAACAACTGTTTGAGAAATACTCAAATAACATAAATAAGGAAGATTTTCCACACAATGCAATTTATTATTTAGATAAAGGTATAAGAGAGGATGACATGGCAGATAGGCTTGTTAATTATACCGCAGCTTTGGAGTTTCTTTTTGTTGTAGAAAATAAGAAAATAGCCGCTCAACTGGCCCATAGAACGGCTTCCTTTCTAAAAGGAGCTAGTCAAAAGTACGACGATATACACAAGGATATTAAGAAAGCGTATGATGTCCGGAGTAAGATTGTACATGGTGATTATCACAAAATTAAAGGCGAATTTAAGCTTGAAGAATATTGTGATAAAACTGAAAGATATGCTAGGCGGTCTATAATCAAATGGATAGATATGCTAGATAAAGGAAGCAATGTTAAAGATATTTATGACTCAATTGAAGAAATTCCATCTTCTTGAGATAGGAAAATAATTCTACTGAAAAAACAGGAGGAAGTATTATGGCGTTTGAAAGAAAGTTAAGTGAGGAAATTATTGCTAAATTGACACAGGAACAACTTTATTCTAAGTGTTTACTTCCTGATATTAAAGATGGAAATGTCTTTCCTGCAATTAGAAAAGACAAAATAACTTTTTACTATAAAGGGGGCTCACTTTTTTCCTATGATGGAGATGGATTTAAAACTAATATAAAGTTTGCTTCCGTTTTTAAGATTTCTGGAGCTAAGGATGAAATATATATAAACGAGCAAGATTTGAGCAATGTTGAGAAAATTAATGATTTTATTGAGGGTTATGACAGGATAAAAGAAAATTGCGCCTTGTACTCAGGCGTTGAGGCAATAGGTGTTTCAGAAGTTTGCAGGAAATATTCATATTTTGAAGATAATAATATTGCAGTTCTAGATGTGGAAGCATCTTTTGGATCATTAACCGGCAGGAACCAAGATAGGATAGATTTGTTACTTTTAAATAAGACAGACAAGACTTTGAGATTTTATGAGGCAAAACATTATTCAAATAGTGAGATTTGGTCTAGGGTAGGCTCTCACCCAAAAGTTGTCAGCCAAATTAATAGATATAACAATCAGGTTAAAGAGAGAGAATCTGAAATAGTCAGTGTATATAATGGTTATATAAAAATTGTTAATACTCTTTTCGGTCTAACATTAGGAATAGTTGATAAAATTGATCCTGACGTCTATTTGTTAATCTTTGGCTTTGATGGTGATCAGCTTAGAGGGCGTTTTGATGATCTGATAAAAGCAGACAAAAGCCTTGATGGGATTTATGTTTATCCAATTGGAAACGTATCAAGTTTGACTAATGATAATTTGTGGAAATGTCCAAAAAAATATTGAAACTAACCATACATCGAGGCACACATGAAATAGGGGGTACTTGTGTTGAACTTGCAACAGAAAGCACTCGTATCTTAATTGATATTGGCTTGCCTCTTGTCGATGAGGATGGCCAAAGCTTCAAGCTAGGCAATTATTTTAATCTGAACAAAGCTGAACTTGTAGAAAGAAAAATAGCGAAAGACATTCTAGGTCTTTATAGAGAAGACAAATACAACAAACCACCAGATGCCATCCTCATTTCACATTCACACCCAGATCATTACGGCCTGTTACCATTTGTGAAGCCTGATATACCGCTATATCTAAGCGAAGGCTGTCAGGAATTAATCAAAGCAACTTACTATTTCAGAGGTCTTGATTCATTTCTCAAAACAACAGAAATTGTTGAAAACCAAAAAAGTGTTTCAATCGGTGACTTTAAAATAACACCTTACCTGGTTGATCATTCTGGGTTTGATGCATATGCTTTTTTGATTGAGGCAGAAGGCAAAAGAGTATTTTACTCAGGTGATTTTAGGGGCCATGGAAAGAAAAGTAGCCTGTTTGACAGATTCATTGCAGACCCACCTGAAGATATAGATTATTTGATTATGGAAGGAACAGGTATTGAGGGCAAGGATTGTGATTATGAGAAAGAGGATGAATTGAGAGACAGGCTGATCACAATCTTTAAAGAGAAGAGAGGTCTGGTCTTCTTTGCCTGCTCATCTCAAAACATTGATAGGATATCATCTTTATATAGTGCATGCCGTAGGAGCGGACGTATCCTGGTGCTTGATCCTTATACTGTTCATTTGCTAGATGTCTTACGTAAGAGAGCTCCCAGTATTCCGCAATTCGACTTCAAGGATATCAGGGTATTCTTCACTTCTGACAGTAATACTAGAAGATTGGCAAACGATAAAATTTTATATAAATATAAAGATTCAAAGATTACATATGATGAAATTCAGGAGAAGAGGGATTCTCTTGTTGTGAAGCCGTCATATGGCATAAGAAAGGCCTTTGCAAAAAAAGGTTATATAGAGGGTTCAACCCTAATTTACTCAATGTGGGGTGGATACTATGAGAATGAGAAGCCATTTTGGGATGAATACGGCATCTTTCCCATGCATGTTCACACCAGCGGACATGCAGGTGTAACTCAATTGAAGAAATTCGCCAGTGCGCTTAATCCCACAACAATAATCCCCGTCCATACCTTGTCACCGGACAAATTCCCCGACTATTTTGGCAACAAAGTCAAAATACTTTCTGATGGAGAACCAACCGAACTGTAAATTTTCGCTTATTGAAAAAATATATTATTTTTTAATGGCGACATAGTGCTGTCGCATGGCCATGTTACTCTGTTCCTGAAATTAACTTTAGAGATATTATCAGTCAACCAGGTAATTAAGAGAGGGCGCTATGATAAAAAAAGGTGAAAGTACACAAAGTGTCTTAATACGGGATATAGAGGGAAAGCATTTATTTAGTTCATCTTTTGAAGAAAGAAGAATCCTCGAATATCTCAATAATTTAATTAACTCTAAATTTTTGCATAGTATTCCTGTCAATCTGTTTAGTTTTTCAAGAAAAATATTAGGGATAAAAAAAATAATCTCTCTACTAAAAAAACATTTTCCTGAAATTGTTAGTAATAAGAAGTTTGATGAATGGGTTGAACATGAGCAACTAGATAGTAATATACCGAGAAATATTTTAGTTGAAATTTTGAGCAATACTATTGCACCGTTATTCAATACAGAACGTCGCAAGAAGGTTTCCTCTTTAGATAGCGATATAGAAGCACGTCTAGAAGTTATTAAAGCAACCTTCATTTTAACAAATGATGAAATTGAAGTACTTTCATTTTTCTATTTGTTTTCAGCATGTGAATTTTTTAAAGATTTTCTAGATAATATTAAACATGCTAATTTTGAAAAATTTTCAACTTTCAAAAATGTTGGGCATATTATTCTAGGACATGAAAAGAAATCATTTATGCATTTATTCTCTAAAACAAGACTTTTTAAGATGTATATTATGGAGAAAGCATATAGAGGAGAAATTGAGCTCAGTTCCTGGTGTATGGATTACCTGTCTGGATATGGTGTGATAGATCTGTCTCACGAGTTTTTCACAAAGGAAAGTACAGGGTCTTTACAAATTTCTGATTTTAATGTTTCGGATGGTGAAAAAAGTGTACTAAAAACCTTAATTAAAAGTAAAAATAGGCAAAACATCCTCTTTTATGGTGTACCAGGGACCGGGAAGAGTTCATTTGCAAGGTGCCTGGCAAGGACACACAAAAAAGACCTTTATACCGTAAGAATACCGGAAGAGGACTCACACCAAGACAGGTTGCGAAACATTTATGCAACAATAAACATTGCAGAAAAGAGTAATGCAATAGTTTTAATTGATGAAGCTGATGAGGTACTTAACTCTTGTAATTCTTTTTTTTATAAAAGCAAAACAAATAAAAGTTTTGTTAATAATTTACTAGAGAGTCATCAAAAGAAGTTAATCTGGATAACAAATCGTGCTAATGAGATAGATTCTTCTACTATGAGAAGGTTCACTTTCTCTGTTGAATTCAAAAAGTTCAAAACTGAAGACCGTTTAAAGATTATGAGAAAGGAACTCAGGAAACAAAAACTTAATGGTTATTTCGATGAGGATGAATTGCACGATCTTTGCAGGACTTATTCTGTAAATGCAGGTGGTATTGTTGATGCTATTAATACAATAAAAATGGAGAGAAAGGCAAAGAAAGAGACTGTCATAAAAAATGTCAGGACACTTTTAGGGAACCATGAGAAGGTGACACTAGGTGAGAAAAAGAGTAATGTTAAATCAGGTATGATCAGAAACTATTCATTGGAAGGTCTGAATACTTCTCAAAGCCTGGAAAATGTAATATCTGCTGTCACACAATATAGTGAATATCATAATGATAAAGCCAAAGACATTGTCTCTATCAAAATGTTGCTCCACGGAATACCCGGAACAGGTAAATCTGAATTTGTTTATTATATGGGTGCATTGTTAAACAGAGAGGTTCTTTTAAAGAGATGCAGTATGATACAGTCAATGTGGGTAGGAGAGACAGAGAAGAATATAGCAGAAGCGTTTGTTGAGGCACAGGCAAACGACAGTATACTTTTCTTTGATGAAGCGGATAGTCTTCTTTATCCACGAAAGGAAGCCAATCGCTCATGGGAGAAGAGTATGACAAACGAAATACTTACTCAAATGGATAGCTACTCAGGGATAGTTGTTTTTGCAACAAATGATGTTGACGGATTAGATCATGCTGCATTCAGAAGATTTCAGTTTAAAATAGAGTTTCTGCCACTAACATCGGAAGGGAATATTAAGTTTTACAACTCTATACTGAAACCATTGATAACTAAAAATAATATATTAACAGATAAGGATATTAATTGTATTCAAAATATAAGCAATCTTACTCCGGGTGATTTTGCCATTGTTAAAGAACAATACACGTTCATGAATCAATCAAAATTAACTCACCAACACTTAATTGACTCATTATTTAGTGAAGTGAAGCATAAGGACCGTAATGACAGGATTGCTGGTTTTGCTGTTATGGATAGATGACGTTTGTTTCGGGCGAAGAGCATGTTTGGGAGATGGATGAAAAAAGGGGATTTTAAATGAAAATAAAGAAAATATACATTGCAGCGCCATTGTATAGCGCAAAGGAGCAAAAAGATAATCGTGAAATAGACGAAGTATTGCAAAGAGCCGGGTATGCGACGTTTCTGCCTCAGAGAGATGGATTTGCTTATGATGAACTCTTTAAGAAAGTACAGGATGAAGGTTATGCGTATGAAGAGGCAAGAGACATAGCATTAGGTCTAATTATGCATCTTGACGTATACCAGGTATGTGAGGGCTGTGATGCGACAGTATTGAACTTGACCGTTCGCAATCCCGGAGAAGGCACAATAACGGAAGGTGCACTGTGTTTTAGAAGTGAGCGCCCTCTGGTGTTATATAAAGGCAACAATCCTTCTTTCGTTCTTGAAAACCATAGCCCACTGCTTACCGGGCAGACCAGATTTAGCATTGTTGATAAAGTAGAAAAAATTCCGAGGAAGTTGAAGCAAATTGAAATGGAAGTTGAGTCTAATTACTCTAGAACAATGAGTATTGCAAAGGAGTTATTTAAGGATTATGATCCAGTGAACAAAAGGGTTGATTACCTTGCCAGTCAGGGTAAAGAATTGTTTGGAAAAGAGCGCGTTGATGTATAGAATACCGAGTGAATACAGCATCTTTTGTTATGGCATTTTGCCATAGTACCGTAGACTCAGAATTTTAGAACTTGGAGTACCTATGAAGAAACCATCGTTATTCGACTACGCAACTTCAGAACTGTCACAAGATGCTATACTTTGCTGGTTATTAGAATGGGCAAAGCATGATGAATATAAGGAGTATCAGAAACTGGCAAAAGAACTAATAGCTTTAATGTACAACTTGCAAGAAAAGAATAAGATATCTAGAGATGATGTAAAGAACCTCATCAAAATTGAAAGACAATATTACAATATTGACGTATATTTCCAAGCCAAAATAATAGACAAAACGGTTTCGTTTATAATTGAGGATAAGACATTTACCTCACATCATTCCAATCAGTTAGAAAGGTACAAAGATATTGTAGAACAAGATGAAATTAAAGAAGATGAAATAGTACCAATCTATTTTAAGACAGGCTATATATACGAATGGGATGAGGATGTTGTAAAGCATGGTTACCACGTACTGAATCTAAAACAATGGAATATTTTTTTGAGTAAGTACGCAGGCATAGAAAATGACATTTTAGAAGACTATACTAGTTATATCAAAGGTATGCTGACTAGCCGTGACGAAGAAATCAATAAGCTTCGCCTTGGTGATACTGAATGTTTTAAGTATGATTATGTACAGTACGAATTTCTTAAGCAGTTAAAAGAGAAGTGTGGAGAGTGTATTGGAGCAATTAATACTAAAGGTGAGCCATATAATTTATATAATGGAACAAGCTTTGGCAGACCATGGACTCAGTATCAATTTGTGAAGTTTGAGAATGTATATAATCAGAGTTCAGAGTATGTTTTTTATCGGGTAGATTCAAGGAAGGATCGTCCATATCTCAGTATCAGGCAATATACAGATGAAAAAGTTAAAGACAGCACTGAACTTAAAGATAAAAAACTTAAGCGATTGAAGGAATATAAGTTTTTATTTAAAGCTGTTTGTGCTGAAAGTCTATTTGAATTTGAAGATCCGTTGAATGACTGGTCAGGAAATAAAGAAAGTGAGATAGCCGTATTGTTTTTCAATAAAGATACGAACTCTGCAAAGGAACTATGGTCAAAGTGGCCTGAGTTACATAATAGTTTTGTTGATAGAATCGAAAATCATGCTTTCTAATATTTCATCCCTATAGGCTAGAGCCGATAGTGAATAGAGCCACTGGCAGAAGATATAAGAATAATGTGTTAAAACTATACTGTATTAGAGCTCCTTGAAGATAACATATATAATGAGGATTTATATATGTTTTGGTTTCTCAGCAATTTGTGAATTTTAAGCTTTAACTATTAACTTTTTGCTTCAACGCCCACTACCTCCTTCACTCCCCCAACCAGCACTAATCCAGTGCAAACTATAAATACCTCCAATGCCACTACTTTGTAATAGATAAATATTTTTCACAATATGGAGGTAAACAAATAATGGCAAAACAAAAAGAAAAAATACAAATAGAAACACAAGCAAAAGTACAAACAAAAGTACAATCAAAAACGCAAGGGGAAATCCAGGCAAATAACAGATTTGAAGAAAGACAACCAACAATGGATAGAAAAATAACGCTGAGTAGAGATAAGAAATGGCTTATCATAAAAACAATAAGAACTGATATCGTCCATGTAAATTATCTGGATAAGGTCATGGGAAAAGGTGAGCAACAATGAATGATGATAATCAAAGAGTCAATCAGAAGGTCAGCCAAAATGATAATCTTGAATTAAGATGCAAAAAAGCAATCATAAGAATTGCTGACAACGTAATCGATATTAATCACAAACTAACACACCTCCTTGAAAGCTATAAAGACGACTTATACGGTAGACCATTAAGGAAGTACCAGCACAATTACCATAAACAGTATTAAGGCACAAAAAAACAGCACTTAAATTCCACTTAAACGCCACTTAAGAACCACTCTTACCAATAGCATTGTTTTAGTGCAAACTATATAAATTTCTCCTTCTATTTTTCTATTGTGGCAAAAGTAAATCGTCTCATAAAGAAAATGTACAACTGGCTAGAAGATGGAAAAAGAAACATTCACCAACTCTTTCTGACAACTAATCATTCAATCAGTGAACTCTACCGAGCTGAAAACTATATTGAGCAGATAACTGCAATAATGCAGAGGCTTGAGAAGATGTTATCAGTTCAAAGTGATGTGGCAAAGAGATATCCTGCTCAGATTAATAAGACAAAGGCATATGCAAAATTAATCAACGACATAGTTGCAGAATTTGGATACCTGAAAGCAACGAACGATGCAATGGATGATAATCTCAGTGAGATAAAAAAGTCAGAATTCATGCAACAAAGATTGAGTACTAGAGTTGTTGATCTAAAGAAGAAGATAAACAATATTATTTACAAAACAGAGAAAGTTTTGACTGAGTGAATAATTGAGTCTCCCAATACATATTTTGAAAGGCTTCAATTATACGGTTGCTATCTTATATTGATGCTTTTGATTTGTTTTGCTTTATTTGTATTTTATTTGCAAGGACCTTCATAATAGTATCTTGCATGTTCTGCATTTGCGCCTTTTGTGCCTGCATTTCTTTCTGCATATTCTCTACTCGTAAACCATGCAACTTTTCCCTCTCTTGTGACTTTTCCAGTTCGAGCTGTATTCTTGATAAATTATTGTCATAAATCTTTTTCTTAGGTTTATGTCTATCTAGTGCTAAAAAATTTACATATTTATCTATTTCCTGGCTCGATGGTCGGTGTCCTAACCGCGCATTAACTTCATCACAACTCCAACCCTTACGTAACAAATCACAAGCCATGCTAGAACGCAAATCTTTCCAGGTTACTTTCTGACCATTAGGTAAACACTTAGATTTAGTTATACCTACTGCTCTATTAATAATTTTCTTTGAATTTGCATATTCGAAATCAAATAGTTTGTCATGTTCTTTTAAGTCTTTTAGAATTAAATCTAAAAGTTCTACTGTCTCTTTAAAATTTGTTATTTCACTTCGTGCTTTTCTTGTCCTCTTTAAAGTTTCTTTTCTTAAATTTACCCTATATTCTGCAATACCTGTGTCTTTGTCCACTTGCCGGTTAAAATCTCCTTTCTCAAGTAGAAGTAGTGCATTTATATTTTCCCCAATATCAAAAGCTAACCATGTTAAAGCCTTATGTTTAATAGCTACCATTACATCTATTATTTTCCTTACTTCTTCTTCCTGTATAAATCTTACTTCTTCTGGATTAGTATTTCTATGAAACTCCATAACATTTCTAACTATCTGACCCTTTCCCAACATCTCAAAAGGTTTACTTCTAAACACTTTTGAATAATAGCTTTTCCTATCTTTAAAGGGTTTACCATAAGCATTTACTATTACTCCATCTTCAAAATCATCATAGAATTTCTTAAAGTCTTTTTCTGTAATGTCCTTTAAGGGTTTATTTTTAAACCAAATATCAATATTTGAAAACTTAACCAAATAATGATAAAGCGTTTTATAGCACGCTTCATCTAATTCCCTTAATGCGTTTCCTCTTTTCAGTTTATATTCTTGTTTCTCAAAAAATTCAGAATAAAAATCTCTGTTAGCTTTACATATAGATTCGTCTGATTTTAATTTGTCTAATCTATTCCTATATCGTCTTTCATGCTTCCCCATTAACTACTAAAAGTATATGTAGTATATAAAAGTTACCCCAAAGGGGTACTAAAAGGAATAGTCCCCCCTGGCAGAACAGACCAAAAAGGTACCCCTTATGGGCATTTAATAATTGGTCTTATAGTAAGATTTTCTGGTTGCTTTCGAATTGTATATTTCTTCATTGAAACCAATAACACAATAGAACAACCTTTTACTATCCTTTGACAGATAATGAAGATTAGCTTTTACAAAATCATCTAAGCTCTTAAAACCAGCTTCTTTTACTTTTCCCAATAGATTGTCCTTATCCACTCTTGAGCAAAAACCTCTATTGATAAGTAACAACTTTTTTCTTTATAAGTTTTGCACTGAATGACAGCTAATCGAATTAGTGTAAAAAGAAGTACATCTTAAAGCCGTTTATCCCAAAAAGTCAAAAGTTATCCCAAAGTATCAAAAAAGTGTAACAGATTTACTAATTCACTGTGACTTTCAGTGTAAAGTTTAATTAGCCCCTTTTAGGTTTTAAAATTTGAAGAATAATGATTAATCTCAAACTTTACTCATGGGTTGTCAGAGGCAGACAAAGAATTGCCATTATCAAATCAATGCATAAACCGATGACAGTAACAAAAATATGCAAAGACAGTAAGCAATACAATGATAAGATTAGTTTAAATAATTGCAGTGATATTGTGAGGAGTTTTGCAAAGACTGGACTTGCAATTTGTCTTAACGGTCATGATAGAACCGGAAGACTTTATAAGCTTACTAAAGCAGGAGAAGAAATAAGGGCTGAACTGTTGAATGAATAAGAACTAACATCAACCAAACAACAAATCAGATGAATTAAATTTATTGACCCCTTCGGTCAACACCTCGCATATACCAGGCAGGGTCTCTTCGTGCACTTGCACTACGACCTCAAAATCTATGTTTTTCGGCACGACCAAACACGCCTCAAGGAATTCATGAGACGGTTTTCACTTCATTCCCCTTTGCGTTGATCAGGAAGTCGAGGCTTCGCTCTTACTCGACTCACTTTGCATAATTTGTATAGGAACATGGCTTAACTTCTTCTTCGATACACTTCGTTACTCTTCGAATCAGTAAAGCATAACCCTATACTGCTTTGGCAAAGTAACCTGACAATCCGCAGGCTCACTCGTGACTGCCTGAATTGATTCTTCACATGCTTCAGTGACTTAATTCAAAGCAATATACTCTCTATTAATATTAACCGGTACCATCCCTATCTATCAAATCTCCATTAAACACAATCCATTAACAACTAACCATTAACAAATATCCAATAACTAATTACCATTAACCAAAATCCAATAACAAATAACCACTCTTTCTATTTACTAATATATTATTAATTATTTATCTCTGCATTTTTATTTAGTTGTAATAGCAGAAAGGTACCAAAGACTTCTTTCTGATGTTCAAGGTCAGTATTTGTTGTAATTTATCTTTTAACTTTATATACCAACAAATCTGAGCCACTCACTCAGTCTGAAGTTTTTGCTCGGGGTAGGGAACACCGTCATCTCTTTTTTAAATCTTTCCCTTTCCTCTGTGGAAAGGTCGGAAATGATACATTTCCTAAAGCTTTAAAAAGAGATTCCTTACGTCCCCGTCCGCCCGAGCCTTTCTGCTATTCCAAGAATCTACGTCAAAGAAGTTCTTATAAAAAAATGTATAAGAACTTCTTAACACGTAAGATTAAGTGGTTCGTGGTGAAACAAATGAAAAAAGAAACAAAAAGGGTTGAGTTTGAAGAGTACCTAGTGGTGAAAGACGGTGAATTTTATATAGAGGCGTTTTGTGAGGATGATAAATTGGATGATCTTCATCTTAAGAGTTCAAAGAAGTTTTTAACTAAAATGCTTTATCCAGACAACAGTCCAATGAATGAAAGGTTTCCATTAAGAAGCTTTACTCAAGCAGAAAGAGATGAGATAAATAAGAAGCCAATTTACATGTTCCCTGGAGATACAACGAGACATCCATCTTTACAGCATTTACTTAACAGGTGGCTTGATACAACAATAGTCTTAGGCGTTGAAGAATTTAACAGCATATCCAATTCGAAACCGCTAACAAAGCCAATAGTCATATCACAAGGGAAATATCCTCTTGATTGAGTTTTTTCTTTTTCTTTTTTATTCTTTTAGCTTCTTGATGCCTTTCAGGCATAGTCGGGGTAAACCCCTCCTGATTCTCAGAATATAAATTTTTCCCCTTCGGGTCGGCTAAAATGCTTCGCATTTCTTCACGCCTAAAATTTTATTATTCTTCGAATCTAAGGCTACCGCCTTATCATGGCGGTTCGCTACGCTCACCGCCGTCGTTGTTTTCAAGTACAGGCCATCGCAAACGCTCAGACCCCGCTCCGCTGATACACCACCCTTATCAGGGTGGTGGCAAAGCCATAAATACATGGTTCCTAACCTGGTTCCCAGGGTGGTTCCTTAAGGAATCATGTATAAACTCATAAGTTGTTTATTTTCATAGAATTAAGTATCTGTAATTGTTCCTAATATATAGGTTGATTTGTATGGTTAGGAAAGATAACAAAAAACCCGATAAATTCCGTTTCCAGCTCTGAAAAAACTGCGAACAGCCATTCCTTATGTCATTTTTCCTGTTCTTATTTTTTCGAGGAAAACTCCATGCGGTAAGTGATAAAAATCCTTTTTGTTTATCTTATTTGTTAAGCTATTTATAGAATAAAGAACTTGTGAAAGACATAATCAACATTTTTTATTTAATTTCAATATTGAAATTAATTAATATACTCAATCCTCGTCTCTACATTCATTCTTAGCGAAAACCATTAGAATTTAATTATAAATTTGATAAGGAATTTAAATTTGTTGTTTTTATGATGGTATGCATTTTTACCAATATGTATACATATGGACAGGTGTCAAGGAGAATAGTTCGGAGGCTGAGTGGGTTGTGACTACAGCGGTGGTAGCGTGTACTGGGTTCGCATAGGCTACTATAACTTTGTTCGTCCGGTTCGCTCCGGAAAATGATACGGCTTGGGTATTTGGTCATTTGAGTTATTTGTTTTTATTTGATTATTTTTTCACACCTTAGTTGCCCCAAACCATCTCTCACCTGTAATACCCTATGCATCATTATGTTTAAATTTCATTGATCAATATAAGAAAGTAATTCTTCTAAATTATCTGTAGCAAATTTAGAAAGCTCAGCCATATTCTTGTACTGTATAATCACGTTTTTCAAAAAATATAGTTATATATAGTTGGCAAGTTTACAGGAACGGGCAAGAAACATTGAAAGGCGAGGGGCGTACGGAACCCTATGGAGGGATAGAGATGGGGCATCAATCCTGGCTTTTGACTCGATTGTAATTTGGTCTAGATGTTAGCTGGATTTTCTCCTTCCGGAAGCAGTAGTATTTCATTGTCACTTCCCTTGGTCGTTTTCACAAAAACATTGCTATTGTTTTTTGTTAAGAATTTATTTATTATGCCGCTGTATTTACACTGTCTACCGAATTGCTATTTCAACAAATATAAAGCCATCATTTGATGGATCGGTTTTTCATAAATTAAGAATGTTTTTCTTGGATGTAAAAGAATGAACTTTTACCCTGTTTTTCTGAATATCATTATAATAGCGGTGTTATACAGAATCTATATAATGACATGTCTGCAACCTTCGTGGGTGCAGATGCGGTTAGGAGGAAGAGGATGATTATGCGAATTCAGAATGAACTAGTACTAAAAATAATAAAATTTATTGCGCACCGCGAAAGAAAATTCCTGTTCCTTTATTTTGTCATGTTTTGCCTGCTGGCTCTGACGAGTATTTCATGCACGACATTGACTGTACCCGAATACGAAGTACCAGTTATTGATAAGCATACTCTCGTTGAACGACATGATAACGTAGTGGTAGCAGTTTTTCCGATGCAAGACCAGAACGAACAAAAAATATATTTTGGTTCCAATCTTACTGATCATGGAGTGTTACCTATTTTCTTACTTGTCAGAAACAGCTCGTCAAGAAGTTATTTATTGTCTAGTAATCAGGTACAAATAGATTCTACGGAAAAACAAACAGGCAGGACTGAAGTTGTCTCGGATGATATGGCGTATAGCGTTGGAGCTGTTGGTGGTGCCCTTCTATCACCTGCTTTGATGGTCATTGGAGGCAAAATGCTCTCGAACAACAGTGTAGTGAAGCATAGTCTTGAAAAGAATAAACTCCGTAAAACCATTGTGTCACCTGCTGATGTCAAGTGTGGATTTATTTATGCACCTTTACAAAAAGGACAAAAGACAATGTTAATTACCATTCTACTTCAAGATATGGAGTCATCTTTAGTAACTCCATATCGGTTCCGAATCAATTTTAACCAATAATGGAAACATGAAATGTATTTGAATATTAGGCTCTACCTACTGGCCGCTTTTGCACCTTTGTTCCTAGGGTGTGCTGGGCAATTATTCACTGTTCCCATTAAACCTATTGATGGTCTGAATGGGCAGGATAAGATAGATATGGCAATTACACTGCATTTAAATAATGAGTTATGCAACCTCAGTCGAGAACTTCAAGTCGGATTTGGAGTTCTCGAACTCAAAGGTGACATTCTGTGCGAAAATGCAACTAGGGTTGCTAATGCTGTATTTTCAGATGTAGCCGTAGACAGACACGGCAATAATTTTAGTAACTCAAGACCTATCCTGTCATCACAATTTGTAAATGTGATAAACAGCATAGGGATGTGGACAGGTTCTCCAAGCAATATGACCATTACAATTGAGTGGAAAATGAGCACGAGCGAAGGTAAATTAATATGGTTAGATACTGTAAGTGGTAGTGCGATTGTTAGGCAGGGTACCGCATTTTCCTACAAAAAGAAAAGACAGCGTCATTTACAAATGACGTTAGACGATCTATATGAGAAGTCCTTTAGGAGCATAATATCTTCGATAGAGATTCGAAATTACGCACAAAGGTAGAATGCCGTAACACCTATGCAGATGCTGCAACCCACACGAGACAATTTGATTATCGTGCTACCAACGAATGGTTTTGTTTGAACTCGACTTTCAATGGGAACACCTTATCTAAACCATAATGAGTTCTATCTTGATTGTAGTATTCAAAATAAGAAGGGAGTGTCCCTTGCAAATACCTTTCGTTTAATACTATTACATGGTTCAGACATTCTCTTCGTATTGAACCAATCAGCCTTTCTGTGTATGGGTTTTGTCATGGAGATCTCGGTGCCGTAACAACTTCCTTTATACCTATTTTCTTCACACGTTGTTTGAAATAATTTCTATATATTGAATCACGATCTCGTATCAAATACTTAGGAACCGTATCCCATGGAAAAGCTTCTACTATTTGTTGAGCTGTCCATTGAGCAGTAGGATGTTCAGTTGTATTGAAATGAATAACTTTACGACGAGAATTTTTTAGAATTATAATAGCAAATAATATACGAAAGTTAATAGTAGGAACAGTGAAGAAATCTACTGAAACGGTATTAGTCATATAGTTTTTTAAGAAAGCTCTCCATGTTTGAGAGGAGGGTTTTCTTGAATGTTTTGGCATTAGACTGGAAACAGTTCTTTCTGAGATTTCAATTCCGAGCTTTAATAACTCACCGTGAATTCTTGGTGCACCCCACAAAGGATTAGCCATTGCCATTTCATGAATTAGATTTCTTATTTCATGATTAATCCGTGGGCGACCTGGACTTTTGGATCTGGATTTCCATCTCCAAAATAACTTGAATCCCTTTTTATGCCAACCGACAACGGTTTCTGGTTTCAAAACAATCAATGACTCCTGCCAACTATTCCAAAAGAGATAAAGGATGATCCAAAACAAGCGATCTTTGGTCTTTATTTGTGGTTTCTTGATAGAACGGTTCAAAACTATCAGTTGTTGATGCATGGCTAGATTTTTTGAAGTGAAATTTGCTACTAAGTTGAATTTGCAAGGATATTTTGTATAAGTTTTATGGTCTTTTTCATAATGGACCTAAGTTAACAGGCTCCATTAGAAATGTCAATGAAATCAGTACTTATGAATATTTGCGAGGGACACTTATTATACTGGGATAACCCAAGTGTTTTCACTTTTTATTAACGCTTCTTGTGCAAGATTTAGGTATTAAATTTAGAGAAATTATGTTTAAATTCATCAACACGGCAGATCTACATATAGATAGTTGTCTCTCGCAAAAATACATAACTTTCAACAAAATCAATTTTTATGAATATTTGCGAGGGACAATAATTAACCTAGGAGATATAAATGAAAAAAATATTAACTATTTCGTTGCTTGTATTTGTAGTCGCAACAACTGGTTGTTCAATTAATCATCCGGTCGCCATAGATTATGATCAACATCTTGTAAAATATGGCTCGGAAACAACGCTACCTAAAACTGAGTTGGAATCGGAGTATCTGATAGGCGCAAAGACAAAAAATCATAATTATCAATTTCGAGCAGTAAGTGTTGGTTATGCCCATGTGTGGATAGTTGAATTTGGTAAAATTCTAGACAAGACGGTTAATTCTGACTATGTCCAAGCTGCGTTTGGAAAGCTTTATAAGAGTTTAGGCGGTGCAGTAAGTAATGGAAATTTAATAGAGTTTGAACTAGAAAATTTTGAGTTTAAAAATTATCGAGCATATACGTCATTACGAATTAAAGTAAAGAATGATGGTAAAGAAATATTTAATAAAACTTATCGATCTGAAGGTGGTTTACAAGGCGGTCAAATGTGGGGATTAGGTCCATTTGGAATGAAAAATGCTACTTTAAAGTCAATCAAGCAATCAATTGATAAAATACTTAAGCAATTCATCGATGATATAAATGAAAGTAAGTTAGCGCTTAAGTAGCCGTGCCTAATCGGGATAGGGAGCCGCTCTAGCGGCACCCTCCCACAGCACCAAACATACGGTTCCGTATTTAGCGCCTAGCCTGTTTATCACAGAGATATTTCATCGGGTGAGTAGATTATATATCAAGTGTCTATCTGGCCGTATTCGGATGGTGAGCCTTGCACCATAGCTCGCGAATGAAAATGAGTCCTTCTTTCTCTAAAGTCATATTAGACAATCCGCAATTGGGCGCCAGAGTTTTTGAGAGACGCCAATAGCTCTTCCGACTGAGACCCATATTAATGGCCTCTTTCATTTGAACTCCGCGCTTAATAAACTCCCGGATGACTTTCCGAGGTGTGTGCAATTGTTTCCAATAGCACGCACGTATCCGACGCCTCATCCATCCAGCATGACTGCCGCATCGAATTTCAGGCCATAACCATAGTGAGACATCCATCCTTGGATATATTTCCTAAGTTTGAAATATCTTGATTCTATAGATATGCCTGTGCAACGACGGCTGATCAGTTTTAGTTTCGCCTTGAACTTCCGAATTTTAGATTCAGTTGTTCTCAACTTCTTGAAATGGATATGGAAACCCAATACAGCACTCTCTTTAACTCTACTGACTTTACTCTTCTTGAGGTTCACGGTTACCTTGAGTCTCTTCTCAAGGTAATTTGTGATACTTTTCATGACCCTGTTACCATCTCGCTCTGACTTGACGAAAATAGCCAGATCGTCAGCGTGACGGACGAACCAATGTCCGCATTTTTCCAGCTCCTTATCCAAGTCATCCAAAAGGATGTTACTGAGTATGGGTAAAATGGGGCTGCCCTGAGGAGTTCCCTTTCTGGCTTCCTGCAATCGACCGTCCACTTCAACACCAGCTCGAAGGAAGCTACCAATGAGCTTCAACAAACCATTGTTTCTTACTTTACGAGCGACACGTTCCATTTGAACATCATGATTGACGGTATCGAAAAACTTTTTCAAATCAATATCAATTTGCTATTTATAGCCTTGCTGGTAAAAAACCTGGGCTTGACGAGCAGCCTGTTGAACGGAGCAGCCAGGTCGATAACCATAACTGAAATCCGAGAAATTTATGTTAAATATGGAGCCAAAGACCTTAGTAATTGATTGCATGATCACTCGTTCCAAAACACAAGGGATGCCTTGTTTACGGACACCCTCGGAATCTTTTATAATTTCAACGCGACGAGCTGGGTGAGGACGAAAAGTGCTGGCTAACAGGCCATCCTTGGTGAGTTTCCATTTCGGTCTACCCCTCTTCGGGAACTTATTAATGCTGATTCCATTAACACCTGGGGCTCCTTTGTTAGACTTAACCTTCTTTTACGCTTCGGCCACACTCGTCGTTGAGACGATGTGATCTACCGATACAAGATCGATAAAGTGTTTTCTGCGATGCGCCTGGCTACAATTTTCCCTGCTCGGGGTTTTTTGAAAACCAGAGTTCACAAGAACCTCCTTACCACACTGCCTTCAGACCTTTCCCTGGAGTTTATTCCAGGTTCTCGTCTTCGGATGACTTCTGCCATTTTAATGAAGGCCGTCGTCGACCATATTACAGCACTCACGTTAAGGAGCTTAGGCTGGCAGACCTCAGGTCTCACCCTTTGGCCCTTGCCTTCGGATAGTACTTTTTGTTATAGTCACGACATGACACCTTACCGGAAAATGTACAGAGGACTTTCACCTCATAAGATCATGCTCATGCCTGGCACACACAAGGCAAGGCAGTCTGACAGTTTAAAGCGTCTTTCCACTTTGCTACAGCTTGCCTTGAAATTCCGGTTATCACAGATCTGGTCAGTACTCTCATTTAAGGTTTTCCGAAGAGTTCTCTGGAGTAGAAACTCCAATTGTCAATTACAAGTTTTATAGATAAAATAAACTACTGTTAAGCGGAAACGGGTCAAGTCTGCCTTAATTCATCCATTATTTTTAAAAAGGAGGAGCATTCTATAATGTGCGCTAGACCTTTAGCCCTTGTGGTGGGCGGAAGTCGTGGTATCGGAAAAAGTACGGCTTTGCGACTTGCACGATCAGGTTTTGATATTTATCTTACCTATCATAAGGATGATAAAGCTGCAAGTGCAGTATCTGCTGAGATCGAGAAGGCAGGCGTAATCTGTAATATAACAGCTTTTGATGTCGCAGATTTCAAACAAACTGAAGAGGCGCTTTGTAAACCCATGGACGAACGTGCTCCAGAAGTTGTAGTTTTTAATGCCGGAATTGTGCGAGACAATCTTATGGTAATGATGTCCCGTGAGGAATGGGGAGATGTCATCTCGACCAATCTAAATGGCTTTTACAATGTTATGCATGCTGTGTTGTTTCCAATGATTCGTGAAAAACGTGGAAGGATCGTTGTTGTTTCATCAACTTCAGGCGAAGTAGGACAGGCAGGCCAAGTTAATTATTCGGCTTCAAAAGCTGGGTTAATAGGTGCTGCCAAAGCGCTTGCGCGCGAAGTTGGGAAGAAAAATATTATTGTCAATGCCGTTGCTCCAGGAGTGATAGAAACGGATATGACTGAGGGATTGCCCATGGAGAAGATTTTGCCTCTAATACCTATTCAACGTTTTGGAAATGTTGAAGACGTTTCTTCTGTGATTCATTTTTTATGCACAGAAAGAAACATGTATATACATGGGCAGGTAATTGGGGTTAATGGAGGACTTGCAACGTGAATGGTCCTCAAAGAAAACATTATGATATCATTGTGGTTGGGAGCGGTGCAAGCGGTTTGTCTCTTACACAGCTTTTAGCCCTCCGTGGGAAAAAAGTACTTTTGTTAGAAAAACATTTTTATCTCGGTGGAAGTTTAACACGTTTCAGAAAACATGGAGTTGCTTTTGATACCGGTTTTCATTTTACCGGGGGATTCGCTAACGAAGGTATTCTCCACAACATGTTGACGGTTTTAAGAATTAGAAACCAAATTGAACCTATTTATCTTGATGATCCAAAGTCTAATCGATATGTTTTTGAACATGACGGACAAATTTATGATCTTCCATCCGGCGTGGAAAATTTAAAAAAAACTTTAAAAGAGTATTTTCCTAAGGACACTGATGGTATTGAAGCCTATTTTACACTCTGCAAAAAATGTTATGTAGAAATTATGTCTATTGATATCAGTAAGGATACACAAATACCCAGGAAGCTTGATGAAGATTATAGAAGTCTTGCGGACGTGCTTGACGAACTTATCAAGAGTGATAATTTGAGAGGAATTCTTTCAACTTATTGTATGTGTTATGGGGTAAAACCTTCCGAAGTTTCGTTTGCCAATCATGCTCGTGTTGCTTATGGGCTTTATGAGGCTGTTGCGCGTGTTAAGAATGGTGGAGATGCATTTGTGGATGCATTTAAAAAAGAGTTTGAAAATTTAGATGTTGATGTTCGTTTACAAACGTATATTACTGAGTGCAGAGAAATTAAAAATCGTGAAGTTGGCTACTTTGTTTTAAACACTGGAGAGAAAGTAACATGCGATCAATGTGTTTTTACCGTACATCCCAAAACGGTTCTAGAGACACTTCCACACGAGCATTTGAGCAAAGCTTTTATTGATCGTGTGGAGGGCTTTGAACCTTCTATGGGATTCTTTTCATTATATTGCCTTCTATGCTCAGATAATCCTGATGAGCCGTTGGTTCCGACCATTACTTCATTTTTTCCAGATCCTGATATTAATCAGCTTCTTGAGCCTGCTAATGAAAAAGCGACTGCCATAGTTGTTTTAACGAGCAATGAATATGTTAAAGGCAAACTTCATAAAGTGGTAACGGTTCTTGAATCTTCTTTTTTTAAAGATGTTTCCGCCTGGCAACATACGTCTTTAAAAAAACGTGGAGAAGCCTATAAAGACTACAAACAAGACAGGAGTAATCAAATCCTAAAACGCATTACAAATTTCTTTCCAGAGTACAAAGATCGTCTGAAAGTTGTTGAATCGGCATCAATGCTTAGTTACCGTGACTATCTTCATTCACCTGATGGAACAGCTTATGGTATTAAACAAAAAATGGGACAAATTAACTTATTTGGTAGATTGCCGCTGCGTAATTTATATGCGTCGGGGCAATCTGCTGTATTACCTGGTATGGTGGGTGCAATGGTATCCTCTTTTATTATCTCACACACGATTTTAGGTGGTGTACCAGCAGGTAAAATTCATAACCACATTAAGGTTCTGAAAAAACAACTTTACATTCCCACCCGTCATCCACCCGGATAACCTGGTTGGACGGGGGACTGGCGCGCGGTATTAGCCGGGCAAATTTCTTATTGCCAGATAATGCTTTATCCTGTTCACACACTCTGAATCCTCAGTGTAGCTTTGGCTACGCTTGCAATCCAGCTCTATTTCACCTATTGGAGTTGCTTTGCACAATAAATGTGTATTCTTTTGAGTCGATCAAAATTTGTATAAACCTGAGCGCGAAAAATTTGTTAAATTCTTCTTTTTAGAATCTTTAGAAAAATATGTTGACAGTTTTTTTGCTAATGTTGGTAGTAACAAAAATCATCTAATTTTCTTGATTCTCAGCATATAGGGTGCTATTATCCATTTTGTATTCAAGGACTTATGATGTACCTGTTGCTAAAAAACAGACAATTTAACATAAGCTAGCTTGTGCATATAAATTAATACGCTTTTCTTTCTGAAACGTTCGTTTCAGGTTGTGTGTGTTACGTGAATTTATGTCAAAATAATTACCTGAAACATACAGTGTCAGGGAAGAAGAGGTTTTAGTGAAACGTGTTGTCATCACCGGAAGAGGTGTAGTTAGTGCATTGGGAAGCGATCTCTCCTCTTTGATGGAAGGACTTTCCGGAGGAAAAAGCGCAGTCAAAGTGATGCCGGATTGGGAAGGTTATAAGGGGCTTAGAAGCCTGTTGGGTGCACCGGCAGAATTACAAAACGAAAAGAAAATTCCGCGAAAATTCCGAAGGTCAATGGGAAGACTTAGCCTTTTTGGTGTGAAAGCTGCTGAGCAGGCAATTCGAGATGGAAAGATTGATGAATCTCTCTTGACTTCAAGCCGTTTTGGTTGTGTGATGGGTTCTACGATGGGTGGAGCAGGTGACTTTCTTGAAGCTTTTTCCACAATTTTACGGAATTACGATATATCTGAACTCTCTTCAATGAGTTTTTTTAAATGTTTGTCACATACGGTAACAATGAATGTTGCTCAGTACCTGGGAATCAAAGGGTATGTGATGGCCGCTTCAGCAGCTTGTGCTTCATCACTACAAGCACTTGGTTTGGGGTATGAACTTATTCGAAGCGGAAGGCAAGATGTGTTGCTTTGCGGTGGCGCTGAGGAACTTCACCCTATTGTTACCGGAACCTTCGATATTCTTTATGCAACGTCAACACATTACAATGACACTCCATCTCTTTCACCACGGCCTTTCGATAAAAAACGTGATGGTCTTGTTTGCGGTGAAGGAGCCGGGGTTTTGCTTCTTGAAGAATATGATCATGCTATCCATCGAGATGCACCCATTTATGGTGAAGTAATTGGTTACTCTACTTGCGGCAGTGGAGCGCATGTTAGTCAATCTAGCCGTGAAGGGATGCGATCTTGCATGAAGGATGCTCTCAAGGATGCCCAATTGAATCCGGAAAATGTGGACTATGTCAGCGCTCACGCGACCGCAACTTTGCAAGGAGATCAGGCTGAAGCTGCTGCCATTGGTGATGTATTTGGGGACCAGGTTCCGGTAAGTTCTCTTAAGGGCTACATCGGGCATACTTTGGGCGCATCGGGGGCTATTGAACTAGCTGCCTCTCTTGAGATGATAGCCCAAAGTATTATTTATCCAACACTGAATTTGGATAATATTGATCCCCAATGTAATCAAATTACCCATGTCAGGGAGCCGCTTAAGAAAGATATCCGTGTTGTGCTTAAAAATTGTTTTGCTTTTGGGGGTATTAACGCAGCTTTAATTGTACGTAAATTAAATAATTAAGATGGATCATGAAACAATGGATGAAGAACAGCTGAAAAAACTTGTGAATGAAGTCTTTGAAGAATCTTTTGAAACTAATACTGAGCTTCTTAAGGCTGATGCTATGATTTTTGAAGACATCGGGCTTGATAGTCTTGACATTGTAGACCTTGTTGTTGCACTTCAAAAGAAATTTAAAGTTCAAATCAGAGATGATGAACGTATTCGCAATATCCGAACACTTGGTGATATTTATCAATTTATTATTAATTTGAAAAATGAAGGTCATATTTCTGAGGCCTGATTTTTAATGTGGAATCGTTTTCGCGACAAAAGACTATCCTTCAACAGTGTTTGTACTGAGCTTGCGAATATGCTCAGGATGACATCTCACTGAGCGAAGCCGAAATGTTATCAACATTGAATTTCTATAAATAAAAATAATTCAGGTTTTGAAAAAAACAATTTTCAATCTTACATTTTATCCTCTTTTTGTAATTGTCACGATTGGAATGAGCGCTTTCTTTTTCTTTCCTGTTGTCATCGCTCGACCTTTTATTGGAGTGCGTAGAACATTATGGGTAACACGTCAATTGATCCGTTGGTATGGATTGGTAGTAACGCGCTTTTTGATGTTCCCTTTTGTGCGTATAATTTACAAAGATTTTGAGAAAGGAAAAGAGCCGGGTGTATGTGTTTACGTTTGTAATCACAGATCTAGCTCTGATGGATTTTTAATGGCCTACCTGGGTGTCGAATGTGTTCAAGTTGCTAGCAATTGGCCTTTTAAGATTCCAGTTATTGGATGGATAGCCAGGGTTGCCGGGTATTTAAACGTGCAGAAAATGTCTTCTGAAGATTTTGAAACTACTGCGTGTCAGCTACTTAAAGAAAACGTTTCAATTGTTGCATTCCCGGAAGGTTCGAGGACGACTGATAGTAAAGTTCGCCAATTTAATGGATCTGTGTTTCGCCTGGCACAAAAGGCCGGTATTCCAATTGTTCCTTTGTGTATAAGTGGGAACCAAAAAATGCCGGAAAAAGATTCATGGGTTTTAACACCGGGAACTATTTATTTGCATAAGCTCCCTACGATTCATTATGAAGAGTTTAAAGATTTAATCCCTTTCAAGCTTAAGAATATGGTACGTGAGATCATTCAAAATGAAGTTGATAAGTTAGAAATTTGAGTGAAAAAGCACATCAACATTTTAACCGATGAGGACCACATGTCACTTGATCAAAGCTTTGATTCAACCGAAAGTAACAAGGATTTGCCTCAAAAAGCAGAGCCTTACATCCCGCATTCAGGATTAATGTGCGTTGTAGATCATTTAATTGAAGTGGGTGAGAAGAGCGCTGCTACAATGGCTGTGGTTGTTCAAGATAGTCCATTTGCTGGTCAAGATGGAACTGTGGACGAAACTATTTTTATTGAGATGGTAGGGCAAACCATTGCTGCTGGAAATGGGTTTAAAATGAGTGAGGAAGAGCGAAGAAATCAGCAAGGTTTTTTAATTGGCATTAAAAATTTAAGAATCCAAAGACCTCCACTCGTAGGTGAGAACTTACTGATAAAAGCCTCGAAATCTGCCGAATTTGCAGGTTTTATAATAATTGAGGGTAGTGTTAAATGTGGCTCTGAGGTTTTAGCAAATGGAGAAATTAAAGTTTTTCAGAAAATTGTAGAGGAGTCTTAGTAGTGAAGTCTTTTGTTTGGATTGGTATTTTTTTGTTTGTTTCTTTCGGAAATCCAGTAGATGGTTGGGCGTTATCTGACGTTTCACCAGATCAAACTGAGATTCGTCAGGTTCTTCATGATTTAGAGAAAAACATTGGATACATTGAAAGTATTCAAGCAAAATTCATTCAAAAAAAGAGAATGAAACTTTTTAAACATGAAATTGAACTTTCCGGTTCGTTCTATATGCAAAAGCCCGACCACTTTGCCTGGTATACGCATTCTCCAATTGAGTATGCAATTATTTTTAAAAACAATAAAGTTCTTCAATGGAACCATGAAACAAACCGTGTTGACGTAATCTCATTTAAGGATATGCCTATTTTAAGGACTATAGTTGAGCAAATGCAATCATGGTTCTACGGTTCCTACCTATCATTACTAGATGAATATGAAATAGAGATCGTTTCCAATGCTCCCTTAAGGATTTGCTTCATACCGAATGAGCACTCTTTTTATTTGAAGATGCTTGAACATGTGGTGATTCAATTCAATCAGGAACAAAGTGCAATTGATTTGATAGAAGTAGAAGAAAAAAGCGGAGACATGTCAATCTTTCATTTTAAAGAAACGCTTATAAACAAAGAGATTGATCCTTCAGTCTGGGAGATTCTGGGTCGTGCAAGCTAGTATGCAATCGCAATTTAGGTTTGAAAGAAAAAAACAAATTATTTTAGCAATAGCCGTGGGTTTGGTTGTTTTGCTTGCATTGTTCAGCTTACGTTCTATTAAGTTAACCAATGATATTAAGGTAATGTTACCTCAGCAGGAAAACATTCTCCAAACATTTGATTTTTTTAGAAAAACGCCTCTAGCCGGTAATGTCTTTGTTTCATTCGAGATAAAAGACAGTAAGGAATTCCCAAAGCTTATCTCCGCAGTTGATCAATTTAGTGCCAGCTTAGACACGCCAATGATTAAAAGTGTGGTCACAGGAACAGATGGAGTTATATCTTATGACGGTATACGTGAATTTGTGAGACTTGCTCCGCAGCTTATGTCGGAAGAAGAACTTAACGTCCTAGACGCCAGACTGAATGGTCCATTCATTCACAAAGTAATAAAGAAACTGTATAGAGATCTTTTATCGCTATCAGGATTAGTGATGAAACCTGTAATAGAGCAGGATCCGTTAGGTTTTCAGAAAGAGACACTTGCAAAGTTACGGAATCTTGCAACAAACATGAAGCATAACGTTGAAATCAGAAATGGGCATTTGATAAGCCGCGATGGCTGCCATGCCCTTGTTATTTTAGAAACAGATATTTCGATTACAGAAGGAGTTGGGGCAAAAGCGTTAATTCGTTACATTGAAGATGCGCTTCTTGAACTTCCAACAGCTGTTTCTGCGGATTTGATTGCCGGACATTTACACTCTTTGAGTAATGAAAGAGTAATTAAACGTGATGTATTTGTCACTATCGCCGTCGCTTCTATTGGTTTCTTAGCCCTTTTCCTTTTTCTCTTTAAAGATATAAAAGCCTTACTTCTTTTTATGGTGCCAATTGTGTCGGTTTTGATTTCCATTTTGATTTGCTCATGGATTCTTGGTGAACTTTCTTACATAATTATGGGAATGGGAGCCCTTATTTCCGGAATTGCGATTGACTACTGTATCCATGTATATGTTGCAATGCGATCAGGGCAAACAAGGCAAGTTGCGATGGGTGAAATTACAATGCCTATCATGATTGGTGCTTTAACGACCGTGGGTGTTTATAGTGTTTTCTTGCTTTCACGAATTCCAGGATATCGCGAACTAGCACTTTTTACTGTTATTAGCATTTTATTATCACTTGGTTTTGCAATACTTTTGCTACCTCATTTCTTAACGAATAATCCTGGAAAAATTGCGGAGTACAAATTGAAGTTTAGGTGGACATTAAATATTCCGGATAAATATGTCATTTTGATATGGAGTATTTTGTTGGGATCATGCCTTCTTCTTCTGCCTTTTGTTAATTTTAAAACCGATGTGAGGCAGTATGACGGAAGCGAAGAATCTATTTTTCAAACTGAAGAAAAATTTGATCAAGATTGGGAGGTTAAGGATCGTCCAGCCATGATTGTTGTAGAAGCCACAAGTTTTAATGAGGCACTTGAAAGAAATTATCAAATCCAACAGCAAGTTGACCTGATTTTTGATAATGAATCATATAATAGCATTTCCCGAGTTTGGCTACCGGAGAGTGTTCGGCATGAGAACCTGGTGCGTTGGAGTCGCTTCTGGAAAGAGGGTCGCTACAAGAAACTTAAGGATTATTTTCAAACCTACTCAACGCAGTATGATTTTGAAGAAAATGCGTTTGATCCATTTTTCAAAATGCTTTACCTTGCCCCTGAGGAAGTTAAAGCTTTTGAAAAACTAAGTGTTTTAAAACTAATAAAACCCCGGTTTGCTTTTGAAACTAATCAGGGTTGTCAAATAGTTAATTTTTTTGAGGATTCAGAGAAACTTGTCGAAAAGGTGAGTCAAGCAAGCAAAAATTGGCCTGACGCTTTTGTTGTTTCAGCAAATCAATTCAAACAACTTTTGTCTAAAGCAATTCTCTCAGAAACAACTTTTTTGTCTTTGGCTATCGCTATCCTAATACCATTACTGACATTTATTTTTTTGAAAAACCTTCATTATGTAATGATTGCCCTAGTACCAGCCATTACCAGTGTTTTAGTTATCCTTGGAATGTTAACTTGTTTTAAGATCACATTGAATGCGGCAAGTATTTTCGCACTTTTGGTTGTGGGTGGCCTTTCGATTGATTACGGAATTTTTATGGTCTATCAAAGCTACAAACAGCTTAAATCTGATACAAGGATGGCGGTTACGCTTTCAGCATTAACAACTTTATTTGGCGCTAGTACGCTGGTTGTTACTAAACATCCCGTATTATTTTATTATGGAATCACAATGGTGTTGGGAATCCTGTCAGGGTATTTTTCTGCAGTCTTTGTAGTACCTTCACTTTATCGGTTAATAAAGCAGGATAATTTTCCAACGGAACCTTGCCAAACAGTATGAAAATACGTTTATGGATTATCTGGCCTTTTTTGTTAGTTTTTTTTAGTGCATGTGCTAAAACTCCATTTGAAAAGGTTGATTTCAAATCTGTTGCACATCTGGAACCAAATAGGGTCCGTGAAAATTTTGAGAAATTACTTCCAAGCTCATTTGAAGTAATGGAATCTGCGGTCTATATTTACAAGGGCCTTCAAATAGCAGTTATTTCATATACTCGTGTTAATGAGAAAGAAGACTCTGTGGAGATAATTGGTTTTAATCCGCTGGGATTAAAACTTGTGCAAGTTCAAGCATCAGGTGCACAGGTTAAATATTCATTCAATATTCCACAAATTAAAAAAAGAGTGGATGAGGAAACTCTGGCAGAAGCCATTGCCGAAGATATTCGCAGAATTTATTTTGGACGTGTTCCTCCAGCAAACGCTTGCGCACTCAAAGAAAAAGGAAAGATTGTAGTGGAGCAGAAGAAAGGAGAGGATAAAATTGAGTGGGTTTTTGGTGGTCCGGATAACCGCCTATATCAAAAGCACTATTTCAGAGGAAAACGTGAAGTTTGGAGTGTTCGTTATTTTGAGTACGAAGATAATGGAGGGTATTTATATCCCTGCAAGATTTTTCTTGAGAACTATGATCATAAATATAAATTAGTCTTAAGGTTAAAGGAGATATTTGAATGAGTCAGATGAGTCAGGAAATTATTGATTGTATGTCGGGGTTAACAGAGTGCGACGAACAGGTTCTTTCTGCACAATTTGTATTTCCTAAAGAGTTTGTAGGGTTCCGGGGTCATTTTGATAACAATCCGATTCTTCCGGGAATATGTAAAATCAGAGCCGTGATTGTCATGTGTGAAAAACATTACAATAAAGCCTTTCGTCTAAAAGAGGTGATTTCTGCGAAATATGTTGCTCCTGTCACTTGTGCTCAGAAAATCACAGTTGTCTGTAATTTGACCACTAATAAAAGCGGTAGCGTAAATGTGCAGGCAGTTATTGAAGATGAGGAAAAGAAAGTAGCTATGCTAAAACTATATCTGGAAAATCAAAATGGCTAAAACACTATGATTAGTAAAATTTACTTTACCAGAGACAACTCTTAGAAGTAGAAAGGGTATTAAGTACGTATATGTATGAGCAAGCTAATTTAGATACAATTTGGTGTGTAATTCCAGTTTACAATAATGGACAAACTATCCGCTCAGTAGCACTTGAGTGTCGCGAGCAACTCACTAACGTGCTCGTTATAGATGATGGAAGTACAGATATCGATCTTATATCATTATTGTCTGATACAGATATTACAATCGTGCGTCACCAAGTGAATCAGGGAAAAGGAAAGGCTCTTTTGACAGCACTCGATTATGTCGCCGAAAAGGATGCTCGTTACATGATTACGGTCGATGGAGATGGGCAGCATAAGGCATCAGATCTTGAAGGTTTTTTCTCTTTAATTGAAAACGATGAAGACTCTCTTGTAATTGGCTGTCGCGATTTTACTGGCCCTAATATTCCTAATAAGAGTAAGTTTGGTCGCAAAGTTGCTAATTTCTGGTTGAGTGTTGAAACAGGTGTTTCAATTCGAGATTGCCAAAGTGGCTTCAGGGCTTACCCTGTAAAACATTTTCAGAAGCTGAAATTTCGTGGTGCTTATTATGACTTTGAAACCGAAGCGCTTGCGCGAGCTGCCTGGGCAGGGCTTAATTTGAAAATGGTTGAGATTGGCGTTTTGTACCCTGAAAAGGACAAGCGAATTTCAAGTTTTAGACCGTTTGTTGATAATTTTCGTATTTCAATGATGCATTCCCGTTTAGTGTTGCGGCACATGCTTCCAATGCCTCATAAAAAGTTGGTTTCTAAAAAAGAAGATAAAATTGATTTTAGCTTCTTTCTTCATCCCATTCAGTTTTTAAAAAAATTGTTGAAAGAAAATGCAACCCCTGCTGGGCTTGCTGCATCTGCAGCAGTTGGCATTATTCTCGCGACATTACCGCTTCTTTTTACTCATACAATCGCAATAATTTATGTTACAATGCGCCTTCACTTGAACAAGTTCATGGCGCTAAGTATTCAAAACCTTTGCATGCCACCCCTAGTTCCTTTTGTGTGTATTGAACTGGGATATTTTATGCGGAATGGAAAGTGGCTTGAGCATGTTTCAAAAGAAGCATTTGTAGGACAGGCACCGGGCTTGCTATGGTGTTGGTTTATAGGATCTCTTGCGTTCGCACCATTACTGGCATTGACTGTTGGCACAGTCGTCTATTTTGTTTCGAAATATATTCAAAAAAAAGAGGAATCCTGAAGAACCATACATGAAAAGTCGCAAGATTAAGGTTAAACGCCGTGGAAATTTCCTTGGGATCTGGTTTTTTAAATTAATGCTGCGAGCCTTTGGACTAAGTGGCGCATATCTTTTGCTTGAAGTTGTCAGCATACATTATTTACTCTTTGATCGTGAAGCGGTTAGCACATGTTTGAATTATATTGAAAAACGATTCCCACAGTCAGGAGCCTTAACTAATTACTGGCATATTAACCGCATTTTTGTAAATCAGGGTAGACAACTTATTGACCGGTATACTATCACACAGTATCCCGGCTATTTCGAATACGATGAGATTAACACAAAAGAGACTATACAAGTACTTCAAGAATCAAAAAAGGGAGTTGTTCTTCTTACCAGTCATGTTGGTAATTGGCAAGTAGCTCTACGGCAAACAGAATATTTAAAAAAGGATATTTGCATTGTAATGCGCCCTGAAGATAACCCTGCAGTTAGAGAATTTTTGAAGATAGGCGAGCAAGAAAATAAACCTGTAGAAATTATTGATCCAGAAGGTTATTTTGGAGGTGTTATTGAGATGATGCAAGCATTAAAGAAGGGGAAGCTTGTATGCATTATGGGGGATAGAGGTTACGGTTTTGATACCTTAGAGGTGTTATTTCTAGGCACTCCTGCATATTTTCCGTACGGAGCATTCTATGTGGCTGCTGCTGCTAGTAGCCCGGTTGTTGCATTATTAACACATAAGATATCTAAAAGGAAATATATCGCTGACATTTCAAATATTTGGTATCCGACGTACAACAGTGAAAAGAATAAAAAGGAGCAGTTGAAAAAGTGGGTTAAAGAATATGTGAATGTATTAGAAGCGTTTACAGAGAAGCATCCCTATGAATGTTTCCTGCATCAGGACGTATGGAGTCAAGAAAAGGGGACTTAAATGAATAACAGCTACGAAAATGAGTTAGCAGGAATTCGTCAAAAAGTAAAGCAACTACTCGTGAGTAATTTAGGGCTGTTAGAGATGCTTGATCCCGCAGAAATCAAAGATGATGTGGCTTTGTTTGGTGAAGGGCTTGGACTTGATTCGTTAGATGCTTTAGAAATTGTTGTTCTCCTGCAAAAACATTTTAATATTGAGATAAAGGACATGAATGAGGGTCGTGAGGTTTTTGCTACTGTTGATTCCTTATCGCGATTTATTCAGATGAATGCCTCAAAGGATGAAAATTGAAAATATACGTAACAGGTTTAGGTTTAATTTCGGCTGCCGGTGAGGGTGAAAAAGAGATACTTGCAAGTTTTAAAGCTGGAAAACGTCGAGCAGGCCCCGTTTCTCTTTTTTCCACTGAGATTCAATCTCCAGCTTATGAAGTCAAAAGTTTTTCCCGTCATCATTATTCGAAAATCCTCAGAACTTTAAATCTTTGTCTTGCGGCTACAGAAGATGCTCTTAATGATGCATCTCTAATGGAAGAAATCAGAGGTAAACGTATTGGTGTTGCAATGGGTACATCGGTGGGGAGTGTTTTAAATGATATTGACTTCTATAGAGAATTCCGCGATAAAGGAAGCGCTCCTATGGATTCTGTCAACCTTTATCTGGAAGGAAATCTCTCCTCAGGTATTCACTCTTTTTTAGAAACAGAAGGACCTTCAATAACGGTGGTTAATGCCTGTGCTTCCGGTACTAACGCGATAGGGGTTGCCATGTCCTGGCTCCGAACGGGGTTATGTGATATTGCCATTGCAGGTGGCGCAGATGAATTAAATAAAGTTCCTTTCTGTGGTTTTGGTTCTCTTGGTATTTTAAGCGATTCATTGTGTTCACCTTTTGATCTAAATAGAAATGGATTAAATTTAGGTGAAGGCGCTGGGGTACTGCTGCTTGAAAGCGAGCGGAGTATGAAAGAGCGAAAAAAGAAACCAAGAGCCATAATGCGAGGATACGACTTTTCAAACGATGCACATCATTTGACTTCGCCTGATCCTTCGGGTGCCGGGCTTGAGCGGGCTATCACAGGCGCTCTCATTGATGCCAATTTGGAACCTGACTCAATCTCATTTATTAATGCACATGGAACAGCAACAATAGATAACGACCTGGTTGAAGCCCGAATTCTGTATAATTTGTTTGGCTCAACAATTGCGTTCTTATCTACAAAGGGGTATACCGGACATACATTAGCTGCAGCAGGCGCACTTGAAGCTGGTTTTTGTATTCTTGCACTGGAACAAGGTTGGATACCCGGCTGCGCTGGTTTCAAGAAGCTTGACCCGGATATTCCAATTGCCCCTGTGACCCAAAAGACACAGATAGAAGGGCATTTTGCACTTTCAACATCTATGGGTTTTGGTGGTTGTGATGCAGCGCTTGTAATAGAGTCTCCAGAACAAGAAGGTGATATTTAAATGAAACCAGTTTTTATTGAAGGAATAGGGATTATATCTACCCGGGGGAGAGGACTTAATAAGTTTGAACAGGCCTTAAAAGAGGGATGGGTGGAACCTACAATTTCAGTTGATGGACGTAAGGCTTACAGGGTCCCTAAAGACGCTTTAATAGACTATAACATCCTGAAGAAGGTCAGGCGGTCTGATCGTTTCAGCAGATTAGCTGTTTTTGCAGCTTGCGATGCTATTCATGATAGTGGCTTAGATATTGCAGATTTAGATCATTCATCAGTCGGAATCATAATAGCAACCGCTTTTGGTCCGCATGCAACCATTTTTAAAGTTTCAGAAGACATTATTGATTATGGAGAAAAGAAAGTTTCGCCTACAACATTTGCACACTCCATTCATAACGCTGCGGCTTCTTATGTTGCAAGTGCTCTTGGTTGTACAGGACCGGTAATGACAACAACCCAGTTCTACTTTTCATTCCAACAGGCGCTTTTGCTCGCATCTTCCTGGTTGGATGAAGGTCGCCTCAAAAAGGTTCTGGTGGGCACTGTGGATGAATGCTCACCCGCGATGGAATATATATGTGAAGAGAAACTTTCGGTGGCGCAAAATGGAAAAATGAGTCCACTCAGTTGTCTTAAACGACCAAAGTTTGTGCCTGGAGAGGGAAGTGCTTTTTTTCTCGTCTCTCATGATTCGAAAAATAAAAAATACGGCGCTTTTACAGAAATCAAAATTACAAGCGATTCACATGGTTGGACAGATGTTGATCTTTCTATTATTGGTACAAACGCTATGGGTGGGAGCGAAGAAGTGTACAAGGATGTATTAAATGAAGGTATTCCGGTTGCGGCTTATTCCTCTATATACGGAGGATTCATGACAGGAAATGCTTTTGAATGTGTCGCCGCTGCACTTATGCTTAAGAATCAAAAACAGTATGCAAGTTCCAATATTGATGGAGCAGAAGTATGGAATGTGGTTGACAAATCAAAAAAACGAGAATTAAACCAAATTCAATGTATTTCACATAACAACAAAAGACAACTTGCCTTTATCAAAATGATGAAGTAAACAAATGATTGTAATCAATTTCTGGCCCTATTGGAACGGCTGTCTCAACAGTTTTTGAATAAAAGTAAAAAAAAGACTCAACACATTAAAAACCCAAACTGGTAATGGAAAAGAAAAGTGTAAAAGAGATCACGGAAATTTTAGTACGTGACGCCGATATCATATTGTCAGATCAAACGGAGAAGATTTCATCTGAAGCAACTTTGGCAGATCTTGGATTTGATTCAATGAGTTTTATTGAACTTCTTGTCTCTATTGAAAAAAAGTTTGATGTTAAATTGATTGAGATTGGTATGCAACCTGCAGATATAAAATCTCTTGAGGCACTTGCTCACTACATCTATCAACTTACCTGATATCTTTCTTCTTTGTCTAACTCACTAGTTATCAACTAAATAGCAACTATTTAAGCTGAACAGATGATAAAGATATAAGTGCTATCGAAAAAGTAAAAAAATATTTACCAAGAGTAATGTTGCAAACTAACTGATACGTATATTATGTGAAATCTTATTCGGCTAGCTTAACTACAGTACCAACTAAAGCCACACCCGCCATTAAACCGCCTGCACCACATTGAAAATTATCCTCGCTAGATGTCAAATTATTTCGGTAGTTAGACTTGATGTTAATTACCGCATTGCCACCCTCTTTTACAGCCCTATCTCTAAGAGAAGTCATTGCTGACAAAAACGCCCTCTGACATGCTTTCAGATCTGATTTGTTGAAAGCATTCGTTTTTTTATTGGTTCTGAACTTTCCGTAATTTTTTAATATCTTTCCATGATCTTGATCACCAAAGTAAAACTTAATGTCATTCCCCAACTTTTCCTTTGACAGTTCTAGGTCCAAAGCTTCTTTGATGGAGTAGCTGTCTATATCATCACGCGCATAAACAGATGATGGTACCAATAATAAGCTAAGCAACAAAAGTATAAATAGTCCTTTCATTATGCCCTCCTGTATTTATTTATAGTAATGTTTTTGGAATACAATATTAAGCAGCTATATGCTCTGTGGTTATTATTTCAGACCTGCAATTTTTTAATGATGAACTTCAAATCATAAACTAATAATCATAACCCTTTCGTACTATCACTTTAAATTTCATTTTGTCACCTTGTAAAATTTAATATAGTTTTATTGACCAGTAGCACAAATGCGCGGGTTAGGTTTTCTGAATAGTCAAAGTGTCTGGTTCCTTAACTGCCGACATTTGCAGATAGCTTTACATTTCCTTATCTTGTCGTCGGAAATATAATACTTTTCAAATCACTTTACAATACATAAAAACAGTATGAAAGAAGTAGAACTTTAACGCTGCAAAAATTTGCGTTTACAACGTTGTTGTAAGTTTCGTGAATTTTCAATTTTAATATATATTACATCATCATATCTCTCCTATCAAACTTAAAAGGTTCCCAGAATGCATCTTTTTAAACTTATCAGACTCTCATATTATAAGATACTTGCACTCCCAAAAAGTATGTGATAAGCTCCTTTGTTTGTATCCTATTGCTATATTGAGAATTTAGAATATTCTAAATGGCAGTATAAATTTAAGTGTTTTTAATATAATAGAACAGTATCGCTTTTGCTGTTCACATCGGTATGTCCGGTTGTTTAGCCCTGAAATTATGAAGGCTTTTTCTGAAGTTTATGACGTGTGCGTTGTGGGAGGTGGCTTTGCTGGTTTTGGTGCAGCACTTAAGTCTGCTAAGCTTGGTATGGAAACTATTTTAGTAGAAAAGTGTTCTACCTGGGGAGGCGTGTCTTATTCTTCGATACATCAATCCATTTGTGGTTTATATCCTTACAGTGCAACATGTCCAGAGGAAACGTTAAATAATGGAATTTCGCGTGACCTAGAAGAGGGAATGAAAAAAAGTGGATACGCGCAGATGCAAAAGGTTGGAAATGTTTATGTTCTTGAATTTGAGTCTGAGGCTTTGCAGCGTTATTTCAAAGAGCAAGCTCAGTTTCAGAAAAAACTTAAGGTTGTGTTTAATGCAAAAGTAGTAAAAGTTCACTCGATGAATCAAGTGATTGAAAAGTTGAGTATAGATCATCTTCAAAATATACATACTATTAAGTGTCACACAGTTATTGACGCCAGTGGTAAGGGCGAGGTTCTATATCTAAGTGGTGCTTCTTATGATGTTGCTCCCGCCACAAAGAGACAATTGGCTGCATACGCCATTAAAATCCAAGGTGTTCAAAAAACATTGAGATTAAATAATTTAAAAGTTTTTTATTACCTTGCGAAGGCGGTAAAGTCAGGTGTACTTGACAATCACCTTCGGTTTGGAAGTTGGATTACTAACAATAAATCGGATGAGGGTGTATTACGAATAAGTGTCATTCCAAGCGATACAAAATATTGTCTGGAAGAAATACAAAGCCAAGCGCAATTGATTCATAACCTTTTGAAGAAAGAAATCGAAGAATTTAAAAATTCAGAAATTGTTTATTTTGCCCCTTCTGTTTCTGAAAGGGAAGGTATAAGGATGATAGGCCTGTATGTACTTAGTGAAGAGGATGTATTGTCAGGAATGAAATTTGATGACAGTGTCGTGAAGGGAGCCTGGCCAATAGAATTTTGGCATCAAAGCCAGGGACCTCGGTATCGATATCTACCTCGTGACCAATATTATGAAATTCCCATGCGTTGTCTGGTTTCAAAGGAATTTTTAAACCTCTTTGCTGCCGGTCGGTGTATTTCGGTCTCTTCCAGAGCATTGGCCTCTACGCGTGTAACAGGTACGTGCTTAGCTCTTGGCGAGGCTAGTGCAAAAATAGCATTCTCTTATCTTAACCGGTAACAAAGAGTAAATGACATGAACCTGGAATAGCCATAACACTATGAATATTGTAAAAATTATCCAACAAGAGTCTAAGAAATATTTGAAACATGTAGCGATCAGAGAAGCGATTTCAAGCTTTACCTATGAACAGCTTTTTGAAAATGTTAAAGATATTTCACAAAAATTAGAAAATGAGGAGATAAAGAAACATGCCCGAGTGGCGCTTCTGTGCCCTGAAGGGGCGGATTATATTATTTTGGTTTTGGCAATTCTTTCTCTGGATGCGGTAGCAGTACCAATCCATTTAAATTCCTCAAAAGAAGAGATAAAGAGAGTTATTGACGAAATGAAAATAGAATATTTCATTTATGAAGAAACACTCTTTCACTCAAATGGAAAAAATGAGTCTTTTTCAATTTCTTATAAGAAGCACTCATTTGTTATTCAGCATCTTAATGGAAAGTTAGCAGAACAAAATGAATTTGAATCTTTGAACCCGGCCTTTATTCGGTTCTCTTCTGGAACGACCGCCAAGAGCAAAGGTGTGGTTATTTCTCATGAGTCTATTTTAGAACGTACAGATGCAGCGGACCAAGTCCTTAAAATATCCAGCCAGGATGTTATCCTCTGGGTTCTTTCAATGTCTTGCCATTTTGTAGTAACAATTCTCCTATTCTTAAGACGTGGGGCAACACTAGTTTTATGTGAACAGAGCATGCCTCAAGGTCTCGTCGCAGGATTGAGTCAACAAGAAGTTACTTTTATTTATGCTGCACCCATTCATTATCAGACTATGGTTCGCTCTGTAAATATTAACCCTAATATCTGTTCACATATTCGGATGGCGGTGTCAACAGCAGTAAGTCTTAATGAACAAGTCGCAAAAGAATTTAGAGAGAAATTTGGTCTTGAAGTGAGCGCTGCTTATGGCATCATAGAAATAGGTCTCCCCTTCATCAATCATTCTGGTAATCCAGAGTTCAGGCTGTCTGTAGGGAAAATTCTCCCTGGATATGAGATATATATTGAAGATAAAGATGTTAAGGGCATCGGCTCAGTTTATCTAAAAGGCCTTGGTATGTTTGATGCTTATTTTAGCCCATGGCAAACCCGGAACCAGGTTCTCAAGGAGGGGTGGTTTAAGACCGGCGATTTAGGGAGAATTGACGAAAACGGTTTTTTGTACCTCTATGGACGACTTGACCAGGTCATAAACTTTATGGGAATGAAGATATTTGCTGAAGAAGTGAAACAGGTCCTGGAGTCATTTCCAGATGTTCAAGAAGCATTTGTTTATGGAGAGCCACATGATTCATTCGGTCAAATCCCAAAAGCGCGTATTGTCCTTGAGTCAACAAAATTAAAAATAGATATTGATGGGCTACGTCGTTTTTGCTATGAGATATTAGCAAGCTATAAAGTACCCAAAGATTTTGAATGTGTTGCTTCTTTAAAAAAAACACTGAATGATAAAGTTATGATAGAACAATAAAAGAAAAACAAGTATATTTTCAATATCATTAGAATACTACATTTTAACTAATCAGATTTGCCAATAACTCCAAGAGAATCGAGAAGAAGAATAAATTGGAAGCCAATACCTCTATTTATGTGCCACGGCTGAACTTTTTAATTTATCCTTCAGCCAGCGCAATGTCAGAAAACCAACTAATTTATCTTTTATTTCAAGAAAACGTACCATTCTCCAAAAATATTTATTATCCCGGTCTGTCAACTCTGGTTTAAAGAAACAGCCGCTGAGAATAGTTACTACTAGTGCAACAAACCTTCCTTTTTTTGGGGGATGAAAGAAAATCTTTTGAAACAATGGAGAGCGAAAATGATAAATATATGGTAGGACTGTATTGTATGCAGAAATCAGCGCGACTTCATAGGGTTTGTAAACTTCGGCATTAAGTTCATGATTTTTTGAGATAGCTTCCGCAGTTATGCTGGCTACCAATCTGCCAGTTGCCATTGCCACAAATACACCGGCTGAAAACACAGGGTCCACAAACATTGCTGCATCACCTATGGAAACCCATCCCGGCCCAGATTTCTTTTTTGCATATCTTGAAAACTTCTGAAGTACATGCAATTTACCATCTCTCGTAGCATTTTGCAATAAAGTAGCAACTCGTCCTGAAGCTAATCGTGTCATCATATCGAAAAAGTCATCTGGAGAGACTGTACGGCAATGTTGATAAAATTTGAAATCGACTACCACGCCCACAGAAACTCGCCCATCGGCAAAAGGAATAAACCAAAACCACCCATACTCAAAGGCCAAAATCAGGATATCTCCACTCTTTGCCTCTTTAAGCCACGAGATATTATTAAAAATACCAAACACTGAAAATGTTTCGATATGTGGATCAGGAACAAGTAGATTAAATTTTCTTGCCAGAAGTGAACTTCTACCGCTTGCATCTACTACCACACCGGCTTCGATAGTACGTTCAGATTTATCGGAAAGCCGTACTTTTACTCCGGTTACCTTCCTATCCACCATTACTGGCTCAGTTACGACACCCTGCAGTACCTCGACACCTTTTTCTTTCACGTGTTCAAGAAGTAGATAATCAAATTCATCCCTTGGAACTTGATAGGCATATGAATATTCCTGTTCCATTCCATCGGAAAAATCAATGCGGTTAATTTTCTTGCTAACCGAAGAGCCAAAAACCGCACCTTCCTTTTTCATAAATCCTTTTTTTTCAAGAATCTTGTCAAATCCCATTTCACGGAATATTTCCATGTTATAGGGGAGCAATGACTCGCCAACACAGTATCTTGGAAACTGAGTTTGCTCAATCACCAAAGGGTTCAAGCCCGCTCTGACTAGATAATAAGCAGCAGTTGCTCCTGAAGGTCCACCACCAATAATGACAGCATCGTAAGACATTAAATCCTCCTCAAATATACTATAAAATTATCTAGCATATCACCATTAGAAAATACCAGATTAAATGATAGTAAATTACTATTTTATTTTTTTAATACTAGTGAAATAGATAGTAAAAATCAATTGTTTTTTGCACATTAAGCCATCAGTTACCCTGCCCCTCGCAATATTCATCTGATACTAATTTTAGTAACAATTTAGCAGCATGGAATCGTTTTGCTTACTTTTTTTGGATTTTTTAGACTGAATTTTCTTGATGAACAACATGAGTGAGGGAAATAATTCAATTAAAATATGAGAAGGCAAAAAGAGGGTTTTATCTTTGAATCTTTTTTCTCAAATAAATGAGTATTATGTAGTTGCTGAATTCAACGAGGAAGTGCAACACATGAGCTAAAGACCTGTAAAGGCGTTCTATACTTAAGGCACTTCCGTTGTCCCTCGTAAATATTCATTCAGTAGCATTTTTTCACAAGAGTTCACTTTTCACAGTGTAAGATAAAATCTTTTTAGTATCAATTAAAAGATCAGTTAGGGAAATTATCAAAATGTTACCGAAGTCAATACGCAGTCACCGCAACAGTAATTGGTGGTAAACCACGGTACTCCAGAGGAATTAGGATTTGTTTGTAACTAGTTGCAAAACAAGGTGATAGCGCCATAACAGGCAATGAATAAAGTACTTATGGAAAATATAAAAACAGCCATTATTTCGAATGGCATTCAAAAGGTCATGCTTGGCGCCCTAAGCTCTGTTACTTGTTGTAAATTCCTATTATAAGTCGGAACACACTAGGCACATTATCACTTCCTTAGAATAAAACCTTGCCAAACTTACTTTTGAATTTTTCTTGGATTAAAAACATACATTTTGTCACTTAAAGATTACACTAAATTTATACTGAGATAGGGAGAGGGGATAGTTTCAAAAGAAGGAATTATATACAGTCGCTACGAGAAATGTATTATACAGATTTAGAAATAATGTTTGTGATGGATATTGTTAAAATACTCAATAAAAAAAGGGCATGGTAGTCTCCCACCATACCCTTCATGAAAATTTTGGTCACAATTTGGACACACTTTTCAGATCAGCCAAAATGTTGCTTGTTGTAAGTCGTTGGTATAAATGTGCGCCCTGAAGGAATCGAACCTTCGACCCACTGATTAAGAGTCAGTTGCTCTACCAGCTGAGCTAAGGGCGCATTTATAGTTTTTCTATATTAGAGATGGCCAATGATCAGTAACAAATGACCAAGTTTATGGTACGCCCGGCAGGACTCGAACCTGCAACCATTGGATTCGAAGTCCACCACTCTATCCAGTTGAGCTACGGGCGCTCAATTTCTTAACTACTTAATCTAAATGGTTTAAGCGGTTTTCATTTCTTATCGCACTTCTTAATGATTACTCTATAGGCATTACTTTTTACATTTTTTACATAAAATATACCTTAACCTATACAGCAAATATTACAAATTATATAGCGATAACATTAAAATGCAAGTGTAATAATATTGCTCTCTAATCAGCTGTTTTTTGGTTCAATTTTAGTGGAAATTTTTGATTATTGACCTGAATTGTATCATGATCGTAAGTGAAAGATTTATAGCTTGAACAATTTTGTCTGAAAGTTTATTATGATAAAATCATGGAATGGTACGCGATACATACACGTTCAAGGCACGAAAAACAGGTAAATCTGTTTCTTAGCGAAAGAGGAATAGAGACATTTCTGCCTCTTGTACATACGCTCAGCCGGAGGCGAGATAGAAAGAAGCATGTTGATTTGCCTCTTTTCCCCGGGTACATGTTTGTTTGTACGGACAAAGAGCGTCTGTTTGATGTTAAATATACAAGAGGCGTGACAGGAATAATTGGCACTGA
>Ga0233428_1000734_pt1 | contig 42005 bp, 44 predicted proteins | sample SI_118_April2016_4_FD_179890 | JGI IMG/M metagenome (GOLD analysis project Ga0233428, IMG submission 179890) | Seawater microbial communities from Saanich Inlet, British Columbia, Canada - SI_118_April2016_120_MG | ecosystem: Environmental > Aquatic > Marine > Inlet | place: Canada: British... | reverse complement strand
TCCAAAATTCTATAGATCCGATGGACATCACCATCTGTTATTCCTGTTTCAGCCTCATGAAGGGCTCGGTTTCCTGGGGTAGGCCTTAGCGTCATTTTTATTCCGACACGTCGAAAAGCCTCGGCCATGATTACCTTTGTCGTATTAAAGTTATATGAGTCTTTAATCATGTGTGTTGACAGAACAATCGTATCTTCCGCTTGCGCGGGGCGTAATAAGCCATATAGAGCGAGAAAACTGATAACGAAGGATATTAGAACGCGAAATGCCATTGTGTCCTCCCTATCCGATGAATGGGATGCCATTGTCTGAATGAAAATATAATACCAATTGTAAATTCCATATTCAATAAAAATATGGATATTTTTTTATTATTTATAATATTTAGGTTGCTGTGGATATTTTTTTAGAACATAACTATACTTGTCTTTGGCGTCGATATTAGAAAGGAAGAACCTGAAGCGCTTCATCAGGCGGCAATTAACCGCAATACGGATTTGGCTGAGAAATTGCTGAGCGAACATATTTTTTTGCAGCGCGTCTAACGGAAACCGACGCTCGAAAAAAATTTTCCAGGACGGTGGTGAAATTGTTGCCGCTGCTGAATAAGAAATTTGATTGGATGTAAATATGGCACTTGAAATCACCTTGTTAGGAACGGGATTACCCTTCCCAAATCCAAAACGCGCTGGACCTGGATATATGGTTCAAGCTGGGGATACCAAAATCTTAGTCGAATGCGGATCGGGCGTGGTCCGGCGTTTGGTGGAAGCCGGTCATTCGCCTGGCGACATTCATCATCTATTTCTGTCGCATTTGCATTCAGATCACTTTATAGACCTTGGACATTTTTTAATCAGCCGTTGGATATTGGGTGACGACCGCCCATTACATGTTTTTGGGGCAGAGGGATTGCAACGTATGATCAATCTCATCCTAGAAATTCTGGAGCCAGATTTGAGAATGCGTATGTCCATCCGCAAAGTCGCTCGAGAAATGCCGAATGTGGTTGTGCACCATATCTCGGAAGGCCAGGCGTTGGACGAAGATGGATTTAAAGTCAGCGCTTTTGACGTCGAACACTTTCCGCTGGAACAACCCTTTGGCTATCGATTTGATATCAAAGACCACAGTATTGTTTTCTCAGGGGATACCCGGCCGTGCGACAATCTGATCAAGCACGCAAGCGGAGTTGATTTGCTCGTTCACGAGTGTACCGAAGCCAACACATGGTCAAAGGAGCATGGCAGTGGACAAATCGATACCCACCACATTGAGTTGGCCCACACCCAGCCAGAACAGCTTGGGCTTATCGGCCGGGACGCAGGGGTTAAGGAGCTTGTTGTTACGCACATGAACCCTCAAACCATTCCGGAAAATATACATTCAACAATCTCACGGGATTTCGACGGGCCGCTCACCATCGGCGAAGACCTTATGAAATTTTAGTTTCCGATACGACCGCCTTACCGACAACATCGACCAATCACTGAATTGATTATCTGATGGAGGGCCGGTATTTGAATACTTTCGTCGTCGCGCTACATAAAGACGGCATGCCAGAGAGCTAGTGTCCGTTCTTGGCTATTAGCGGACGTTTTATCACCATTGAAAAAGCGTCTGCTTTGCATCCAATAGCGGACATTCTCCGCCTATACCGAAACCAACTGTTTTTTTAACCCTTGAACGATTCAAAAAAGCCACCTTCTCAGGCCTGAACTGCCCTAATTTGAAGGGGTTTTCCGTATCTCTTCCTCTGTATTCTCTTTGGTGATCGTTCTTTCTTTGGCTTTTTCGACTCTCAAACCCGGTAACGCACTTTACTTTATTTCGGTTAATCGGTATTTTGGTTTTATGAGCGATATAACCCACTCAAGCGGTCCAAAAGTAGGCCTTTTCGTTACCTGCCTCGTAGATCTTATGCGGCCGAGTGTGGGCTTTGCAGCGGTTAAGCTGCTTGAAGAGGCTGGGTGTCAAATATCGGTACCGGAGAGCCAGACTTGTTGCGGCCAACCGGCCTATAATTCAGGCGACACCAACAATGCCAAAGACATTGCGCGCCTCGTGGTCGATGAGTTTGAAAACTTTGACTATGTTGTCGCGCCGTCTGGTTCTTGCGCGGGCATGATTAAAGAACACTATCCGCGACTTTTCGCCGATGATCTTGAGATGACGGCCCGGATTTTTAATCTGGCCAAAAAAACCTATGAGCTGACATCATTTTTAGTCGACGTGATGAATGTTGAAGAACTTGAAAGCCGTCTTGAGGCCAAGGTGACCTATCACGATTCCTGCGCGGGCTTGCGAGAACTCGGCATTAAATCTCAACCCCGCCAATTATTGTCAGAAGTGGCCGGTGTCGCGCTGGAGGAATATGAAGAGGCTGAGACTTGTTGCGGTTTCGGCGGCACGTTTTGTGTGAAGTATTCAGATATCTCCGACCACATGGTGAAAAAAAGTATCGCGGCGCTTGGCAAAACCGATGCCGAGCTGGTGGTTGGCGGCGATCTTGGCTGCTTGATGAATATTCAAGGCAAACTCAGCCGTCAAAAAGACGAAGGCCAGGCCAGCAATTTAAAAGTCCGCCATGTCGCTGAAGTGCTGGCTGGTATGACCGATGGCCCGGCCATCGGCGAGCCGGAATAATGAGTGTCGTGCCCTCCACCTCGCCCAACTTTAAAGCCAATGTCAAAGAAGCCTTGGCTGACGAGCAGCTGCAAAATGCGCTGGCGAATATTAAAAACGGTTTTGTTCGTAACCGAAGAATTGCCAGTGAACGCCTGGCCGAATTTGAAGCGCTGCGGGACCAGGCGCGTGATATCAAAACCCATACCATCGAACATCTTGATGTCTATCTCGAAATCTATCAGCAAAATGTTGAAGCCAGTGGCGGCCAGGTTCATTGGGCAATGGATGAAGTGGAGGCGCGTAAGATCATCCTGGAGATTTGCCAAAACGCCGATGCCAAGACCGTCACCAAAGGCAAGACGATGATCGGCGAAGAAATCGGCATTAATGAGTATTTGGAAGAAAACGGCATTGAGCCGATCGAAACCGATCTCGGTGAATATATCATTCAGCTCCGGGGCGAGATGCCGAGCCATATCATCGCACCGGCGACCCATGTTTCCAAAGAACAGGTCGCCGATGCGTTCAAAGAAACTCATACGGAATTGGACGCCGACCGTTCTTTGGAAGATGCGGATGATTTGCTGGCCGAGGCGCGGGCCATGCTCAGGGATAAATTTATCCAAGCCGATGTTGGGATTACGGGCGCCAATTTTCTAATTGCCGAAACCGGCTCCAGCGTCATTGTGACCAATGAAGGCAATGGCGACCTGACCCAGACCCTGCCCAAAGTTCACATCGCTCTGGCCAGCATCGAAAAAGTCGTACCGACCCTCGAAGACGTTACGACTTTGCTTCGGGTCTTAGCCCGGTCTGCGACGGGCCAGGAAATTTCCTCCTACACAACATTTTCAACCGGTCCCCGCCGGGCCACTGATCTTGATGGCCCGGAGGAATACCACGTTGTCATTGTCGACAATGGCCGCACCGAGATGCTGGCCGGCGATTTTTCTGAAATGCTGCGTTGCATTCGCTGTGGGGCGTGTATGAACCATTGCCCGGTTTATAACGCCGTCGGCGGCCACGCCTATGGCTGGGTCTATCCGGGGCCGATGGGCGCCGTATTAACGCCGGGCCTGATGGGCTTGGATGAGGCAGCGCATTTGCCGCAAGCCTCGACGCTCTGCGGTAAATGCGAAGAAGTGTGCCCGGTGCGTATTCCGCTGCCGACGCTGCTCCGGCGCTGGCGGGATCAGGTTTATGCCCGCGATCTCAGCGATTGGATGACCAAATGGGGACTTAAATATTGGGCGATGTTTGCCAAGCGCCCGGCCCTTTATAATTTTCTGGCAAATCCAAAAATGCGGCTGCTGGCCTGGTGGGCGAAAAAGCACGGCCATCTTAAATCCATCCCGACGCTGAAAGGCTGGACCGAGAACCGCAATTTCCCGGCACCTGAGGGCAAGACCTTCCATCAGTTGTGGAAGGAGCGCAAATGACAGCCCGAGACAGCATATTAAATAAAATTAGCAGCGCCCTCGGTGGTGATAAAGCCGAACGTCAGGCTGTGGCAACTGCGCGCCTTCAAACCCCGCCGGAAAATATTATTCCGGCGCGCGCACAGGTTCCGGGCGACGAACAGGTGCAGATGTTTCAAGATTGGGCTGAAGAAGTCTCAACCACCACGGATCGGATCGACAGCTTAAACGATCTTCCGGCGGCGCTGGCGACCTATCTTTCACGTCAGAATTTACCGAGCGAAGTGAAAAGCAGCGCCGACCCATTGTTAGAAAATATCGACTGGGCTCAGCAGCCGACGCTGGTGCGCAAGACCGGCATTGCCGAAGAAGCTGATCCGGTCGGCCTCGCGGTCGCTTTTGCCGGTATCGCCGAGACCGGCACGCTGGTTTTACATGCTGGTGCGGAAAATCCGACCAGCCTTAATTTTTTACCCGAGACCCATGTCGTGCTGTTGCCGCGCTCGCGCATCACCGGCGATTACGAGACGAGCTGGCAGCGTGTCAGGGATGAAAAATCTGGTGCGATGCCCCGGGTGGTCAATTGGATTACCGGCCCGTCGCGGACCGGCGATATTGAGCAAAAAATCCAGCTCGGCATTCACGGCCCCCGTCGTCTCCACATCATTATTGTTGATGAGGTTTAGGCGATGAGCCCAAAAGACAAAAAACCTAAAAATGAACCAAAAAACGACATTGATGATGCAGACCTTTTGGCCGCCGCTTTCCGTGACGTCGACCCCCTACCCGGCCGTAAAATAAAAAAAGATCTCAAGCACCAGGTCCCTAAAACAAATCCGGCGATCAAACGGTCGCCCAATGCGCATCTGAAGGCCGCACCGGTGCAAAAAAAATCCGATCAACCAACTCTTAGCCATGGCGACACGCCGGGACTTGATAAGCGCTCGGCCCAGCGATTAAAGCGCGGCCAGATGCAGATCGAGGCCCGGCTCGATCTCCACGGTCACCGCCAGGATGAAGCCCACCGCGCGCTTAATGGTTTTATCGCCGGTTCGGCAAGTGCCGGCAAACGCTGCGTCTTGGTGATTACCGGCAAAGGTCTTAGGTTAGACGGAGAAGAACGCCAAATAGGTATTTTAAGAGAAATGGTCCCGCGCTGGCTCAACGAAGAACCTAATCGCGGCCACATCCTTTCTTTTAATCATGCCACCCAAGCCGATGGTGGCACCGGTGCGCTCTATGTGTTGCTCAAAAGAAAACGCGCAGGTGTTGCCCAATGACCCCCTTCGGTAAACGGGTGCGCGAACTCCGCGCCGCTAAAAATATCCAGCTCAAGCAAATGGCGGAAGACCTGCACGTCTCCTCTGCCTATCTTTCCGCGCTCGAGCATGGCAATCGGGGCCGCCCGGGCCCCGGCTTTGTCATGCAGATCGCCAATTACTTTGAGCTGATTTGGGATGAGGTCGATGACCTGAAAGAGCTTGCGCAACTCTCGCATCCCCGGGTGCCAGTTGATACCGCCGGCCTTGATCCCAAGGCGACCTTGCTGGCCAATCTCATGGCCAAACACATCCATGAACTCGACGAAGCCACCATCACCCGCATCCTGGCCGAGATGGGCTTCGATGAAAATGAATAGCGGCCATGAATATTTACCCCCTCATCGTCATTCTGACGCAGTCAGAATCCAGAGGGCCGTGGCGTCGTAATTAAAGTGAAGGACTGGACCCTGAACAAGTTCAGGGTGACGAGTGGGGTGTTGAAAAAAGAGAATGATACTTAATGCTCTCTACCTCCCCTAACAGATAGTTGATTTGACCGTGAGCCATATCCCATGAATTGATGCGCGATTATTAAATCAACATCGGGAGAAAAATCATGGTTCGTCGTATTTTTAGTATTTTGTTATTCTCAGTTTTTGTTTTGGGGATTTCGTCCGACGCTAACGCTCAGAAAAAAGCGCCCAAGCGATCCTTTGTTAAAGTCACCGGCGACATCTATCGCTACCAGAATAATTTTCATTTCGGCATGGCGGTTGAAACCAAAGATGGGGTGGTTGTCACCGACCCGATCAATTCCGATATGGTGAAGTGGCTCAGAGCAGAGATTAAAAAACGCTTCAATAAACCTGTCACCCACGCGATTTATTCCCACAGCCATGGTGACCACAACACCGGCGGTGAAGAATGGGGCAAAGGCGTTGAGGTGATCGCCCAAGAAGGCGTGCGGGCTCAGGTTTTGGCCGGTAAGGCGAGGACGGGTTGGCCAACGACGACGTTCAAAGACGAGCTAATTTTTCGCATTGGCGGCAAAACTTTTGAGCTGAAATATCTCGGCATCGGTCACGGCACGGATCTAATTGCCACGGTTGTGCGGCCGGAAAACGTTGCTTTTATCGTTGATCTCGCTTCAAAGAACCGCCTGCCGTTTCGTAATTTTCCGCGCACCGATATCGACGGCTTGATCAAGCAAATCAAAACCGCCGAGGCGCTTAAGTTTAAAACACTAATCCCTGGCCATGGCGGTGTCGGCAATCACGGACACTTGAAAACTTTCCGAGTCTATATCGAAACCCTGCGCTCTCGCGTTGCGGCGGGTCTCAAAGCCGGTAAATCGGCGGGTGATTTGGTCAAGTCCGTAACCATGTCCGAGTACAAAAACTGGGACGGCTACAAATTCTTCCGCGCCACTAATGTCAAAGGTATGGCGGCCTGGCTGCAGAAAAAGGGCAGCATGTAGAAAAATAGGGGACATTGAAAGAGGGTTGTCATGTCCCCTTCCCAACCCCGTCATGCGCGGGCTTGACCCGCGTATCCAGCTATCTTTGTTGGAGGGAAGGTGGATACCCGGATCAAGTCCGGGTATGACGCAGGTGAACTAACTCGGCGTCTTCTAAAATTCACGCCCGCTTTTTCCGACACCTCAACCCAAAAAGCCCTCCCCCTTTGATGGGGGAGGGTTGGTGGAAGTGACCCCCAGTGACTATAAAATAAACTTAGAGAGATCGCCGCCTTTGACGAGATCGCCGACGCGTTCTTTGACGAGCTCGGCGTTAATCTCGATGGTTTCGCCGCCGCGGTCGGTGGCGGTGAAGCTGATCTCTTCGAGGAGTTTTTCCATCACCGTATGAAGACGTCTGGCACCGATGTTTTCGACGACCGAGTTGATCTCGGCGGCGAGTTTGGCGAGCTCTTGAATGGCGTCGTCGGTGAAGTTGAGGGTAACCTCTTCCGTGCCCATCAGCGCGACATATTGTTTGATCAGGCTGGCTTCGGGCTCGGTTAGAATGCGGACGAAATCTTCTTCGGTGAGCGCGCGGAGCTCAACCCGGATCGGCAAGCGGCCTTGTAGTTCGGGCAAAAGATCAGATGGCTTGGCGAGATGAAAGGCACCGGAGGCAATGAATAAAATATGATCGGTTTTGATCATGCCGTATTTGGTCGACACCGTGGTGCCTTCGATTAGGGGTAACAGATCGCGCTGCACGCCTTCCCGGCTGACATCGCCGCCATGGGCATCAGCGCGCGCCGTGATCTTGTCGAACTCATCGATGAAGACGATGCCGTTATTTTCGACATTGTCAGCGGCCTCTTTGACGACGAGGTCTTCGTCGAGCAGTTTGTCGCTTTCTTCATCCATCAGTATTTCGTAGGAGTCTTGAACGCTCATGCGCTTTGGCGTGGTTTGCTGGCCAAAGGCTTTGCCCATCATATCGCCGATATTGAGCATACCCATTTGCGCGCCGGGCATGCCGGGGATATCAAAGCTTGGCATGCTGCCCATGCTGCTCTCGACGACTTCAATCTCGATCTCTTTATCGTCTAGCTCACCTTCGCGCAGCATCTTGCGGAATTTCTGGCGGGTGTCCTGGCTGGCACTTTCGCCGACCAAGGCATCCAGCACGCGTTCCTCGGCGAGGATTTCCGCTTTGGCGATGACTTGTTTGCGCAGGCGTTCCCGGGTTTCATGAATGGCTGTTTCCATCAGATCGCGGACGATCGATTCAACGTCCCGGCCGACATAACCGACTTCGGTAAACTTCGTGGCCTCAATTTTCATGAAGGGGGCTTGGGCAAGCTTGGCAAGCCGGCGGGCAATCTCGGTTTTACCGACACCGGTCGGTCCCATCATGAGAATATTTTTTGGCAAAACCTCTTCGCGTAAATCATCATCCAATTGCTGACGCCGCCAGCGATTTCTAAGGGCCACGGCGACGGCGCGCTTGGCATCATTCTGGCCGATGATATAGCGGTCAAGCTCCGAGACAATCTCGCGCGGCGAAAAGCTCGACGTTTGGGTTTTTACCTCTGACTTCACAGGCGTTTTGGCTTCGGAGTTTTCCGAGGAAGGAATATTGGTCATTTGATTTCGAGCTTTTCTACGATGATGTTGTCATTGGTATAGACGCAAATACCGGCAGCGATTTCCAGAGCGCGCCGAGCGATGTCTTCGGCGCTCATATCGTCGCGGTCCAGCAAAGCGCGGGCGGCAGAGAGGGCATAATTGCCGCCGGAGCCGATACCGATCAAGCTGTCTTCGGGCTCGAGCACATCGCCCGTGCCAGAAACGATCAGCGAAACTTTTTCATCCGCCACCGCCATCATGGCTTCAAGACGCCTGAGATAGCGATCCGTCCGCCAGTCTTTGGCAAGCTCAACGCAGGCGCGGGTAAGTTGGCCTGGATGTTGTTCCAACTTGGCTTCCAAGCGCTCAAACAATGTAAAGGCATCGGCGGTCGCGCCGGCAAAGCCCGTAATGACCGAGCCATTATGCAGGCGGCGCACTTTCATCGCATTGGCTTTAACGACAGTATCGCCCATGCTGACCTGACCGTCGCCGGCCACCACGACCTCATTGTCTTTGCGAATGCATAAAATGGTCGTCATTAAATTTTCCTTCTGGTGGATTTATCTTTTAAACCTTAAGAGGGGATGTAGTTTTAAAAACGGCTTCCGTCAATGAATTCCCCTTTATCCACTGGTAAATTTCACTTGTTCCTGTTACAAGAGCGCGACTTTAATTAAGTATTTGAGTGGAGTACGTAAAATGGGCTCGTCAGCGAGAACCGCTAGCGTAGAGCGCAATACAAAGGAAACGCAAATCAGCGTGACCGTCAATCTCGACGGCACGGGCGTTTACAATGTTTCAACTGGGATCGGCTTTCTCGATCACATGTTGGAGCAGCTGTCTCGTCACAGCCTGATGGACCTTGATGTCCAAGCTAAAGGCGACCTCCACATTGACGGCCACCACACGACAGAAGATTGCGGCATTGCGATTGGCGAAGCGGTTAAGCAAGCACTGGGTGACCGGGCTGGCATTACCCGCTACGGCTCTGCTTTGTGTCCGTTGGATGAAGCGCTGACCCGGGCTGTGGTTGATTGCTCGAACCGGCCTTATCTGGTTTGGAAAGTTGGCTTTTCGCGTCCGAAAGTTGGTGATTTCGATACCGAGTTGTTTCGTGAATGGTTTCAGGCCTTTGCGCAAGCTGCGGGCCTAACTCTGCATGTCGAGAACTTCTATGGTGAAAACAATCACCATATTATTGAGTCTTCGTATAAAGCGCTGGCCCGTGCCCTGCGCCAAGCGGTGACGATTGATGCGCGGGCTGCCGATAGCGTGCCGTCGACCAAAGGCACTTTGTCAGATAATAAATAGTTAGTTTCGATCATGCGCATTTATACCCTTCATCAGCCCAAAGATCCGACGACTGAAGTTGTGCCCGTTAAAGAGGGTTTCAGCTGGCCGGCCTTTTTTGTCTCGCCGCTCTGGGCGCTCTGGCACCGCTTGTGGTTTTGGGCGGTGGGATTTGTCGCGGCTAATATCGTGCTCGGTTGGATTTTAACGACCGCCGGCGGTAATGAGTTCGTAACATCGACCGCATCCTTTGCCCTGGCTTTGATCATCGGCTGGACAGCAAATGATCTTAGGCGGCGCAAGCTTACCAAGCGGGGCTTTGAAGAAAGTGCGGTTTTGGTGGCCAATAATAAAGAAACTGCGATTGCCCGGTTTTTGATGGCGGCCCCCACTGCCTCCCCTACCCCGACCAATCGTGCCGGCGGGCCGTGGTAGATGGCAAAAACAGTTATCATTGATTATGGTTCAGGTAATTTGCGCTCTGTCGCGAAGGCGTTTGAGCATGCGAGCATGGAAGATGTTGTCGTCACCAATGATCCGGCAGAACTTGGCTCAGCGAGCCATATTGTGCTGCCGGGTGTGGGCGCGTTTGCTGACTGTAAGGCAGGTCTCGAAGCTGTGCCGGGCATGATCGAGGCGCTAGCCGAACAAGTCACCCAAAATAAAAAACCGTTTTTGGGCATCTGTGTCGGCATGCAATTAGTGGCGACGCGCGGTTTGGAGCACGGTGAGACGTCTGGCTTTAACTGGATTTCCGGCGATGTCGTTGAGATTAAGCCCAGCGACACAAGTTTAAAAATTCCGCATATGGGCTGGAACGCGTTGCAGTTTGAACAAGACGCCCACCCTGTATTGGCAGGCTTTGAGGCCGGTGTGCATGCCTATTTTGTCCACTCCTATCATTTTGCTGCCACTAATTCAGATCAGGTGTTGGCGGAAGTGGAGTATGGTGGGGCGGTCACGGCTATGATCGGGCGCGATAATATGATCGGTACGCAATTCCACCCGGAAAAAAGCCAGCACTTTGGTTTGGCGTTTATTGAGAATTTTTTAAAGTGGTCGGGAGAGCTGACATGATTTTCTTTCCGGCGATTGATTTGAAGGACGGCCAATGCGTCCGCTTGCTCAGAGGTGAGATGGATCAGGCAACCGTCTTTGGCGACGATCCCGCAGCGCAAGCCAAGCTGTTTCAGGATGCTGGCTGCACCTGGCTGCATTGTGTTGATCTCAACGGCGCCTTCGAAGGCAAGCCCGTAAATGGCGCTGCCGTCGATGGCATTTTAGCGGCGACTGATATGAAGATCGAGCTCGGCGGCGGCATTCGTAATTTGGACACCATTGCCATGTGGCTGGAGAAAGGCGTCAGCCGCGTGATCTTAGGCACTGTCGCGCTGAAAGACCCCGATCTCGTTCGCCAAGCCTGCAAAGAGTTTCCTGGCCAAGTGGCCGTTGGTATCGATGCCAAGGGCGGCTTTGTGGCCGTTGAAGGCTGGGCAGAAGTTTCTGAGCTGACCGCCCTCGATCTTGCGCAAAAATTTGAAGACGCTGGGGTCTCGGCGCTGATCTATACCGATATTGATCGGGACGGCTTAATGACCGGACCCAATACGGCGGCAACGATCGCTCTGGCAAAAGCGATCTCGATACCGGTTATTGCCTCCGGCGGTGTCTCCTCGATGGAAGATCTTGAAGCGTTGCAACAAGCGGGCGGTGATTTGCTTGAGGGTGCGATCTCGGGTCGGGCGGTTTATGACGGCGCGATTGATCCCGCCTCGGCTGTCGCTTTACTGCAAGGAAATTTGGGGGGAAACAATGCTTAAAACCCGCATCATCCCTTGTCTCGATGTTGATAACGGCCGCGTTGTCAAAGGCGTCAATTTTGTCGATCTGGTCGATGCCGGGGATCCGGTTGAGCAGGCCAAAATCTATGATGCGGCGGGCGCGGATGAGCTGACCTTTTTGGACATCACCGCCAGCAGTGATGACCGCGAAACCATTTTTGATGTGGTAGCTCGGACGGCCGAACAATGTTTTATGCCGGTGACGGTCGGCGGCGGCGTCAGAGCCGTTGAAGATATTCGGAAACTCTTACTCGCCGGGGCTGATAAGGTCGCGATCAATACGGCGGCCATTCACAATCCTGAGTTTGTTAAAGAAGCCGCGCTTAAGTTTGGCAGTCAATGTATTGTGGTGGCGGTTGATGCGAAAAGAAATCAGGACCGCTTTGAAATCTTCACCCATGGCGGCCGCAAGGAAACCGGGATTGAAGCGATCTCTTGGGCTGAGCGCATGGCCGACTACGGCGCCGGTGAAATTCTCCTAACCTCGATGGATAAAGATGGCACGAAATCCGGTTTTGATATCGAACTGACCCGCGCAATTGCGGATGCGGTGCCGATCCCGGTGATTGCCTCTGGCGGTGTTGGCACGCTCGACCATATGGTTGAAGGTGTCACGGAAGGTCATGCAAGCGCTGTGCTTGCGGCCTCGATTTTTCACTTCGGGACCTATAGTATTCAGGAAACCAAAGAATTTATGGCTGCCGCTGGGGTCGCTGTACGAATGGATCACTGATGACAAATGAAAATAGTGAAGTTTTAGAGCGTCTTTTTGCAGTTATTGAAAGCCGCAAAGGGGCAGACGCGTCTTCCTCCTATACGGCCAAGCTGTTTGACGCCGGCATGGCAGAGATTTCCCGTAAAGTTGGTGAAGAAGCGGTTGAGACCATTACCGCGGCGTTGAGCGATCCAAAAAATGTTACCGCAGAAAGCGCTGATCTGCTTTATCACCTTTTGGTTTTGTGGGCCGAGGCCGGTATCAAGCCGGAAGACGTCTGGGCCGAGCTCGAAAAACGCGAAGGCACCTCTGGCATTGACGAAAAGAATTTGAGGGGATCTTAAGATGGCGTATGATACCGAAAATATTTTTGCAAAAATCTTACGCGGTGAAATTCCGTGCGATAAAATCTATGAAGATGAACACGCTTTGGCCTTTGAGGATATAAATCCGCAGGCGCCGATCCATGTGCTGGTGATCCCTAGAGGGGCCTATGTTTCGATGGATGACTTTACCACCTCGGCCAGTGACGCAGAAATCGCCGGATTTATGCGCGCTGTCGGCAATACCGCCCGGCAGCTAGAGCTCGCCTCGCCGGGTTATCGAATTTTGGCTAATATCGGTGAAGACGGCATGCAGGAGGTCCCGCATCTCCATATTCACCTCTTTGGCGGTAAAAAATTGGGCCCGATGCTCAAAACCACCGGCTAGGCCTGTTAACCACTCTCTAACCACTCGATTGTAAGAATATCCTCCTAATTAAAATTCAGGTATAATGACGCCTGAGAAAATGTGGTGACTGAAGACGTAAAATGGCTGATGAAGATTTACCAGCGGTAGAAGACGACGCTCCAGAGCAGGCCCCAGAACAGGCCCTAGACCAGGCTGCAGAACCGGCACCTGTCACTAGTGAGCCGCAGACCATTGGCGAGGCCATGGGTGCGCTTGAAGATGCGGCGGTGCATGGTGTTGATATCGATATTGTTGCAGTGCTGGGTACAGCTGAGCTCAAGGTTAGTCAGATCCTGCAATTAGGCCGGGGTGCCGTCGTCGAGCTCGACCGCCTGATTGGTGAGCCGGTCGATATTCGAGCCGAGCGCGAATTGGTCGCCCGCGGTGAAGTCGTCGTTGTCGAAGACAAACTTGCCATTCAACTTACCGAAGTCGTGCGCAGCTCAGGCACAGATACTTAAAACTTCACTCCTTAATTAATTATCTCCAATTGCCGTCCCGGCACAATGCGCCGATAGGCGAGCGCTTCGGCGACGTGGACCCGGGTGATTTTTTCTCGGGCATCCAGATCGGCAAGGGTGCGGGCGACCTTAAGAATGCGGTGATAGCCTCGGGCGGTCAGGCGCATTTTTTCTGTTGCCTCGCTAAGCAAGGACCGGCCTTCCTTCGAGGGGGCAGCAATCTCCTCCAGTAAGTTTCCATCCGCCTCGGCATTGGTGCGAAGTTTGTCCTCACCTAAATTTTGAAAGCGCACACGCTGAATAATCCGGGCCGCCGCAACGCGCTTGGCGATCTCGGCAGAATTTTCGGACGCCGCCGGCTGGCTTAAATCAGCTGGGCTGACGGCGGGCACATCGACGTGAAGATCAATGCGGTCAAACATCGGGCCCGAAATTTTACCCTGATAATCTGCGCCGCATTTGGGCGCTCGATTACAGGTCTGATAGGGATCGCCAAGATAGCCGCAGCGACACGGGTTCATCGCGGCAATGAGTTGAAAACGCGCCGGATAGGTGACATGTGCGTTGGCGCGGGCAATGGAGGTTTGCCCGGTCTCCAAGGGTTGGCGGAGCGCCTCCAGGGCGGCGCGCTGGAACTCCGGCAACTCGTCCAGGAAGAGGACGCCGTGATGGGCGAGAGAAATTTCGCCGGGTTTTACCTTGAGACCGCCGCCGACCAGGCTTGGCATCGAAGCGGAGTGATGCGGATCCCGGTAAGGCCGGGTTTTCAAAAGCCCGCCATTTTTAAGCTCACCGGCGACCGAGTGGATCATACTAACGGCCAATGCTTCTGTTGGATCGAGCGGCGGTAAAATTCCTGGTAAGCGGCTCGCCAACATAGATTTGCCAGAGCCGGGCGGTCCCACCATCAACATATTATGGCCGCCTGCTGCTGCCACTTCGAGGGCGCGTTTGGCACTTTCCTGGCCTTTAATGTCCGCCATATCCGGATAACTTATGAGGTCTTCCATCAATTTTGGCTCCGGGGCCGCGAGTATAGACCTGCCTTTGAAATGATTGATCAACCCCAGCAAGGTTTCGGGCGCCAGCACTTGAACCTCACCGGCCCAAGCCGCCTCGCCGCCCTGGCTGGCCGGACAAATTAGGCCGAGCCCCAAGGCGTTGGCGTGAATGGCCGCCGGCAGCACGCCCGCGACCGGGCTGATCGCGCCGTCCAAAGCAAGCTCGCCCAAAGCGACGAAGCCTTCGATATTTTCTCTTGAGATCACATCCATTGTCGCCAATAGGCCAAGCGCAATCGGCAGATCAAAATGACTGCCTTCCTTGGCAAGATCGGCGGGTGATAAATTGACGGTAATACGCCGTGGTGGCAGCGCCAGACCCAGCGCGCTCAACGCCGAGCGCACCCGCTCCCGGCTTTCGGCAACAGCTTTATCCGGCAAACCCACGACCGAAAAAGCCGGGATACCAGACGCCATTTGAACCTGAACATCGATTGAGAGAACATCGACGCCCTGAAACGCAACTGTGTTTACACGTGCAACCATGCCAGTGTTATGGCGGGGCCAGAGGTGGTTTTTCTGAAAGCCTGAATAAATTATTCAGATTTTAAAGTTGGGTTTTGCAGATATTTTGACTGGATTGGCCAAATGAGTGGCGAGATTTCATTTCGTCTGGCGACAAAAAGTGTTGAGGCTTCAGGGTCAATGGTGAAGCGCTCGGTTTCTGGGACTGAAATTAAGTTTGGCTGAAAACGATCACCGGTGGTGGCGGCTAAAAATTCTATTTCAAAATTGTTTTGACCATAAAAATCAACAAATAGGGTTGGGTTAATATTGTAAAAACCATGATTGAACATCGATAGCGGGCTCGAATGGCACACCCGGCCATCCGGTTTGAGGGCGGCCGCGATATTTTTCAGGGCCTGACCGATATTGCAGCAATGTTCAATCGTACCGGGATCCAGGACGAAATCGAATTGCCCGATTAAGTCGTCTGGCAAAGGCTCATTTAGATCGACGAGGCGCTCGACATTTCGGGATTTTACAATATCGACATAGACCGCTTCAACGTTGATAGCCGAGAAAAAGTGATCGCTGTCAATAACCTCAGAAAGGCGATCGGAAAAGCCATGCCAATTTAAAATCTCAGTAGAATCTTCCCGGGTCTGAAAGTGGCCCGTCACTGCCGGGCCAAACAGCTTTTCAATAACACTGCTCTCGACCAACAAGTCTGGATAACCAAAGGAGAGCATTTTGAGCGGCTCATCGCGGCTCTTGGTTATCTCGGCAAGTATTTCCAATTGATGTTTGAGCAGAGCCATTTGGTTTTTGATCCGGTGGTGTGATTGATACAGCTTAACCTGGGCTCAGATTGCATCAGCATTGAAGTAAATTCAATGGCCCTGAGGCGGGCGGGGCGCTACAATAAATTCTTCTTCGCGATCAAATTTGGTTTATAAATACCTATGCCTGCTTCCGCTCCCGCCTTTGCCTGTTTTCATTTAACGCCGCCTAATGAAGGGACGGCCCAAACCTATTGGGCGTTTTTTCAGATCATGGCAGCAACCATCCGGCGAACCTGCCCCGCCGCAGAAATTCATTTATTGACCAATACCTCTTCGGATGTCCCAGACGGATTAGATTGTGATCAGGTTTTTAGGCATAACACGACGCGCTCTCAAAAAGAATGTTTTGAGCGCCTGATGGTGGAAGAGGTGGAATGCTGGCAGGCCTATTTTGCATCAGATTTATTTCAGGAAGCCACCGTACTCATTGATGTTGATCTGCTGGTGCAAAAAGATCCCTTCGATCTATTTGATGGCGAATTTGATATTGGCCTTACCTATACTGACGACCCCGCACTCCATCCCTTTAACTCAGGCGTCATTTTTGTCGATCCCTCCCGCCCGGCCGTGATCAGCCGATATTTTGATCGCGTGGTTGAACGGGTCAAAAGCTATGGTCCAGAGTTTCAGGAATGGTACGGCGATCAGATGGCAATTGCAGCGCTGTTGGATGACCCGGATTATTCCGAGGCCAGTCCGGCAGTTATAGATCAGACAAAAGACGATCTTAATTATCGGCTGTGGCCGACAGAGCAGTGGAATTATAGTTTGCCTTTGGACGCTGAAAATAAACCGATCTTTATGGTCGCCGCCGAGCCAGGCGTTCTGCATTTCAAAGGCGCGCGCAAAGGGCTGATGCTGCGCTATGCTGTCGAAATATTAGGATTTGACGCGGTTGAAGACGCATCCGTCGCCGGGGGCTGGAAAATCAGTGGTCCGGTCTGAGGGGAAAATTTTTTTAACCCTCTATCCGCCTAGTTTGGATTCAATTGCGTCCCAGATATCGGTTTCGAGCTTAACGCCGTCAAAGTGATTAATCTCCTGCAGGCAGGTTGGCGACGTGACGTTGATCTCGGTCATGTAGTCGCCGATGACATCGATGCCGACAAAAATAAGTCCGCGTTCTTTCAGTGTTGGGCCGATGGCTTCACAGATTTCTTCTTCGCGTTTGGTCAGCATGCTTTGCTTGGCGGTGCCGCCGACATGGAGGTTGGAGCGCGACTCGCCTTCGGCCGGAACCCGGTTCAGCGCCCCGGCAGCTTTGCCGTCGATTAAAATAATGCGTTTGTCGCCGGCTCTGACAGCAGGCTCGTAGCGCTGCACAATGATGGGTTCGCGGTAAAGTTCGGTGAACATTTCGAGCAGTGAGTTTAAATTTTCATCGCCGGGAGTGATATGAAATACCCCTGCCCCGCCATTACCGAACAATGGTTTGACGATGATGTCCTGATGTTCTTCCCGAAATGCCAGAATTTGTTCTTGGTTGGTCGTGATTAAAGTCGGTGGCATGAGGTCCGGGAAATGAGTCACAAATAATTTCTCCGGCGCATTGCGAACCTGGGCCGGGTCGTTGACGACCAGGGTTTCCGGGTGAACATGTTCGAGCAGATGGGTCGCGGTGATATAGGCCATATCGAAAGGCGGGTCCTGGCGCATCAAGACGACATCGACCGAGCTGAGATCGAGCCATTCCTGGCTTCCCAAAGTAAAGTGATTGCCCTCCTCGCGTCTCACTTCAAGCGGTTTGGCACCGGCCACTACCTTGCCATTTGTCAGTGCTAAATCCTGCGGCAAATAATGATAAAGCGCATGACCTCGGTCTTGGGCTTCGAGCGCCATGACGAAGGTGCTATCGGCGGAGATGTCAATCGCATCGATCGGATCCATTTGAATGGCGACGGTAAGGCTCATAGATTTTCTCTCGTGAATTCAGTCTATTATTTTAAACGCTATTTCTTAACCCGCACATGGCTGATGACATTGCGGACAAACTTCACTTGCGCGGCGTGTTGTTTAACGCGATCAAGCTCTGCCTTATTTTGGCCGATGCCGATCAAATAGACCGTCCGGTTGACCGTTTCAACGACATAATTGATCGAGAGGATTTCCTGATCAAAGGTCATTTTGGATTTTAGCTGCGCGGTGATCCAGGAATCTTGGGCAATATCTGAAATCCCAGATTCTGCACCGATCTGAATTTCATTGAGGACTTCTTTGACGCCGTCGACCTGCCAGGTAAGCTTCACCGCCTGATCGGTGATTTTAGTATCCTTGCTGGCACCCGTTAGCAGCACGCGGCCTTCATAAACTTCAGCGCCAATTGTGGCAGCTACTTTAAACCCGGCTTTGACGAATTTTTCCAAGACCAAAGCTTCGATTTTAAGATCACTGGCTCGGCCCTTGAGACCCCGCTCCTGAACGGCGGCAACGCCGACTGTTGCGCCAGCGCCAACCACCGCCGTGCAACCTGACAATATCGAAGACATTGCCAAGAGCGAGGTGATAAGCAAAACGGGAGCAGTAAATAAGCGGTTCATAACGGAAAGTCCTTATCGTTCAAAAAAATAAGTATAGCGTTATTTTACTAACGGGAAACTAATTCACAACTCAGATATCACCAACTGGTTTACCATTTATTTCACCAGGCATTTTGAATATGGCGCGGCCACTGCCAGGGCGCAATGGCAATGAGATCAAAGCGTAAATTAAATGTCGAAAAGCCTGGGTGTTGAGCAATATAAGCGAGCGCGGCCCGCTGTAACCGACCTTGCTGATGAGGGCTTAATGCTTCAAGGGCTTGGGCGTAATCGGCCCGCGCCTTGACCTCAACAAAAGCTAATGTGTGCCCCCGCCGGGCGATGATGTCGATCTCACCGGCCCCGCTTCCTCTCAGCGGACGCAATTGGCGCGCCATTATGCGATAGCCTTTCAGGCGTAAGAGCCCTGCCGCGATGTGTTCGGCAATCGCGCCAAAGTTTGCCCGTTTCATGAAGCTTGGCCTTTCTTCTGGCCTTTAGAAATATCCAAGGCCCGCGCATAAATCTGGCGCTTGGGCAGACCGGTTTCCAGGGCAATCTCTTGCGCGGCATCGCGGACGGATTTGTTTTCAAGCCGGGCTAAAATCAGCGCCTCAATTTCATCTTCGCTCAAGGGCGCCGCTTTGAGAGGGGGGCCGACAACGATGACGATCTCGCCTTTTGGCGCGCCTGCTTGTTGGTAGTGCCCGGCAAGCTCAACTAGAGAGCCGCGGCGCATTTCTTCGTGGAGTTTGGTGAGCTCGCGGGCAACGCAGGCCGGCCGGTCGCCGAGTTGCTCGGCCATATCTTCGAGGGCGGCGGCCAGACGTTTGGCGGATTCGTAAAATATCAAGGTTGCTGGAATGCTTGCCAGCTCTGCCAGCTCTTTCTTGCGGCCGGTTGTTTTATTGGGCAGAAAGCCTGCAAACATAAACCGGTCGGTCGGTAGGCCGGACAAAATCAGGCCGGTAATAGCGGCGTTTGCACCGGGGGCTGCGGTTACATCAAACCCCCGCTCTATGCAGTCATTAACCAGGCGAAAGCCCGGATCCGAGATCGCCGGAGTGCCCGCATCTGAGACCAGGGCAACCGCACCGCCCTCTTCCAAAATCTTTAACAAACCCGGCCTGGCCTGCGCGGCATTATGTTCATGATACGCTTTCATAGGTCTGTCTATTGTGTGCCTAGAGAGCAATTTTCCGGTGACCCGCGTATCTTCGCAGGCAATGACTTCCGCATTGCTTAAAATTTCATGCGCGCGCAGGCTTAAATCCTGCAGATTTCCGATCGGCGTTGCTACTAGATAAAGGCCGGGTCTTAAGGTGGAATTCATTTAGCTGACACCTCGAATATTTTCCATAGTTTACTTCTTAAGGCGGCTTCGTTAGTTTTAAAAAATGTATTTCCGTAAAATTTATTCACCTAAAATATCTGCGGCGATGTCGTCTCGGCAATCTTTGATTGCCTTGATTACCTTGTTGTTGTTGGTGCCGAGTTTGGGCGCCTGTGTTGAACAGCAGTTGAACAATAGCCAGGGCGAGTTACAAGCCTCTTCTCCGGCGTCTTCTCAGGTCGCGCAATTATCAACGTCTCAACAGGGTACAATAGCACCGCCGGTGACCAACCCGGCTGCGCCGCCGCCGCTGGAAAACGAATCCCCCGAAATAGATAGAAAGCCGCTCGACGAAAAACGCTTTACGGCCCCCCCTGCCCCGCCGCTTAATCCGGATGTGCCGAGGGTAGCGATTTTGCTGCCGCTATCGGGCCAACATGCAAAATTAGGCCAGGCGATGCTAAATGCTGCCCAATTAGCGCTGTTTCATTTTGCCGATAAACAATTCGAGCTTTTGCCGCAAGATACCCAAGGCACAGCGAACGGCGCCGCCGATGCGGCGGCCTTGGCGATTGGCGATGGGGCATCACTGATTTTGGGGCCGCTTTTTGCCGGCTCGGTTGAGGCGGTAACGCCGGCAGCACGCGCCGCCGGGATTAAAGTCATCGCTTTTTCCAATGATCGCACGATTGCCGGCGACGGCATCTTTACCATGGGATTTCTACCAAGTGAACAGGTTCAGCGCGTTGTCACCTTTGCGATCCAGCGGGGCGTTCGACGTTTTGCGGTCTTGGCGCCAGACAATGATTATGGCGTAACCATCGCTGATGCGCTGAAGCAAACCGCTGAGGGTTTGGGTGCAGAAGTTAGCGAGCAAGCGTTTTATGACCCGTATGTTGAGGATTTTGCCCCGATCATCAAAAATTTGGCAAACTATGACGCCCGCAGGCAAGCGTTGCTGCAAGAGCGGCGTTTGCTCAGTGAACGTGATGATGAGGTCGCAAAACAAGCGCTCAAGCGGCTGGAAAACCTGCAAACCTTAGGGGACGTATCGTTTGAGGCTCTATTGATCGCCGATGGCGGCAAAAGGCTGCAATCTATAGCCGCGCTGCTGCCGTATTACGATATTGATCCTAAAAAAATTCGCATGCTCGGAACCGGCCAATGGGATGCGCCTGGAATTGGCGCAGAACCTGCTTTGGTTGGCGGCTGGTTCGCCGCCCCGGCGGCCCGCGAACGGCTTGAATTCATGCGCCAGTACAAAGCCATATATGGCAAGTATCCGCCGCGTTTGGCGACGTTGGCCTATGATGCGACAGCGCTTGCCGCGGTTTTTGCCCAAAGTGAAAGCAAAAATGAGGCGGGGGGCGAAGAGGGCGGCGAAAAGGCGACAAAAACTGTGTTCGATATCTCTGAGATCACCGCTCCGCAAGGCTTTATGGGCCGCGATGGGATCTTCCGGTTTTTGCCCGAAGGCGTTGCTGAGCGGGGCCTCTCGGTCTTACAAGTACGCGAACGCGATACCAAAACCGTCAGCCGCGCCCCGAGAAGTTTCGAAGGCGGAGCTAACTAGATTCCCCCAGGAACAGCCTGTAATTCTTCTGGTTCCTGAACAAGTTCAGGATGACCTTGAATTTTAGGGCAACCATTCCGTCATTCTGACGCTAGTCAGAATCCAGAGTTCTAAGCCAAAAGATGCGCTAGAACGGCGTTCAGGCGTTGGCGACCCTCTGGCGTGGCTTTTAAAATATTGTCATTAAATGAGAGAAATCCCTCATTTTCCAGGGCATTTAGCCGATCGGGATCAAGCTGATCGGCAAGATTGAGGCCGGTTAGAGCCTTAAAATGTGCGCTACTCAGACCTTCTTGCAGCCGTAAACTCATCAAAATAATCTCATCGCGGCGCTCTTCTGCGCTAAGCACAGTGCGTTTTTGTTGGCCAAAGCCATGTGAGGCGACGCGTTCTAGCCATTTGTTGGGTTCCCGGTAATTATGCATCATTTCGGTTTGGTAATTACCCGTTAAACGCCCATGCGCGCCGGGTCCAATGCCGAGATAGTCCTGTCCCCGCCAATAAACCAGATTATGGCGGCTCTCTTGGCTGGGTTTGGCATGATTGGAGATCTCATACGCCGGTAGACCGGCTTCGGTCATCAATTCTTGCGTTATTTCGAAGAGCGTACTACCGATTTCTTCATCAGCGGCTTCGACGCGCGCTTTATGAAATTCGGTGCCGGGCTCAATGGTGAGCTGATAAAGCGATAAGTGACCGCCCGCTAGGCTCAGAGCCTCTTTCAGCTCTTTTTGCCAAATATCCGGGGTTTGGCCCGGCAGGGCGTAAATCAGATCAAAGGAAAAGCGCTCGAAAACTGTGGTTGCGGCCTCAATCGCCTTTTTTGCCTCACCGGCATCATGGCGGCGGCCCAGAAAGCGCAACGCCGGATCATTGAAGCTTTGGACGCCAATTGATAGCCGATTAATGCCAGCCTGGCGAAAATCTTGAAATTGTTGGATCTCAGACGAGGAGGGGTTGGCTTCCGCCGTAATTTCGATGGTATCGGAACACGGCCAAAGCCGCTGGATTTCTGCCAATATCGCTTCGATAACGCGTGGCGCCATCAAGCTTGGTGTGCCGCCGCCAAAAAAAACACTGGTTACAAGACGTTCCGATGTTTCGTTAGCGTAATGTCTCAGCTCATTGAGATAGGCATTAAGCCAAATATCTTGGTCAATGTTGTCTTGGACATGGCTGTTGAAATCGCAATAAGGGCATTTCTTGGCGCAGAAGGGCCAATGAATGTAGATGCCGAATGCGGGTGCGATGTTCATATTTACCTATTTAAAACAAGCATTTACAAGTTTTTGAAAAGCATCGGCACGATGGCTTATTCGGTGTTTTTCCGTCTGGTCCATCTCGCCAAAGGTTAATTGATAATTAATCGGAACAAATATTGGATCGTATCCGAAACCTTTTTTGCCTTTGGGCGGAAAGGTGAGGGTGCCGTGCACCGTGCCTTCGAGAGTTTCAATCTCTCCATTTGGCCAACAAAGGCTCAAAGCGCAGGCAAAATAAGCGTTCTGGCCCTCTGGGTTTTTACCTTTGGCAACAATGGCATCACGAATTTTTTTCATTGCTAGATCGAAATCTTTGCCTGGTTCCGCCCATCTCGCCGAATAGATGCCAGGATCACCGTCCAATAGGGGGACAACAAGTCCAGAATCATCAGCCAAAGCGGGTAGGCCCGACCCTTCCGTCGCCGCCCGGGCTTTTATTTCCGCATTTGCGACAAATGTCAGGCCATCTTCAATCGGCTCTGGTAGTCCAAGATCGCCGGCAGAGACCACCTCGACGCCAAAATCTTGGAGTAAGTCATTGATTTCAAAAACCTTTCCGGGGTTATGACTGGCAATGACCAGTTTTTTCTCGGTGAATTTTCGTGGCATCTATTGTTCCTGTAACCGGGTGCGTTTTAGGGGCACCCCCACCCCTCCCTCCCCCCCCAAGGGGGAGGGGGATTGGATCTAATTCGCTTCAACAATAGTCCCCTCCCTCCTTGAGGGGGAGGGTTAGGGTGGGGGGTATCGTAAATCCCCCCTAAATTCCCAGCGCCGTTTTCTGTGTTTCGATCAATTCCGCGACGCCTTTTTTTGCCAAAGTCAGCATTTCAATGAAATGAGCCTCGGAATAAGGTTTGTCTTCTGCCGTGCTTTGAACCTCAATGATGTCAGCTTTATCGGTGAGAACAAAATTGCTATCGGCGGCGGCCGCACTGTCTTCGGGATAATCGAGATCCAGCACGGCTGTGCCCTCGTAAATACCGCAGGAAACAGCCGCCATTTGGCCAATCAGTGGGATTTTATTCATCAGGCCGAGATCGATCATGTTTTGACACGCCAAGTGCAGCGCGACATAGCCGCCGGTAATCGAGGCTGTCCGGGTGCCGCCATCGGCTTGAATGACGTCGCAATCGACGCGCACCTGCATTTCGCCGAGCGCTTCCAGATCAGTAATGGCGCGAAGCGAGCGTCCGATCAGGCGCTGGATTTCGTGGGTGCGCCCGCCTTGGCCGCCGCGGGCTGCCTCCCGGTTGGTGCGGGATCCCGTAGATCTTGGCAGCATGCCGTATTCAGCCGTGACCCAGCCATGGCCTTTGTCGCGGAGCCAGGGCGGCACACGGTCTTCTACGGAGGCGGTACAAATAACATGGGTATCGCCGAATTTTATCAGGCAGGAGCCTTCAGCGTGTTTATTGAAATTGGGCTCGATGATGACATCCCGCATTTGATCAGGCGTTCTACCGGAAGGGCGCATAAATTTTTTCCTAGGTTGGATTTATTCGATTGCGGCAACCTACCGAAGCCGATTGAGATCGTCTAGAACAATAATAATTTGGCATATTGTGAGTTATCTTTAATTTATTTGGGGGGAATCGTTGACGTAAGCGACGCGCCTACCTACATTCCGCGCACCTTAACCGATAAGCTTATGGAATGATGGATAGCAAGCGACCCGTAATATCCGAGTTGAACGATCGCAGCCGCGAAATATTTATGAAGATTGTCGAGTCTTATGTCGAGACTGGCGAGCCGATCGGCTCGCGCTCGCTGAGCCAGCAACTCTCGACTAATTTATCACCGGCGACGATCCGTAACGTCATGGCGGACCTTGAAGATTCCGGCCTGTTATTTGCGCCGCATACATCGGCCGGTCGGCTGCCGACAGATATTGGTCTTCGGATGTTCGTCGATGGATTGCTGGAAGTCGGCAATCTCTCTTCTGATGAGCGTGATGATTTGGAAAGCCGCTTGGCTGGTTCCGGCAAAAGTATCGAAAGTTTATTGGAAGAGGCGGGCTCAACATTATCCGGCCTTTCTAATTGCGCCGGTCTGGTTTTGGCACCGACCACCGAAGCAGCGCTGAAGCATATCGAGTTTATTAATCTATCACCGGGCCGCGCCTTGGTGGTGATGGTCACCGCCGAAGGGGTTGTTGAAAACCGCATTTTGGAAGTGCCGCGTGATATTCCGGCCTCGGCCTTTGTTGAGGCAACAAATTATCTTACGGCCAAATTGGTCGGACGCACGCTCGCCGAAGCGCGTATGTTGATCCATTCTGAGATCGAGCAAAGTCGGGTCGAGCTGAATAATTTATCGGCCAAAGTCGTTGAGGCGGGGCTTGCCACCTGGGCGGGCGAAGGAAATGCCGGCACAGTGCCGGGCACGTTGATCGTTCGGGGTCAGGCAAATTTACTCGAGGACGTTAACGCGATGGCTGATCTCGAACATATTCGCAGCCTGTTCTCAGCTTTGGAAACCGACGAGACCATGCTGAAACTCCTAGAACTCGCCGACACGGCAGAGGGCGTCCAGATTTTTATCGGTGCTGATAATGAGTTGTTTAATCTCTCGGGTTGTTCGTTTATTGTCGCGCCCTATCATTCCAGCTCCAGCCAGCTTGTTGGAGCAATCGGTATTATCGGCCCGACCCGTATGAATTATGCCCGTATTATTCCGATGGTGGATTATACGGCGAAGCTAATTGGCAAAATTATGGGCTGAGTCTATTCGCTAGATTTTATACCAGACTTAAATAAATATAATTGAGGATTTAAGACCAAGATGACGATGAATATGATTGCTGATGAAGATTTTCCTGAAGAGCTTCCGGAAGATGAAATTACTGAAGAAGAACTTCCAGAAGAGATCCAGGCGGAGCTAGAAAAAGCATCCGCTGCTGAAGATGCTTCAGAAGCGGATGCCGAGAGCTCTGACGAGGCCGGTGACGCCGGTGACGCAGGTCCTGGTGATGAAGATAGTCCGCCGACCTATGAAGAATTGGAATCGGAAGTGGCGGCCTTAAAAGATCAGCTGTTGCGCACTTTGGCCGAGGGCGAGAACCTCCGCCGCCGTACCGAGCGCGACAAAGCCGATATGTCGAAATACGCGATCACCAATTTCGCCCGCCAGATCGTTTCCGTCGCAGACAATTTGACGCGTGCTTTGGGAAGCGTCAGCGAAGAAGCGCGCCAGGAAAGTGAAGAACTCAACAATCTCTATGTCGGTATTGAAATGACCGATAAAGAGCTGATGAATTCCTTCGAGCAATTTAACATTAAAATCATCGAGTCCATTGGCCAAAAATTTGATCACAATTTCCACCAAGCGATGTTTGAAATCGAAGACCCTGAACAGCCTGCCGGCATGGTTATGCAGGAAATGCAAAAGGGTTATGTGCTGCATGATCGTCTGCTGCGCCCGGCCATGGTCGGTGTTGCCAAAGGTGGCCCTAAAATGGAAGCCAATGAAGAATCAGCTGAAGAAGCTGCCGCCGAAGCGCCGCAAGAAAAAGCCGCGAATGACAGCTCTTCGGCCTATGAAAAACAATCCGATGCCGCCGATCAGGAAGCCGATGGCGGTGACTCAAAGTTGGATACGGAGCTTTAACTGTAAATTGTTGTCGAATTACCCGCTTTTTCCCCACTTTTTTAGGAAAATAATCGATTTGAGTGGTTGCAGGTGAATAAGAGGCGGCTTATATAACGCTCAAAGAGGCTGATTGATTTTTTCAGCGAATTTTAACTCCCCCTAACCACCCTGACCCGGGCGGTGCCAAAACGATTTCGGGCCGCTGGGTTCTGTTGCTAAATTGAGAGGACAGAAAAAATGAGTAAAGTAATTGGAATTGATTTAGGTACGACAAACTCTTGCATTGCCTTAATGGAAGGCTCTGATGCGAAAGTAATCGAAAACTCGGAAGGTACACGTACGACACCTTCCATGGTCGCCTTTGCCGATGGCGGTGAGCGACTGGTTGGACAACCGGCCAAGCGCCAAGCTGTTACCAATCCTGTAGATACCCTTTTTGCTATTAAGCGTTTGATCGGTCGCCGCTTCGACGATCCGCTGACCGAGAAAGATAAAGGCCTGGTGCCATATCATATTGTCTCGGGTGATAATGGCGATGCCTGGGTTGAAGCTAAAGATGAAAAATATAGCCCGAGCCAGATCTCTGCCTTCATTCTGCAAAAAATGAAAGAGACCGCCGAAACTTATCTCGGTGAAGATGTCACCCAAGCCGTCATCACAGTTCCGGCTTATTTTAATGACTCCCAACGCCAGGCCACCAAAGACGCCGGTAAGATTGCCGGCCTTGAAGTGCTCCGTATTATCAACGAGCCGACCGCTGCGGCGCTGGCTTATGGCCTCGATAAAAATCAAAACGGCACTATCGTTGTTTATGACTTAGGCGGCGGTACCTTTGACGTCTCCGTCCTTGAAATTGGCGATGGCGTGTTCGAAGTGAAATCGACCAATGGTGATACGTTCCTGGGCGGTGAGGACTTTGACCAATGCATCATCGATTATCTTGCTGACGAGTTTAAAAAAGAGCAGGGCGTTGATCTGCGCGAAGATCGCCTGGCACTGCAACGTCTGAAAGAGGGCGCTGAGAAAGCCAAAGTTGAGCTTTCAAGCACGATGCAAACGGAAGTGAATTTGCCGTTTGTGACAGCTGATCAATCCGGCCCGAAACACCTTAACATCAAATTGACGCGGGCAAAATTGGAAGCCTTGGTCGAGAAATTGATCGAGCGCACGATTGCACCTTGTAAGGCGGCTTTGAAAGATGCCGGTATTTCTGCCGGTGAGATCGACGAAGTGATCTTGGTCGGTGGTATGACCCGGATGCCGAAGGTTCAGGAAATCGTTCAGGAGTTCTTTGGTAAAGAGCCTCATCAGGGCGTGAACCCAGATGAAGTGGTTGCCCTTGGTGCCGCCATTCAAGGCGGCGTACTGCAAGGCGATGTTAAAGATGTGTTGCTCTTGGATGTGACGCCATTGTCTCTTGGTATCGAAACTCTGGGCGGCGTGTTTACCCGCCTGATCGATCGCAACACCACAATCCCGACCCGCAAAAGTCAGGTCTTCTCAACTGCTGAGGATAACCAGGGCGCGGTGACCATTCGGGTGTTCCAAGGTGAGCGTGAAATGGCCGCCGATAACAAATTGCTTGGCCAGTTTGATCTCGTTGGTATTCCGCCGAGCCCACGCGGTATGCCGCAAATCGAAGTGACATTTGATATTGATGCCAATGGTATCGTTAATGTTTCGGCAAAAGACAAAGCAACCGGCAAGGAGCAACAAATTCGCATCCAAGCCTCAGGCGGTCTTTCCGATGCAGATATTGACGGCATGGTTCAGGACGCTGAAGCGCATGCCGATGAAGATAAAGAACGCAAGGAAATGGTCGAAGCCCGCAACCAGGCAGATTCTTTGGTTCATTCGACAGAAAAAAATCTGAGCGAATATGGCGATAAGATTTCTGAAGAAGAAAAAGCAGAGATCGAAGCAGCCGTCACCGTTGTTAAAGACGTGCTGGCCAATGAAGAAGCCAAAGGTGAAGAGATTAAAGAAAAGTCTGATGCTTTGATGGAAGCAGCTATGAAACTTGGTGAGGCAATGTATAAAGCCAGCCAGGAAGAAGGCGGAGAAATGCCGGAAGGTATGGAAGGCTTTGATCCAAACAATATGGCTGCGGGCATGGGCGCGGATGCAGGCGGAGACGCCGGTGCGGAAGCTGCCGATGAAACCATTGTCGACGCTGAATTTGAAGAGGTCGATCCTGAAAACAAAGACAGCGAAAACAAAGACAGTGAAAAGAAAGACAGCTAGTCTTTAGGATAAATGTGATGGGCGTTCTCCATAAAGCTTGTGGAAACGCTCATGACATATTCAAGGTGGGGTCCGCCTAATGGCGAAAGAAGATTATTATACCACGCTCGGCGTTGATCGAAATGCGTCTCAGGATGACATAAAAAAAGCCTATCGAAAAATGGCGATGAAATATCATCCCGATCGCAATGCAGACAATCCTGAAGCCGAGAAAAGTTTCAAAGAAGTCAATGAGGCTAATGACGTGCTGTCCGATGAGGAAAAGCGCGCGGCTTATGATCGCTTTGGCCATGCTGCGTTCGAGCAAGGCGGTCCCGGTGGCTTTGGCGGCCAGGGCGGCCAGGGCGGCTTTGGCGGTGCGGGTTTTGCCGATATTTTCGAAGACATGTTCGGTGACTTTATGGGCGGCGGTGGCCGAGGGGGTCGCCAAGGATCGAGCCGCGGCTCTGATCTTCGCTATAATATGGAGATCTCCATCACCGAAGCCTTTAAAGGCAATAAAACCAATATCCGCGTGCCGACCTCGGTCTCTTGTGACGACTGCCACGGTATTGGCACCGATGGCGGCGTGGCGCCCGATACCTGTCCAGCCTGTAACGGCCATGGTAAAGTGCGCGCTCAGCAAGGCTTTTTCACAATAGAGCGGGCCTGCCCAACTTGTCAGGGCGCCGGTAAATTTATCAAAGACGCGTGCTCGAATTGCAGCGGCTCGGGTCGGGTGCATCAGGAAAAAACCCTCTCGGTTACCATTCCAGCTGGCGTTGAAGACGGCACACGGATCCGGCTTTCAGGCGAAGGTGAAGCGGGGCTCAATGGCGCGCCTTCCGGCGATCTCTATATTTTCATTTCCGTTTCGCCGCATCATATTTTCCAACGCGACAGCGCCAATATTTATTGCGCCGTGCCAATCCCGCTGACCACAGCGGCGCTTGGCGGGCATATTGAAGTGCCAACCGTCGATGGCGGGCGCGCCCGAATAACCATTCCAACCGGCACTCAATCGGGTCACCAGTTTAGGCTCAAAAGCAAAGGCATGTCGGTCCTGCGCTCGAAAGAACGCGGCGATATGTTTGTCCAGGCCTCGGTTGAAACACCGGTGAATTTGTCGAAAAAGCAAAAAGAATTGTTAAAAGAATTTGAATCTGAAGGCGGAGCGGAGCAGAATAATCCGGAATCCGATGGCTTTTTCACTAAAGTCAAAGATTTGTGGGAAGACCTTAAAGACTAAGCAGGCTGAAATAGGGGGCCTAGATGAAAATCGGAATTGTCGGCTGCGCCGGACGCATGGGCCAGATGCTGGTCCAGGAAGTGACCAATACAGATGGCTGCGAATTGACGGGCGGCACAGAAGGGCCGGGCAATCCCGCATTGGGCAGCGATGTTGCAGCTCATGCAGGTCTTTCGGCTTGTGGCTTAGAAATCTCTGAAGATGCGGCGGCCTTGTTTGCCGCCGCCGATGTGATCATTGATTTTACGCTCCCCGTGGCAACGCCCCATCATCTTGAGTTGGCTAAGACGCACAACACCGCGCTTATTTTAGGCACCACCGGTCATGATGCCGATGGCCTAGCGTTGATAGAAGCTGCGGCAAAAGATATCACCATTGTTAAAGCGATGAATTTCTCAATCGGCGTCAATGTGCTGTTTGCGCTGACCGAGCAACTCTCCGGTATTCTCGATGATGACTACGATATCGAGATCATGGAGATGCATCACAAGCATAAAGTCGACGCACCGTCTGGCACCGCCATCGGCCTCGGTGAGGCAGCGGCCAAAGGCCGGGGTGTCAAGCTGGATGATGTTTCGGCCCGGGGCCGGGATGGCATCACGGGTGCCCGCAATAAAGGCGATATCGGCTTCACTTCTTTGCGCGGCGGTGAAGTCGTGGGTGAGCACACGGTCGTCTATGCCGGTGACAGCGAGCGGGTTGAGCTTGTCCATAAAGCGGCGTCGCGCGGCATTTTTTCCAAAGGTGCGGTTCGGGCAGCAAGCTGGACCGAAGGTCAAGCTCCAGGTCTTTATGACATGCTTGATGTGTTGGGCTTTAAATAGCGCCCTTTATTTTTTGCAAAGCGGGGCCAAGGGCGTCGGCTAATTGTTGGCGCTCAATGGGCGCTAAAAGCGATCCCACTTCGATATAATACCCCTTTGATCTGAGATGGAGCTGCATGTGTTGGCCAGGCTCTTGCGAGAGATCAATTGTGCTCCAGTAGGGCTGCATCCTTATGGCTTCTCGGCTGCGGCCAATTTTTCGCACAATGAGCTCATTTTCACTTAGTGACAAAACTTCCATTTTGCGGCCCTGGTTAACTCCAAATCGATAAGCTGCAAAAAGCAAGGCGACCTCAATAACCATAAATGGCATAACCGGCCCCGCACCAATCGCCCAAAAAGCCAGACCCAGGCTGAGACAGACAAAAGCAATGCCGCCCAAAATCCACTTAACGGTGCCGAGATCAGCCATCGTGCTTGGCCGCATGACGATTTCAAGAAAGACGTCTTCCGGTCGATAGGTCTTGTGGTTGGTTATTTCGAGCATCCCGGCCCTTTTTATTTTGTTCCCTTTGACAGCACTAGAATAGCCTGAAAATATAGAAAAATGAAAAAAGAAAAAATTCACGCCTTTTACAGCAATCTTGAAAAGCAAAATCCGGAGCCTAAAGGTGAGCTGCATTATGTGAATAATTATACGCTTTTGGTGGCTGTGGTGCTGTCGGCGCAAGCAACTGATGTCGGTGTCAATAAAGCGACCCGGCCGTTGTTTAAGGTTGTGAAGACGCCTCAAAAAATGGTCGAGCTCGGCGAGGCCAAGCTGAAAGATTACATCAAGACCATCGGGCTTTATAATGCCAAAGCTAAAAACGTCATCAAGCTCAGCCACATGCTCCTAGATGACTATAACGGCAAAATTCCTGAAACTCGGGACGAATTGCAAAAGCTGGCTGGTGTTGGCCGCAAGACGGCCAATGTTGTGCTCAATATTGCTTTTGGCCAGCCGACCATTGCGGTCGACACTCATCTCTTCCGTCTCGGCAATCGCACCGGCCTAGCACCCGGTAAAACGCCGCTAGAGGTCGAGAAAAAATTAGAAAAAGCCACACCAGCTGAATTTATGCGTCATGCCCATCATTGGCTGATTTTGCACGGGCGCTATGTCTGTAAGGCCCGAAAGCCCGACTGTCCGGTTTGCGTTGTTAAAGAGCAGTGCGCTTTTAAAGGTAAAACCACGCTGGATGGCTGAGCGCCCGATTTAAGGTGCGGGATCTTCCAGCAGATCGTCTTCGGTCTGGGTGGTGCCGAGTTTCGGCGCATTTGGTAATTCATCGCTTTCGGTTTTATTGTCATCCGCCAAATCTTTTTCCTCGCCGTCGCTTTCCAGCGGATCGCGATCCGATTCAACGTCAGAAATAGGCGCTGCCTTCTCCGGCTCAGGTTCAGGCTCCGGCTCCGCTTCTGGTTCAGGCTCTGATTCAGGTTCTGCTTCCGGCTCATCTACAACTTTTGGTTCTGCTTTCGGCTCTGGAGATTTGCCTGGTGCCGGGGAGAGTTGAAATTCAACTTCAGGCTCGTCTTCTTCACTTTGAGCGGGTTCTTTGGGCGCTTTTGCCGGGGCCTTTTCACCCCCGGTTGTTGCGGGCGGGTCTTCCTCGCCGAAGGCCGGTACTTCAATCTCTTCCTCTTTCGCGCCTTTTCCATTTGTTGGATCTTGGTCTGGATCTTGCGCCGGCTCCGCGGGTGGATCTTCGGTACCGAAGGCCGGAAGCTCAGGGTCCTCGTCTAGAGCTTTTTTTTCCTTTGGTTGATCAGAAGGTGTATCTGAGGGCGGATCTTCCTCACCGAAAGCCGGCACCTCGGGCTCTTCGCCACTGTCCTCCGGCTCTTCCTTAATCAGCGAGGGCGGAGCAATTTCTTCGCCACTATCTTCTTCCACTGATTTTGAAACGGGGGCAACTTTTACGGCGCCCGGCGCGGGTTGCAGAGGCCCGACCGGGGCGGGTTTGCCTTCGCCGCCATTGGCCGCTTTTAAGATGCTGGCGAAGCAGGCCTTCTCATCTACTTTCTCAACCTTCTTGCCGCGAATTTCGACATGGTCAACCGTTAGCTTTCCGTCTTCGGTGAATAAAAACAAATCGACAAAGCAGACATTGCTTTGGAATTGCCAGATTTTGGCGGGTGGCTCGTCGCGCTCGAATTTTGGTTTGCCCAAAAGCTCATTGATTTCATCGCCTTCCAAACCCAGCAAGCGCTCTTTAAAATTTGTCAGGTCAATTTCGACAGTGGCCACTTGTTCAGGTTTTTTAACCGCCTCGGCAATTTCGGGGGGCACCTCATCGCCTTCTTTAGCTTCTTGCTTGGTCTCACCCGCCGGAGCCTCATCGTTATTGGTGGCATCCACCGCCTCGGGCGTTCGGGGTGAGCGAATAATTGTTGAGGGATCAAATGCACAGGCGCTGAGAAACAGAACGACTGTGATGACGGCCAGTTTTGACGTTATATTAGATGCCCCACGAAATAACACGTGTGATAGGACGGGCAGCATTCTTCTGGCCAAAGTTTCCCCCTTTAGCTGGAGCTGCTAGTCTCAGAGGCAGCCTCTCCAGAATGTTCATCCGTGTCGCCATCGTCTTCGTTCAATGAGGCCATATCGCCGGAAATTTGGCCGCCCGCCTCGATAACAATACGACCATAGCGCACCGAGCCGTCAATTTTGCCATCTTTATGAATGGTCAATAGATCCTTGGCGACGAGGGTGCCTTCGAATTTACCACTGATTTCAGCTTCCATGACATCAGCATTACCTTTGAAATATCCGCTTGGTGATACTTCGATGGTGTGCGCATCGGTTAAAGTGGCCTCAACCCGGCCGTCGACGACAAGTTTTTCACAGGCTGTAATCTCACCGTTGAGGCAGATGTTTCGGCCTACCGTGAGGCGGTTTGCCTCATCATCCAATGACAACATATGTTCTGAGCGTTTTGGACCGCCGGGAATTTCCGGCCGGAAAGGCGCACCGGAATTTTTGCTTGGGCCATGTGAGCCTTTCTTGGAGAAAGGTTTCAGCGGTGGTGCGGAGATATTCTTGTTGTCTTGGTTATCGCCGCCGCTGCCCGTTGATGGGCTGTTGCTCTCACCTTTTGCGCCGTTGTCCGTATTTTTATTTTTTCCAAACATTGTCATTTCCAATCAATTTTTTGGCAATTATCCCAAACAAGCTGATAGTGATTCCCATAATAAGTCCCAGGGTAAAACTAAGGGGCCAAACATTAAAGCTAATCGTTCTGTTTATCTCTTCACTGCGTCTAATCTATTGCGCCATCCTTGTACCAAATGCACCATCGTAGCGGTCGCGATAACCGGCGCTAACAAGTTTACCACCGGAATCGTCATCAAAAAGGTGATAATGACCCCGGCCAGGAACATTTGCCCCTGAAAGGCGCGGCGCAAATGCAGGGCCTGTAAAGGCTCCATGCGCCGATGCGCAATAAGTTCAAAATATTCCCTGCCGAGAAGATACCCGTTCAGCGCGTAGAAGACAAAAAGATTGAGCGGCCCTAAGAAAAAGAACACCAGATAAATCGGCAGCGCCAAAATATTCAGCAGGATCGAGAGGCCGGTAAACTTAAGCGTTATTTTAAGAATTTCGCTTAAACCCTGGCCGCGCGTTGCCGGTAAGTCGGGATAATGCTTACTTTCAACAGCCAGGGCGGCCTGTTCGAGAAAAAAACTGACAATCAATGTCACCACGGCCGGAAACAGAAACCAGGTTGCGATCATTACCAGAATACTGCCGAAAATATCGGATAGCTTTTCGACGATCCAGTCAAAAAATCCAAACACCCAGCCGGTTGAAAAGAGATCGGTTTGAAACAGGGCATAGGCAATGACCAGCCAGACGATGAAAAAGATCGACAAGGAGCCGATAATTCCAATCCAGACGACTTTGCGGAAAGATTTATCGGAGAGTTGTCCGAAAGCAAGAGAGAAGGCAGAAATCATCAAGAAGCTGTTCCAATATATCGCCAAATCATAAGGCGCTGCTTTAAGTTTATCACTCTATTTATCCCTCTATTTATCGGGGTTTGCCGAAGACTACAAGAGGGCGGACAGCTAATTTGGCAGGACCACTTGAAGCGCCTGAGAGCGAAGCTATACTGCCAACTTCTGCGCACCCTAATTGATAAGGCGAAAAAATTAAATGAGTGATCCTAAATTTGATGTAGTTGGTATTGGCAATGCGATCGTCGATGTTTTGGCCCACGCCGAAGATGCCTTCTTAGAAGAACATGGCCTTGCCAAAGGAGCGATGACAATCATCGACGCTGAAACGGCAGAAAATATATATGGGCTGATGGGCTCGGGCGTTGAAATGTCGGGCGGCTCGGCGGCCAACACGATTGCCGGCATAGCTTCGCTTGGCGGCGCGGGCGCATTTATCGGCAAGGTCTGCAAGGATCAGCTGGGCGAAGTTTTTACCCATGATATTCGGGCCGCGGGTGTCTCCTTTGAGACCGCGCCGGATGAAAATGGCGCACCGACGGCACGGTGTTTGATATGCGTCACACCGGATGCCGAGCGAACCATGCAGACTTTCCTCGGCGCCTGCGTTGATCTTGGCCCCGAAGATGTCGATGATCAGATTATTGGTGCGTCCAAGGTGCTGTATTTGGAAGGCTATTTGTATGATCCGCCGCGCGCCAAAGAGGCCTTTGTGAAGGCAGCTAAAATCGCCGAACAATCAGGCCGGCAGGTAGCGCTCAGTCTTTCGGATCCGTTTTGTGTTGATCGCTACCGGGATGAATTTTGCGATCTCGTTGAGAACCATGTAAATATTTTATTTGCCAATGAAGACGAAATTAAATCGCTTTATCAGGTCGATGGTTTTGATGAAGCACTTCAGCAGGTCAGGGGCAATTGCGAAATCGTCGCTCTGACCAGAAGTTCACAAGGCTCGGTCGTTGTTGCCGGCGATGAGGTACATGTGCTGGATGCCGAAAAAGTTGAGCACGTCGTTGATACAACGGGCGCGGGCGACTCTTATGCCGCTGGCTTTCTGTACGGTCTGACCCAAGGCAGGGACCTCGCCACTTGTGGACGCATTGGCGGTATTTTGGCGGCCGAGATTATTTCTCATTATGGTGCGCGCGCGGAAAGCGATCTCAAAGCGGTGCTCGCCGAGAAGCTAAAGTAATCAATGCTTGCGGAACCTAAAGTTGCCGGACAGAAAGTTGGCGGACATTTATTCGCAACCTCTTGGTTTTGGCGGGTTTTGCCGGCGGGTATGCGTCGACGCTGGTGGTTGTTTCGTCTTTTTGATCTGATCGTCCGACATTGGCCGGTGCTCAAACGCCCAAAGGGCGTCTTGGTTATTCGCATGGATGGCATTGGCGATATGATTTTGTTTCGCCGCACGCTTGATGAATATGCCGCCGCTTTCGATGTTGAGAAATCGGACATTACGGTGCTGGGCTGCGAAAGCTGGGGGCCGATCGCGGCTGAAATATTTGATGGCTATCGCTTGCTGGTGATTGACGAACATGCTTTTGCCCGCCAGCCGATCTATCGTTTTAAAATCGGTCTGTCGGTACGCCAGATCGCGCCCAAAATAACAATTTGTGATTCTTACCTGCGCCGCGCCATGATGGCCGATAGTCTGGTTTGGATGGCAAACGCCCCGCAATCAATCGCCTCGCTGCCCTTCATCAATGAGCCGACCCGCACCGAGTTCACTTATTATCTGAGCCAAATTGATCAAGTCGTCGATACCGGTCCTTATCCGACCCATGAGATTATCCGCCATTACCGGTTTCTATCGGAATTTACCGACCAGGAAATTTCACCGCAGTCGCCTGAGATAACTTGGCGTGATCAAGCCCCGCCCCTCCCTGAAGGTGCGCCCTATGTTGTGCTCAATCCCGGCAGCAATGAATATGGTCGCCGTTGGCCGTTCGAAAGTTATCTCGATATCGCCGAAAAATTGATAGCGGCAGGCTACCGCGTGGTGATTGTCGGCGGCCCGGGAGAACGTGCAGGTGATCATCGCAAACGCTTTGGTGATGAGGAGCGGATTATTGATCTCATTGGTAAAACCAGCGTGCCGGAACTTTTAGACGTCCTCAATCATGCAGCCTTGGTGATCAGCAATGATACCGGCCCAGCACATTTGTCGATTGCCTTGCAGACGCCGACCGTGGTGATTGTCGGCGGCGGACATTTTGGCAGTTTTGTGCCCTACCCAGAAGAAATCTGTCCCGAATTCGTTAAATTCGCCTTTGAAGAAATGCCCTGTTATCACTGTTTTTGGCGCTGCCCAAAGAGGCAGACAAAATTTGAGGTTTTTCCTTGCGTCAGCGCCGTTGAAGTCGGTGCCGTGTGGCAATTTGCCGAAGAGTTACTTCGAGAGAAAACTCTATCAATTAATTAACTTTATTAGATTAGTTAAAGCCGATGAGTTGGTTTGGAAAAAAACAGCGTGAGCAGAAACCTTCCGGGATCATTCTATTCTCGTCAGGCGGTTTGGGTGACACGATCTTGTTGTCACTGGTCATTGACCGCTTTGCCGATCTGGCTGAGCCAGGCGAGGGCGTCACCTTGGCCTTGCCCCGAGAATCTCTCAAAATGGCTTTTTTGTTTGATGAAAAAATCAACATTCTGCCGATTGACTACACCGCCTTTCGCAAGTCCAAATCTTACCGCAAAGAGATCACCGACCAGGTTTATGAGGCAAATTACCGCGCCGTCATCAGCACGGATTTTCTTCGCCATCCCAAACTTGATGAAGCGATTATAAAAGCGTGCGAGGCCGGGGGCGCGGTTGCGATGGAGCCTCGAAGCTGGCCGAAATATGACATGGCGTTACAGAAAAACCGGGCCCTCTACAGCCGCCTCTATGACAGTGGACCGATACACCGCGATAAGGTTTTACGCTGGGCGGGTTTTGCCGACTGGCTGACCGGGCGAAAGGAGCCTGCCCCTAAAGTCCACCTGCCGGAAGATCGCGTTAAGCCCGCCGAAGACTATCCCCGGCCAACCGTGTTTTTGGTACCGTTTTCTGCCGTCAAAGAGAAGCAGTCACCGCCTGAAGTTTTTTTGACCATCATGGAACATCTCAAAGGGGACTATGATTTTGTCGTCGCCTCGGCACCAAATGATCTTGAGACCAATCCGGAATATGTCTCCTTGGCGAATGTGCCGGGTGTGAGTTTCGATAATTCTTTGTTTGAGGATCTTGCGCCGAAACTCAAACGCGCCCGGCTCGTGGTCTCGGTTGATACCGCGGCGATGCATCTGGCGGCGGCGCTCGGTGCGCCGACCCTGTGTCTCGCCAGTGCGGCCTATGTCAATGAGATCACGCCCTACGCAGCGGAAATCACGCCGGACAATGTGCGCTTTGTCTATCATTCAATGGAATGCGAAGGCTGTCTCGGCAGTTGCCCTTTACCGCCGGAGGCGGGACGGTTTCCCTGCGTGGCCCGGCTCGATATTTCTGATATTTTAAAGACCATCGATGAGTTGTTGGCCGGATGATGAATTGGTCAGAGGCGGCGAAAGTTTATCTCGACCGCCGGGTCTTGGCGATGCTGTTTTTAGGCTTTTCAAGCGGCTTGCCCTTTGGTGTGTTGGCCGAGCCGATGACGGCATGGCTGGCGGGCTCGGGTGTCGATAAAACAACCATCGGCCTCTTTGCTTTGGTGAGCTTACCTTATGCGCTTAAATTTCTCTGGGCACCGATCATGGATCGGGTGCCACTACCTTTGGTGACCCGCGTTTTTGGTCGAAGGCGAGGCTGGGTTTTGGTAACTCAGATCGTGTTGATCGCGGCTATCATTAAACTCGGTCTTACCGATCCGACGCAAGCGCTGTGGTGGACAGCGGCTTTTGCTTTGGCGGTTTCCTTTGCTTCGGCGAGCCAGGACATTGTTATAGATGCGTATCGGGTAGAGATTTTGGCAGAAGACCAATTGGCCGCCGGGGCCGCGCTCGCGATCAATGGTTGGCGATTGTCATCCTGGGGCGGGGCGGCAGTGGCACTCATCTTTGCTGATTTGGTCTCCTGGCCGGTGGTGTTCTTTGGTTTGGCAATGACGGTTTTCATCGGCATCATCGCCATACTCTTGAACCCCGAGCCGGCAACGCCGATTTCGGATGAGGCACAGGCCCTGGAGGCCCAAGCGGAAGACTTCCTTGAACGCAACGGCCATCTGCCGGAAAAAATTGCGCGCGCCGGAGCGTGGCTCTATGGCTCGGTTTTTTGCCCGTTTATTGAGTTTCTCACCCGACCGAACTGGCTGCTCATCATCTTGTTTATTCTGCTCTATAAATTTGGTGATGCCGTTTTGACGGTGATGAAAATCCCGTTTTTTCTCGAGCTTGGATTCTCGAACACCGAGATCGGCACCATCGCCAAGCTTGTCGGCTTTCCGCCGATCATTATTGGCGGTCTGTTCGGTGGTCTGTTGCTGGCCAAAATTGGTTTGATGCGAGGGCTGTTGATCAGCGGTGTTTTGATGGCCGCCTCGAATTTGGTTTTCATTGTTCAGGCCTGGGTCGGCTATAGCCCGGAAATGTTGGCGGTCACGATCGCCATTGAGAATTTCACGACTTCCATGGGCACCGTCGCGTTTGTTGCCTATCTCTCGAGCCTCTGCAACATCGCCTACACGGCGACGCAATATGCGCTGCTGACATCTTTTATGGCGTTTTCAAGAACGGTAATGACGGCAGGGTCGGGCTGGGTTGCTGATCAAGTGAGCTGGCCGGTGTTCTTTTCGCTCACTACTTTGGCGGCGCTGCCCGGATTGCTTTTGCTGATTTATTTAATGAAGCGCCTTAGCCTGCCAGCACAGCCTCAATAGCCTCGGCGACAGTCTCAACCGGAATAAAATGCATTTCCCGGCCGCCGTAATCTTGCGCCCGAATAATCGTAAGACTGGCTGCCATTGGGGTGAATTTTTCCGGCACGGTGCGGCCAAACAGCGAGATGAGCTTGGCACCGCCGGTCGCAAACATATGCCCGGTACCGGAATCGTTTGAAACCGCGAGCGCCAATCGCTGGGCCAGCGCCATGGTGAGCGCCGGCGCAAATTTATGCACGGCTCCGAGACCCTTGTCCTGCAACGGGAACAGGGCTTCCGGCACAGCCGCCGCAATCTCTTTATGCCAATCGAGTTCTTGCGGACCCAGAATAAATACCGGCTGGCGGCCCAGCGATACTTGTTGTCGAGCAAGCTCAATAAATTTTTCCAATGGCCAGCACTTCGGCAACCCCCCCGCACCCGGCGACAGACCGATATAGCTTGGCCCGTCGGGTAGGGCTGCCCGAGCGGCTTCGATCAAAATTGGATCGAGATCGATCTCTAACTGGAACGGAGTTGGAAAACTTTGGCCGGTGGTAATTTCCAACAAATCCAACATCTGGCGCTGCATAAGCTTTGGAAATTTATAATCCTTAGGCGGTTTTTTTGACGACAGAATAAAATTACCAAAGGGCGAGACAAATTTTTTGTGGCGTATACGAAACAGGATCAGCGTGGCGATGGCGACTTTTTGGGTATCGATCACCAAATCAAAAGCCTGGCCACCTAACGGGCGACGTAATAACTCTTTTGGCGATAAGCCGATGCCGCCCCGTTTGCCGTCGACAGCGCCCGGATGTTCAATCACTTCATCGATCAATCCGTTGACCACGGGCGCCATGATGCTGGCATAGACGCTGGTGTCTTTACCGGCGAGCCAGGTGATATGAGCATCTGGGTAGGCTTGGCGTAACCCTCTGACAAAGGGCAGCTTTAACAGGCTATCGCCAACCCGGTCGAGGCCAACATAAACCAGTATGGAATTGGGTGACTCATCTGCTGACATAATAGAGACTGGGTAGCACAGCCCGGCACATTAGCAAACTCTTTAGCCGGGCCGGGCGCTTTGACCGTTATCAAGGTATTGCGCGAAAGAAAATACTTATGTTTATATAGAGCGCAAAGATAAGGAGCATGTCATGCGGATCGGTGTACCGAAAGAGATCAAAGTTCATGAATATCGCGTCGGCCTGGTGCCGGCGAGTGTGCGTGAACTCACCCATAAGGGTCATGCGGTCGCGGTCGAAACCAGTGCGGGTGCGGGCGTTGGTTTTGCCGATAGCGACTATGAAGCGGTGGGGGCGGAAATTCTACCCGACGCCGCGGCGATCTTTGATGCGGCAGAAATGGTGGTTAAGGTCAAAGAGCCGCAGCCTTCCGAAATTTCCCTGCTTAAGCCTGATCAAGTGCTGTTCACCTATCTCCATTTGGCTGCCGAGCCCGAGCAAACACAGGGCCTGGTCGATACGGGCTCAGTCGCGATTGCCTATGAAACCGTGACCGATGACCGGGGTGGCTTGCCGCTTTTAGCCCCGATGAGCGAAGTGGCCGGCCGCATGTCGATCCAAGTTGGCGCCCATTGTCTGGAGCGCGAGCAGGGCGGTAAGGGTATTTTATTGGGCGGTGTGCCGGGTGTGCCGGTCGCTAAAGTTGTCGTTTTAGGCGGCGGTGTTGTCGGCACCAATGCGGCTCGGATGGCGATGGGGCTGGAAGCCTCCGTAACGGTGATCGACAAATATCTGCCCCGGCTAAATGAGCTCGATATGCAGTTCGGCGCGACCCTCAACACAATCTACGCAACGATGGAATCGATCGAGCAACATGTCATCAATGCCGATCTGGTTATTGGCGCGGTGCTCATACCCGGGGCTGCGGCGCCGAGATTGGTGACCGAAGATATGATCAAAAAGATGCAAAAAGGCTCTGTCGTTGTCGATGTGGCCATTGATCAGGGCGGCTGTTTTGAGACCTCGCGCCCGACAACCCACGCAGACCCAACCTATGTCGTTGATGACGTTGTGCATTATTGCGTCACCAATATGCCGGGGGCTGTGGCGCGCACTTCAGCCCGGGCGCTCAATAATGCGACCCTGCCTTTTGTTTTGGAGCTCGCCGATAAGGGCTATGTCCAAGCCTTAAAGGAAAACCCGCATCTTTTAAATGGGCTCAATATTCACAAAGGCCACGTGACCTATGAGGCGGTGGCCCATGATCTCGGTTTGGAATATGTGCAGCCGTCGGATGCTTTAGATTGAGAGGGTGGGGCTTAACAGGTTCCGCCCATCTTATTAAACCTGTTGCCTTTCTAGGAACAACCTGAAATGCGGCGCATGTCTTTTATTCATGAGCGCCATCTCAATAGTATTCGGGGCGACATTTTCGGCGGGCATAACCCAAACTTTTAGAACAGCTCTCGCAAAATCATAAAGATCACGCCAGACAGTATCGCGGCGGCAGGCACGGTTATCACCCAAGCGGCAATAATCGTCATCAGATGACGGCGCCGGACAAGTTTGCGTTTTGCCGCTTTGGCTTCTTTTTTCGGACTGATCGCTGTGCTCGCGGGAGCAGCCTCGCCATCAGCACTGACTTGCTGCCAGTCAACCGGCCCACCTGAACTCTCGCTATAGATAATTGCCGCGGCGAGCGGCTTCTTTTTATTGGCGAGATATTCGCGCAAGAACCCGACCCCAAACACACCGCCGACGGCGATATGGGTTGAGCTCACGGGCAGGCCCAAGGTCGAGGCGATAATCACGGTGATCGCCGCCGAGAGCGCGACACAAAAAGCCCGCACCCGATTGAGCTTGGTGATTTTCTCACCGACAATCTCGATCACTTTAGGACCATAAAG